>JAABUZ0100000371.1_pt1 | contig 113356 bp, 105 predicted proteins | sample 5562091 | NCBI WGS metagenome assembly JAABUZ01 (sample SAMN12813069, study PRJNA571459) | rock metagenome | isolation source: Antarctica rocks | place: Antarctica: Victoria Land, Linnaeus Terrace sud | collected 2015-12-21 | reverse complement strand
TGGTGAACGGCCCCGCCGACGACCTGCACCTGTGCGGCAGCCTCGAGCACCATCTCGAGGCGCTGACCGAACGGGCCAGTGCTCCCAGCTCTCAGGAGCCCACGCACTCCGCACCCAATGGCCGGCGAGCGGGTGGGAAGGTCGCGTAGGCAGTCAGCCCGGAAGACGTTCACGGCACTCGACACTCGACCCGGCCCTCACCGCTTGCGCTCGTCCACCGCGCGCTGGAGCTCCGCCTTGTTCATCTGCGAGCGACCATCGATCCCGAGCTGGCGCGCGTTGACGCCGGAAGGCGTACCCCGCAGCAGTCGCGGGCAAACGCCGGCCATGTCAGAGCCACCTGGCCCGCTGGCCAGGTAGGTGGCCTAGCTACTGATCAGGACCGGGGTCCCGAGCGGCACGTGGTCCAGCAGCCATCGACCTTCGGCCAGCGTCAGCCGCATGCACCCGTGGCTGACGGGATGCCCGATGCTGGAGCTCTCAGGCGTCGAGTGGATCGCAATCCGGTCACCGCCGCTCCAGTGCTGGATCGCGTGGGGTGAATGTGCCGAGAGCGCGAGGATGCAGCAACCGTAGGATCCCGTGGGGTCGCCGGTGGCGAGGCGATCGGTGACCTCGAAGCGACCGGTCGGCGTTGGCGAGTCCGGTGCCCCGACCGCGACCGTGTAGCGCTGTAGCACCTTGCCCGCGTCGATCACGGTCACCCGCCGGGCCGAGAGCGAGACCTTCAGCTCCCACGCCACGCGGTCAAGCGATGCCGCCGACGCTGGAATCCAGCCCACGCGCCCGTTCCCGGCCGCGGTGCCGATCACCCCGAGCCAACCGGGTGCGCGTTCCACCACCCACAGCACGTCGGATGATCCGAACCCCGTGCGGGTCCAAACCGGAGCGATCGGTCGCCCCCTCGGCGCGGCCCGCATCGTTGTGCCGTGGAGCACCACCGCTACGAGTGCCCCCCGTCCGGCAGGCAAGCTGGAAGGCCAGAGGGGGCTGAGCGACGAGCTCGAGCGCAGTGAAGCGCCCCGCGTCCCCGCGCTGAGCGCCGTCAAGCTCAACGGCCGAGCCGCTGCGCCGCCCCCTCCGCCCGCTCCAATCCCGATCCCGATCGCGATCGGGATCGCGGGGATCAGCGCGGCGAGCGCAGTCAGCGCCACACGCCACCGCGAGCGCGGCGGCGAGCTTGCAGGTTCGTGCTCAGGGTCAGGCGGAGGGTTCACGTGCGACCGTCCAGACTAACGCGACCGCGCGCTCGGGGCAAGCAGCAGCACCGCGAGCGGCTCGTCAACCGGGGTCCGCGAGCGCGCCAGCGGCGAGCGCGAGCCCACGGCGCTCGCTCGTCGCCTACCGCGGCCGGCGCGCGGCCCCCCAGCCGCGCGGTGCTCATTACGCTCCTGGCCCCGGCGCCGCCGGGGGGGCGCGCGACCTCGCGATCGCGATGATCGAATGCCCAAACGGCATGCTGAAGCGCGACAGCAGGCGACGCTCGCTGCCCATCGTGCTCGCCAGCGCGCGGTTGCATGCGGGCGGCACGCGGTGTGAGAGGTTGGTCTGCTCGCCCGGTTGCGAAAAATGCTTCCAGGCCTTCTTCGCCACCGCCCGCGCCGCAGCCGACGTCGAGGATCTCGGCGTCGCGGCGACCGGCGAGCTCTCGATCGAGAAGATGGGTGAAGATCGCCCGGCGCCCCTGAAACCAGAAGTGGCTCTGCTCGAGCTCGACGAACTGCCTGTAGGCGTTCGGGTCCACGGCTCAGGCGGGCGCGGACGGCGGGCTCGAGGCCTGCGGCGTCGCGACGGCGGGCGGCGAGCTCGGCGTCCGGGGCGCGGACGCCGTCACGATCATCTCGTCCATGAAGTTGAGGTAGACGCTCGCAGACTCAAAGCGGCGCAGCGGCGCCAGCGCGGTGCTCAGCGCCGGATGCAGGCGCGCCGCGCGTTCGGCGATGAACTGGAAGGACACGTACTTGCCGCCAAAGCGCGGCGTCGAGGTCTGCACTTCCAGGCCGGCCGACTGCAGCAGCTCGGAGATCGTGGAGGGAGTGAAGTGGTAGATGTGCTCGGCGTGCTTGTAGTGGTGCCAGCGGCTGCCGAGCAGGCGCGCAAAGGCGCTGTCGATGTTCTGGGTCTCGAGCACGAGCAGTCCCCCCGGTGCCAGCAGCTCACGCGCCTGCACGAGCAGGGCGCGCGGGTCCACCACGTGCTCGACGACGTCCCAGAGCGTGATCAGGTGAAATGATCGCTCCGCGAACGAAGCGCTCTGAAGCGTTCCCACGTGAACTGTGGCAAAACCGAAGTGCTCGCTGGCGTGGCGCGCGATCGTCTCGGAGACCTCGACGCCGTGGGCCTCGAACCCACGTTCGCGCAGTGCCTGCATGCAGAACCCGGCCGCACAGCCGATGTCGAGTGCCCTGCCGCCCTGCGGGCCGTGCCGAAGCACGAAGCCGAGCCTGCGCCTGAAGGTCTCCAGGTAGAGCGGCTCGTCAGCGCGGTAATCGTGGTAGCCGAGCGTCTTGGGCGACCCCGAGCGCCAGTAGGAATCGTCGACGTACATCTCGGCCAGGCCGTCTTCGCCAAGCCTCGGGGTTACCCAGCCGAGCCCGCACGAGCTGCAGCGGCGGACGCTGTAGGGCGACTCCTCGAATGCGACGGCGGATCGCTCAGAGCCGCACATCGGGCAACTGGAGATCACGATCGCCTGCGGCTCCCCCGGCCCGCAGGCCGGGGAGCCGCCAGACCGCGGCGAAGCCCCGACGCTCATCAGCCGAAGTACTCGCTCTCGGTCGCGACGGCCTCGTGGCCGGCATCGCGCTCCCCCACCGTCGTCCAGGCTCGCCCAGTCGCCGGAGATCTTCTCAGGGGCACGACTTCCCCGTGTAGCGCCCGAAGAACAACTCGTACAGCGTGCGCACGAAGCGCTTGAGCACCCAGCCTTCGAAGTTCTCGTCGCTGTGGTGGCTGAGACCGGTGCGCTCGGTGAAGCGGACCCAGAAGTAGTCCAGGAACGACTTCACGAGTATGCGACGGGGGAGGTTGCGCAAGACGTTTCCCGCCTGCAGCGGGTAATCCAAGCACTTCCCGAACAGCAGGATGCGCGACAGCCGGTAGGCCTTGCGGCATTGCCGTCCACAATCCGCTGGACGTGCTCGATCAGCTCGGGGTCGGTGGTGTGAAAGCGATGGGGCCCGAAGTCGTAGGACCAATACTCGCCATCGGCGCCACCTGGGCCACCCTTCGTCACCTCCGCCCGCTCCATCCTGAATGAACGAGGACGTGCTCCCGCCCGGGTGCTGCTCACGCTCGAGCACGGTCACCTCGGCTCCGGCCAACGCAAGCTCATAGGCGCAGGCGAGGCCGGTGAGGCCTCCCCCGAGGACGAGCGCTCGCTGACTCATGTGGGCGGTGATGGTACTGCGAGCTGCCGCGTGGACCTTCGCCCCCGAACTGTCCGCTTGCCGACCGGCGCTACCCGGCGCCAACCCGCCGAGACGCCGAGCGACCCCAGCACGATGATGAACGGATCGGCCGGAGAGCGATAGCGCGTGTCCCCGGCGAACATGACGACGGACAGCAAGCGAACCAGCGGACACACCCAGAACGACAACGGCACGCGCCGCGACGCGCGCGTAGCGCCACCGGCGATCGCCAGCAGTGCCAGCAGCCTGAACGCGTAGACGCTGATCTGCGTGAGCCATGGCGCGCATGCCTCAGCCTGCGCCGCGAGCTGTTCGAAACCTATCCCGGAGAGGTCGAGCAGGCGGACCGTGCTCCAGTACGCAACCTGCGCCAGGTACGCCGGGTGCTTACCGATGAAATCGAATGCGATCGTGTCCAGGCGACCTGAGAGCTGAGCCTCGTCGAGGGTGGGATCTGCGCCCAGCAGCTTGTGGACTGCGAGCAGCGGTGCCAGCCACAGCCCGGGAAAGGGGCCGGATACGTGGAGGTTCCCTCGCTCCTCGACGAGCTCACCTGGATGAACCCCGAGGCCGGAGGCGGTCCGTGGCTAGGCCACGCACATCACCGCTGGCTGTGCACGCTTCAGGTCGACGAGCTCGTCTTCCTGTCCAAGTTCCACTCACTGCACTCGCCCCGCCGGGCGCGCGTGCCGCGGGGCTGGGCAGAGCAGTTGACCGTGCAGGAGCGCATGCTCGCCCACTTCTGGGAAGGCTCGCTGCCCGCACGCGAGCGAATGGAGATCATCGCCTTCCCGTTCGAAGAGATCGAGCGGGCAGTCGCGGAGCGCTTCCGGCCCTCGGCGCCCCGCAGGCTCGCGCTGTCGGCGAGCGAGCGTGCGCAGCGCCAAGCGCTCCGAGCCGGGCGGGCCCTCAGGCGCAAGGCGTCAGCGATCCTCACAAGCTCACGCTGACTGGACCAGAGGCTGCCGCCCGCCCTGCGCTGGTCGACTTCAGGTCCCGCCCAGCGCAGCGGGCCCTCAGCGCTTTCGCGGTGCGGCGACCGGCACCGGCGTCGCTTTGAACGTCGCTTCGATGCGCTCGAAGTCATGCGCCGCCGCCTGCAAGCGGCTGGACTGCGCGGCCTGGAAGACGAGCTGGATCAAGGTCTGGCCTCGGAAGAAGAAGTAGTGCACGTGCCCGATGCCCGGGCCGCGGAGCTTGCCGGTGGCCGTATATACGTAGACGAAGCCCGGCAAGCCCCCGAGGACCGCCTCGCGAACGGGTTGAACAAGATGCGCGTTCGGGTCCGCGCCGACTATGTGGTCGGTCAGCGGGCGCAGCTTGGGCAGCTCGCGCAGCGTTACCGTTCTCACCGCGAGGCCGATCCGGGTCACGCGGAGCAGCAGCGCCTCGGCGCGGTCCGGGCTGCTGACCAGGAGGGGCACCTGCGGATCGCCGGAGGGCAGGCGTGACCAGCGCGAGGGATAGGAGATCGAGAGCAGGCCGGGGTCGCTGAAGCGCGTCAAGCCCGCCGCCGGCTTGACAGAGGCGCTGCCGGCGTTCGGCCGTGACTGCGTGCGTGTCGACCTATTGCCCCCGCCACACCCGCCGAGCGCGAGCAACGCGCCGACCACGATCGCAAGAACGACCGCGTGCCCGCCGCGAGCACGCCGGCGCGAGACTACCGGCGCGACCGGCCGCGCACTCAACCGCCGCGGCGATACCGGATGACCGTGGGGTCGTCGGCTGGCTCGGGCTCAGGAGCCGCAGCGGGGGAAGCGGCGGCCGGCGCGGGTGCAGGTGGCGCCGCGGGAGGTGCGGGCGGCGCCTGAGCCGCCATCGCCTGAGCTACGGCGGCCGCCACCGCTGCCGCCACTGTCTGCGTGAAATCGGGCGTGGGAGCTGGCGCGGGCGGCTCGGCTGGCGCCGCCGCGGGGGCTGGCGCGGCCGGCGCGGGTGCCGGTGCTGGCGGGGGAGCAGGTGCGGGTGGCGGTGGCGCCGGTGCGGGAGCAGGTGCGGGTGGCGGCGGTGGCGCAAGCGCTGCCGGTGCCACGGGCGATCCCGCGCGGGAGGAGTAGCGAATCGAGCCGGCGCCTCCTTCCGGCCCTCCCGGTGACGCGGGCACTGCGGCCGCTGGCGCCGCGGCTGGCGCCGAAGCGGCCACGGCGGCCGGGGCGCGCGCGTACTGGATCGTATCGGGCTCGGCAGCCGCCGGCTCGGGCGCAGCCGCCGCCCCGAGGTCGTAGCGCGCGGCCGCTGGGCCAGAGCCGGGCGGCGGCGGGCCGAGCTTCTTGGCCAGCAGCCCCTCCAGCACGCCGCGACCAATCGCGAGATCCTTGTTGATCGCCGTGAGAACCGGCTCGATGGGGGCCGTCTTGGCGGGAATCTCGCCCACCGAGCCGATCACCGCCCCGAGGCTCTGGCTGACCGCGCGCAGCACCGTGCCGATGCGGATCAGGAAGATCGCGATCACGATAATCGCGACCACGACGAGGACGATCGTGATGATTCCGTCGACGGGCATTGCTCAGAGCTCAGAGGAGCCGGTCGAGGACCGCGCCGTAGCGCGCCAGCCCGCCGACGGTCTGGTGGACGAGCTGCTGGGTCTGGGCGAAGTCGATCACGTGATCGAGGTGACGCGAGAGGACGGGCCCCGCCTCTGCGAGCGCAGCAGCCGTCCGCTTGATCTCGGTCGCGGGACGCACCACGTCGCGCAGAAGAAGCACGACCACGGGCACGATCACGACGAGCAGCACAATATTCAAGATAGTCCAAAGAGCCGTGCTATTCATTTGCCAGCCTTATCAGCGATGGTTTCCGCCATCTCGCACATCGCCGGGAGCGCCCCGACGATGTCCCTGAGTGGCGCGTTGATCTGCGGCACTGTCGGCGTCACCAGCCGCAGGTGCCCCTGCACATTGCCCACGCCCTGGGCGAGCGTCGCGAGCAGCGCGGCGATCTTACGCAGGCGAATGCGGACATTGATCAGCGCGATCGCGAGGACGACGATCAGCGCGACAGCCTCCAGGATGCTGAACAGCGTGAGCAGGGCATTGCTCATCCTCCCACCACGCTTTCCAAATAGCCATACTGGACGAGCGCCTCGGCCTTGATCTCCTCCAGTACGGCCGCGGTAGCGGCGAACTGGGGAATCTCGCCCGTGTTGGAGGCGAGCTCGCCCGCAGTAGAGACGAGTATCCCCGAGCCCGCTTCGATGTCCTTGACGAAGCTCAGCAGCAGCAGCATCAGCACGACTACCACCACGAGCACGACCACTCCAATCGCGAGCGTTATCTCCCACAGGGTGTGTGTATCGATGGATGCAATAGGCAGCGGTATCATCCGGTCAGAGCTCCCCGGGCTGTCTTGGCGCCCTCTAGAATCGCGATTGCGTGGTCGTTCAAGGTGTTGACCTCGGGCAGGGCGTCGGTGCTGTCGCGGATGCCCTCGAGCGTCTCGGCGGCGAGCTGCGCCTGGTCGGCGATCCGCGAGGCGAAGGTGAGGATCACAGCCACGAGCACCACGACCGCCACGACGGCGACGAAACCGAGCAGCAGACCGATGAAGTAGCCGGTGTTGGAGCTGTTCTGGGCGGCGAGTGTCAGCATCGAATTACTTGGTCGTTCCTGGCGTGGTAGCGGTGGTCGTGCCCGGTGTGGTCACGGTGGTCGTTCCCGGCTTGTTCAGGCGGGGCTTGCGCGTGGTGCCCGGCGTGCTCATGGGCTTGCCCGTAAACGGGTTAGTCGTGGTCGGGCTAGTCGTGGTCGGGCTAGTCGTGGTCGGGCTAGTCGTGGTCGGGCTAGTCGTGGTCGGGTTAGTCGTGGTGCCCGGCGTGCTCATCGGCTTACCCGTGAACGGGTTGGTCTGGCTGCGCTTGGTTGCTCTCGCATGGCTGCGCTTGATCTTAGCGTTTGCGGCGAGCTTGCGAACCTTGACCCTCGGTGTCACCGCGGAGGGGGAGCCCCGGTCGCAGCCCGTGGTCGGCCCACCAAGGGGGATCAAGGCGCCGAGGTTGAGAAGCACGGCGGGGTTGGGGTTGGCCGCATTGACGGCGTTGAGCAGATTGCTGCAGTCGATCGAGTTGGCGTTGCCATCGATCGTGGTGGGCATGTCATCCGTGCCCACGGCGTTGAGAACCGCGGTGAGGCCGGCCAGGATGCTCTTGGCGACGCCTTGCACGGTGATCGTGTTGATATTGATGCCGTTGACCTCGTCGCGAGCCGTCTTGGCCGTTGTCAAAATTCGCCCGGCGGTGCCGCTGATGCTGCGGACCTTCGGGTTGATCGAGTGCACGAGGCCCAGGATCGAGACAACCTTACCGTGGATCGGCCCGACGATCGCGCCGATCAAGCCCACGCGGCCGAAAATCGATTGCACCGTCCCGTGAATGTCCTTTACGTCGGCACTGACCCTCTGCACGTGGGCGTTGACGGACTGCACGCTGGCGTTGATCGACTGCACGTGGGCGTTGATCGAGCCTACGCTCGAACCGATCGACTGCACGTGGCCGCCGATCGACTGCACGCGGGAGCCGATCGAGCTCACGCTCGCGCTGATTGCCTGCACGTTGCCGTTGATCGCGTCCACGGTCGAGCCGATCGCGAACACGGTGTTGTGAATCGTGCTCACGCGGCCGTTGATGCTCTGAGCCGTGGCAAGGATCTTCTTCGCGCTCTGGTTGATCTGCCCGGCAGCCGTGAGCGTGCCGGCGAGCTCACCTGACAGGGGTACGGCCGCGGCCCTGATCCGCCCGGTGATCCGCGCGGTGGTGTTTGCGAGCGCGATGTTCTCGGTGTTGCCGTGGATGCTCGTCAGCCTGGGGTTGATGACCCCCACGTCGTTCCTGATGTTGTGGGCGGCCAACAGCGTCCCGCTCAGCAGCAGCACCGCCAACAGCGCCCAGGCGATGACGAACACCAGCCCGATGCCGGCCAGACCTCTATTTCCCGAGAGCATCTTGCCCATTGCGCGCGCCTACTCCTGCGACCCGGCCGCGGCAAGCATTTGCGGCCGGGCGGCCGACACAGTCACGTGCGCGTGCCCGTGCGGAATGGTGGTCGGCTCACGCATCTCAGCAGGGGCTGGCGGGGTTGACCAAGCCCAGCGCCGCCACGATCCCGGTGCCAAGGGAGGGTGGGTTGTTGAGCACCTTGGCGTTGCAGATGCTCGTCAGGTGGTTGTTGACGCTGATCAGTCCGGTGTTGATGTTCATGGTGTTTGCTCGCACCGGGGCCAGGACCTTGTTAGCCAGGTTCACGTTGATCGGAATGTCCTTGGTCCCCTCGCTGTTCGGATGCCCGAGGTTCGAGTTCTCCGCCTGGTTCAACGTGGTGTTGATCGACTTCAGTTGGCCGTTGATCGTGACCACGACGCCAGATGTGTTCCTCAGCGAGGCGGAGGTGTCGGTGAGCAGCCCCGAGGTGCTCGAGAGCGAGCCGGAGATACTCCGCAGCCTGCCCTCCGTGGAGCCGAGCGTTCCCGAGGTGTCGTTGAGCGAGCCCGAGATGCCGCCGAGCGTGCTGTTGACGGTGCCAAGCGTGCCCGAGACGTTGCCGAGCGTGCTGTTGACGGTGCCAAGCGTGCCCGAGACGCTGCCGAGCGTGTTGTTGACGGTGCCCAGCGTGTTGTTGACGGTGCCCAGCGTGCCCGAGACGTTGCCGAGCGTGCTGTTGATGCCGCCCAGGGTGCTCGAGGTGCTCGAGAGCGAGCCCGAGGTGCTCGAGACCGATCCGGCCGTGTTGGTCAACGAGCCGTTGATCGCTCCCAGCGCGCCGTCGATCGTCTTCAGCGTGCCGTTGATCGCCGTGGCCTGCCCGGGGATCGGCTTCAGGGCGTTGTCGATCGGGACGAGGTTGCCGTTGATCTGGCTGATCAGTCCCGAAAGCGGCTTGACGTTGCCCCCGACGCTGGTGACGGCGCTATTGGCCGAGGCAAGACCGCCGTCGATTCCCCGCAGCGAGTTCACGATCGCGATCAGGAACCCGGCGACGACGAGGACGACCACGATCCCCACCGCGACGAACACGCGCAGCCATCGGGTATCTGTGGTCAGCGGGCGCATGGCGTGTTCCTCCGTTCGGCGTGGTCAATGGCTGGGTCGCGCGGCTGGCGACCTCGTGCGTGGTTGGCGCTGAAGCTCTTCATCATGGGCAGTCACCGTTGGGCGGCTGGACGAGCTTCTGGGCGATGCACTGCGACTCGCGCTTGGCCTTGGCGGCTTGGCCGAGGATATTCCCGGTATCGCTCAGGACCAGCTTGGCGAGGGCTTGCGTGCCGCCGCCGAAGGCACCGCCGCCAGTTTGGTCGGCGAAGCCCGCTGTGCCGGGGCCGCCGAAGTTGGCGAGCGAGACGTTGATGTTGGCGGCGTCGCGGCGGATCAGGACCGCCACGCTCAAGATGTTGGAGGCGTCACCGTTGATGTTCTTCGCGCTGCCGTTGATCGAGCGCGCGCTGCCGGTGATCGAGCCGGCGCTGCCGTTGATCGAGTGTGCCTCGTTGTTGATCGCGCCGGCGCTGCCGTTGATGGCGTGCGCGTGGCCGTTGATCGAGTCCGCGGCACCGTTGATCGAGCCGGCGTTGCCGTTGATGGCGCGGGCCAGGTTGTCGATCGAACCGGCGTTGCCGTTGATCGCGCCGGCCAGGTTGTCGATCGAACCGGCGTTGCCGTTGATGGCGCCCGCGTTGCCGTTGATCGAGCCGGCCTCGTTGTTGATCGCGCCGGCGTTGTTGTTGATCGCGCCGGCGCTGCCGTTGATCGAAAGGGCGCTGGAGTTGATCGAGCCGGCGCTGCCGTTGATCGAGGTGGCATCCTTCTCGATCGAGCCGGCGCTGCCGTTGATCGAGCGGGCGTTGCCGAGCACGCCGGAGAGGATGCCCTGCAAGGGGGCCGCGGAGTTGTCGATCGACTGTGCGAGCTGGTTGGTCCTGCCGAGCTGCACGATCGAGGCGGTGCCCTCGTTGATTCCCTTGCCCGTCTTGGCGATGTTCTGCGCCTTGTGCTCGATGTGATACGCCGCGTCCAACACCATGATCAGCAGGATGATGGCCACGACCGCGAGAACCGCCACCACCAAGAGGCTCACGATGTTCACGCCGCGGCCGCGTTCGACGCCCCGCTGGGGAAGGTTTTGGGGCAGCGGCGCGGCCGCTCCGCGGCGACGCGCAAGCGGGCTCACGAACGTGCTCCAAGCGGGCAGCGATCATCCACGTTCAGACTCCAAACGCCATCGATCTGACCGCGCGACGAACGGCTTGTAAGCATTATGCCTCTCTCTCCCGTTTCTGTGCCCGGTCGGTTCTCTGTCCCTCAGAGCCTCATACCCGGTGCAACGGGGACAAAGAATACACATACTTGTCAAGCCCGGCGCGCCGCTCCATGACAGAGCCGGAAAGCGGTGCGTCGCACGGGGCGGACTCGGGCCGCCGCCGGCCGGCTTCAAGAGCACTTGAAGACCACCTCAAGGTGACATCAAGACCGCCTCAACGCCGCCTGAAGGCCGCCCGTAGGTCGCCTCAGGCAGTCCCCGCCGGCAGGTCGTCGGTAGGTCGTCTGCAGGCGATCCCCGCCGGCGAAGCGATCAGATCACCAGCGAGCCGTGACGAGCGCTCCCCTTCGCCAGCGCCGCCACGCCGAGCAGGTCGGCCGCGAGGTCCGCCGCCGCCATGCCGGGCGCCCGGCCCGCCGCGGGCGCCCGGTATGCGTGGCGGCGCAGCAGGCGCTGGTAAGGGACCGCCAAGGCGAGCGGCAGCGGCGATCCGAGCGCCAGCGCCAGCGCCCCGCCCGCCAAGCAGGAGTCCAAGCGGGCGCTGCGCGGGCTCAAGAAGAGGCGGTGGTAGAAGAACGCGCGCCGGAGCTCGGGCATCTTGGCGGCCATCGCCGGGAAGTACTGAAGGCGCCAGCGTTCGGCGACGTACTCCCGCCAGCCGCGGGCGAATACGGCGTGGTGGGCAAGCGCCTGCGGACAGAAGGCCGGGCGGCCCCCCAGGCGCAGGACGCGGTAGCCGAACCACACGTCCTCCGCGAGCGCCTTGCCGGTGCGGGGCCGGAACCATTCCTGAAAGCCGCCCGCGCGTTCGGCGCGTTACCCTTCAGGGTCGATGTTCGGGCTCGGATTCAAGAAGACGATGGTCGATCCGGCGCAGGCACTGCCCGGGCGCGAACGAGAGATGCCGGTCGCCGGTCGCCACGCTGTGCTCGGCACGCCGCTGAAGCCCCCTTTTCCCGTGGGCCTGGAGCGCGCAATCGTGGGGATGGGCTGCTTCTGGGGAGCCGAGAGAGTCTTCTGGCAGGTGCCAGGTGTCTACACCACCGCCGTCGGCTACGCGGGTGGGCACACGCCCAACCCCACCTACGAGGAGGTGTGCAGCGGCAAGACAGGCCATACCGAAGCCGTCCTGATCGTGCTCGATCCGTCGCTGACGAGCTTTGAGGAGCTCATGAAGAGCTTCTGGGAGAACCACGACCCGACTCAGGGGATGCGCCAGGGCAACGACGTCGGCACCCAGTACCGCTCGGCCATCCTTCCGACCAGCGAGGAGCAGCGCGCCGCGGCGGAATCCTCTCGCGCCCTCTACGCCGAGCGCCTGCGCGCCGCGGGGTATGCGAAGGCGGAGATCACCACCGAGATCGAGCCGGCTGGTCCCTTCTACTACGCCGAGGAGTACCACCAGCAGTACCTGGCGAAGAACCCCAATGGCTACTGCGGGCTCGGCGGCACGGGCGTGAGCTGCCCGGTGGGCGCCGGCGTGGCACGGGCGTGAGCTGCCCGGTGGGCGCTGGCGCGGAACAGGCGTGAGCTGCCCGGTGGCGCGGCGCGGCGCGTGAGCGGTGAGTGAGGTTGTCTGTTCCCGGAGCGTGGTCGAATCGCCATCGCGATTGAGGCGCAGAGGCATACGGCAAGGGTCCTGCTAGGGATTGGCTCGCGCCACGGCCTGCGGCCTGGCGCTTTTTTTTTTGCGCCTGCGGCCACAAATCTGCCCCGTGTCGGGAGCTGATCGCCTTGAACCCGCGTCCGCCGAAGTGGGTCCTCGTCGGCGGAAGCGGAGCGTTTGCGTCGGACGCCCCTACTGCTTTTCGGGGGTGAAGTGGTCCCGGGAGGGAGCCGCAACTGCGGCGAAGCCCGGAGCGGCCACGAGCACGCCGGTCCTGCGGTCGACGTTGCCTCGATACAGAGGCACGTCCTGACGGCTGCGGATGAGCACCTGATCGCCACAGGACCCGCGATCAGCGCCCGGTTACGGGACGCCGGAGGGCGCGGACGCCGAGCACGCAGCACTTCCTCGGGACGGGCGCCGAGAGACGGGGTTCGATCCTTCCTCCGGACCCGGAGTCACGTTTTCGCGCATGGGGGGGGATCTATCTATTCAGGTAGGACGGGGACGTGTCTCCGGCTGCGGGGAGAAACTACCCAAGCTCCTACGGCGAGCTGCTGGCCTGGTTTTCGGACGATGAGGCGTGACCCGAGCCGATACTGGGGATCAGAGCGCCAGATGCAGCCGAAGGATCTGATCGATCGAGGCCACGATCGTCTCAGGTAGCTGACCGAGCCGCTCGCCGATGCGTCCAATCGCGACGGCGCGCACCTGCTCGGCCTGCGCCTTTGAATCGGTCTTTAAGCCAGCGACGCCCGCGGGCAGGAGCACCTGAAAGGGATAGACGCGCTGCACGTTCGAGGTGATCGGTACGACGGTCACCACGCCGCGACCTAGCCGCCGAGCAGTCGCGTTCGCCTGGTCGTTTGAGACGATGACCGCGGGGCGGCGCTTGGCGGCCTCAGAGCCGCGGACTGGATCGAAGTCGACCGTGCACACCTCGCCGCGATGCATCTCAGAGCCCGTCGCCGACGGGCTGCTCCCACAGCTCCCCTTCGCCGCTGGCGTCCCACTCCTCCCAGGCCTGCTCGTAGGCGTCGGCAAGACCACCCTGGCGCAGCGTGTTGATCGCCTCTCGCACGGCGCCCGAGCGTGAACGCTCGTGCGCTCTCGCGTACTCGTCGAGGAACTGCACGTCCTCGTCAGGCAGGCTCACGCTCAGCTTCATACCTATGATCCTACCACGCCTACTACCATGCGATCCTACCCCAATAGGATCAACGATTCTGGGCCTACCGGTGGGGGTACCGCACGCTTGTGGCGGAGGTGTCGGACTCGATTCATCTGCGGCGGTTCTGCCGGATCTCGCTGGCGGAGCGCAAGCTCGCCAAGTTGGTGAAGGAGAAGAAGGCGCGGGTGCGGGATCGGTCCACGTCGATGGGCGTGAAGCTGCGGGCGATCACGCGCACAACCTGGCGGCGGACCGGCGAGGCGAAGAGCGAAAGATCTTTTTGCAATTCTACGTGACGGCTCGGACAGTACCCATCGAGCGCTTCCCCCGGCGGTTTCCCCGTCACCGCCGGGATCCGTCCGAGGGCCTGAAGCGAAGGTTGCCCAGGATCCTCGCCGGACCTACCATGGTTGGCCGTGCCCGCTGACGCTGACAGCAGGCCATCACCGATCCGGCGCTGCCCGCCGCCGCTCGCCTCACCAGGCGTGCCGAGCGTCTGTGGCCCGAGCCCGCTTGGCTCGGCGGCGGCGCCCGCGCACCGCCTGGCTGCCACCTGACCAGTCCGACACTAACCTGCAGGAGCAGCCATGACCCGTAGCACCGACAACCTCGAACTGATCCTCTTCGGCTGGGTCGACGCGTTGCGCCGCGGCGACCCCGACCTCATCGCGGCCCGCCTCGCTAACGACATCGTCTGGCAGGGGCTACGTGCCGACCTGGTGTGCCGAGACCGCGACGCTGTCCTTGACAACATCCGCGATGGCGGCGCGCACCGCCGCCGCGTCAAAGGCCTCGAGGTCGCCGCCCTCGACGACAACCACGTCCTGTTCGCCATTCGCATCCCCGACGTCACCGAGCTCTTCGGCGAGCCGATCGCCGGCGAGATCTACACCGTCTTCACACTGCGCACCGACATCATCGTCCGCATCGACGAGTTCAAGACCAGAGACGAGGCGCTCGCCGCGGCGCGCGAGGACATCGCGCCGGACCGGCTCGAGGGGCGGTCAGACCCAGCCGAAGCCGCGACCGTCGCCCAGGCCACGCCGGGCGCGATGGTTGAGCGGGTCGTGCCGATCCTTAACGTCACCGACGTCGGCGAGAGCTTTGCGTGGTTTGCCAAGCTCGGCTGGCGCAAGGGGTTCGAGTGGGACGACGACGGCCCCGGCCCCGGCCCCGGCTTCGGGTCGGTGAGCTTCGCCGGATGCGAGATCTTCCTGTGCCGTGACGGCCAAGGCAGCCGCGGCCGCGGCTCCAACACGCTGACCGGCGGCCCAGAGGGAGACCAGACGGCAGACAAGGGAACCTGGGTGTCGATCTGGGTCGACGACGTCGCCGCGATCCACCAGCGTTGTCTGGCCGAGGGCCTCGACGTCACCTACCCCCCGACCGACGAGCCGTGGGGCGTCCGAGAAGTCCACGTCCGTCACCCCGATGGTCACGTGTTTCGCATCAGCAGAGCGCTCGACGACTAAACAGATTCGTCGTTGATGAGCCCGAGCGCGTCGGGGTGAAGACCCGACCATCAGCTGGCCGTTGGCCGCCCACAGCCGGCGGTGATGGCACGTTTCGCTGCTCGTCACCCCACGGTCCTGCTTCAACGGCCTCGGCGAGCCAGGGCTGGACATGCTGCTGCCCGGCGCAAACAAAGACGTGCCAGGAGCCGAAACGAGCATGGTGAAAGGGCCGAGCTCGTAGCCGTCGGCGCCAAGCGCACGATCGTCCCGCCGAGCACGCTGAGGGCGCTGGCGCGGAACAGGCGTGAGCTGCCCGGTGGCGCCGGCGCGGCGCGTAGCCCCGTCGCACTCCGAGGCGGATACTCAGCCGCCGGCGACCGCGGGCAGGATCGTGACCTCGTCGCCGTCGGAGACCGGGGTGCTCAGTCCGTCCAGGAAGCGGATGTCCTCGCCCCCCACGTAGACGTTGACGAACCTCCGCAGACCCCCATCCTGGGCGATTCGGCTGCGGAGCTCCCCGTAGCGCTCGTACATGGCGTCGAGCACCTCCCCGACCGTGGAGCCGTCGACTGTGGCCGCCGGCTCCCCGTCGGTCGCGGCGCGGAGCTGCGTTGGAATCTTGACGATGACCGGCATGGGCAAGGTCTATCAAGCCGCTACGGCTATGCGCCCGCTGGCCTGCTCGAAGGAGGCGACCGTGGGCTCGATCTCCCAGGTCTCAAAAGTGCCGCGCGCGCAGTCGAGCGTCTTCAGTCCCTCGCCGGTGATGTAGGCGACTACGCGCTCGGCCGGATCGATGTCCCCGCGCTCGGCTAGCTTGGAGAGCACCGCGACGGTCACGCCACCTGCGGTCTCCGTGAAGATGCCGGTGGTCTGCGCCAGTAGCTGGATCCCCTCGACGATCTCCTCGTCGGTGACCGAGTCGATACAGCCGCCCGTCCGGCGCGCCAGGTCGAGCGCGTATGGCCCGTCGGCCGGATCGCCGATCGCCAGCGACTTGGCGATCGTGTTCGGCTTGACCGGACGGCAGAAGTCGTCGCCCGCTTCGAATGCGTCTGCCACGGGCGCGCAGCCGGCCGCCTGGGCGCCGTTGAACACGGGAAGTGAACCAGAGAGCAGGCCTGCGTCGAGCCATTCCTCGAACCCGGTGGCGATCTTCGTGAACAGCGAGCCCGAGGCAATCGGGCAGACCACGCGATCGGGCAGCTCGAACCCCAGTTGCTCGGCGGTCTCGAATGCGAGCGTCTTGGAGCCCTCCGCGTAGTACGGGCGCATGTTGATGTTCACGAACGCCCATTCGTGCTCACCCGAAAGCTCGGTGCAGAGGCGGTTGACATCGTCGTAGTTACCACGCACGGCGACCATGTTGGTGCCGTACACGCCCGTCGCGAGCACCTTCTGCTCCTCCAGGTCGGCTGGGATGAACACGTAAGACTCGAGCCCCGCCGCAGCCGCGTGGGCCGCGACAGCATTTGCCAAGTTTCCCGTGGAGGCGCACGCGATCGTCCGGTAGCCGAACTCGCGCGCCCGTGCGAGCCCGACCGAGACGACGCGATCCTTGAAGGAGTGGGTCGGATTGGCCGCATCGTTCTTGATCCACAGCTCGCCCACGCCGATCCGCTCCGCGAGCCGGTCGGCGCGCAGCAGCGGCGTAAAGCCGGCTGGCAGCGACCCCGGTGCAGGCGGAGCCACAGGCAGGAAGTCCCGGTAGCGCCAGAGGGAGTACGGGCCCGCCTCGATCCGCCGGCGCAGCTCTGCCGGGTCCGCAGAAGCCCGCGGCCCGTAGGCGACCTCCAGCGGGCCGAAGCAGCGCTCGCACACGTAGCGTGCCTCGAGCGGGTATACGGCCTGACATTCCTTGCAATGAAGAGACTCTGGCGACATATTCTGAAACCTCCGACGGGGTTCTGTGGTCGGAGGTCCTGGAAACCGCCCTTTCCACATCTCCCAGGCCTATTGTTGGAGCCTGATTGGAATTGGCACCGTTCCCATTTCAGGGAGGTTGCCGGGGTTTCACAGGGCCAGTCCCTCCACCCCTCTTGATGCGTACTGCTATGTAACGAGCATTATAGCCAGTGGCCGGAGCGAACTACAAGGGTCCTTGGCAACGTTGGAGGCCCGACCTCCTGAAGGGGATTCGAGGAGCGCTCGCAGCGTTCACGCTCGCGTAACGACGCCCAGCCGGCGGTGTTGAGTGTGCAGGAGAGTGGCATGGTCGCTAACTGAAACCGGAGGCTCCGACCCGATCGACCGCTTGGAAGCGACCCTCGCGCTGGGCAGGACAGTGCCCCGCAAGCGAATGCTGGTGATCGTCAACCCGTACGCGACGACGGTTTCCGACCGGCTCAAGAACCTCGTCCTTTACGCCCTGCGTGGCCGCTACGAGGTCGATGCGGTCGACACCGAAGCTCGCGACCACGCAACCGAGCTCTGCCGAGAAGCCGCGCGCGAGAGCTACGATGCCGTGGTCGCATTCGGCGGTGACGGCACGGTCAACGAAGCCGCCAACGGTCTGGCGGGATCGGACACCCCGCTGACCTGCCTGCCCGGCGGGCGCACCAATGTGTACTGCCGAATGCTCGGGATCCCGACCGACGTCGTCGACGCGACCGAGCATCTGCTGCGAATCGCGGATGACTGGAGCCCGCGGCGGGTGGACGTCGGGCACGTCAACGGGCGCAGCTTCCTGTTCTCTGCCGGCGTCGGATTGGACGCGAGCGTCGTGCAGCGCGTCGACGCTCATCCGCGCCTGAAAGCCCGCTTCGGCGAGTGGTACTACACCCTGACGGGGATCCAGACGTTCAATCGCCGCTATCTGCTGCGCCCGCCACGACTCGAAGTGGCGCTCGGCTCCGAGCGCGTGACCGGGGTCACGGCGATTGTCCAGAACGCGGCCCCGTACACGTTCTTCGGCGACCGACCCGTGGACGTCGGCGAAGGGGCCACGCTCGAGAGCGGAGACCTCTCCGGCGTCGTGCTCCGACGCGCTCGCCCGGTCGACGTGCCGACGATCATCTGGCGAGGGCTCTCCCCCCGCGCGCGGGTAAGCGGCCACCGCCAGGTTCACCCCTTCATCACTGCGGCGCAGATTCGCGTCCGCTCCCTCGACGACCGCCTGCTCCCGCTGCAGGTCGACGGCGATTACATCGGCGAGGTCGACGAGGCGGTGTTCAGCGTAACCCCGCGGGGCATCGCGGTCGTTTCCTAGCGGCCAGAAGCCCTCCGAGGTACTGGCCGCTGCCACCCCGGCAGAGGGCCCATGCGGCAGGGACAGATAGGCTTTCCGGATGCATGTGCGGGCTCTTGCGGCGGGGCTGAGCTCATCGCAACGGGTGGCCGGCGCCCTGCGGTCAGCTCGTCAACGGCTGCGTGAAGGCGCCCTCTCGGGGACGGCCCAGTCGACACTCGAGGAGATGACGGCGGCGATCGCCGCCGGTCGGACGGTGATGTGGTGCGACTGGCCGATCCTCGACGGTGAGGCATGCGCCGACGAGTACCTTCAGGTGTGCGGCTGGGCGCACTGCGCGGCGGGCCTCGAGGGGGTCACCGTCCTGGTCGGAGGGCGCCGCTTCGAGGCGAGAACCGACCTTCCGCGCTCTGATGTGGACTTGGCCCTACCCGGCTTTGAGGGGAAGGTCTCCGGCTTCTTGGTGGTCCTCGACACGCGGCGGTGGTCCCCCGGATCGCACGAGCTGATGGTCAGGGCCCGGGGGTCCGGGGGCGGGGAGGTAGCCCGGGCCACCACCCTCCGTGTGGGACCGGACCTTCCCTACCGCGCCTGGCTGCGACGCTCGGCGCGGGAGCAGGTCTCCGCAGCGCTCCCGCCGATCGCTGGCCGGCCGGCGCCCTCGCTGGCCGTCCACGTCCTGCCGGCCCCCGATGCGCCCGGCAGCGTCGAAGCCTCGCTCGCCCGCCAGACCCACTGCAACTGGCGCCGTGCCGCCGGCTCTCTCGGCGACGCGCTGCACGCCGTCGCCGATGGTCGCGGGCTCGCGGTTCTGGTCGAGGATCGCGGCGCACTGGCGCCCGGCGCCCTCGCGCGGCTTACCGCCGCGATGAGCGCCGAACCGGCGCCGGACCTCGTCTACGCCGACGAGGACGCGTTGATGGCGGACGGCGAGCGCGGCGATGCGTTCTTCAAGCCGGGCTGGTCACCGGAGCTTTTGCTCAGCACCGACTACGTGGGACCGCTGGTGATGATCGGGGCGCGGGTCGCAACCGCGGCGCTCGCCGCCGAGCCGCGGCCCCCGCAGACGATCTACCAGACGCTGCTACGAACGGTGGACGCGTCACTGAACGTGGAGCGCATCCCCGAGACGCTGTTCACCTCCCATCGCCCCCGCGTTCCCGCGGACGACCCGCGGGCAAGGGAGGCGATAGAGCGGCTCGCCGCGCGGTGCGGCAGACGCGCGCACCTCGAACCTACAGGGCGCCGTGGCGCGCGCGACGTCCGCTGGGAGCTCGGCCCGGAGCCGCTGGTCTCCGTCGTCATTCCCAGCGGCTCGGACGCGCTGCTATCGAGGTGCCTGCGGTCCCTGCGAGAGCGCACGACCTATCGGAGACTCGAGGTCGTCATCGTCGACTCAAAGCCCGGCGGCCTCTCCTGCGTCGAAGAGCTGCTCGACGGAGTCCCTCATCGACGCGTGCCCTATGCCGGGCGCTTCAGCTTCTCCCTGGCCATCAACATCGGGGCGGCGGCGGCCTCAGGCGAATACCTCGTGCTGCTCAACGACGACACGGAGGTGCGCTCCGCCGATTGGATCGAGCGAATGCTCGAGCACGCGCTCACGCCGGGCGTCGGAGTGGTCGGCTGCAAGCTTCTCTATCCGGGCGGAGAGGTCCAGCACGCCGGCGTCGTGATCGCGCCGGGGGGCCTGGGTCCCGGCCACATCAACGTCGGCTTTGCCGGCGACGCGCCCGGATACCGCGGCATGCTCGACACGACGCACAACTGCAGCGCGGTCACCGGGGCCTGCATGATGGTGAGCAGGCGGCTGTACGCGCAGCTCGACGGCTACGACGAGTCGTTTCACTCGGAGTACAGCGATGTCGACTTGTGCCTGCGGGCGATCGAGCAGGGTGGGCGAGTCGTTTGGACGCCGCGCGCGGTCCTCATACATCATGAGCGATCGTCGCTTCCGATGGAGGTCAACCCCGGCGACCTAGCCCGGTTCGGCGAACGCTGGGGCTCGCGCTACCGCAGCGGCGACCCCTTCTACCACCCCGCATTTCTGCTTCTGTCCTACGAGCTTCCGCGCTGACTTCCGGATTGAATGGCAGTTGACGCGGTGCCGGCGCGCTCTGCGACGCGAGTGTTGAGCTACCTTGGCCGGCTCGCGAGGCGCTCGCGGATCTGCCGCTCGAGAGCCGGTAGGCGCAGCCGGGAGCAGCCGGGCACCAGGGGCGCGCGGCGACCTTCGTGATCGCGCTCGATCGCGGCCACGCGAGCCCTCACGGCTCGCTTGGCCCTTCGCAAGCCACGTCGCGCCAACCTCCGGAGGACAACGACGCCGGCATTGCCGCCTCGCAGAGCGCGTAGACGCTCGGACTCATCCTTGGCTCCGCTCTCCATGGCCTTCAGTGCCTGCGCTCGCGCCTCGGCCACCAATGCCCGCTCCTCCCAGGCCAGCGCGCGGTCATACCAGGCCTTGACATCAAAGACCTCGCCGAGGATTCCAACCGAGGGAAGCCTCGGTAGAGGAGCGTCGCTGGCGGCGACGAGCGTGTACAGCTCGTCGCCGGCCGCACCGGCGACCCCCTTACGCATGTCGGTCTCGATCTGCTGATCGAGTCGCGCGACTGCGAAGGTCTCGTCGCCGCAGATCAGCGAAGCGAGGTGGTTCCGCTGACGGTAGACACGGACATGCTCAAAGCGCGCCGACACCGCGGCCTCGAGCTCGTCCGGGGTGTACTCGTGGACGTGAAAGGGATTGCCCGGTATGTAGACGTCGCGGTTCGGGGACGACAGCAGCAACACGCCGTCCGGTCGTATCACCCGTCGGAGCTCGTCGAGGCCACGAGCCGGGTCGGCGACGTGCTCGATCGTCTCGAAGCATGTGATGAGGTCGAATGAGTGATCCTCGCACGGGAGGTTGTGCAGATCGCCGACGACGAACTCCTCCAAGTCTCCAGCCCGCTTCCGCGCCTGGTCGAGCGCGTCCGGACTGACGTCCACGCCAAGTGCTCGTGTCGCCCCTGCACGGGCGAGGACCGACGTGCCATAGCCGACGCCACAGGCGACGTCGAGGACCTCGCGGTCTCTGGCCAGGCCTTCAGCCCACCGGTAGCGAGCCTCGTGCTCAATCGCGATCAGCCTGCCGTGCCATCCCTCCGGCACGAACCTCTCGCCACAGGCAGAGCCGGCATCGGATACCGCCGAGTCCTCGGGCCCGCCGCCGGGCTGCCACTCCGGCGGCCGCACTCCGGGGGGGGTCGGACGGCATTCGACCTCCCCGCGCACCCCTACGGTGAGTCCGTCTGACCTGCGCGCCACGACGACGAGCTCGAGGCAGCCGGCTCGGTGGGCGTCGAGGTCGATCAAGACAGAGAAGCCCGCGTCGCCCAGTTCCTCGCCAAGGCCATTCGCCAGGTCATCGCGCATCATGCCGAGGCGCGGCCGGTGAGGCCGGCCGTCGAGGTATACGAAGATCTCGATGCCCATACTCGAGTACGCCCATCCCGAGACGCGAAGGAACCCGAAGGCGGCAAGCCCGGCGTCGAGCTCAGGCTCGTCACACCACATGGCGGGGCGACCGCTCGAGATCGCCGCAGCGATCTCCTCATCCGTCCCGGGGGGCCGTCCGAAGGGCTCGAGGTCCGACAGGGGGTGGGCCGACGCGTCCACGTCGGGCTGCGAGGCCGTCGGAGGCCAAGAAGAACCTGGTTCGGGTTGTTCTCCGGGTCCCTCCGGGCGGAGCTCGTAGTCGCGAGACGGCATGAAGGCTGGATGATAATAAGGGTCACCGTCGGCGTATGGCGCGCTCCAGCGCCCGGTGAACCGCTCTGCGTCCGCACCACCGGCCCGAGGCGAGAACGAGGATCGCCCGTGATGCACAAGCTCGGCATGGGGCGTCCATACGACCCGTCGGCCCGTTTGGACCGCGCGCAAGCAGAAGTCCGTGTCGGCGAAGCCGGTCTCCATCGACTCGTCGAACCCGCCGAGCTCGTCGAACAGGTCAGAGCTTACGAGCATGCAGGCCCCGGACACGGCACTGCAGTTGCGCACCAAGTCCAGCATCCCACGATAGCCCGGCGCGTCGACCGGGAAGTCCAGATAGAGGTGCCACGGCATGCCCGCGTGGACTCCCACGCCGCCATGCCGGACCCGCCCGTCCGGGGAGGTCAGCCTGCAGCCCACCACCCCGACGTCGACGCCTTGGGCCTGGGCAAGCATCCTCTGCACCCAATCCGGAGACCGCACCTCCGTGTCGTCGTGGAGCAGTACCAGGTAGTCACCGCGGGCGGCACGCGCCGCTTGGTTCACCGCTCTGGAGAAGTTGAACTCACCGTCGTATGCGACGACGCGGTGCTCGAGGCCGGCGAGCTCTGGCTCCGAGGAGGCCAGGTGCTCCGGGCTCGAGTCGGCGATCACCACCTCGAGGTCCGCGTATGTGGTCTGCTCGTGGATCGAGCGCAGGCACTCCCTCAAAAGTCCACGAGAGTAGCTCGTAAGTATCACGACGCTCACCACCGGGTCACCCTCGACGTCCCAGCTCACGTCCCGCGTGCCCGGACGCGCGAGCCGCGTAATCCGGATCTTGCGCCCCCGTCGCGCACCCAGCGCCTCCAGCGCCGTGCGGGCCCGGTAATCATCGGAAGGCACGCGCGGGCGTTGTGACGTGAACAGCACGTCGGGGATCCGCTCGACACATACCGACGAGTCCGCGAGGCGCAAGAGCAGGTCGTAGATCGTAGAGGGGGGATCCGGCGCGGCGGCAAGCACCACGCGAGCGGCGTTGGGGCCGACTCCCACCAGTGGGCCCACGTAGTCGGTGCTCAGCACCAGCTCCGGCGACCAGCCGGGCTTGAAGAACGCACCGACGCGACTTCCGTCGGCGGCCATAGCATCCTCGTCGGCATATACGAGATCGGCGGGCGGAGCCGCCTTCATCGCTGCGGCCAGCCGTGCCAGCGCCGAGGGATCTAGGAACCCGCCGTCCTCCACGATCACGCCGGGACAGTTGTCTCGGGCGATCTCCGCCAGGGTGAGGCCCAATTTCCCAGCGGCTCGGCGCCAGTTACCATGCGACTGTCGCTTCAGTGACTGGGCGAGCGGACCGCCAGGGGCGCCAGTCTTGAGTACGCAGACGATCAGTGGTGGCTGCTCTGCCGAGGGAGTCGCGGCGGCCGGCGGCAGCGAGCCGTGTCGCTCCCGCCATGCGCGGTATGGGAGGTCTGGCCCCCGGGTCACGATTCCGCTCTGTCCCACGGCTCTCCCGTCACGACCAACCGCCACAACGCTCAGATCATGGGCGCCCGGTGCCCAGGCACGCGTGTCTAGCACGTGCCTGAAGCCCGATACCTGACCATCGAAAGCAGGCAGGCTTTCGTCGACGTCGCCACGCGGCAGGCCCAGATGCGCGGCGTGACGGTCCCCATCGACGACGACGACGAGTTCCTCGAGACCGCGCTCACAATACGCCCAGCCTTCGATGCACAAATGCTCATCGACGGCGGTGCGCCCGTCGAGGACCGGCCAGTCGCACCACATCGTGGTATGGCCCGCTGCGATGGTGGCAGCTAGCCCCTCGAGGGTCGGTGGCGGCCACTCGAAGTCCATCACTCGGGACGATATCCCAGACGGACAGGTCGATACGTTACCTTCGCGCGATGATCTCGTTCGGCATCGCCGTCGCATCCGAAGCCACGTATCGCGCTCAGGCGCTGCCCGGAATCCGCCGCGTCGCCGAGCCCGGCTCGCTGATCCTGGCGCAGCGGGGCGACTCGCTGCAGAGCGCCTACAACCGGATCCTCGACGAGGCGGGGCGCCATGGGGAGCTCGAGGCGCTGGTGCTCCTGCACCAAGACGTCGAGATCGTCGACCGGCAGTTCATGTTCAAGCTACGTCGGCGGATCGCAGATGCGAACGTAGCCGTGGTTGGGGTCGTGGGCGCCCGCGGGGTGCGCAGTCTCGCCTGGTGGGAGGGGGACTGCTTCGGCGGCGTGGCGGCTCCGGCGCTGCTCGGCACGGGGCGGATCGTGTTTCCCGGTGGAACCCCGCAGGACGTCGATGTGGTCGACGGCCTCCTCATGGCACTCTCGCCGTGGGCCGTGCGCCAGCTTCGCTTCGACGAGGCTTTCGCGCAGGACTTCCACGGCTACGACGTAGACCTCTGCTTTCAGGCCCGGGCCCTGGGGCGACGGGTGGTCGTCGACGACCTGGCCGTCGTTCATCACGCTGCCTGGGCTCCACGATATGGCGAGCAGTGGATCCGATCGGCAGTGGCATTGAAGCGCAAGTGGGGCGCAAGCTGGGCCCCCGGACGAGGCTGCTGGCGGTGACCGTCGCCTACGCTCGACCGAGTGCGACCGCCCGGTCGCCTACCCGGTACTGCGGATTGTGATGAGAGTCCGCGCCGACGATCTCACAGTGCTCGAAGCCGGCTGTCCGGACCATGAGCTCGAGTGCGGCACGATTGGGGATCAGGCTGAGAACGCCGGGCGTCGATGCCAGCGGGTTGAGATCGCTGTCCTGCTCGAGCTCGACGGCAAAGCTCGCGTCCGCTGAGAAAAGGATGTCGGGAACGCCGTTGCCGTGCACGATCGGCCCGTTCTGGCGGGTAAGCTGGCTTTCGATGACGCACAGGGATCGCGTCAGGCGCCGGGCCAGGCGCACCACGCCGACGGGGTCCTCGACGTGGTAGATGAGACCGAGCAGCAAGACCACGTCGAAGCGACCCAGGGTCTCGGGACCGATGTCGAACACATCGACCTGCTGGAAGGAAAGCCGACTCGGAGCGATTCCAAAGTAGTCGCGGACCAGCTCAGCCCGTCGCACGTTTTGCGTCCTGATGTCCACGCCCACGACTCGGTGCGCTCCCCATTCGAGCAGCCGTTGCCCGAAGTAGCCCTCCGAGCAGGCGAGATCGAGAGCGGTCGCCTTCGGCCCGGCATCGGCAAGAGCAGCGCGCACCGCCGGTTCGATCATCTCGGCACGAGTTCGGTGAACGCTTGGAAGCTCGGGGTGCAGAAGCGGTGCATCAACCCCGGCCGCGAAGGACCAAGGGTACATCCAACCGGGTTGGCGCCCGAGCTCGCTCGCGAGCTCGGGCGAGAGCTTCGCGTCCGTATGCGCGCCGGGTCGTGGCCAGTCGGGCAGCGGCAAAGAGGCGCCATTATCCAAGCGGGCGCGTAAACGCACGCTTCGAGCCACGGCCCCGGCTTGTCTCAGCGGACTCGTGATGCGCCAGCTCCGGCTGGTCTGAATGGTGCGAAGCGCAACTCGCAGCCGCTCGAGCTCGGTGCTCTGCTCGCCCGTGCCCTCGTGCCCGATACCTGCCCCCTCGTCCGCTCTCACGGCGGCGACTCTATCAGCGCCTGTCATGCCCGCCCCCGATGCCGCAGCCCAATTTGACAACCCACTCCCTTTCATGGATGACGGTGGGACTTAGTCAAGGCCCGTTGAAGTGCAAGGGGCCGGCATTAGAATCCACCGCTGGTCATGCCGGGCGCAGCGGACAGAGCGTCAGCGGCGCAGCTAGGAAGAGTTGCAGGCGCCATGGCACGCTGGAGCGGTCGGGGGGAATCGCCACGACCTGAGTCCGGGCCGGGACGGGCGAGGGGAGCGGGGACACTCCCGACCCGGCAAAGCGGAAGAGGGTCAGTGTTGGCGGCGCGCCCGGATCGGGCCGGACCGAGAACCCTCCCGGCGGCAGCGTCAGCTCCAACGTTGCGCCCGGCTGGCGGGGGATCACCCGGAGACAGGGAGCCTGGACCTGCGTATCGAGGCCGGCCGCGGCGCCGGGTGACAGCTCACCCCCGACTTGGAGCGGACCGCTAGGCGCCCGGGGCGTCAGCCCGAGGGCCTGGATCAACTCCGCATCGGCGGCCTTCCGGACGTAGTCAGGACTCGACCGCAGTCGCGCGAGCGACATCGCCGAGGAGCCGTAAGCGTCCGCGGCGGCGAAGTACTGGCCGGCCGGGATCAACAGGTCCGGGATCGATGTCGCCGGGCCGGTCCCCTCGACGAAGAACCGAGGATCGACGCGGTCGCGAATCAGCTCGAGCGCCGCCAGCTCGGCTCTGTTCTCATCGGAGTTGGCGCGGAAGTATCTCCCGAACGTATCCAGGGCGCCGAGATTTGCGAGCGTGGCGAGCCCGAACGCCGCCAAGCAGATAGCCACAGCACGGTGACCGATGCGAATCCCCGATGCGAGCTGTGCGTAGAGGAGGATGAGGAAGATCGCACTGAGCAGCTGATAGCGGCTCGCCGACGGCGAGCGGCCGGCGGCGCCGAGCGCCGCCCAGTAGACCAGCGGCATCGCCAGCACCGCCCAGATCCAGCGGGCGACCGGCCTGCGCCGGCGGCGCAGAAGCAGGACCGTGGCGATCACCAACGGCGCTAGCAATGCCTGCCCCCAGGCCAACGGCATGGCGGTGCTGGCATCGTTGCCCGGAGAGGTGAGCAGCCCAGTCAGCGCGGCCAGCGTCGCAGCGATCGAGTCGAGCATTGAATTCGGCAGGTGGAGCAGGTCCACGAGTGTCACCCCCGGTGCGTAACCCTGGCCTGGCGGGGACCAGAGTCGCCAGGCGAAGTAGAGCACGAGCGGCACCCCAAAGACCCAGGTCCGGCGCCACTCGGGCCGCTCGCCGGCGAGCAGGATCACGGCGCCGGCGCCGGCGAGGAACGCGATCGCCGGACCGTACGTCCCAAGCGCGGCGGCCAGCAGCAGGCAGGCGCCGACGTCGCCGACAAGGTCGCGGCGCTCGAGGCAGAGCAGCATCGCCAAGCCGGCGACGATCGTCAGCACGATGGTGATCCCCAGCGTCGAGGCATAGGTCTCGCCCCCGGCTCCGAACGACAGCACCAGCACAGCAGGGCCGAGGGCGAGCCAGTCGCCGACGCGGCGGCGGACGAGCTCGTAGACGAGCCCTCCGCAGAGCAGGATCAGGACGGCGAGGATGAGCCGGAAGGCGACATCGCTGGGCCCCCACAACTGAAGGACCCCTTTGTAGAGAAGAATCACGACGACCTGCAGGTGGCCCACCCGCGGGCCGAGCATCTCCTTCAGGTCAAACCCCGGGTAGCTCGCGTAGAAGCCCCACTCGTCCCCGAAGAAGCCCTCGCCGCGGGTGACCGCGAGGACCGCGGCGGCGGAGCAGACCATCGCCAGCCCGAGGGTCAGCCGCGGGGACCAGGACGGCCACCGCCTCGATCGGAGCCGGTCGAGCAGGGAGCTGGCATCGCTCGCCGCCTCGGCCCGGGTCCTCATCCGCGGAGTGTAGTTCAGAAAGTGCGTGTGTCAGGCCCACGCCGCCAGCGGTTCGCGCCGCCGTGGCGTTCGAGGATGAGTTGGCCTTGGCAGGCCCAGAACACCGATTCGACCGATGCCGCAGGTGGCTGAGCGAACCGAAACGCCGCAGTCCCGGGGCTTGCCAGCCGGATGCCCCGGAAGACGAGCAGCTAGGCTGCCGCTCGTGGAGACCATCAGGATCACGGCCGGCGTGAGACCGCAGCCACATGCCTGAGCTGTCGATCCTCATGCCAGCGTACAACGAGCAGGACACGATCGTGGAGGCCGTCAAGCGGGTGATTGCCGCCCAGTACCCGGTGGAGAGCTGGGAGCTGGTCGTGGTGGAGAACGGCTCGACCGACCGTACGCGAGCGATCCTCGACGGTGGTGAGTGGCCCTCCGAGGTGAAGATCGTCCATGTGGAGCGCAACCGCGGCAAGGGCCACGCGGTGCGGCTGGCGCTCGGAGAGGCCGCTGGCCGCTACGCCGCGATCCTCGATGCCGACTTGGAGTACTGCCCCGACGAGATCGGGCGCCTATTGGAGCCGCTGCTGGACGGCAAGGCGGATGCGGTGTTCGGCACGCGGATGTTTCAGTCCCACTCCGCTTTCGGCTTCTGGTACGTGATGGGAAACCGCATGATCAACACTGCGGCGAACATCCTCTACAACGCCTGGCTCTCGGACATCCTCAGCTGCCTCAAGGTGATGCCCACCGATATCCTCCGCGGACTTGAGCTACGCGCGGACGGCTTCGGGATCGACGCCGAGATCCCCGCGCGGCTGCTCAAGGGCAAGATGACCATCTACGAGGTTCCGGTGAACTACCGCGCCCGGTCTCGCGAGGAGGGCAAGAAGCTCACCGTCTGCGACGGCGCCCGCGTGCTCGCCACGCTCATGCGATGCCGGATCGGATGAGCGCGGCGCCCCGCTCCTTCACCGGCTTGGGGCGCCGATCTCGCCATGCTGCTGACCGGGATCCCGACCGAGCCGTTCGTGACGCTGCTGAAGGCGCTCGCGCACGCGACCTCACGCCGAGCCGCGTGGGAGCGGACGCGATGAGCTTTCCATGCCCCGCCTGCGGATCGGTCCAGGCACGCCACGCGTTCGCTGTGGATGGCCACCGTTTCACGCGCTGCCGGAGCTGTCGCTCGCTGTACCTATGCGAGCCGCCGCCCCACGAGGAGACGCGCGATCGCTTTGGAGGCGCGCGCTACTTCGTGAACCCCGAGTACGGACCGCCCGGCCGCGGCGATTTTCGGGGTTACAGAGACTATCTCGCCGACCGCGACCACATCGAGCGCAAGTTCGGCGAGGTGCTGGACCACATCCAGCTGCATCTGCCCGAGCGGGGCCGGCTGCTGGACGTGGGCTGCGGGCCCGGGTTCCTGCTGTCCACCGCCCGAGACAGGGGCTGGCAGGTTCGAGGGGTCGAGCTGAACGAGTGGGCCGTCCGCTTCGCGCGCGACGAGCTCGACCTCGACGTGCATGTCGGCGCTCTGGAGGACGCGGGGCTGGGCGGCGGCGAGCTCGACGCCGTGACGATGATGGACCTGATCGAGCACGTTCCCGAGCCCGGAGCGATTGTCCAGGAGGCGGCGCGCGTGCTGCGACCCGGCGGCGTGCTGGCGCTCCTGACCCCCGACGCCGGGGCGCCGGTCAGCCGCGTGCTGGGGCGGCGTTGGCCTGAGGCCCAGCGGGTGCCCGACCACGTGGTGCTGTTCTCCCTCAGTGGCCTACTGGCGCTGCTGGACCGGCACGGTTTCGACGCGCTGGGGTGGCACTTCGTGGGCAAGACCTCCACTGTCCGCACGCTCATGGTCGACGTCTCCCCAATCGCACCCGCCGTGGCCGAGCGGGGGGCCCTGAGGCTCGGCAGCGCCCTAGGGGAGCGGACCTTCGAGTTCGACCCGCGAACCAAGGTCGTCCTCTACGCCAAGCGCCGCGTGAGCGAAGTCCGGGCCGGGCGCTCGCCCGTGGTGCCCCGCTATCCAAAGCGCGTGCCCGCGCGCTCCTCCAGCGAGGCGATCCTCGACGAGCTGCGATTGCTGGGCGACGCCGACCGCCTGTGCGACTGGTTGTACGAGCAGTTCGCTCCGTTCGCGGGGGGAACGGTAGTCGACGTGGGCGCAGGAATCGGCACCTTCACCGGTCGCCTGCTGGAGGACGGCGCCAAGCGACTGCTCGCGATCGAGCCCGACCCCGGCTGCGCCGACGTCCTGGAGGCGCGTTTCGCATCCGACCCAAGGGTGGCGTGCGTCCGGGAGTTGCTCCCCGATGCGCCCTCCCTCGCGCGCTGGGCGGGTACGGTCGACCTGGTGGTGTGCCAGAACGTACTTGAGCATATCGAGGACCATGCGGCGGCGACGGTCTCGATGGCCGCCGCGCTGCGCCCGGGTGGGCGACTGGCGCTACTCGTCCCCGCCCATCCCCGTCTCTACGGGTCGCTCGACCTCGCCTACGGCCACTGGCGCCGCTACACGCCTTCGATGGTACGAGAGCTCATCGATCACGCCGGGCTGGAGACCGACGACCTCCATCACTTCAATGTCCTGGGCATCCCGGGGTGGTGGATCAAGGGGCGCGGTCGCTCCACGCAGATCGGGTCGGTGGCGGTGCGCGCCTACGAGGCGCTGCTGGCGAGCTGGAAGCACGTCGAGGCCCATTGGCGCCCGCCCGTGGGCCTCACGCTGGTCGGGATCGGGCGAAAGCCGAGCTACTAGCGTAACTACAATGCGACCAGTCGACGACCAGGGAGGTGGACGAGATTCGTACGCTGCCGACGCAACGCTGCCGACGCACTCCGCGGGAGCATCAGTCCCGACGCGACAGTCTGAGGAGCGGTTCGTGCCGGAGACGATGCCGGGACTCATTCGAGCCGAGCACGAGGGGCGCTACAGGTGGGCGGCTGGCGCCGTGGGCGGGAAGGAGGTCCTCGACGCGGGCTGTGGCGTGGGTTACGGTGCCGAGATACTCGCCGAGGCTGGCGCCTCCCGCATCGTCGGCGTCGACATTGCGGGCGAGGCGATCGAGAGTGCGATCCTTCGCGTGGACCCGATCGGGGAGTTCGTCGTCGGCGACCTGGAGCAACTGCCTTTCACGCCGTGCTCGTTCGACGTCGTCGTGTGCTTTGAGGTCATTGAGCACGTGCACCGGCGCGAGGTCGTGCTCGACGAGCTACGCCGCGTTCTGCGCCCCGAGGGTGTGCTGATCGTGTCGTCTCCGAACCGCGAGGTCTACCTCCCGGGGAACCCCCACCACATCCACGAGTACACGCCAGCCGAGCTCCACGCCGCCCTGACGCAGCGCTTCCGGCACGTCGCCCTCTATCGCCAGCATCAGTGGATCAGCTCGCTGATCACGGACGACGCGGGCCTGCAGGAACGAAGCTCGGGCGTCGAGATCGCTGCCAGCGTTCGCAAGGTGACGGGCGTCGCGCCGGGCGAGGAGGTCTACACGCTCGCGGTCGCCGCCGACGGCCCGTTGCCCGTCCTGCGAGGGACCGCAATGCTGACCGACGCGGTCGACCTGAGGTGGTGGCACGACAAGGTGACGGCGTTGGAGCGCGAGCTGGACACGTTGTTCGGCTCGGTGAGCTGGCGCATCACGGCGCCCCTACGGTCGGCAAGACAGCGGCTTGGGGGCTCGCGCGCGGCGTTGCGCCTGCGGTCCGCGAGACGCCGGTCGTTTGAGCTGAGCTCGCCCGAAACCACGTGAGCTCGCGGATCAAGCGTCGCTTCGGGGAGCTCGCGATCTATCGCAGGCTCTACGCGGACGTGCGCAAGGACCGGCTGCGAATCGCGGGGACCGTCTGCGTGGGTCTGCTGGGTACGCCACTGCTGCTTGTGACGCCCGTGCCCCTCAAGATAGTCGTCGACAACGTCCTCGGCGGTCGCCCCGTCTCGGGCTTCCTCAAATCCGTGCTTCCGGCTGCGGCTACAAACTCCCGCACCGGGCTGCTGGTGGTGTCTGTAGGCCTGCTGCTGCTCGTCGGTTTGTTTGCACAGCTGCAGAGCCTCGGCAACCGCGTCATGCAATGCTACACCGGCGAGCGGGTCATGCTGCGTTGCCGCACGAAGCTTTTCGGTCACATCCAGCGGCTGGCGCTCGCCTATCACGATTCCGGGGGACCGGCAGACTCGGTGTACCGGATACACAACGACGCGATGGCGGTGCGGTATCTGGCGGTCGACGCCGTGGTCACGTTCTCGACCAGCGCCCTCCTGCTCGTCGGGATGTTCTTCGTAACCGCGCTCGTCGATTGGCAGCTGTGCTTGGTCGGCGCCGCGATCCTCCCCGTCCTCTACCTGCTCCTGACCGTCAACCGCAAGCGCCTGCGTACCCGAGCCATCGAGGTGAAGCAGCTCGAGAGCAGCGCTTCGTCCGTGGTCCAGGAGGTGCTGGCGGGCCTGCGAGTGGTGAAGGCGTTCGGGCAGGAGGACCGTGAGCACGAACGCTTCTCTCGCTGTGCGGACGAAGGAATGCGAGCGCGAATTCGCTACGAGATCGCCGCCGGCGTTCTGGGGCTCGCCATCGGACTTGCGTTCACGGCCGGTGTGTCGGCGTTCCTGTTCGTCGCCGTCCGCCACGTCCAGTCCGGTGTGATCACGCTGGGAGAACTGATCCTGCTGCTCAGCTACCTCGCGCAGCTGCACGCGCCGCTGCGGAGCATCAGCGAGCTGGCCGGTGCGCTGCAGAGCCACATGGCGAGCGCCGAACGAGTGTACCGTCTCCTCGACGAGGCGCCGGACGTCCGCGAACGTCCAGGAGCACGCAGTATCGGGCGGGCATCCGGCGCGGTGGTGTTCGACGGCGTGTCGTTCGCATATGGGGACGGCGAGGAGATGCTCCATGACATCGCCTTCGCGCTTGACCGGGGGACCCAGCTTGGCATCGCCGGAACCACGGGCGCAGGCAAGACCACGCTGGTCAGCCTCCTGCTGCGCTTCTACGATCCGACGCGCGGGCGGATCCTTCTTGATGGCGTCGACCTGCGCGACTACAAGCTCAAGGACCTGCGCAGGCAGCTGTCGGTCGTGCTCCAGGAACCCGTGCTCTTCTCCACCAGCGTCGCGACAAACATCGCCTACGCGAACCCGGGGGCCAGCGCAGCCGAGCTCGAGGCCGCGGCGCGAGCCGCGAATGCACACGACTTCATTCTGGGGCTGCCCGAGGGATACGAGACGAACGTCGGCGAGCGGGGGATGCACCTATCGGGGGGAGAGCGCCAGCGGATCTCGCTCGCGCGGGCGTTCTTGAGGGATGCGCCGCTGCTCGTCCTCGATGAGCCCACCAGCTCGGTAGACCCCAGGACCGAGGACGAGATCATGGACGCGCTCGACCGGCTGACCAGCAACCGCACGACCATCGTGATCGCTCACCGTCCGAGCACGCTCGAGCACTGCAACGCGCAGATCACGATAGAGGGCGGCCGCATCGTCCACTCAACCCTCGATGGCCGTGGAGGGGGCGAAGCGCCTCGGCGCTCGACCGTCCATCGGCGTGGTATAGCGTCGGCCTCGTAGCCACCTCATGTCCACGCCGTCGATGCTGGTCAGCGTGATCGTCGAGTACTCGCTGCGGTGATCGGCCACCTTCGCGAAGATCAATCGTGTGAGCCACCAGCCAAGGGTGCTTCGCCGGGGGGCCGAGGTACTTAACATCCGGGCTATGGATCAAACGGCCACGAGCGAGGCCCGTCCGTCACGGCTCCCGCTGGGAGATCCGCTCCGGGGGCTCGCGGCCATCGGGGTAGTGCTCCTGCATGCGCCTGCGTGGGCGCTGCTCGAGGCCAAGCGATACGACCTGATGCGCGCACCGATCGACTTCCGTGACAGCTTCGGGGCGCTCGGCGGCCACCTGATCAACCACGCCAACGGTCTGCCCTTGTTCTTCGTACTCTCGGGCTACCTAATCGCCCGCCCATTCGCCGCCTGGGCGATCGCGGACGGGCCCCCAGTCTCCATCCCAGGGTACTTGCGTAACCGGGCGCTGCGCATCCTACCCGCGTACTGGCTGGTCCTGACGGTCATTTTCTCGGTCGAGGGCTTTCGGGGGCTTCGGCCGTCGGGGGTCGCCCAGACGGCGGCGCTGTGGGTCGACTGGTACCGATCGCCTTTCGTGGACTTCCTCGGCCAGGCGTGGAGCCTCACGGTCGAGCTGCGCTACTACCTCGTGGTCCCCGTTGTGGGCCTGGTGGGGGTCGCTCTCGCCCGCCGTGCCGGTGCGCGTCCGGGGGTCCGCGCCGCGATCGCCCTGACCTTGCTGGCCGCGGGAGCGCTGGCATCCGCCGCCGCGCTAAGCGGAAATTCGCCCCCACGTGATGCGCTCACGCTGCGTCACGCGTTTTACCTGTTCGTCCCTGGTATCGCGCTGGCCGTGATCGACGCCCTACGGCCCTGGGATGGCCGCGATCCCGCCAAGCTGCGCCAGTTAGGTCTGAGGATCACCATCGCCGGTGCCGTGCTGTTCTTGACGGTTGATCAGTTCGAGCTCGTCTCCCTCGGCCTTCACGTCTGGGCGGCGCGATTCCTCGGCGCCCTCGCCCTCGCCGCCGGGGCGGGCGGCATCGTCGCCGGCTGCGTCGTCGCGGCCCGAGGAGGGGGCGGGCGCTGGCGGGCGCTCGACCACCCGGTGCTCCACTGGGCGGGCACGCGGTCCTACTCGATCTACCTCTGGCACTTCGCGGTCCTGCGTGAGCTGTCGGCTCCGCTTCGGATGGGTGGCCACTATCAGCGCTCGGCAGTCGTGCTGGCGCTCGCAGGTCTGGTCGTGACCTTCGTCTTGGCCGAGGGTTCCTTCCGTCTGGTGGAACGCCCGTTCCTCAACCGTAAGCGCGGTTACGTGGGCACCACGAAGCGGCTGCGGACCCTGCGCTCGCACGATTCTCCTACGACCCTTCCGGCGGAATGGATGAACGACTCCGCGGCGGTCGAGACCACGAGCTCAGGATCGTCGGGGCCCCCGTAGGCGCGGTCGACGGCCGGAAGGCGCGGGGGCGGTATCGTCCATTCAACGCTCGACGGCCGCGGAGGGGGCGAAGCGCCCGGGCGCTCGACCGTCCATCAGCCTGGGATAGCGTCGGCCCAGCAGCCACCTCATCTCCGCATCGTCGATGTTGGTCAGCGTGATCGTCGAGTACTCGCTGCAGTGATAGCGCCCGAGGATCTGGGGGACGAAGGCGCCGCGCCGGCCGTGCTCGGCATATCGGCACCACAGGTCGTAGTCCTCCCAGCCGTGCAGGCGCAGGTCCTCCTCGTATCCGCCGAGCTCGACGAGCTCGCGCCGGCGCAGGAGGGCCATCGCATCGATGTAGTTCGCCTGCCGGAACCGCTCGGGCTCCCACGGGAGCGCGGACCGCAACCCGGTGGGCACACCGTCGCGGACCTCCTGGAGCATCGAGTAAACGAATGACGCACCCGGGTCGTGGTCGAGCGCGCGCACGAGGCGGCGCAAGGTGGGGGGATAGATCTCGTTGTCGGCATCGAGCGCGAAGACGAACTCGCCGCTGGCCCGCTTGAGCAGGGCGTTGCGAGCGGCTCCGATGCCGCGGTTGACCGGATGGGCGAGCAGCAGGCCCGGCAGGAAGGGATGCTCCTCGAAGAAGCGCATCACCGAGCGTGCCGAGCCATCGCTCGACCCGTCGTCGAGCACCACGACCTCGAGGTCCGGGTAGTCGGCCGCGACTACGCTCTCTAGCGCCCGCACGATCTCGGTGCCGTGGTTGTAGACCGGGCTGATCACCGAGACCCGGACCGACGCCCGCCTGTAGGCGGGCGTGCGGGCGAGCGTCCGCACCTCGTCGGGATCCTCGCCACGAGCCGCGAGCTGGTGGCTACTCAGCGCCCGCCTCGTCTCGAGGTCGGCGAGGGCCAGCCGCTTGGTCGCGATGATCTGCTTGATGGCGAGCTCCTGCACGAGCTCCGAGCGCTCGAGGGCCGCCAACACCCACGGGTCGTGGCGCACCCGGTCTCTGAGGCGGGCCTGCACCCGGCTCAGCGCGGTCGCGGCCCGTGCCGGTGCGGGCGCCGAGGACCCCGTGACAACCGAGAGCAGCCGTCGCGAGGGCCGCGCCGCCGTGCGGCGCACGTGCTCGGCGAGGGCGATCAGCCGCTGTGCTGATGGCCGCATCGAGAGCTCCGAGCGCACGAACTCGTACGCGCCGAGCCGGATCCCTCGCAGCTGCTCTGAGTCCTCGAGCAGGCCGTTCGCGAGCAGTGCCAGGTTCTCCGCGCTGCCGCTGATGTAGTGCTCGCCGGCAATCAGCGGTGAGGCGTCCGCGGAGTGCTCGGAGACGACCACGCAGCCGTTCGCGACCGACTCGAGCACTCGCGCCCACTCGAAGTACGCCCCCTCCTGCCGGTGCAGGTTGAGGATCGTCTTGGCCGACCGCAGGCAGCGCCACTTCTCCTCCTCGAGCAGGTAGTCGGGGCGCCCGTGCGTCTTCGGCGCCAGCGGGGGCACCAGGAGCCGGACCTCCAGCGGCGAGAGCGTGTCCGCATAGGACGCCAGGAGCCGGTCGCGCCGCTCGGCGACGGAGCCCATGTAAACGACGTCCACCGGCCGCTCGACTTCGTTCTCGCCACCCCAGCGATCCCAGTAGTCCGTGTAGCCGAGGCGGAAGTGCTCAGCCGCCAGGCCGCGCCCGTGCAGCGCTGGCAGCGAGCTGCGCTGGATGTCCACCACGGCCGCGGTGCGCGCGGCGTGCCGGCAGCTGATCTCGAACCACGTCGTGCCGGGCTGCTCGACGCAGAACGAGATCGTCCGGGCGAGTTGGGCGCGCGTCGGGTGCCCGGTGGGCGGAGTCAGGAGGAAGTACTCGTGGGGGATGACCACGTAGACGGTCGAGTCATCGACGCAGACGCTCGTGCCCCGCGGGGGCGAGAACGAGTCCATGACCACGGACGCATCGACTCCTTCGGCTCGAACCGTATGGGCGACCGCGGAGAGAAGCTCGTTCATGAAGTAGTTGCCGCCGCTCGCGCCGACGAAGCAGAGCGTTGTGGCGGCGCCCACGGCAGCTACCTCGGGAGGCCGAGCAGCGTCTTGGCGGCACTCCGCAGAGCGTTCATCCTCCGGCTCGCGCTCCGTCCCAGCGCGAGGATCACGGCCTCGCGGCCCGAGGTCTCCTCGCCCGGCCGACCTCCCTCCTCCTCTTCCGTAGCCAGCGATCTCGCGAGGGCCTGCTCGACCTCGATCAGCCTTCGGGCGATGAGGTTGCGCTCGGCCACCACATGGCGCTCGCGCTCGCGAGCCTCCTCGACCCGTCGCAGGGCGCCGTCGGTCTCGCGGCGCGCCCGCTCGACCCGGTCCTCCCACGAGCGAGCCTCGAAGGGGTCGGCGAGCGCCAAGAGACCTGCCTGCGCGGGCGCCTCCCGCTTGCCGGCGACCACGAGCGTCACCGGCGCCTGGCCCCGATCAGGCGGGGGGATCGAACGCACCGCGAGCGTCGCCTCACCCTCGGGGAGACCGTCGCCGGCGACGATCGCGCAGGCCAGCCGTGTGTGCTGGCGGTGCAGCGCCACCGTCGCGAAGCGGCTCGCGAGCTCGCGCTCGAGTCCGTCGGGACTGGGCGAGGCGAGGAACAGGCTGCCGTCCTCGCGAAGGACCCGGTGCAGCTCGTCCAGCAGCTCCGAGCGCTGCTCGGAGCCGTCAATCCCATCGAAGCAGACCGCGATGTCGAATGAGGCGGGCGCAAACGGCAGCGCGTCGAGCTCGCCGGTGACGAATCCGGCCACGTCTCCCGCGCGGCGGACGGCCTCAGCCTGGGCATCCCGCGAGACGACGACACCCGTCACGCGTCTCGCACCGGCGTCCGCCAGGATCCTCGCTCCCCGACCCGCTCCACCGCTGACATCGAGGACCTCCTTGCCACTCACCGCCTGAGCCGCCCACCAGTAGCGCGCCAGGCGCTCGGCGTCCATCAGACCGACGGACGGAGAGTCCGGATCAAACCACTCGAACGCCGCCGCTTGCTCGATTGACCCCGGCGAAGGGGCCGGATCCAGGTCAGCAGTCCCTCGTGGCACTGGTCGGCGGGCTCCCACACGCAGCCCCGGCTATATAGACGACGCGCTGCTCGTCGACGTCAGGCCGATACTACGCGCGTGCTGACATGAGACGGTCAAGTGCGGCGGCAGCACAGTTCGCGGACGCGCCCACACACATTGCCACAGGCCATGGGTGCGATGGAATTGCCGGACATCGCAGCAACGATACCCACTCACCCAAGCGTAACGTGGCTGAATCCCCCGTAGACGCCTCATACACGCGCAACCGCCGCCAACGTGTCGGCGCTGCTGAGGTCAGAGGGACCTCGCACCCCTCATCGAGGGACGCCGAGCCGCAGGCTGGGCGAGACGCGTGGCTCCCGATTATCCGGGTCATCTCGGTCCGGTCCTGCCTTCGGAATGGCTGGCTGGGCAACCCACGAGCGCGAGCACCAACACGAGCACATCGCCGGGCGGCAACCAAGCCATCCTGCGGGCGGCCGGAATGGACGAAGCGAGGATCGCCCGAATCCTGCACCGGGGTCCGCGGGGGGTGAAAACCCGCGCTGCCCAGGCTCTGTAGGTGGTGGACGATCCCCGCTCCCGCGCACCGGATTCGCCAGTCCGGCCAGCCTTGCCGGCGCCGCGGGCTCGCCGTCGCGCGGTGCGCCTCACCGATCGCGACCAGGAGCTGCTCGCTTACGTCGCCGAGCATCGCCTGGTCATGGCCGCACACGTGCAGGAGCTGCTCGGAGTCTCGGCGCCGGCCGCCTATGCGCGTTTCGCTCGCTCTCCTCCGCGGGGATGCTCAGCCAGCGCACGGTCTTCCACAACCAGCCCGGCTGCTACCAGATCACCCGCAAGGGGCTAGCGGTGAGCGGGAGTCAGCTGCCAGCCCCGCAGCTGGACCTGAACTGCTACGAGCATGACGTAGGGGTCGCCTGGCTGTGGCTGGCAGCCCGGAACGGGACCTTCGGTCCCCAGCGCGAGGTGATCTCCGAGCGCCGGCTGCGCTCGCATGATGCCTCGCCGGACGGTCGCCGGGAGCCGCACGCGGTCAGGCTTGGGGGTGTAGGACCGGGCGGGCGACCGCGCCTGCACTACCCGGATCTGCTGCTGGTCGACCCCGGCGGGCATCGCGTCGCGATCGAGCTCGAGCTGACCCCGAAGGGACGCACGCGCCGTGAGAAGATCCTCGCCGGCTACGGCGCCGACCGCGACATCGCTGCGGTCCTGTACCTGACCGACCGGCCGAGCATCGCGCGGTCGGTGAGCGCTTCTGCGGCGGCGCTCGGGATCTCGGATCGCGTCCAGGTTCAGAACGTGCACAGGCCGGTCCCCGCGGCAGCACGATCTGCGGGCCGTGCGCCAGAGCGCCGCCCCCGGGCGCGGGAGCACGCGGCCCCGCCGCCGGCGCGGGAGGCCGCGCGGTGAACACGGCCGCCCGTCCGCCAGTAGTGGCACCGAAGGCACTCCGTAAACGAGGCCGCGTTGTGAAGCGATGACCGAGGTCCCCCGTGAACCCCCCAGACGTCCCTACTGGCTGCTGGCGGTACTGGCCGTGCTGCTGCTCTCACCGCCCGCGTGGGCGGCGGGAGGGCTGCTCGCGTTCTGCGCCGGTGTTGCCCTGATCGGGGCGATCCGTACGGCAAGGGACCGGCGCGGCCAGGATCTGAATGCCACGACCTCGGGTTACTCGGGGGATGCGGTCATGCTCGGCACGGGGCACGGTGGCGAGCGGGTCCTCCTGAGCGACCGGCAGCTCTCGGCACATGCTTTGATCCTGGGCGCCAGCGGGGCGGGAAAATCGACGACGCTGCTGAGGATCCTCACCGACCACGTTGCGCGCGGGCGCCCCGTGGTGGCGATCGACCTGAAGGGTTCGCCGACCTTCGCTCGTGAGCTCGAAGACGGCGCCGCGGCGGCAGGGCGCCCGTTCGCGCTCTGGTCGCCCGACGGGCCCAGCCACTGGAATCCGCTAGCGCACGGCAATGCGACCGAGCTCAAGGACAAGCTGATCGCCACCGAGCGCTTCACCGAGCCTCACTACCAGCGGGCCGCCGAACGCTACGTCCAGACGGTCCTGCAGGTGCTGCAAGAGGCCCATCCCGAGCGGGCACCAGTGCTCGAGGAGGTCGTGAGGATGATGGATCCGCGCCGCTTGTCGGGCGAGCTTCACAACCTCCCGCGAGCCCGCGCGGCGCACGTTCAGGATTACCTCGCCGAGCTCACCCACGACCAGCTCAGCGCAATCCGCGGCTTGGCCACGCGGCTGGCGATCGTCAGCGAGTCCCATAGCGGGCAGTGGCTGGCGCCGGCCAGTGCCTCAGGTGCGGGCGGGATCGGGGGCGAGGGCGCCGCCGCGGGCACCGGCGCGGGCGCCAGCGGGCACACCATCGACCTGCGCTCGGCGCTGGCGGGGGACCAAGTCGTCCTCTTCAGCTTGAACTCGAGCACCTACGGCAAGCTCGCAGCCCAGCTCGGCACGATTGTGATCCAGGACCTCGTAGCCGCGGTCGGCAATCGGCTCACGCTGCCCGATCGCGAGCATGCGGTGATAGGGATCGACGAGTTCTCCGCCCTCGGTGCCGACAACGTCGTCTCGCTGCTGGCGCGGGGCCGCGAGGCGGGTGTGAGCGTGCTGCTCGCGACCCAGGAGCTTGCGGATCTCGATCGAGCCGCACGGGGTTTGCGCGATCAGGTGCTCGGCAACACGGCCGTCAAGATCGCCCACCGCCAGGACGTACCGGCCTCCGCCCAGACTATCGCGCAGATGGCCGGCACGGAGAAGGTCTGGGAGCAGACCTATCAGATCGCCAGCCGCCCCCTGCTCGGCGGCTACGACAGCGGCCGCGGCACCAGGCGCGAGGCCGAGCAGTTCGTCGTGCACCCCAATGAGATCAAGTGCCTCCCGACCGGGCACGCGGTCCTGATCACCAAGCAGCCGGTAGCGAGGGCCCGTACGATCCGCGTGACTCCGCCGCCGGAGCGAGGGGGGCGGGAGCGAGGATGAGTTCGCTCCCTCGCCGGTGAAATCACCCGCTCCCGGGCGTCACCCTGTACGCGTCGAACACGGCGTCGATGTTGCGCAGGCGGCTGATCGCCTGGTCCAGCGTGCGGGTGTCGCCCACCTCGACGACGAACCGATCCCTGACCATCGGATGACTGACCGTGCAGCGCGCCTCCAGGATGTTGATCCCCGCCTCCGCGAATGCTCGTGACATATCCTCGAGCAGCCGGTGGCGGTCCCATCCGTCGACCTGAATCTCGACCTGGAAGGAGGTCTCGGCGTCACCGTCCCAGGCCACCGGCGTGAAACGGTCTGGATCCTTCTTGAGCACCGCTACATTGGGGCAGTCATCACGGTGGATCGTGATCCCGCGCCCGAGTGAGATGTAGCCGGCGATCGGGTCGCCCGGAACCGGGTGGCAGCACTTGGCCAGACGCAGCATCACCTCGTCGATCCCCTGCACGGAGATGCCATAGGTCGCTGAGGACGTGGGGCGAGAACGGCTCCGGGTGCTCTTGAGCAGATCGTCGGTGGCAGTGGGCTCGGACTCGGCTGCCTCGCCCTGCTTGAGGCGCTGCATCACCTTGGTGACCACGACCTTGGTCGAGATCTTGGCGGCGCCGAGCGCGATGTAGAAGTCCTCGCCCTTGCGGAACCCCATCTCGCGGATCACATCGGCGAGCAGCGGCGAGCCGACTAGCTTCTGGGCCGGCAGTCCCTGCTTCTTGAGCTGCTCCTGGAGCAGCTCACGCCCCGCGTGCTCGGTGTCCTTGCGCGACTCGGCCTTGAACCACGCCTTGATCTTGTTACGCGCGCGCGTCGTCTTGACCAGCGCGAGCCAGTCGCGCGACGGGCCGCGTTCGCGCTTGGAGGTCAGGACCTCCACGATGTCCCCGGAGCGCAACTGGTAGGAGAGCGGCACGATCTTGCCGTTGACCTTGGCCCCGACGCAACGGTGTCCAACGTCGGTGTGGATCTCGTAGGCGAAGTCCAGCGGCGTGGCGCCCGCCGCAAGCGACTTGACTTCGCCCTTGGGCGTGAACACGAAGACCTCATCCTCGAACAGGTCGACCTTGAGCGTCTCCATGAACTCCGAGGGATCTGACAGCTCCTGCTGCCAGTCGAGCAGCGAGCGCAGCCATTTCAGCTTGCCATTCGGGTCTCGCAAAGCTGTCGCGCTTCCGGCCTTGCCGCTGGCGCCATCCTCCTTGTAGATCCAATGGGCGGCGATTCCGAGCTCGGCGAGGTCCTGCATCTCCCGCGTCCGGATCTGGATCTCCAAGGGCCGGCCCTCCGGGCCGATCACCGTCGTGTGCAGCGACTGATACATGTTGAACTTGGGCATCGCGATGAAGTCCTTGAAGCGGCCCGGGAGCGGCTTCCAAAGCGAATGGATCACTCCCACCGCACCGTAGGTGTCCTTGACCGAGTCCACCACCACGCGCATCGCGGTCAAGTCATAGATCTCGTTGAACTCCCGCCCCTTCTTCGTCATCTTGGAGTAGATCGAGTAGAAGTGCTTTGCCCGGCCTGAGATCATGGCCTCGATCCCGATCTCCGCAAGCTCCTTTGCCAGATAGTCGCCGGCCTGGCCCACGTAGAGCTCACGCTCGTTGCGCTGTTGAGCCACGAGCCCTTTGATCTCGTCGTACTTGCGCGGGTGCAGCGCCTGGAAGGCAAGGTCCTCCAGCTCCCACTTGATCGCGTGGATGCCGAGCCGGTGGGCGATCGGCGCGTAGATGTCGAGCGTCTCCCGTGCCTTGTCGATCTGCTTCTGCTTGGGCATCGCGCCGATCGTGCGCATGTTGTGCAGCCGATCCGCGAGCTTGATCAGGATGACCCTGATGTCGGTGGCCATCGCGACCATCATCTTGCGGTAGTTCTCGGCCTGCGCCTCGTCGCGAGACTGGAATGTGAGGCCCGTGAGCTTGGTGACGCCGTCCACCAGACCGGCGATCTCCTCGCCGAACGCCGCGGAGACCTCCTCTAGCGAGGCGCTCGTGTCCTCGACCGTGTCGTGCAGGAGCGCTGCGCAGAGCGTCTCGGTATCGAGCCGCATTCCGGCACAGATCTTGGCCACGCTGACCGGGTGGATGATGAAGTCCTCGCCCGACCTTCGTAGCTGCTCGGCGTGGTGCAGGCACGCGAAGACGAAAGCCTGCTCCACGCGATCCCGGTCCACGACAGCCGCGGCTCGCCCGGCGTGCTCCTGCACGATCGCGAACACGTCGTCCAGCAGGCCGCGCTGCGCCGCGGTCAGCTCGGCGAGCTCGGTCGCGGCCTCAACGGGGTGGCTGGGCTGCCCGTCCTTCGCTCCTGGCGTCCCGATCAGCGCCGAAGCACCGCCGCGTCCGTTCCTGGCGCCCCCGGCGGTGGCAGCGTCGCGGCTCAAGCGCTTGGCCTTCGCGGAAGATGTGGGCTGCTCAGGTATCGTCGTCCATCCTGTAATCGCTGTGCATAGGCCCTGTAGGACGGCGAGCGCTCGAGCTCCGCCGGGCCAATGTCCGCTAGCGCCAGAGCCGGCAGCTCCCGATCGAGGCTGACGAGCTCGAGCTCCGTGAGGACCCTGATCAGCCTACCGGCTAGACGCGCCGAGCGGGCGTGGGGATCATCGCCTGCAAGCAGGCGCTCGAGGTCCTCACCCGCCGCCCTGCCGTTGTGTCTCAGGCCGCGGTAGAGGCTGATGAGTGAAGCCCGGAGTCCATATTCAAGCTCGTGCATCTGCTGTGCAAAGCGTAGCTCAGGCTCGCCCCAAGCCAAATAGGTGCAGCCGGAGCCCGTCCTGAGCAGTTCATGCGCATCCCCGTTGCCGGGGGGATCGAGCGCTACGAGGGCCGGAAACCGGCCGGCGAGCGACGGACTGGACGCCAGCGCGAAATAAGACGCCAGCGCGAACCCGCCTGTGCGCGTGCTCAGCCCGCCCAGCCGTCTGGGAACGTCCGCGCAGATCGCCAGCACTGGGCCGCCCGCGGCGAGCGCGTCGGCGAGCACGGCGAGCGGGCCCTGGGCCCGACGGTCCAGGACCACGCGCCGGGCGCCAGCGCTTGGAACCGCTTCTCCGCTCGGGAGCGATCCTTCCGACCGCGCGTCGAGCTGTAGGACTGCGGCCAGATCGAGCTCTGAGAAGACCGCGGCCAGGTAATCCTCCGGTTCTCCGAGCACCTCGATCGGGGCCGGGGAGCACCGCTGGGCGTGGCGGAGCACCAGACGGGGTGCCACCGCGCCCTTCCAGATGTTGCGCTGCAGCCGGAACGTGGCGTCGAGCGGGTCGACGGTCCCACCCGCCGGCCGTCCGTCGCACCCGAAGGCCACCGCCGGCGCGCGCACCCCACCCGAGCTGACCAGAAAGCGCGCGTGAGCGCCGCCTCCCATTGGCCGCAGATCGCCAAAGCGCGCGCCCGGAACGAGCAGCCGGGGGGACGGATTGCCGATCCCGCACGGCTCCAGCGTGGCCAGCTCCTCGGCGAGCGCCAGGCCGAGCTCGGGCCCCGAGACGATCGCATCGACCCGCTCGACCGGCTCGCGCAGCTCGGGCGTGAGGGCCTGAGCGGCGTGGCGCTCGAAAGCCTCCCTCAGCGCGTCGATGCGATCCCTGCGCACGGTCAGGCCTGCCGCCGCCCGGTGCCCGCCATAGCGCTCCAGGTCCCCGGCGCAAGCGTGCAACGCGCCGAGCAGGTCAAAGCCCGGAACGCTGCGCCCCGACCCGGTCCCGCGGTCTGCATCCATCGCGATCAGGATCGCCGGCCGATGATGGCTCTCCACCACCCGCGAGGCGACGATGCCGATTACCCCGGGATGCCAGTCCTCGCCCACGAGCACGAACGCGTCGCGCTCTCCGAGCCGCTGCGCCTGGTCCTGCGCCTCCCAAGCGATCCGTCGCTCGACGCTGCGGCGCTCGGCGTTGACGGCGTCCAGCTCGGCGGCGATCTCGCCAGCGCGGTGCTCGTCGCCAGTAAGCAGCAGCTCCAAGCCGGCGTCCGGGCGCCGCAAGCGTCCGGCGGCATTGATCCTCGGCGCCAACCGGAATGCGAGGGCTTGAGCATCGAGCGCACTCGGATCGGCGTGTGCCACAGCCATCAGGGCGCGAAGCCCGGGCTTGGCGGTGTTGGCCAGCGCCGTCAGCCCTTCCCGCACCAGACGCCGGTTCTCGCCCCGCAGCGGAACCAGGTCCGCGACCGTCGCCAGCGCGACCAGCTCGATGTCCTGCGCGGCGCTGTCCGCACCGAGGGCCTGAGCGAGCTTAAAGGCCACGCCGGTGCCGCACAGCTCGGGACAGGGATAGCCGCACACGGCGGGATGGACGATCGGACACGCGGGCAAGATCCCGTCGGGCCGCGTAGCGTGATGATCGCTGCACACGACGTCGATCCCCGCCGCGCGCGCCGCCGCGATTTCGTCCACCGCGGTGATCCCACAGTCCACGGTGATCAGCAGCTTGGTGCCACGAGCGGCCAGCCGCTGGACGGTGGCGAGCGCGAGCCCGTAGCCGTCCTCGATCCTGCCGGGGAGAAAGTACCCAACGTTTGCTCCCAGCGCGCGTAGTGCGCGGACCATGATCGCCGTCGCACAGACGCCGTCGACGTCGTAGTCGCCGTGAACGGTGATCGGGCTTCCAGCGCGGAGATGGCGCTGGACCAGGTCGACTGCTCGCTCGATCCCAGAGAACCGAGCGGGTTCGTGCGCCTGGGCCGCGCCGAGGAACGCGCGCGCCGCGCCCGCTTCCGAGAACCCCCTGCGGACGAGGATCTGCGACATCGCGTGGCTGACGCCGAGCTCGTGCTGCAGCGCGAGCGCGGCCGTCAGGTCGTAGGTCGGGATCTCCAGGCGCGCGACGGGGCGGCCCGGAGCTTGCGCCGCACCAGCGAGGTGGCCCGGAGCTTGCGGCGCGCCAGCGAGGTGGCCCGGAGCTTGCGGCGCGCCAGCGAGGTGGCCCGGAGCTTGCGCCGCGGGCACGGCGGGCACTAGATGCAGCGCGCCAGCGCCAAGCTCCGGGACAACCGGGGCCAGGATTGGGGCCAGTGAGGGCTCTGACATCGGTCCCCACCCTACGTGCGCCCCCAGACAGATCGGCTGGGGTACGCACAGAATCATGGAGCAAGACGGCACTCGAGGAGGCCCCGAGCTGCGGTGCAGCAGGTCCAGCGGCGCCATCGGCGCCAGGCCAGGGCCGGGCTAGCTCAAGCCGATGCTGCCCGATTCGCCGCGGCGCTCGCGGCGAACGCCTTCCAGGTACACGAGCGCCATGCCGATCAGCGCGCCGGGAATCGCCTGCAGCGCGGTGAGGAGGTGAGTCGCGTGGCGTCCGGGAATGTGCAAGCCGCTGATCAGCAGGCCGCAGATGGCGGCCCCCACCAGCGCGCCGACCAGCGCGCCGACGATCCCGCCCCAGTAGCGGTCGGGCAGCCAGATCGTGAAGTGCCAGAGCGCCAGGCCCATCATCACCCACGCGAGCATGCCCATAGCTACCTGCGCCTCCCGTGCTGGCGATTGCGGGGCTTTGACTTGGCCGGGCGCTTGGGCTTGGCGACAGGCGAGACGCCCTCGTTCTCGGCCACGTCCGGCGCCGAGACGTGGTGGGCGCCATCCCCTGCCCCATCGCCGCTCCCATTTTCCGGCTGGGGGGGCGCCGGCGCGGCGGGCTTCTGCGGCTGCTCTTCGCCGGCTCGCCGGGGCTTCGCCGGCGCACCGGGTCGCTCTGACTTGGCCGGCGCAGCGGACCGCCGGGGCTTCGCCGACGCGGCGGATCGCTCTCCCTTCCGGGGCTCGACGGCCCGGCGGGGCTTACGCGGCGTCGCGGGGGCCGGCGTCGCGGGGGCCGGTGCGGCGGGGGCCTGCTCGGCCTCTGCGCTGCGGGCGAGGCGCTTGGTGAGCGTCGAGGTCTGGCGGCTGGGCGGCTCGGCCTCGCTCTCCGCGAGGTCGCGCTTCATCTGCTCGAACTCCGCCGCCGACACGGTCTCGGCCTGGGGCGTCGTGAGCCTCCCCGGGCGCCGAGCCTGCTTCTCGGCGGGCTCCACGTCGGCTGCGCCTTCCGCGTAGGCCGGCACCACTCCGCCTGGTGTCTGGGCTTCGATCCGGCGCCGGCGCCCGCGGTAGAGCGACTCGCGCTCCTTCCAGTGGGTCAGCACGGGAGAGGCGATGAAGATCGAGGAGTAGGCGCCCGACGCGACGCCGATCAGCAGCGCGAAGGCGAAGTCTCCGAGCACGCCGCCGCCGCCGAACAGCAGCAGCGCGACGACGGGCATCAGCGTGCAAAAGGTCGTCGCGATCGAGCGGGTCAGCACCTCGGACATGGACCTGTTGACGATCTGCGAGAAGGCCGCCCGCGGCATCCGCGGGATGTTCTCGCGCACGCGGTCGAAGACGATGATCGTGTCGTACATGGAGTAGCCCAGGATCGTCAGCAGCGCGGCCACCGTCGAGTCGGTCACCGGCCGGCCGGTCAGGGCGTAGACGCCGCTCGTGATCAAGAGGTCGTGCATCAACGCGATCAGCACCGGGATCGCGAACTTCCACTCGAAGCGCAGCGCCACGTAGGCGGAGATCACCAGCAGCGAGGCGATGATCGCGATGATCGCGCTGTTGGCAACGGTCTGCCCGAATGTCGGCCCAACCGAGGTGTACTGGAAGGCTTGGCCGCCGTGCGCGATCCCGTAGCGCCTCTGAAGCGCGTTACTGATCTTTTCGCGCGCTCCTGGCTGCAATGTCTTGGACGAGATCTGGAAGCCGTTGGCGCCGAGCGCCTTGTTGCCCGAGACCGCCTGGACCGTCGCGTTTGGCACGCCGGCCGAGCTGATCGTCGCGGCGACCTGTTGCTGACTCGCGGCGTGGGTCAGCCCAGCGCTGATCTGAGTGCCCGAAGTGAAGTCGATCCCCAGGTTCAGGCCCCGGCCCGAGATCGCCAACGCCCCGACCAGCAGGATCACCCCCGACATCGAGAAGAAGTAGCGCGAGGCGCCCATGAAGTCAAAGCGCCACGTGCGCTTCTTTCCGCCCGCCCCCAGCGCCGACGGATGGGATATCGCCCGCGAGCTGCCCATGCTCATCAGGATCGCCTGCGTCGCGAGCACCGCGGTGAAGAGGGAGACGATGACCCCGATCCCGAGCGTGAATGCGAACCCCTTGACGCTGGAGGTCGCGAGCACGAACAGGATGAACGCGGTCATGATCGTGACCACGTTCGCGTCGATGATCGCCGTCAAGCCCTTGCGGTAGCCGATCGCGATCCCCTGCCGAATCGAGCGTCCGCCGCGGATCTCCTCCTTGACGCGCTCGAAGATCACAATGTTGGCGTCCGCGGCGACGCCGATCGTGAGGATCAGGCCCGCGATCCCCGGCAGCGTGAGCGTGATCGGGATCAGCTTGATCAGCGCGTAGAAGTACATCGCGTAGACGAACAGGGCGCCCGTCGCGATCAGTCCCAGCACGCGGTAGTAAGCGAGCAAGAAGATCGCCACCACGAGCAGCCCCGCGCCGCCGGCGATCAACCCCTGATGGAGCGCCTGCTTGCCGAGCGTCGCCGAGACCTGGGACTCAGAGATCAGCTTCAGCCTGATCGGCAGCGCCCCCAGGCGCAGCTGAGTAGCGAGGTCCTGGGCGGACTGGATCGTGAAGCCGCCGGTGATGTCGGCGCCGCCGCCGCCGGTGATCCCATCCTGATACTTGTGGAAGTCGATCTGGGGGACGGTGATGAGCTTGTTGTCCAGGGCGACGGCGAAGTGCTGGACGTAGGAATGAGCGAGGCTGCTGACCGCGGCACCGCGGTGGGCGATCAGGGCGGTCACGTTCTGGAAGGCGGTGTTGCCCTGGGAGGTGAAGGAGAAGGTGACGTCCGGGGCGCCGGTTTGATCGGTGCTCTGCGTGGGGTTGGTGATCTCGTTGCCGAACAGCGAGACGTGGTCGCGCAGCACGTAGAACTGGGCGGTGGGGGCGCCGAACGCGGTCGCGTGGCTCGCGCTGGGATCGGCGGCCTGGAGCACGACCGTTCCCGGCCGAACGACCACCGTCTTTCCCTGCGACGCGCTCACCCCCGCCGGCAGGCCCGCGGTCAGGTCCGCCGGGTTCTCCGCGGGCCCTGAGAGCAGGCAGTGGACGCCCGGCGCGGGCGCCTTGCCCTGATCCTTGGCAGCGGTCGCGCAGGCGGCGCTCCCGGGCGTCCCGAAGCTGTAGTACTCGCTGCCCGGGCGAGCATTGTCAGGGCTCTTCTGGGGAGGCTGATTGGCGGCGAGCGTGACCGCGGCATAGAGCGACATGCTGCCCGCGCCCGGATCGCCCGGATTCGCCGTCGCGCCAGAGCCCTGGCTGATCTGGAGCGCGGTTGGATCCTGGGCCTGAAGCTGACCGGCGACCGGCTTGCCGTTGGGGGTCAGCGCGTTGGCCTCCCAGTCGTAGAACTCCAGGCGTGCGGTGGTGCCGACCTCCTTCTCCGCGCGCGCAACGTCCTTGACGGCGGGCAGGGCGGCGTCGATCTGATTGCCGCCCGAGGTCTGGATCTGGGACTCGGTGACCCCGAGCGCATCGACGCGCTCACGCATGATGTCAACGGCCCGCGCGAGCGCGTCCTGGGTGACGACCGGCGTCTGCCGGGTCGGCTGCCCGAGGTAGACGAGCTCGACCCCACCCTGCAGGTCGAGACCGAGGCTCGTCTTGAACTGCGTCAGCACGACTGCCGAGGCCGCGAGCAGCCCGACGACGAGCAGTAGGACGAAGCCGTGGCGCTTTCGGTCTGTCATTGCATCGCGAGGTTGCTATCGATGGGCTTGGGGCAAGGCGCGGGCTGGGCCACGAGGGATGGGTTGGGCCACGAGGGGTGGGGTTGGGCCACCACGGGCCGGGCTTTCAGCGGTGGTTGCTGGGCGTCAGCACGAGCAGCAGCCCGCCCTCGTCGTCGTCGTAGGCTGGGAAGATGTCGGCCACCGCGCTGGCCGGCCCCTCGTGGCCGGCATTCACCTCCACGGGCTTGCGCTGGACGCGGACCTCCCATTCGAGCGCGGTCCCGACGTGGTCGGTGCCGTCCTCGAAGCGCAACCCGAGCGCGTCGCGCACCGGCCGCCCGATCGCCTGCTCGGTCTTCATGCCCGTGAGCTCGAACGATCCCTTGCCGCAGTCGACGATCTTCCCGCCTGCGTCGCAGGCGAAGAAGGCCGCGTTCGGTGCCGGGTAGTAGTCGTCCAGCAGCTCGAACAGGTACGCGAAGCCGCACTTCTCGCAGCCCCGTGCCTCACGCCGGAAGCCGGCGTTGCGGTCGGTGCCCATCGAGCGGTGCCCGCAGTGTGGGCAGATGAAGTAGTGCTCGAGGCTCATCCGCGCCCAGGATAGCCGTCCGTGCTCAGAGACTGACCCATCAGAGCAGCGCCAGTGGCCCTGGCGCATCCAGTCCGAGGTGCTCGTATGCACGCCTGGTAGCCGCGCGCCCGCGCGGTGTGCGCTCCAGCAGACCGCGCTGGAGCAGGTAGGGCTCGTATACGTCCTCGATCGTGTCCTGCTCCTCCCCCACGGCGACCGCGAGCGTCGAGAGGCCCACTGGTCCGCCGCCGAACTTCTCGCAGATCGCGCGCAGGATCTCGCGATCCAGACGGTCCAGCCCCACGTGATCGACCTGGAGCAGGTCGAGCGCCGCGCCGGCGACGGGTGCGCTGACGACGCCGCTGTGGCGCACCTCGGCGTAGTCCCGGACGCGCTTGAGCAGCCGGTTGGCGACCCGAGGCGTTCCCCGGCTGCGCTGGGCGATGGCGCGGGCACCGGCGTCCTCGATCGCCACCTGGAGCAGTGCCGCGGAGCGGCGGACGATCTCCGACAGCTCGTCCGCGGCGTAGTGCTCGAGCCGGTGCTGGATCCCGAACCGATCGCGCAAGGGCGTGCTCAGCAACCCGGTCCTGGTCGTGGCACCGATCAACGTGAACGGCGGCAGCTCGAGCGTCACGATCCGGGCGCCCGCCCCCTGTCCGACCGTGATCGGCAGGCATCGGTCCTCCATCGCCGGGTAGAAGGTCTCCTCCAGCGCCCTCGGCAGGCGGTGGATCTCGTCCACGAAGAACACCGAGCGCGGCTCCAGCGCCGTCAGGAATGCGGCGATGTCGCCCTTGCGCTCGAGCGCCGGCCCGGCGGTCTGCACGAACGCCACGCCGAGCTCGGCCGCCACGATCTGCGCGAGCGAGGTCTTCCCGAGCCCCGGCGGCCCTGCGAGCAGCACGTGGTCGAGAGCCTCGCCCCGGCTGGCCGCGGCAGCGATCGAGACCGTGAGCTGGTCCTTCAGCGCCTCCTGGCCGATGAAGTCCTGAAGCCGGCGCGGGCGCAGCGAGCGATCGAGCTCTTCGTCGGGCAGCGCCTCCGGGGCCTGGATGCGCGGGCGAACCGAGCTCATCGAAGTCCGCTCCCAACGCACGGGCGGGCCGAGCTCATCGGTGTGCGGTCCGCAAGGCGTTTGCGATCAGCTCTTCCGCGGTCTCCCCCACGGCTCCGTCGAGCAGGCCCTCCACCTCGCCGGGACTGTAGCCGAGGCCGAGCAGGCCCTCGCGGGCCACTGCGCGGGAGTCCGCGGCGCCGATCAGGGCGTCCTTGTCCTGCGCCGGCAGAGCGCCATCCACCCGCTCGCGCAGCTCGACGATGATCCGCTCCGCAGTCCGCTTGCCGACCCCGGGGACAGCCTGCAGGCGGGCGCTGTCCCCGGCCGCGAGCGCGGCGAGCAGCTCTCGTGGCGGCCCTCCTGAGAGCACCGCCAGCGCCACCTTCGGCCCCACGGACTGAACCGCGAGCAGCAAGAGAAAGAGCTCGCGCTCCTGCTCGCTGGCGAACCCGTAGAGCTGGAGCGCGTCGTCGCGCACGACGAGGTGCGCGTGCAGCACCGTGTCCTTGCCGACCGCCGGCACCTTCTTCAGCGTCTCGGCGGAGACCGCCAGCCTGTACCCCACGCCGCCGCAGTCGACGACGACGTGATCGCTGCGGCGGACCACGACGGAGCCAGAGACCAAGGCGATCATGTCCGCGCCAGAGCCTTGGCGAGCGGAGCGCGGTTGACCTCGCAGATCGCCACCGCGAGCGCATCGGCGGCGTGGTCGGGCGTAGGGGCGCCAGCCAGCCCCAGCAAGCGACCGACCATGCTCGCAACCTGCTCCTTGCCGGCGCGCCCGTGCCCGCAGACCGCGGCCTTGACCTGCTGTGGGGTATAGGAGTGAGAGGACAGTCCCCGCTGCCCCGCGGCGAGCAGCATCACCCCGCGGGCCTGTCCGACCGCGAAGGCCGTGCGGGCGTTGGCCCCGAAGTACAGCTCCTCGATCGCAAGCGCGTCGGGCTCGTGGGCGTCGAGCAGCGCTCCCACCCGTGCGTGGATGTCTGCCAGGCGCCGCTCGAGTGCCACGCCGGGCCGAGTCTGGATCACCCCATGCTCCACGGCGCGAAGACCGCAGCCAACGGCCTCCACCACGCCGTAGCCGGTGCTGGCGGTTCCGGGGTCGATCCCGAGCACGATCATCGAGGTAGACATTCTGCGCCGGCGCCCGGACGCCTCCCGCGCACTGGCCCTGGCGCACCGTTCACCGCCGGTGTGCTGTTCTGTATCGCTATGAGGCCGACGAGAAGAGGCATCCGAGCCCGCCGGCCGGGACTGGCGCTGGTCGCCGTGCTCCTGGCGGCAGCCGGGTCGCCCCCCCTTGCCGCTGCGCCCGCGCCGGCGCTGGCCCAGGATCCGATCCCTGCCCCGCCCGTCACCGTCGACGGGCCGAGTCCTCAAATCCAGAGCCTCTCGGGTCTGTCGGTCGCACGGGACGGAACGGGGGGCCTGGTCTACCTGAAGGCCGGGCGCGTATTCGTATCGCGCCTGCTCGGAGGCGTCTTCGGAGCGCCGGTGCAGGTCGACTCCTCGCTGCGCGGCTCCTCCTCGCAGCCGGTGATCGCGGCCGGCAACGGGGGAGCTCTGCTGATCGCGTTCATCAACGGCGGGCAGCTCTACACCGTCGACCGCGCGAGCACGACCTCCCCCTACGCCGCGCCGAGCGATCGCTTCGCCGGCGCCGGGGACCCGGCGCTCGCGATGAGCGACTTCGGCAAGGGCTACCTGGCATTTACGGCCGGCGGGCACGACATCCGGTACGCGTACTACTACCGAGGCCGCTGGTCTGTCGAATCGTCGCCGCTCAACGCGGTGCCGGCCGAGGCCGCCGGCACGGGCACGGGTCGTCCGGCGGTCGCTGCAGCGGGTGACGGGGTCGGGGTGGTCGTCTGGGGCGAGGCCGGCCACGTCTTCTCCCGTCGCGTCTATAAAACGTCACCTAGCGTGGTCTACGAGCAGGCCGACGTCCCTTCGCTGTCTGGGTCCCGAGAGCTGGGGGCGGACGAGCCGAGCGTCGGCGCGGGTGGCGACTCCTCCTATGCGAGTGTGGTCTTTCGCGAGGTGCTCTCCACGGGCGCGGGATTGCAGTCGCGGGTGCTCATGAACCGGCTTCAGGGGAGCGCCTACGACGGCGTGACTCAGCCCGACGGCCTCTCGACGCCAGGCGCAGAGAGCGCGGATGAGCCCCAGATCTCGGTCAACGAGTACGGGACCGGCATCGTGACCTCAGGCCGGTATAGGTCCCACGCACTGATCGCGACGCTGCTTGGCGACAAGGGCTACAGCGAGGGACCGCGGCGCGTCGACAGCCTTCAGAACGCGGCCCCGCCCTACGCGGTCACGGGGACGGCGGGACTGTCCTCGGATCTCGTCGCGTGGCAGCAAGATCCGGGCGTCAGCGGCCTCCCGGAGATCCGAGCCCGCTACCTCGATCGCTCGAGCTTCGGGCCCGAGCTGGTCCTCTCATCCCCCAGCCTCGGCCCGGCCGACGCCGCCGCGGGGCTGGCGGCGGCCGGCGACCGCTCCGGCGACGGGGTGCTCGCCTGGGTCCAGGGCACCGGAAGCTCGACCCGGATCGTCGCCGCGGAGCTCCTGCAGCCGCCGGGATCCCCAGCCCCCGCGAAGGCCATTACCTACGCGCGCAGCGCCCACGCCGTGCTCCGCTTCTCGCCCGCGCAAGAGCTGGCTAGTCCGGTGCGCTACGCGGTGAGCGTTGACGGGACTCTCGCCGGGAGGACCTACTCGACGTCTTTCAAAGTCCCCGGCTCGCTCTCAGATGGCCCACACCCGTGGCAGGTCGCGGCCTTCAACCGCGCCGGCGAGACGAGCACAGCGCGTCGGGCAACGATATTCGTAGACACCGTGGCGCCATCGGCGAGCCTGAAGCTCACGGGCTCCGAGCGCGCGGGCTCGCCGCTGCGCGTGTACGTCCGCTACGCCGACGCGCCGCCGCCGTCAGACCCTCCTGCGGACGCCTCGGGCATCGGTGCCGTGGTGATCCACTGGGGCGACGGGACGAGCTCCCGCCTCCGGCATCGGGAGCATCAGAGCTCTCACGGCTACCGGCGCCTGGGCCGCTACCGGTTGACGGTGACCGTCGCTGATCGGGCGGGGAATAGGACCACCGTCCGACGCGCGATCACGATCGCGCGCGGGTCGCACAGGGCTCGCACTGGCCGCCCCGCTGCCCCGCCTCTCAGCGTCCCACGCAGGCGTTCGAGTGCCCGGGTAGCGTGACGCGCACGACGCGCCAGGCGCCGGCTTGTGCGATTAGCGCCATCCCGGTCAGCCTAGGGCTCACTGTCGCGGGTCCGCCGTCGATCGAGTTGTGCGGGCCGATGAAGTCCACGCCGGGCTTGCGTAGCGCAGTGCCCACCCGTCCGAAGGTGACGTGGAGCTTCCACGCGAGCGCGGTCTGCACGGAGTGGTTGACCGCCGAGAAGCTCGACCGGCACGGAAAGACACCGGCATGGCCACCGGCCGCCCTGACGGCGGCCGAGAGCTCGTTCAAGGTACGAACCGCACGGCCGGCCACCGCCTTCTGCGCCGTGGCGGCATCGATTCGAGAGCTGCTGAGCGGGATCGAGACGGCGATCAGCGCGCCCGCGAGCGCCAACGTGGCGATCCTCCCCCCCCGAGCGCTCACGCCGGCCAGGACCCGCCCGCCGGCGAGCACTGCGACCCAAGCCACCCCGACCCCAGCCAGCACGCACACGACCGCGGTCGCGGGCAGGAAGAAGCGCTCCAGGCCCGGGTAGCCGTCGATCACCATCGCCACCACCACGACGGCCCATCCCACCGCGCCGCCCGCGAGCGCCAGCACGCGCCGATCGCGCCCACGCAGCCACGCCAATCCAACCGCGAGCACGGCCGCGACCAGGACTGGCAGCACCTGGAGGTTGGCGGCGCGCCGCAAAGCCTCCAGCACCGGGCTGCTGCCGAGATGCCCGTTGTAGTCCTTGGCGTGCGATGCGGCGAGGAACGGCTGCCCTGACCCGATCCATGGGGGAACGAACCAGAGCAACGGGAGCGCGGCGATGCCGGCGAGGAGCAAAGCGCGTAGCCGCGGCTCCTTGAACCAAAGCCAAACGGCGTAGACCCCCAGCAGCGGCCACGCCTCGGGGCGGATCAGCGAGGTAGCCACGCCGAGCACGAACGCCTGGGCGTGGCGGCCGGCGAGCAGCCTGTCGATCGCCCACAACGCGCTCGCGACGAGCATCGGCTCCGAGGCGCCGCGGAACATGTAGTACGAGAAGTCCTGGGTCAGCGCCAGCCCCAGCACCGCGACCAACCCGGCGACCCATCCCGCGATCGGTGCGGCGTGCTCAAAACGAGCGTCTTCGCGGCGCCCACCAGCGCTTTCGACGCCAGCTCTGGCGAGCCTCGAGCTCAGCCGCCACGCGGCGAGGAGCCCGAGCAGACCGCCCGCGCGCGCGGTGATGACCCACAAGACCGGCGCCGCGCCCCCGAACAGCCCGAAGACCGCTGTGAACACCACGGGCAACGGCTTCCAAGAGTTTCCACCGCTGGTAGCAAAGCTGAGATGCGGGTCCACGAGCTCCCTGCCCCATACGATCCAGGCCCACGGGTCATAGCTGGGGACCGTCGGCAGCAGCGCTGCGGATAAGGCTGCCAGCGCGACGCAGACACCGATCGCCACGAGGATTGGCGAGCCACGGACCGGCGCGCGCCACCCCAGGGCGCGCGCAGAGAAGGCGCGTGGCTCACGATCAGGCGGGGGGAGCGCGGTGCTGTACTTCGAAGCGGCCACGATCGTCGGCACTACGCGCGTGAGAACCGGCAGCGCACCAGCTCCGCCACCACCCGGAAGCCGTCGCGCGCGGTGAGCTTCTTGCCTTCCGCGGTCGCCCGCGCGCGGTAGTGCACCGGCACCTCGAAGATGCGCTCGCCGCGCTGCACCAGCCTGGCGGTGATCTCGGGCTCGATCGCGAACCCCGGCGAGCGCAGCGCCAAGCTGCGGAAGATCTCGGTCCTGATCACCTTGTGACAGGTCATGATGTCGTGCAGATAGACGTTGAAGAGGAGGTTGCACGCCAGCGTCACGCCCTTGTTACCGAGCACGAACAAGAATGAGTGGCTGGTGTAGCCGTCGAAGACCCGCACCCCGAAGCACGCGTTCGCGCGGCCGTCCAGCAGCGGCGCCGTCAGCAGTCCAAGGTCGGCGGCGTCGTATTCGAGGTCAGCATCGAAGATCGCCGCATACTCGCCCTGCGCGTTCTCCAGGGCGGTCTGAATCGCGGCGCCCTTGCCCCGGTTCTCGGCGTGCTCGAACAGGCGCACGCGCCGATCCCAACTACCGCTTCGCAGGATCTCCCCGGTTCCGTCGGTCGAGCCGTCGTCGACCACGATCAACTCGAAGTCAGTCGGCAGCTCGGTCCCGAGCACCTCGGCGACAGCACGCTGCACGCGCTCACGCTCGTTGTAGACGGGCATCAGGATCGAGAGCATGTGAGCTTGGGATTCGGGATTCGGGTCGGTTGGCCGCGACCGGAACCGAGTCTGGGTCCGCGAGGGCGACGAGGGGAGCGGCGGTCGCGAGCCGGCTGTGAAAACTAGGAAGCTACGCGGCGGCCAGCAGATCGATCACGAAGACAAGCGCCGCATTGGGTGGGATCTTCGGCGGTCGCCCGGCCTTGCCGTAAGCGAGGCTCGAAGGAATGATGAGCTCCCGGCGGCCACCCACCTTCATTCCCACCAGGCCCTTGGCCCAGCCCGGGATCACCATGCGCGGGTCGAGCTTGAAGGGCCCGAACGGCTGGCCATGCGAGTAGGAGGAGTCGAATTCCTGGCCGCCCTTGTCGAGCACGCCGACGTAGTTGACGGTCAGCGAGCTGCCCGCCTTGGCCACCGCGCCGCTCCCCTTGATGAGGTCCTCGACCACGAGCTGCTTGGGCGCTGCGCCGCTCGGCACCTTGACGACCGGCTGCTTGGCGAGCGCCGGGGGCACCTTGGGTGATGGGGGCGCCTTCGCCGCCGGCGTGGTGGGAGTGCTGGGAGCCGGGGGCGCGCTCGCAACCGGCGCGGGCTGGGTCGGTCCAGCCGCTGGCGCAAGCTGGACCCCGGGCGCCGTCGAGCTGCCGCAGGCGGCCAGCGCGAGGGTGAGCGCGCCGAGAACCGAAGTGAGAGCGATTCGCTTGAGCATGGGCGAGAAGATTGGCTTGAGCAAGGGCGGGAGGGTAGCGACACTGCGCCGCAGGCGCCGGCCCAGCCGCCAGCCGGCCGCCGCCGCTGCGCCCCGGACACCGCGGGCAGCCCGGCCCGCCGTAGGCCGGGGCACCCAAGCCCGGTCAGCCGGCGATCCGCTCGAGCACCGCCGCGTCGACGTCGAAGTTCGCATGCACCGCGCCGACGTCGTCGGACTCCTCGAGTGCGTCGATCAACCTCATCAGCTTGGCGGCGTCGGCCTCCCCCACCGGGACGCGCAGCTTCGGAAGCTGCGTGACGTCGGCGCTCTCGATCTCGACGCCGGCCTGCTCGAGCGCCTCGCGCACGGACGCGATGCTCCCGGGCTGCGCGATCACCTCGAACACGTCCTCGTCGAGCGCGATGTCCTGCGCCCCGGCATCGATCGCGCCGATCAGGTCATCCTCGCCGTAGCGGTTGGCATCGACCATGATCACGCCACGCTTTTCGAACAGGTAAGAGACCGAGCCTGGCTCGCCGAGGCTGCCACCGTGCTTTGAGAGCGCGTGACGGACATCGGCACCGGTGCGGTTGCGATTGTCGGTCAACGCCTCGATCAGGAGCGCCACGCCGCCCGGGCCGTATCCCTCGTAGAGCACGGTCTCGATCTGGGCGGCGTCGGCGCCTTCGCCGGTGCCCTTGGCGATCGCGCGCTCGATGTTGTCCTTTGGCATCGACGCGTCCTTGGCCTTCTGCACGGCCAGCGCTAGAGGGGGATTGCCATCGGGGTCAGCGCTGCCCTCACGCGCCGCGACGCTGATCGCTCGCGCGAGCTTGGTGAACTGCTGGCCGCGGCGCGCATCCACGACCGCCTTCTTGTGCTTGATCGAATGCCATTTGGAGTGCCCGGACACGAACGGGAGTCTAGATGGCCGGGTGCACCTGAGCTAGCCTTTGCACTCCCCACTTCGACATCAGGAGGTATCCATGGGTGACAGCGACCAGCAGCAGGGGGCCATCAAGCCGACCGAGCAGCGCGGCGGCGCCACACCGGATGACGCGGAGGCCCGTGAGAAAGGTCAGTGGGCCCAATCCGCGGACGAAGGAGTAGTTCCCGCCGAGCTCGGGAGCTCCGACGCGCCGCGCGAGATGCTGGCGCCAGACCCGCAGCTGCGCAGCTCGGTCCTCGGGACGAGCACCGGCTCGCAGGAGCCGGCGACCGAGGGCGGCGTCGACCGCAGCGCCGGCGACGAGGCCGACGCCACCTCCGACGGCGGCCCCGACCTGCCCCAGGGCGCGGAGCCAGACTTCAAGGACGCTGCCTCCGCGGTGCGCCACAGCGACGCCGAGTCGGCCCGCTAGAGCAACGCTCACCTCGCCGGCATTGCCGCCGGATGCCGACGGTAGAACTCGATCGTCCGGCGCAGCCCTTCCTCGAGCGTGACCGCCGGCTCCCAGCCGGTCAGCGCGCGCAGCTTGGTGGCGTCCACCCATTGACGGTCGATCTCTGCGTGGGGCAGTCCTTGACCGCGGATCTCGGGCTCAACTTCGCTGCCCGCGAGGTGGCAGATCAGCGAGACTACCTCGCGCACGCTATAGGAGGCACCGCCACCGGCGTTGAATGCCTCGCCGCGCCCCTCATCCTCGCCCAGGGCCGCCCAGATCGCGAGATAGGCCGCGACGGCGTCCTCGACGTACAAGAAGTCGCGCTCGGGCGACCCATCCGAGCGCACGATCGGCGCCGCGCCGGCGAGCGCGGCGCAAACAGCCTCTGGAACCAGGCGCGAGCGGTTGGTGTCCCCGCCGCCGTACAGATTGGCAAAGCGAGTCACGGCAACGGGCAGCGAGAAGGTGTGCCAGTAAGAGCGCGCGAGCAGGTCCGCCGCTGCCTTTGAGACGTCGTAGGGATAGGTGGGCGCCAGCGGCTGCTCCTCGCGATAAGGCAGCTCGGCCTGACGCCCGTAGGCCTTGTCCGAGGAGGCCACGACGACGCGCTGCACGCGGTGCTGGCGGCAGGCCTCGAGGACCAGCCAGGTGCCGCGAATATTGGTCTCGAAGGTCGACAGTGGCGCGCGACTGGCGGTCCCGACGAGCGTCTGGGCGGCGAGGTGAAAGACGCTGTCGACCTCGTACTCGTTCAGCGCCCTGGCGACGAGACCCTCGCTGCAGATGTCGCCGTGCACGACGTCTACCCGGGCCTCGAGCCCCAGCAGCGAAAGCGCCGAGATCGCTGGTTCGTCGCGGCGAAGGGCGATCACCCGGGCTCCCCCCTGAAGCAGGGCCTTGACCAGCCACGAGCCCAGCAGCCCGTAAGCACCGGTCACGAGGACCGATCGCCCCGCGAGCTCCGGATGCCCGGCTAGCTCCAGAGCTTCCACGGTGCGGCGCCCTGCGCCCATAAGTCGTTGAGCAACACTGCGTCCTTGTAGGTGTCCATGCAGTCCCAGAAGCCCTCGTGGCGGAAGGCCCGCAACTCGCCCCGTGCCGCGAGGCGCTCCAGCGGCGCGCGCTCGAGCACGCTCCCGGGGCCGAGCACATCCAGTACGGAAGGCTCGAAGCAGAAGAAGCCGCCGTTCACCCAATGCTCGCTGCGCGGCTTCTCGATAAAGCCGCGCACGACTCCGTCGCCGGTCAGCTCGGCGACGCCGAACTGGAGCTCGGGGCGCACGACGGTCATCGTTGCGGTTGCCCCCTGGGCGCGGTGATAGGCCAGCAGTGCACCGAGATCGATGTCGGCGACCCCGTCGGCGTAGGTCACGCAGAAAAGGCCGCCCGCCAGCGCCCGGGCGGCGAGGTAGAGGCGGCCGCCGGTCGGGGTGTCCGCACCCGTCGCCACGCAGCGGACCTCGGTCCCCTCCGGCCAGACCTGGGACTGCGCGAACGCCTCGATCTGCTCCCCCCTGTGCCCGGTCAAGAGCAGCACGCGCCGGAAGCCCTGTGCGAGATAGATCTGGATCACGTGCCACACGATCGGTCGGCCCCCGATCTCGACCAGCGGCTTGGGGATCGACTGCGTGTGCTCCTGCAAGCGGGTACCGCGCCCGCCACAAAGGATCGCGACGCTCGGGTTCACGCGACGCTCGGGTTCGCGCGACCCACGGCGGCGGATACGCTGAGGTTCACGACGCCAGATTATCCTGCACGCGCCGCTGGGCTTGCTCTACGCTGCGGCGACAAATGAGCGCCCTGGTAAGGCAACCAGCAGCCCCGCCGCGAAGGAGACCGGCCGTACGCCCCGCGTGCTGACCGGGTATGAGCCCGGCTTGCGCGCTCTGAACCCCGGCTTCTCACGCGACTGGGTGCGCGAGCGCTGGCTGTTCCGCGAGCCGCACGCGCAGCCGATCAGCGGGGACTGCACGAGCAGCTCCGAGTGACGCACTCCTTTGGGGCCGGCCCGCTGGCCGGCCCCGGGTAGCATCCGCCACCCATGACCGCGAGCATGAGCGCCGAGATCTTCAAGGCCTACGACATCCGGGGGCTCTACGGAACTGAGATCGACGCCGCCGGTGCGGAGCTGATCGGCCGGGCGTTCACCCGCGTGATCGCCGAGCTGGAGGGTAAGCGGAGCTCCGAGCTGGCACTCGGGCTCGGACACGACATGCGCTTGAGCGCTCCCGAGCTCGCGGCCAGCTACCGCCGCGGGATGTGCAGCGAGGGTGCGACGGTGCACGACGCGGGCCAGATCGCGACCGAGATGCTCTATTACCTCGTCGGGTCCCGCGAGCTGGACGGTGGGCTGATGTGCACGGCCTCGCACAACCCGAAGGCCTATACCGGGGCCAAGCTCGTCAAGCGGGGTGCAATCGCGCTCTCGGGCGAGGCCGGCATCGGCGACGTCAAGGCCACGCTCGACGCGGGGCTCGGGCAAGCCCCGGGCGGCGGGTCGGTGGTGGAGGTCTCGCTCTACGAGGAGTTCCACCGCGCCGCGATCGAGTTCATCGATGCCGGCGCGGTGAAGCCACTGCGGGTGGTGGTGGATGGCGGCAACGGGATGGCCGGACCGATGGTCGGGCCGCTGCTGCGGAGCCTTGAGCTCGACCTGATCGAGGCCTACTGGGAGCCCGACGGCAACCTCCCCGGACACGAGCCTAACCCGCTGCTGACGGAAAATAGGGAGTTCATCATGGGCGAGGTGCTTGACAAGAAGGCAGATCTCGGGATTGCCTGGGACGGGGACGCCGACCGCTGCTTCTTCATCGACGAGCAGGGCACATTCGTGGACGGCGACTTTGTTACCGCGCTGCTCGCCGACTCGCTGCTGGCAAAGGATCCTGGCGCCACCGTCCTCTACGACGTCCGCGCCAGCCGCGCTGTGGCGGACACGGTGCAGCGCGCGGGCGGTCGGGCGCTGATGAACCGCGTCGGCCATGCCTTCTTCAAGACCCGGATGCGCGAGGAGGGCGCGATCTTCGGCGGCGAGGTGTCGGGGCACTACTACTTCCGCGACTTCTACTGCGCGGACTCAGGGACGCTCCCGGCACTGCTGATGCTCGAGCTGCTCAGCGTGCGAGGGATGCGCATGTCCAAGCTACTGGCGCAGTACCGGTCGCGCTACTTCATCTCGGGGGAGATCAACTCTGAGGTCGCCGATCCCGATGCCAAGCTCTCCGAACTGTCATCGCGCTACGGCGACGCGCGCCAGCACCGGCTCGACGGCGTTTCGGTCGACTATGACGACTGGCACTTCAACGTGCGATCGTCGAACACCGAGCCGCTGCTGCGCCTGTGCCTGGAGTCGATGCGCTCGCGCGAGGACATGGAGCGCCGGCGCGACGAGGTGCTCGGCGTGATCCGGGTTTGAGCGAGCCGGTTTCGCCCGGGCCTGGGGGCGGTGCCGGGGCTTGCTACATGCGATGATCTGGACGATGAGGGCACGCCGCGCGAAGCTGCTGGTGACCGCGGCTGCCGCGGCAATGCTTGCTGCCGGTTGCGGGTCGGGCGCCACCACCAGTACGCCCGCGAGCGCGGGTCCGCGAGCGGTGCCCGCCCCGGGGCACGGGGGATCGGTTACCCCACCCGCCGGCGCCCCACTCCCCGGCCCCGGGTCGGGCTCGGGCTCGGGCTCGCAGGCGATCCCCGCACCAGCCCCGACCGGCGTCCCGGCCAATCCCGCTGGCGTGAGGGTGATCCGCGGCTGGTCGAACGCGCTGCTGCGCGGCAACGCTCGCGGGGCGGCTGCGTACTTCGCGCTTCCGAGCGAGTTCATCAACGGGACCGGCCCTGATGGAGGGGGCCCTGTGATCGCGATCCACACTTTGCACGATGCCGAGGCGGCCGACGCAACGCTGTCCTGCGGCGCTGAGTTCATCTCGGCCGATCAGCGGGGGCGCTACATCAACGCTCTGTTCCGCCTGACCCAGCGCCCGGGCATCGGCGCCGGCTGCGGCTCCGGCGTCGGCCAGCTCGCACGGACGAACTTCGTGATCGTCAACGGGCGCATCACCCAGTGGATCCGCGCACCCAACGACCCCGGCGACGGTAAGCGCGAACCTCAGCCCCCAGCCCAGCCGGCTCCTTCAGGGCCTGGTGGCCCGCCAATGGTCTGAGGGCGCCCAAGCATCCGCCGGCGCCGCGACCGGCGCCAGTCCCGCGCTGGGGCCGTCACGGCTCCGTGGCCTCGCGCCCGGACTCGGGTACCAGCAGGACCGCGCCCTCGCCGCTCGAGTACGCCTCCTCGCCGTGCTGGATGACGTCCATCCCAATCGCCTCCTCCCGCTCTGTCACCCGCAGCGCCATGAAGAGACCGAGCACGCGCAGGATCACGTACGTAGCGCCAAACGCGTATGCGGGGGCCGCAACCGCCGCCACCGCCTGCCAACCGAGTTGTCCCGCGTGCCCGAAGGCAAGGCCGTTGGCGACGCCGTTCCACGAGCGCTGTGCAAAGAAGCCGATGAAGAGGATGCCGGTCAGCCCGGCCAGGCCGTGGGCAGCGAGCACGTCGAGCGTCTCGTCCAGGCGCGTCCGTGGCCTCCAGACGATGAACGCGTAGCTCGGCAGCGCCGCGATCGCGCCGAGCAGCATCGCCCATGTGGGGCTGACGTATCCCGCCGCCGGAGTGATGCCGACGCACCCGACGATGATCGCCGTCGCCGCGCCGATCGCAGTCACCCGGCCCCCCCGCAGCAGGTCGATCAGGAACCAGACGACAAGCGTGCACGCGGGCGTCAGCAGCGTGTTCGTGAAGGCGAGCACGCTGGGGTGCCCCGTCGAGTAGCCACTGCCGCCGTTGAAGCCGAACCAGCCGAACCAGAGCAGGCTGGCGCCGAGCAACGCGTACACGGCGTTGTGGGGCAGCATGGCTTGGCGGCCATAGTCCTTGCGCGCTCCGACGACGGTCGCCGCGGCGAACGCCGAGAAGCCCGATCCCATCTCGACCGGCACCCCGCCGGCGAAGTCGAGGGTCCCGTGGCGCTGCAGCCAGCCGCCGCCGAAGACCCAGTGTGCCAGCACCGCGTAGACGAGCACCGACCAGAGCACCATGAAGATCAGGAACGGCGCGAACCGCATCCGTTCCACGACGGCGCCTGATACCAGCGCCGCGGTGACGATGCAGAACGTCGCCTCGAAGGCCATGAACAGGAGGTGCGGGATCGCAGTCCCCGCCCGCGGCGCAAAGCTCACCCCGCGCAGCAGGACGTACTGCAAGCCGCCGATGAACCCGTCGCCCTTGTCGAACGCGAGCGAGTATCCGACCAGCGCCCAGGTGACGGTGACCACTCCAAGCGCGCCGATGCTCATCATGAACGTGTTGAGCGTGTTCTTCGCGCGCACCAAGCCGCTGTAGAAGAGCCCCAGCGCAGGCGTCATCATCAGCACCAGCGCCGTCGCGACCAGCATCCAGGCTGTGTCGCCTGCGCTCACGTGGCTCGGGAAGGCGCCCACGTGGCCCGGAAGGGCCACGACCGCAGCAGCCATCACGCCGCTTCGGGCGTCACGGCACTGCTGTCGGTCTCGCCGGTACGGATTCGCACCGCCCGTTCGAGTGGGACGACGAAGATCTTGCCGTCCCCCACCTCACCGGTGCGCGCAGCCGTGCATAGCGCGTCGATCGTCGGCTGCACGAACGGGTCGGACACCGCGACTTCGAAGCGGACCTTCTCGGAGAGCCCCATCTTCACGGTCGTCCCGCGGTAGGTCTCGACCCGGTCGAGCTCGCCGCCATGGCCCTGGACGCGGCTGATCGAAACCCCGCGTACCTCAGCGCGGTAGAGGGCTTCCAGGACGTCGTTCGCCTTCTCCGGACGGACGATCCCGATCACGAGCTTCACATGCCACATACTGCCGCAAAACCTTCGAGGCGAGAACTGGGGGTCCTAACGTGGCGGACAAGGCGGCGATCGTGACCGGCGGATCGAGTGGAATCGGGCTCGCGCTCGCACGAATGCTCGGCGAGGAGGGCGACGGCATCACCCTGACCGCGCGGCGCCCCGAGAAGCTGCAGGCGGCGGCCACCGAGCTCGCCGGCGCGGGATGCGACGTTCAGCATCTTGCGGGCGACATCGGCTCGGAGGAGACCGTGGCGAGTGTGGTCGCCATCCACCAAGACAAGTTCAAGCGCCTCGACGTGCTGGTCAACAACGCGGGCATCGGCATCGGAGCACCGCTGCAGGAGATCGAGACCGAGCACCTCGACCTCCAAATCTCGGTCAACCTCCGTTCGATGGTGCTCCTCTACCGTCAGTGCGCGGAGATGCTGAAGGCGGCCGGCGCCGAGCACCGCAACGCGCTGGTGGTCAACACCGCGTCGATCGCGGGCAGATCGGGGCAGGGGCAGCCGTGGCTGTCGGTCTACTCGGCGACCAAGCACGGCGTCGTCGGCTTCACGGAGGCGATGAACAAGGAGCTCGCCTCGTATGGAGTCAAGTCCTGCGCGCTGTGTCCCGGATTCGTCGATACCGCGATGACGGGCTTCGTCAAGCAGAGGGTTCCGGCTGACGAGATGATCCAGCCTGCCGATATCGCCGAGGCGGTGAGGATGCTGTTGCGGGTCTCCCCGGCTTGCGTGATACCGGAGATTGTCTTTCAACGCGTGGGCGCGTTGCTGTAGGGGCGGCCCCACCGCCGTCGCGAGCTGCAAGGACGCGCCCACAGCCGCTGCGGCTAGAGGGCAGGGCCACCGCGTACCGGCTGTAAGCCCGCGGGCCTACAGCCGATGAGAAAAACGCTCAGCCGACGAGCTCGCGCTCGCGTTCGCAGTCCTCGCCCAGGGCGTCGTCCGCTGAACGCACCAGTGCGAGCGCCCGCTCGTACTCGTCGTAGCGGCGGAACGGACGCATCCAGGCCCAGCCTTCTTGCTCGCGGAGCTCGGCGCTGCGATCCGGCTCGCCGGGCCGGACCCGCGGCGCAGCCGGCGGCTGGCGCGGCCGTGCGGTCTGCTCGCGCGGCCCTGCGGTCTTCGCGGACGGCGCTGCGGTCCGCTGGCGCGCGGACGTTGCTTTGCGCTGCTGGGCCAGGATCTCACGCTGGGTCGCCCGCTCGCGCTGCTCCAGGAGCTCGCGCTCGGCCACGAGCTCACGCTGCTCCTCGAGCTCATGCTGAGCCAAGAGCTCTTCCTGCTCCACGAGCTCACGCTGCTCGCGATCCTCTCGGAGCGCGCGGTGCTCTTCCATCGCGCCCTGTAGGTCGTGCTGCGCGACGAGGTCACGGTGGTCCGCCATCGCCGCAATGAGATCGGGCGGCGGGCCCTCTTGCTCCTCTAGCAAGCTGGCCTCCAGGTGCGTCGTCAGGATCAGCAGCTCACGCTCGCTCGCACGGCGGGACTTGTTCTGGCGCGTGCCACGGAAGGCAAAGCCGTCCCAAGCGTCAGCAAAGGAGGAGAACCTGGTGCGAGCACCCTCCCGGTGGGCGGCGAGCATCGGGCATATGCCTCCATCGTCGGCGGCGTAGGAGCCGACGATGATCTCGTTGGCGCGAACACCCTCGAGCATCGCCACGCGCGTCTTTCTCGGCAGGCTGTCGATAGCCTGGCGCAGGTCGCTGATCGTCGCTGAGCATCTTGTTCGCATAAGGTTCACCGCCAGTTCGAAGGGGCCAGCCGGACCCGACTGTAACGGACGCCCGTCGAGCCCCACCAGCGATCTCCTTTCACGAATGGAAACTTGCAAGTGAAGCTCGGGCTGCACATCGGCTACCTGGGCCTGGGCATGGGGCCGCAAGATCATCTCCGGGTCGTACAGGAAACCGAGCGTCTCGGTTACGACTCCGTCTGGGCCGCGGAGGCGTACGGATCGGACGCCGCGACGCTGCTCGCGTGGCTGGCGGCCGGGACGAGCACGATCAAGCTCGGCTCGGCGATATTCCAGATCCCGGGCCGCAGCGCAGCGATGACCGCGATGACGGCTGCGACGATCGACTCGCTTTCAAACGGGCGGATGGTTCTGGGATTGGGCTCTTCGGGGCCGCAGGTCGCCGAGGGTTGGCACGGCCAGCGATTCGCGCGTCAGTTGCAGCGCACCCGCGAGTACGTCGAGGTCGTGCGTATGGCGCTATCTCGGGAGCGGCTCGAGTACCGGGGCGAGACGATCGAGCTCCCGCTCCCCGACGGGCCGGGCAAGGCGCTGAAGCTGACGATCGCACCTGCGCAGGAGAGGCTGATCCCGATCTACCTGGCCGCGATCGGGCCGAGGAGCACCGCGCTCGCAGGTGAGGTCGCGGACGGCTGGATTCCCACCTTCTTCTCGCCCGAGCACGTCGGGGAGCTGCGTGCCTTGCTCGAGCAGGGCGCTGCCCGATCGGGACGATCGCTCGAGCGGTTCGAGATCGCGCCCACGGTCAACGCCTACGTTCACGAGGATCGCGACCTTGCCCGGAACCTGATGCGCCCCGTGCTCGCCTTGTACATCGGCGGCATGGGCTCGCGTGAGCAGAACTTCTACAACAAGCTCGTCTGCCGCTACGGGTTCGAGGCAATCGCTCGCGAGGTTCAGGACCTGTATCTGGAGGGCAAGAAGGACGAAGCGGGCGCTGCCCTGCCCGCTGAGCTGATCGACATGGTCTCACTCTGCGGCCCGCGTGACGCCATCCGCGATCGACTCGCCGCGTTCCGCGATGCGGGCGTCGGGACGCTGATGATCACGCCGATGGCGTTCACGGCCGAGGAGCGGATCGCCCAGCTTCGCGCGGTGGCAGAGCTGGCCGCTTGAGCGGGGCCGCGCAGAGCGCCCGCTGTTCGAGCGGGGCTGCGCAGAGCGCCCGCCCCGCCCGGCTGCGCTTCTTCCTCGGCGCGTTCGGCGAGCCCGGTCATGCCTTCCCGATGCTCGCGCTGGGCTCAGAGCTGGCCGACAGGGGTCACGCGGTCACGCTCGAGACGTGGTCGCGCTGGAGAGCGTACGTCGAGGCGGCCGGAATGCAGTTCGCGCCCGCGCCCGAGCATCCCGTCTTCCCCACCCACCAGCGCTCGCGCAAGCCCTACGAGGCCGTCGCGCTGGCCACCGCGCAGACACGCCGGGCGCTGGCGCGGTACGCGCCAGACGCCGTCGTCCACGACGTCTTGACGCTCGCCCCCGCGCTGGCCGGCGAGCTGGAGGGAGTGCCCGTCGCGACCCTGATCCCGCACCTGCACCCCGCCGGCGCACCCGGCCTTCCGCCGTACGCGCTCGGCGCTCGGCTGCCACGCACGGTCGCCGGCCGTTGGCTGTGGCGCGCCCTGGAGCGCCCGGTGCAGAGGGGGCTGCGGATCGGACGCGCGGAGCTCAACGAGACCCGTGTGAGCCTTGGCCTGCCCCCGACCGGCCGGCTGCACGGCGGGATCAGCCCGCGGCTGTGCATCGTTGCCACGTTTCCGCAGCTCGAGTACCCCCGCTCCTGGAGCGAGGAGGTACACATCGTCGGCCCGCTGATCTGGGAGCCGCCATTTGACTCGGTGCCCCCGCCCGTGCGCGGGGCACCGCTGGTGCTCGTCGCGCCATCCACAGCTCAGGACCCCGCGCACCGGCTGCTGCGCGCGTCGCTGCGCGGTCTCGCGGGCGAACCGGTGCGGGTCCTGGCGAGCACCAACCGCAAGCCGTTCGCCGACCCCGTCGGGCCGGCGCCAAACACACGGCTGGTGGAGTGGCTCTCGTACTCCCGCGCGATGCCCGGTGCTGCGCTGGTGATCTGCCACGCGGGTCACGGCACGATGGCTCGAGCGCTCGCGTCGGGATGCCCGGTCCTCGCCGTGCCTCACTCGGGCGACATGGGCGAGAACGCGGCGCGGGCAGACTGGGCCGGCGCTGGCGTGCGACTGCCGTGGCGGCTGCTGAGTCCCTGCACGCTGAGGCTGGCAGCGCGCCGGGCGCTCTCAGAGCCTTCGCTGGCCGTGCGCGCCCGGGCGCTGGCGCAGTGGGCGGCGGTCAACGACGGCGCGACGCGGGCGGCCGAGTTGGTAGAGGAGCTGGCGCGACGGGGGTAAGCACGTTACGTGGCGGGGGCGGCCCTGGTGGCACCGCGAAAGATCGCGCCGATGTTCGCGTTGACGATCGTGCCGCTCACGTTCCTCGGCTGCGTCTACTACCCGTGAACGGCGCTTCACACCGTTCGCTGGGTGCAGATCCTCGTGCTGGCCAACCCGCTCGTATACATCAGCGAAGCGATGCGCACGGCACTCACACCGACACTGCCGCACATGACCCCAGCCATCACGCTCCCAGTCCTCGCCGCCACTACCCTGCTGCTCGGCTACGCCGCCACCCGCTCGTTCACCCGCCGCGTCTTCGCCTGAACAACCTGCCATTTCGCGCAGTACGGATACGCCGCTTGGCGCCGAGCCGCAGGAGGTCGGGACGTTCGCGCTCAATTTTCAAGCGGGGTCAGCCGCCACTCACGCCTCGGACAGGGTTTGGCTCCTCCATGACTGCCGGCGCACAGCGAGGCCTCGCAATCACAAGCGTCTCTCACAGGACTGACGTACTCAAAGTATTATGCTACCCTTGGTATGTATGGTGTGGTTGTATCGCGGCCGACTGTCGAGCGGAGAAGGGAAGCCAACGTGTCAGCGAAAGTGAAGTTCTACATGTTCCCCGGTTCGAACTCTGTCTATACGGGGCGGCTGATGCTCGAGCACAAGGGCATCGAGTACAAGACCGTGAAGCTCCCGCCCGGTCCTCACGCGTTCATCATGCTCGGGTTGGGCTTTGAGACGATGGGAGTGCCGGCGCTGAAGGTCGATGGCCGGCGAGTGCAGGGGACAAGGTCGATCTCGCGCTTCCTGGATCAAATGGTCCCCGGGGCACGACCGCTGTTCCCGGCTGACCCTGGGCTGCGCAAGCAGGTCGAGGACGCAGAGCGCTGGGGCGAGGAGTTCCAGAACGCCACGCGGCGCATCTTCTACGTCGGCGCTAAGCGCGACCGCAAAGCGTTCGCGAGCGTGATGACGCCAGAGCGCGCGCTGCCGATGCGCGTGTTCCTGCGGGTCGGTAGGCCGTTGATCCTTCGTCTCGCCTCAGGTGCGCACCGCGCGTCTGATGACGCCGTGCGCGAAGATCTCGAGCTGCTGCCCGAGCGGCTTGACCAGATCGATCGGTGGATCGAGCAAGGCCTACTGAACGGGCCGCGGCTCAACGCCGCCGATTTTCAGATCGCACCGAACATCTCCGCCCTGTTGCGCTGCGATGACCTCGCCCGGTTGATCACGGGTCGCCCCGCCGCGGCGCTCGCGCGACGGGTCGCGCCTGACTATCCCGGACACCTCGGTCCGGTGTTCCCGCGCGAGCTACTCGCTGGCCAGCAACCGGGTACCGATCCGCCGGGCAGCGGTGGCGCGCTCGAGTCGGCTCTGCGCGCGGCAGGCGTCGACGACGCGAGGATCGAGACGATCGTCTCGAGGGTCGAGACGATCGTCCGACCCAGCGGATGACGCGCGAGCGCACCCCAGTCGACGTTTCGCGACGCGATCGGGTCGCGGGCTGATGGCACGAACACGGCTCACGCGCTCCGAACGGGCGGCGCTCACGCGCAGCGACCTGCTCGAAGCGGCAGAGGAGCGCTTCGTCCGCGAGGGCTATCACGCGACTACGCTGGAAGACGTCGCCGATGACGCCGGCTACACCAAGGGCGCGGTCTACTCGGCGTATGAGAGCAAGGCCGGCCTGTTCCTCGCGCTTCTCGACGTCGTCATCGACCGGCGCTTAGCAGACGTCCGCGCGCTGCTGAACGAACATCAGACAGGTCCGGAGCTGCTCGCTGCGCTCGCAGCCCAGCCGGCCGAGGAGCGCCACACCCAGTTCTTGCTGCTGGAGCTGGAGTTCTTGATCCACGCAGCCCGCCAGCCCGCGCTGCTTGAGAAGTTTGCCGAGCGCTACCGCCGCCTGCGCGAAAGCTTCACTGAGCTCGCACCGGGCAGCACCCCGCTCGGTGCCAAGTCGTGGACGATCGCGACGCTCGCGCTCTCAAACGGCCTCGCGCTCGAGCGTCTGATCGATCCCGACGGCGTCCCCGACGATCTCATGGCCGCGGTGCAATACCGCATCGTCCGACCCGACCCCGAATCAGCGGACGAACCCTGATGGCTCGCCGCGGCATAACCGGTACCCCGACGCGCGAGACGATCACCCGTCCCTCCCACGGCGCGGCGTCGCCAGGTTGCGGCCGGTCCTGATCAGCTCAGCGGTGTCGCTTCTCCTTTTCGCCGCCGCGACAACATCGGACCCCGCACAATGCGGACTCTGCCGCCGCCATCGATAGATCCGGCACTTCGGCGTTGCGGCTGCCGGCGAGCGCGAGCAGCCCCCCGAAGCTGACTCGCAACAACCGCGTCCAGCTTGTCGATCTTCGGTCCCCCGGCGAATCCAGCTTCGGTGAAGGTCAGTTGTCGACGGCTGGCAAGTGGCGTGCGTTGAGTTGGTTGATGGCCCATTCGGTCCAGTCACGGTGCATGACCATCAGGCGTAGGCCGTATTCGAGGGCCAGCCGGCCGTAGATCGCCAGGTCGTCGGCGTCCCAGTCCACCGTTCTCTCGATCTCGCGCAAGTGCTCGTGCGTGCGGCTGATCACCGCCGCCTCCTTCCGTAGGTAGTCGGTGGCCTGGGCGTGGGTCAGGTTGCCCAGGAAGAACACCCGCAGCAGCGTCTCGTTGCGCCGCACCCGGTTGGGCTCGGTGTCGGCCAGCCAGTGCATCAGTTCGGCGCGGCCGGCGTCGGTGATCGAGTACTCCTTGCGGCCTCGCGGCCCCTCCCCGCTCACGTACAACAGCCCGGCCGCGGTGAGACGGCCGAGGTCGCCGTACACCTGGCTCTGAGTGGCCGGCCACACGTTGGCCAGCGACGTGTTGAACGTCTGGACCAGGTCGTAGCCGCTGGCCGACTTGTCGTTGAGCAGGCCCAGCAGCGCGTGACGGAGACTCATGCCGACCACTCTACATCCCACTCTTGACAGGTCATACCAGACGTTCTACTCTTCACCTGTCGTTTGTGGAACCATAGAGGAGAGAGACATCCCCATTACCTACTTGCGGAGCTTTTACCCCTGGATCGCCTTTGCCGCTCTGTCCTCGGTGAGCTGGCTGTGGTCCGCGATCGTCGGGTCTTCGGCGAACGCCGTCACTGGGCCGGGTGGTACGGCGAGACCAACGCATTCCGCGCAGCGCAAATCGAGAGGAGAGAACCATGATCATCGCCTGGCTGATCCGCATATGGCGTCGGCGGCAAGAACGTCGACGTCGGCCGTGAACAAAGCAACGTGTGTCAAAGCGCCGACCACCTTCCGAGAGGGCCGCCCGGACGGATCGCCTCCACCAGCCTGGCCGGCGCCGCAGCGCTGTCCGGGGTCACGCGCGGGGTCAGCACCCCGCGCCACGCCGCGCCCATCACAAGCTCTGGGTCTCCTGAGTAACGGCGCCAAGACGGCGCGCAACGCGTCCACGAGAGGCCGTCGACGGTGCTTGCCGTATTCGAGCATCGCCCTTGGCGAGCGGGTGCTGCCTGGAGCCGGCCTGGAGTCGGGGTCTGGGGAGTAACGGAGCAGAAAACAAACATGACCCCCTACGGCGAGGTCAAGCTCAACATGACCAGCCGCCTACCTCTCCGACCCCGCATCGCCGCCGCCGGAACCGACGACCTGGCCGCCTGAATCGACGATCCCACGGGGCCACTTTGCCCCTCGTGACAGCTTCGTTAACGGCACCGGGGCTCAGAGGACTTTGCTGCTTGCGCGGGAAGTGCAGACGAAGCTCAGCGGCCCCTGAGATACGTCTCGACCGCGGTTGCCTCATTGCTCAGGGCGACGCTTGTCGCTCGGTTGGGGGCGTTCCACAGGTTGAGCTCGACGTGGCCGCCCGGCATTGTCCATGTGCCGGCAGCGCGTCCTTCTATGAGCGCGATCGCCCTGAAGATGCCGTTGATCGCGACGACCTCGCGGGTGTCTTTGAGCAGCAGATCTCGGGAACGCCAGCCGAGCAGTACCGGATCAAAGGGCCCAAGCAGCCGCGGAGGAGGCAGCGGGATTGACTCTTGCGCGTGAGACAGGCCGACGAGCCCGTCGGGCCACTGACGCAGCTCGGACGCGATCGCCTGCAGTCCGGCGCGAGCATCTCGCAGCGGCAGCTGCGCCCACTTGGCCAGATCGCGGTCCTCGGCCGGCCCGTGTCCGGCGAGGTAGCGGCGGGCGAGCTCGGCCAGTCCGCTGTCACGATCGATCTTCGGACGCTCGCCCAACCAGTCGACCGCGAGTGCGAAGGCCTGCTCACCGCCTATCATGGGACCGCGAACGATGAGCCCGTCGAGCGTCGCGCGAAACAGGACGTGCACCAGCGCCTGCCCAGCGGTCGGCACGTCCGCTCGCTGGAGCACCGCTCGGAGCTCGCTGCGCGTCATCGGTCCGCTGGCCCCCAGCGTCTTGACCATCGCCGCGATCGCGCGGCTGACGGCGACCGGGCTTACGCCCTCCTGTCTGAGCCGTCGGTTGCTGCCGGCGCGTAGCTGGGGCGTGGTCAGCGCGTGCAGGAGTGGCTCGTCCTCGGCTGCGATTAGGTGCAGCGTCCCCCGATTGACCCAGGTGATGACCAACGAGCGCTCCTCGCTCAGTGCCCGGTCCACGTCCGAGGCGTGCCCATCGAGGGTGCGGGCGCGGACAGCCAGCCGCGCCCCCCGGGGGTCCTGACCCTGAACCGCCAGCAGATGCCGCGTCGCTTCAAGCGCGCTAGCGGCCGGAGTCCCCGAGAGCCGCTGCGCGGCCAAACGCGCGGCCAGCAGCAAGTCTCCCCTGAACCGCTGACGCGCCATCACGGCAACCTACCGTCACCAACGCCGCAAAGGAAGGATTCGGGGAACAGCATCGCCGATAGCCATGCGAACCGATCGTGTGAGAGTCCGGGAAGCTTCCCGCTAGCTCTCGCCGACGGGTCCCGGACGCCTGTCTGATCCGCGAAACGACAGCTCCCGGGGTGGGAATCGAACCCACAACCTCTCGATTAACAGTCGAGCGCTACTGCCTGATTGAGCTACCCGGGATCACACAGAACCTGCTACGCCGGAATCGATCCGATTCCCGCCTCGACTTCGCATGACAACTAGAGCATAGAAGGACGCACGTGGCGGACAGAGAACCCCTGCTCAGACCGCTCCTTCCAACCGGGAGACCACTTTACGCATCGCCGCCTGAACCTGCTCGCGCTCGCGCGCGACAGATCCGATGTCCACTCCCTCGGCTCCCGTCGCTAGACCCGCCCGCGCTGCTCCGGCCGCTCCACCCGCTCCCTCCGCGCCGTTCCTCCGCGCCCGCCGGATCGCACGATCCAACCGAGCCAGCTCGAGCACCAGCCGGGCGTGCTCCAGGCGGTCGGCGCTGGGGTCCGGCGTCTGCCCTGCCCTCGCCACGAGATCGGCGATCACGCGCGCCAGCTCCTCGTCGTCGTCGGGCAGTCCAGACAGCGGAGTACGGCTGCGCCCCGAGAGGTGCCGTGCGGCGCGGCGCATCGTGTCGCTCGTGAGCAGCTCGTCCGGATCGATCCTCGCCAAAGCAGCGCTGCCCGTCTCGGGCAGCGCGACGCACAGCACGAGGAAGGTCCGCTCGGCGCGCAGCCCGTGGTCGAGGACCGGGGCTTGCGCGGCTCCGGGTTGCGCCTTGGACGACCCCTGGGTCGCGGGTCGCCGCCCGCCCCCAGAGCTTCGCACCAGGGCCGACAAACGCCCTTCGGAGAGGTCGAGCCGGCCCGCGACCCGTCGCAGCAGCTCCTCGCGCAGGACGCTAGCCGGTACTTCGGCCAGCACCGGCGCCAGCTCTGAAGCGGCGCGGTCTCTGCCCTCCGAGCTCCGGATGTCGGCGCCCTCCAGGACTCGCTCGACGTGAAAGACGACGAAGGGGACTGAGCCCTCGACACGCGCGCGCAGCGCCTGCGCCCCCTCTCGCTCCACCAGCTCGGCGGGGTCAGAGCCCTGCGGCAGGGCGACGACCCGGAGCTGGAGCTTGCGTCCGGAGGCCAGGCGGGAGGCGCGCAGCATCGCCTCCTGGCCCGCCCGGTCGGCGTCGAGGCACAGCACGAGCACGCCGACGATCCGCTCGAGCTCGCTGACCTGCTCCTCGGTCAGCGCCGTACCCATGATGCCGACGGCGTTGCGCATCCCGGCCTGATGGAGCGCGAGCACGTCGGTGTAGCCCTCGACGAGGATCGCGCGGCCCGCGCGGGCGGCGGTAGCGCGGGCGCGGTCGATCCCGAACAGCGTGCTGCCCTTGTGGTAGAGCTCGCCGTCAGAGGTGTTCAGATATTTGGGGGGCTGATTCTCGCGCATTGCCCGCGCCCCGAACCCGAGCACGCGCCCGCGGGCGTCGGCGGCGGGGAACATGATCCGCTCGCGGAAGCGGTCGTACACCTGGCCCGGGCGCGCGCGCGAGCGCTGCGCCAGTCCGACCGCCAGCAGCTCCTCGTCGGCGAAGCCCGCCTTGCGCGAGGCGAGCAGTATCCGGTCCCAGGCACTCGGTGCATAGCCCACGCGGAACTCGCGCAGCGTCTCCTCGGCGAGCCCGCGCCCGAGCAGGTACTCGCGGGCGCCGGCCGCCTCGCGCGCGTCCCACAAGTAGCGCGAGTAGTAAGCCGCCGCGCGTCCGAGCAGCGACTGCAATCGCTCGCGGCGCTGGCGGCGAGAGGCCGCCGCGGGGTCCTCGGCTTCGGTCTCGAGCTTGACGCCGAAGCGATCCGCGAGCGACTCGAGCGCGCCCTTGAAGTCCAGGCCCTCGGTTTCGATCACGAAGTCGAACGCGTCGCCGGAGGCCTGGCAGCCGAAGCAGTGATAGTGCTTCTCGTCGGGGCGCACATGGAACGATCCGGTCCGCTCGTCGTGAAACGGGCAGATGCCGAAATAGCTGTTGACGCCCGTGCGCCGCAACTCGGTGGCACCCGAGACCAGCGTAACCATATCGACTGCCTCGCGGACGCGATCGCGTGAGTCGGCCGTATATCGTGTCACTGTGTCACTGTGTCACCGTGTCACCGTGTCACCGGGCCATCGGGTCGCGGCTTCACGGCGCCACAGCTCGTGGTCGCCCGCAGGCGACCACACGATGCAAAATGGGATTGCAAGGTGTCACAGCCTCACCGCGCGAATGCGACCGGCACGCTCATCTCCTCAAACGCGCGGATGCAAAAGCGGTCGGTCATGCCCGCGAGGTAGTCGGTCACCCGATGGGGGAGGTCGTCCTCCGGGACCGGCTCCGGGATCTCCTGCGGATACGCGCAGTAGTGATCGAACAGCGAGCGCACGACGAGCTCGATCTTGGCGTGCTCGCGACCGGTCTCTGGCCTGAGGTACACCCGCTCGAACATGAACGAGCGTAGCTGCGCCATGGCTTCGCCGACCGCCTCGCCCTGGACGATCTTCCCGGCTGCCTCAGAGTGCTCGACGAGGTCGTGCACGAGCGCGTCGATCCGGTGCGGTCCGCTGTCCCCGAGGATCGCGATCGGGCCGGGCGGCAGGGCATCGGCAGCGATCACGCCGGCGCGGACCGAGTCGTCGATGTCGTGGTTGATGTAGGCGATCCTGTCCACCAGCCGTACGATCCTGCCCTCGAGCGTCGAGGGCTCCGCGGCGCGGCCCGAGTGTCCGATGATCCCGTCCCTGACCGCCTTGGTCAGGTTGAGCCCCTGGCCGTCGCGCTCCAGCACGTCGACCACGCGCAGCGAGTGCTCGTTGTGCATGAACGAGGACCCGAAGCGCTCGACCAGGCAAGCGTGGAGCGCCTCCTCGCCGACGTGGCCGAATGGCGGGTGCCCCAGATCGTGTCCCAGCCCGATCGCCTCGACCAGATCCTCGTTCAGCGCCAGCGCCCGTGCGACCGTGCGAGAGACCTGCGTGACCTCGAGCGTGTGGGTGAGGCGGGTCCGGTAGTGGTCTCCCGCAGGCGAGACGAAGACCTGCGTCTTGTGCCTCAGGCGCCGGAACGCCTTGCAGTGAACGATCCGGTCACGGTCGCGCTGAAACGGCGTCCGCAGCCCGCAGTCGGGCTCGGCGCGCTCGCGCTGCGCGGGATAGGACCGCGTCGCCAGCGGGGAGAGAAAGCGCTCCTCACGGGCGCGGATCCGGGCGGCGAACGCAGCGGCGACCGGTCCCGCGGGGTGCTCCTGGCCGGCGGCTGGGGATTGGTCGCTCACGTCAGCGATTCTGACAGGCGAGTGAGCGGCTGGTCTCGAAGATCTAGCATCTTTACAGTGGGCACATGACCCACGCCCTCACCGATGACGCCATCATCCTCGGCGAGAACCTCGAGGTCCTGGCCGATTTCGCAGATGAGAGCTTTCAGCTCGTCTACATCGATCCTCCGTTCAACACCGGGAAGGAGCAGAGTCGCAAGACTCTTCAAACTGTCCCGCACGCGGACGGCGACCGCGTCGGCTTTCAGGGCAAGCGCTACAAGACACGGCTCCTCGCCGAGTCCTCTTACCGCGATGCCTTTGATGAATACGTGGCGTTCATCGAGCCGCGGCTGCACCAGGCTCGCCGCCTTCTGAGGCAGAGCGGAACCCTTTACTTTCACATCGACTATCACGAGGCCCACTACTGCAAGCTCCTGCTCGACGAGGTGTTCGGGCGCGAGAGCTTCCTGAACGAGATCATCTGGGCCTATGACTACGGCGCGCGCTCGAGAGCGCGGTGGCCGGCAAAGCACGACACCATCCTCGTCTACGTGAAGGACATTCGTTCCTACCACTTCGACTCCGAGGCGGTGGACCGCGAGCCCTACATGGCTCCAGGGCTTCTTACCACGGAGAAGGCCGCGAGAGGAAAGCTCCCGACCGATGTCTGGTGGCACACGATCGTTCCCACGAACGGGCGCGAGAAGACCGGGTATCCGACGCAAAAGCCTGAGGGAATCGTGCGTCGCATGGTCCTTGCGTCGACACGGCCGGGCGACTGGTGCCTCGACTTCTTCGCCGGCAGCGGAACTCTGGGAGCTGTGGCGGCGAAGGCCGGGCGGCACTATGTCCTCATCGACTGCAACGAGGAGGCGGTCCGGGTCGCCAGCGAGCGGCTGAGGTCGATTACGGGGCAGCCTATGCTCCCCGCAGCAACGGCCTCAGCTTGACCTGGGCATGGTGCGCGGCCGTCTCGCCGATCGCGCGCTCGGCCTGGCGCAGCGCGCGATCGGATGCTTGGGGTGCTTGTGCGAGCGGCCGGCCGAGCGCGGCGACGAGAAACCGGTAGGACTCCTCGTCCAGCGCGAACGCTCCAGCCTCACACGAGCTGCACACCACGCCGCCGGCGGCGGCCGAGAAGCCGTGGAGGTGCTCGGACTCGCTGCACGTCGCGCAGGCTGCGAGCACCGGCACGATCCCCGCGGCGAGCAGCAGCTTGAGGCGAAACGCCAAGCCGTTCGCAGGACGGGCATGAGCCACGTCGCAGCTCAGCAGCGCGAGCTCGTTTGCGAGCAGGCGAAAAACCTCAGGATGTGGATCGGGAGTCTCGAACATGCGTGCCACGGCGTCGCATGCGCGTGCTGCTGCGTCAATCGTCGCGGCGTGGTCACGGAGTCCGGCGTGAACTGCGACGGTCTCCACGCTGGTGACCGTGAACAGGTCTCCTCGCCCCTCGTGGAGGACGGCGCGAACGTGAAAGAACGGCTCCAGGCGCGCGCCGAACCGGCTGCGCGCACGCCGCGCGCCCTTGGCGATCGCTCCCATGCGGCCGTGGCCGGGTGTGTAGAGATGCAGGATGCGGTCCGCCTCGCCGTAGCGAATGGAGCGCAGCACGATGGCCTCGGTCTTCAGCGGTGCTGGCACGACGGGCGACGGAAGCCGTTTGCGCGCGCCCCGCGTGGGCGCGCTGGGGGCGGATAGGGTGCTATCCTTTGTGAAGTAATGAGATCAGTCACCCTTTACACCACCGAGCGCTGCCCGCGGTGCACGGCCGCCAAGGCACTGCTGCAGCGTCGCGGCATCGATTATGAAGAGATCGACTTGGCGAGGGACCCGGAGGGTCGCGACGCGCTCGCGAGCAATACCGGAATGTTCACCTTCCCGCAGATCGTGATCGCGGGGCAGACACTCGGTGGGTTTGACGAGCTGGCGTCCGCCGACCGTGAAGGTCGCCTGCGCGAGCTGCTCGCGGCGTAGGGCGACTCGCGCGCCGGCTTGGCTGCGCACCAACTCTCAATCGACAATCCGTCGCGCGCGCGGCCTGGGCTGACAGCGCTCGCAGACGTAGGTGCCCCGCCCCCCCACCACGAGCTTCTTGACCGGGCGCCCGCAGGCGGAGCACGGCTGTCCTTCCCGGCGGTGGACGAGAAAGCGATCCTGAAACGATCCCCGCGCCCCGTCGATGTGGCGAAAGTCATCGATCGTCGCGCCTTTGGCCTCGATGCCAGCCAGCAGCGTCTCCTCGATCGCGTCGCGCAGGCGGGCGAGCTGAGGGCCGCTTAGAGCACCCGCGGCCCGTAGCGGATGGATCCCCGCCCTGAACAGGGCCTCGTCGGCGTAGATGTTGCCAATCCCCGCAATCCGGCGCTGGTCGAGCAGGAACGTCTTTACCGGCGCGCGCTTGCCGCGCGCTATCTGACGCAGGTGGTCGGTGGTGAACTGCGCCGTGAAGGGCTCGGCTCCGAGCCGCGCCGCCAGATAGGCAGCGCGGGCAGCTTCGCCATGGAGCAGGTGACCTGTTCCGAACCGTCGCGGATCTACGAACAGCATCCGGTGAGTGCCGTCGAGCTCGAAGCGCACGCGCGTGTGAGCGGGCTCGCGCTCTGGGTCAAGCAGCAATGCTCCGGTCATTCGTAGGTGCATGAGCAGGTGACGGTGCTTGGAGCAGGCGCAGAGGAGGTACTTGCCGGCGCGCGTCACCCGCTCCACGACCGCGCCCCGCAGCTCGGCTTCCAGGAGCGCGGGAGGCGTGGGAGCGCACCAGCGGGGGTCGAGGATCTCGATCCCGGTAATCGCGGCGCCCTCCAAGTACGGCGCGAGCTGCCGGCGGATCGTCTCGACCTCGGGCAGCTCGGGCACCCGCGAGCGCTCCTACGCCAACGGCTCGACGGCCAGATCACTCGCGTGCCGGCCCGTAAGCCATCGAAGGACGCTCGCGCCCAGGTCCACGAACGCCCGGCTCATGGCGTGGGCGCTCCGAACAGCGTCAGCGAACGCCTCAGCGGTGAGAACACCGCGTGGTCGACCGCGTGGAAGCCGGCGGGCGGTGCGTACTCCTCCAGCACGATCTCGGCACCGGGCACGAACACGTGCGTCGAGCGCACCCGGCGCAGCTTACCATCGATCCGCTCGATCGCATCGAGCTCGATCGCGCGATTGCCCTCGACGGTCGATAGGCCGGACCTGATCACCTCCAGTCCCCGGTCGCGCGCGCGCGCCGCGCCGATCAGGCTAACCCGTGCCTGCGACAATGCGGGGGCGCCAGCGGGTGGCGGTTGGGCTCTCGGGTAGCGCCACAGCGCGATCACCGCGGCTCCGGAGGACAGCACCGCCACCATGGGCGAGTACTCGGGCACCGCCCTCCAATCGCGCGGCGCTCTGAAGCTGATCCCCGCCGCGGGATAGCTCAAGGTCCGAAGGCCGTCCGGCTTGGCGGCACGGGTGTCGACAACGAGCGGCGTACGTGAGTTCCCGCAGCCGGCAAGCAGCGCGAGCGTGAGCGTGAGCGTGAGCGCTGCGGTGGCGCGACGAGGCACCGCAGGCGCGATGGCGACGCGAGAAGGGAATGGGCGCGTGATGGCGGCGCGAGAAGGCACTGGGCGATTCTGCCAGGTGGCCGGAAATGATCTGCGCCGCCGGAGCAGCCGGGCGCCGAGACCCGAACGCCGCCGAGTAGCCCGATCGGTGCAGGCGTGAGCGATCCCGGTCAGCCGCGCCCGATCTGAGCGCGCGGATGTGCGTCGAAGTAGACCTCGCGCAGGCGGTCGGATGACAGGTGCGTATAGATCTGGGTGGTGCCGACATCCGCGTGGCCAAGCATCTCCTGCAGCGAGCGAAGGTCGCACCCTCCGGCGAGCAGATGGGTGGCGAACGTGTGGCGCAGCGTATGGGGGCTCATCCGCCGCTCCAGCCCGGCGCTCCGTGCATGGCGCTGGACGATCTTGTAGAGCCCCTGCCGGGTGAGACCGGTACCCCGCAGGTTGACGAACACCGCGGGCTCGTCGCGCAGCCCCACGAGTCCGGGGCGAGCGTCGCGCAGATAGACTCGCAGGCTCTCGACGGCCTTGCTGCCGATCGGGACGATGCGCTCCTTGGATCCCTTTCCGCGCGCGCGTAGGACTCCGGCCTCGAGGTCCACGTCCCTACGCTCCAAGCCGACCGCCTCCGAAGCCCGAAGTCCGCAGGCGTACATCGTCTCCAGCAGCGCCCGGTCGCGCACCGCGGCTGGCGAGGACCCGCGAGGCTGCTGCAGGAGCGCATGGACCTCGTCCCTGCTCAGTACCTTGGGCAGCCGGCCATCAGAACGCGGGGGCCGCAGCTCATTCGTCGGGTCGCGGTCGAGAATCTGCTCGCGGCGCAAGTGGCGGTGAAACGAACGCAGGCATGCGATCTTTCGCTGCAGCGTGGCGGGCGCGACCGGCGGCTTGCCATCCCACCCCACTGCCAGCTCGGACACGAACGCGGCCAAGTCCGCCGCCACGACCTCCAGCGCGTCGAGGCCGTGGCGGGTCAGAAACGCGCCGTACTGCTGCAGATCCGAGCGGTATGCCTCGAGCGTGTTGCGCGAGCAGCCGCGCTCGAGCTCGAGATAGGCGAGGAAGTCGAGGGTGAGATCGTTCAGACGCCCCGCTGCCCAGGGCGCCTCGACGGTGGCCATGGGGACCTATTCGGCCTCTGCGTCCCCGTTCCTGCCGGCCTTCAGCCACAGCAGGGCGATCAGCGACTTGGAGTCCTCACACTGCTCGATCGCCTGGTCGAGGCGCTGCAGCGGCCACGGCACGATCTCGATCCGCTCGTCCTCCTGGTCCTCCTCGTCCGCGAAGTGCGCCGCATCTGAAAGGCTGCCCGCCAGATAGAGCCAGACCCGCTCGTCGCTGAACCCCGGGCTGGTGTAGAACGACTTGATCTGCTCCCAGTGCGCGGCCTGCTTGCCGATCTCCTCGACCAGCTCCCGCTTCGCGCACGCGAGCGGCTCCTCACCCGGAACGTCGAGCTTGCCCGCGGGGATCTCGAGCGAGTCGCCCTGGCCAACCGCCTCGCGCGGCTGGCGGGTCAGCCAGACCCGCGTCTCGTCGAGTGCGACGATGCCCACCGCCCCCGGATGCCACACCTTCTCACGGGTGACCTCACTCCCGTCGGCGTAGCGGAAGCGCTCGACGCCGACCTTGACGATCTCTCCCTCCCACTTCATCTCTTGGCCAAGGCGCTCGAACTCGGTCATGACGGCCCCTCGCGCCCTGCCGCATCCACCAGTGCGATCGCGACGTCGAGCATCCCTTCGAGTGCATCGATGCTGATCCGCTCGCCGGGCTCGTGGTTGTGCTCGGTCCCGTCGGCGAGGTTGACGGCTTCAAAGCCGGCGGCTTGCAGCGCGTTGACATCTGAGAGGCCACCTGTATTGATGTGCTTGGGCTGATAGCCGCAGGCTCGGAGCGCCTGCTCCGCGAAGGCGATAGCTGGAGCGCTGGAGCGCGTTCGATAGCCCTTGACGATCCGCTCCGCCGTCAGGTCGAGGTCGCACTCGGACGCATCCGCGGCATTCTGCAGGTGGTCGATCATCTCGGTCGCCACCGACTCTACCCGCGCCTGAACGAGGCTACGGACCTCCCCTTCGATCCGGCAGCGCTCTGGCACCACGTTGGCGCTCGTACCGCCCGTGATCGTGCCGAGGTTGGCGGTGCTCTCGGGATCCAGGCGCCCCAAGGTCATCGCCGCGATCGCGCGCGCCGCTGCGACGATCGCGCTGCGGCCCTCCTCGGGGCGAATGCCGGCGTGCGCGGCTCTGCCACGAAAGTCCGCCACGATCCGGTGATGGGTCGGGGAGGCAAGGACGATCTCGCCGATCGGAGAGGCATGGTCAAAGACGTAGCCGAAGCGGCTGCTCAAGCTAGGGACGTCGAAGTGCTTGGCTCCCTTGAGCCCGATCTCCTCACAGACGGTGAACAACAGCTCGACCCCACACGCGGGCGGCTGCGGAGCGCGCGTAAGCCGGCGGGCGAGCTCCAGCGCGACCGCCACAGCAGCCTTGTTGTCGGCCCCAAGTATGCCCTCGTTGAGGTTTACCCAGCCGCCGTTCACGAGCACAGGCGCGACCGGCGCCGCGAGCGGGACCGTGTCCAGATGAGCGCAGAGGAGGATGCTCTCCGGGCCGCGCCCGCTCACGCGCGCGAGCAGGTTCCCGGCGTCAGAGCCGGCAAGCCGCCCGCAGCCGTCCTCGTCCACCCCCAGCCCGATGCTACGAAGCTGCGCCGTCACCCAGTCCGCGCACCCGCGCTCGGCCCCGGACGGGCTCTCGATCCGGCACAGGGTGGCGAACGTCTCGTGCAGACACGCGCGCTCAGAGTCGGTGGCGCGCCTCACCGGGCGACGAGTGGCGCGGCCTCGCCGGCGTCGTCCGCAGCACCCTTCTCCGGAGCGCCCTGCAGCGCGGGCTCGCCCTGTGGCATGGGCTCGCCCTGTGGCGCGGGCTCGCCCCGGCGCGCGCCGCGCTCCCCCTCGCCGTGGGCGTGCGCGAGAGCCGCGCCCACGAATCCCCGGAACAGCGGCGACGGACGGTCTGGACGAGACTTGAACTCAGGATGGAACTGGGAGGCCATGAAGAACGGGTGCTGCTCTGGGGGCAGCTCGATCGCCTCGACGAGCCGCTCGTCGGGAGAGGTGCCCGAGTAGATCAACCCAGCGGACTCCAGCCGACGGCGCAGGTGGTTGTTGACCTCGTAGCGATGACGGTGACGCTCGTAGACCACAGGCTCGCCATAGCACTCGCGTATGCGCGTGCCATCGTGCAGCTTGACGGGGCCGGCTCCCAGGCGCATCGTGCCGCCCTTCTCGGAGACCTCCTTCTGCTCGGGCAGCAGGTCGATTACCGGGAACGGCGTCTCGAGGTCAAACTCGGTCGAGTTCGCCCCCTCCATGCCCACGAGGTGACGCGCGAGCTCGCATACCGCGACCTGCATCCCCAAGCAGATTCCCAGGTACGGGATCTTGCGCTCCCGCGCGATCTGTACGGCCCGGATCTTGCCTTCGATGCCACGCCCGCCGAACCCCCCCGGGATCAAGATTCCGCTAGCGCGTTCGAGCCTCGTCGCGACCTCGTGCGCGGAGACAGCCTCGGAGTCCACCCATTCGACCTGCACCCTGCAGCCATGATGGACCGCGGCGTGCTTGAGGGCCTCCACGACCGACAGGTACGCATCGGCGAGCTGGACGTACTTGCCCACGAGCGCGATCCGCATCTCCCGCGGGGCCTCGCTTGCCCGCCGCGTGATCGCCTCCCACCGGTCGAGATCGGGCGCTTTCGCCTGCAGCCCGAAGTGCTCCCGGAGAATGAAGTCGTCGACGCCTTCGGCGCGGAAGACCAGGGGGACCTGGTAGACGTCCGGGACATCGTGGGCGGAGACGACCGCCTCCACTGGCAGGCTTGCAAACAGGGCGATCTTGCGCCGGATGTCGGAGGACAGGACGGACTCCGAGCGGCACACGACCATGTCCGGCGCGATCCCGATCCGTCGCAGCTCGTTGACCGAGTGCTGGGTCGGCTTGGTCTTGAGCTCACCTGCGTGCCCGATGTAGGGCACCAGCGTGAGGTGGATGAACATGCACCGCTTGCGCCCCACGTCGACGGGGAACTGCCGGATCGCCTCCAGAAAGGGCAGCGACTCGATGTCGCCGACGGTGCCACCGATCTCGGTGATCACGAAGTCGACCTCGCTGGAGTCGGCCATCAGCCGGATCCGCTGCTTGATCTCGTCGGTGATGTGGGGTATGACCTGAACTGTCGCGCCGAGATAGTCGCCCCGGCGCTCGCGGCGGATGACCGAGTTGTAGATTCCGCCCGCCGTCACGTTCGACGCCCGATTGGTGTTGGCATCGGTGAAGCGTTCGTAGTGACCGAGGTCGAGGTCGGTCTCGGCGCCATCCTCGGTCACGAACACCTCTCCGTGCTGATACGGAGACATCGTGCCCGGATCGACGTTGATGTAAGGATCAAACTTCTGTAGCTGGACATCCAGTCCGCGAGCGACCAGCAGCCGCCCGATCGACGCCGAGGCGATCCCCTTGCCCAGCGAAGAGACGACCCCGCCGGTGATGAAGATGAAGCGCGTTTCGGCCTGGGGCATCGATCGATCCTTTTGAAGCTCTGGAAGTTAGCTTACCGACAGCTCTCAACCTACCGGGGTGCCCGGACGCTCACGCTGCCCGGCGACTGACACCGGGGCACCCCGATGCTCCCGCTGCCCGCAACAGCTGGCGGGCGTGCTGAGCGGCAGCGCTGTCGCCCGCCCCTGCCCCCAGCATACGCACGAGCTCGCCGACCACCGTCTCGCCTTGCAGCGCCGTCACCGTGGTCCTGGCCGGAACCGCGGCCGGATCCTTGGCGATCGTGAAGTGCCGCGCCGCCAGCGCGGCAACCTGGGGCAGGTGGGTGATGCAGAGCACCTGCCGGCCGGTCGAGAGCTGCTCGAGGTGCGTACCCACCGCCCGCGCCGTGTGACCGCCGATGCCCGCGTCGATCTCGTCGAACACCAGCAGCGGCGTGTGTGCGCGCTCCTGCCCGGTGCGCTCGCCGTGGGCCACGCTGAGTAGCGCCAGCATCACGCGCGAGAGCTCCCCGCCGGAAGCGATCTCGCGCAGCGGACCTGCGCGAACGCCGGCATTGGGCGCGATCGAGAGCTGCACCGTATCCGCCCCCCGCGGGCCGCAGCCATCCGCTCGTGGGGAAAGCTCGACCTCGAACTGCGCCTCTGCCATTGCAAGCTCTGCCAAGCGCCCGCGGACGGCGGCCGCGAGCGCGGGCGCAGCTCGCCGGCGGCGCTTGGTCAGCTCGGCGGCGATCCGATCGCGCTCTGCGCGGGCATCTGTCAGCTCCGCCTCGGCGCTCTGCAGCGCGCGGTCCGCATGCTGCAGCTCTGCTTGGCGCTCACGACAGCGATCGGCGTGGCGCAGGACCTCGGTAATCGATCCACCGTGCTTGCGCTCCAGACGGGCGAAGAGCGCCAGACGCTCCTCCACCGTCTCCAGGCGAGTGGGAGACGCTTCGATCCCGGCGAGGTAGGAGTGCAGCTCGCGGCCCAGATCCTCGACCTCGTAATGGAGCCCTCGCAAGCGCTCGCAAAGTACTCCGAGGGCGGGGTCGATCGCGCCGCCCGGCTCACATTGCCGGGCGGCCTGCGCGAGCAACTCGCAGGCGCCACCGCCCTCCTCTGATGCGATTGCGTTGGTCGCCGCGGCGGCGGCGCCGCGAAGCGTCTCCAGGTGACGGCAGCGATCGCGCTCAGCGCTCAGCTCAGCCGCCTCCTGCTCGCTTGGCCCAAGCGAGTCGATCTCGTCGAGCTCGAAGGCCACGAGGTCGAGCTCCCGCTCGCGCGAGCCGTCCTGCTCGCGCAGCCGCGCCACCTGCTCCTCGAGCGCGCGCACCTGCTCGTAAGCGTCCCGGGCGCGGTCGCGCAGCGTCATCTGGCCGGTGCCGCAGTGGGCATCGAGCACATCGAGCTGCGCGGCCGAGAGCATCAGCTTACGGTGCTCGTGCTGCCCGTAGAACGCCAGCTCGCGGCTTCCCAGCTCGCGCAGGTCAGCGACCGTGCAGGTACGCCCGCAGACGTAGGCCCGCGTGCGACCGTCGGGCCAGATCCGCCGGGCGAGCACCAGCTCCTGCGCGCCGGCGGGGATGCGCTCGCAGGCCTGCCCCTGCAGCCCGGGGGGCAACGAGAATACGCCCTCGACATATGCCTCGGCCGCCCCGCCGCGCACAGTCCCGCTGCGGGCGCGCCCGCCGAGCAGCAGGTCCAGAGCATTGGCGAGGATCGTCTTCCCCGCGCCGGTCTCTCCGGTCAGGACGTTCAGCCCCGGCGCGAGCGCCAGCTCGGCGCGGTCGATCAGCAGCAGGTTCTCCACGCGCAGCTCATGCAGCATGCCCGAGGTCTACCACGTCGCGCCGACGGATCGGGTGCGCGTCAAGCGCTACCCGTCGCCAGGCGCCCGAACTTCTCCCGCAGACGCTGGTAGAAGGTGCTGCCGGGGATCTGGGCCAGCGAGCCCTGTCCGCGGGCGAAACGCGCCTCGATCCGCTCACCGGGCGCCAGCTGGCACACGGGTCGCCCGTCGACGGCCACATCGACAGGCTCCTCCTGGGAGCGGTTGTGGATCGTGAGCGCGTCACCGGGCGCCACCACGAGAGCGCGGGCAGCAAGCGAGTGTGGCGCGATGAACGAGACTACGAACCCTTCGACTCCCCAAGCCATCACGGGCCCCCCGTTTGCGAGGTTGTAGCCGGTCGAGCCCGCAGGCGTTGCGACAACGAGCCCGTCGCAGCGCACGCGCCCGACCTCGTCGACCCCCACCGCGTAGGCCAAATCCGTGACGCGCTTGCCGGGCTGGCGGTGCATGGAGATGTCGTTGATCGCCAGCCAACTGCCTCGTGCCCCGGAAACCGCGATTCCAGGCAGCGCCACTACGTCGAACTCCCCGGCGAATGCGCGTGCGAAACCGGACGCGGCGTGCTCGCCGTCGACGGTTGCCAGGAAGCCGATCTCGCCGAAGTTGACGGCGAACACCGGAACGCCGGTCCCCGCGTACTTGCGCAGCGCGCCCAGGATCGTTCCGTCCCCTCCGAGCGCAAAGCAGATGTCCACGTCGCGCCGGACGCGCGCACCCAGCTCGAGGCCCTGCGCGGGTTGCAGACCGTGCTTACGGGTCTCCCCGGCGTCTAGGCGCAGCAGCGTCCCCGCCTGACGGGCCAACGCCAGCAGCTCCGAGATCGCCGGACCGGTCTCAGCGGGTCTGCGGTGGGTGAGGACGGTGGCCGTACGGATGGGGGTCACGGCTCGATCTCGCGGACGGCCCGGACCAAGCTCACGGCTCGACCTCGCGCGCTGCCCGGTCCAGGTCATCAACTTCGCCGCGGCCACCTTCTGCCAGCCACACGAACGTCTCGAGGTTGCCCTTTGGCCCCGGCAGACCCGAGCTGGCGTAGCCGAGCACCGACGCACCGAGCCTTCGTCCTGACCGTCCCACGTCGACCAGCGCGCCCCGGCGCAGCTCGGGCTCCCGTATGACACCGCCCTTGCCGACGTTGGCCCTGCCGACCTCGAACTGCGGCTTGACGAGCGCCAAGCAATCAAAGCGTGACGAGGCGCATGCGAGCACGGCAGGCAGCACCTTGGTCAGCGAGATGAAAGAGACATCGATCACAATCAGGTCGGGAAGGTACGCGAGCCCGTTGCTGGGAAGCGATCGTGCGTTGCAGCGTTCCATAATCGTCACCCGCGGATCGCCGCGGAGCTTCCAGTCAAGGGCGCCGTAAGCAACGTCCACAGCGATCACGTGCGCCGCGCCGCGCTGGAGCAGGCAATCGGTGAAGCCTCCGGTCGAGGCGCCGATGTCGAGCGCCCGCCGAGCGCTCACGTCGAAGTCGAGCGACGCCAGTGCGTTGGCGAGCTTGATCCCGCCGCGCGAGACATAGGCGGGTGCGCTCGCGAGCACGAGCTCGGCATCCCCGGGCACGAGCTGCCCGGGCTTCGCCGCTCGCCGGCGCTCGGGACCCGTCACGACCATTACCTCGCCGGCCATGACCGACGCCGCAGCCCGCGCGCGCGAAGCAAAGAGTCCTCGCTGCGCGAGGAGGCTGTCGAGACGCACGCGGGGCATCAGCAGCGAGACGGTACGCCCCGCTCACCCGCTCGCCACCGCACTGCCTTCCCTCACCGCGGCCTCGACGCGCTCCGCGATCCGCGGGCCGGTGAAGCCGACCTCCTCGTAGAGCAGCTCGGGTGCTCCGTGGGTCACGTAGCGGTCGGGCAGCCCGATGCGCATGATCCTGGTGCCGAGCCGGCCCGGCTCGGCCGCGTCGCCGGCATCGCGATGCTCTGAGAGCGATTCCCACACGGCCGACCCGAATCCACCCGCGAGCACGCCCTCCTCCAGCGTCACCAGCAGCTCGTGCTTGGCGGCGAGCTGGGCCACCAGGCCCGCGTCGATCGGCTTGGCAAAGCGCGCGTCGGCGACGGTTGCGCAGATCCCGCGGCCGGTGAGGATCTCGGCTGCGTCCAGCGCCCTGCCGACCCCGGTGCCATAGCCCAGCAGCGCGACCCGGGTCCCACCCGTATCCGCCGCGCTCGCCTCGCGCAGAATCTCCCCGGTGCCGATCTCGATTGGCGCGGGGTGCGCAGGTAACTGCGCGCCGATCCCCTCCCCACGTGGATAGCGAAGGGCGACCGGCCCGTCATCGTGATCCAGCGCCGTGCGGAGCATGTGTACGAGCATCGCTTCGTCGCGGGGCGCCATCAGCACGATGTTGGGCAGGCAGCGCAGGTAGGCGATGTCAAAGACGCCGTGATGCGTCGGTCCGTCGTCCCCGACGAGCCCTGCGCGATCGATCGCGAGCACCACGTTCAGCTTCTGAAGGCAAACGTCGTGGACGATCTGATCGTAAGCCCGCTGCAGGAAGGTGGAGTAGATCGCGGCGACGGGCTTGCAGCCCTGCAACGCCAGCCCGGCGGCGAACAGCAACGCCTGCTGCTCTGCGATTCCCACGTCGAAGTAGCGATCGGGCAGCTCGCGCTGGAGCAGGCTCAGTCCCGTACCCGAGTTCATCGCCGCGGTGATAGCGAGCACGCGCGGATCGCGGCGGCACTCCGCGACCAGCGCCTCACCGAACACCTGCGTGTACTGCGGTGGCGGCACCCTCGAGCCAGCGGGCCTGCGGGCCGTGGTGGCCGGAGCTCCCCGCGAGATGGACTTCGGCTTGGCGGCGTGCCAGCGCTCCATCCCCTCGAGCCCACCATCCTCGGCGGGCGCGAACCCCTTGCCCTTGACGGTCGCGCAGTGGACCACCACGGGACGCTCCGCCGCCAGCGCCTCCCGCAATGCCAGGCGCAGCTCGCGGACATCGTGTCCGTCGATCACACCCATATAGGCGAAGTCGAGCTCCTCCCACCACAGCCCGGGGGCACAGAAGGCCTTGATCGACTCCTTGAAATGGGGTCCGAGCCGCTCGAACGCCGCGCCGATGCCGACCGGCAGCTTTGTGAGGCCTTCCTCGACCTCTTCCCGCGCGTGCCACACGCGCGGGTTCAGCCGGACGCGGTTGAAGGAACGCGACATCGCACCCACGTTCGGGGCGATCGACATGCCGTTGTCGTTGAGCACCACGACGATCGGCGTGCCGGCCCCGCCTGCTTGGCTGACTGCCTCAAACGCCACGCCGCCGGTCATCGCGCCGTCGCCGACGACAGCGACGACGTGGGCATTCTCGCCGTGCCCGCGGCGCATCGCCTCTTTGATGCCGACGGCGTAGCCGATCGCCGTCGAAGCGTGCCCGGCACCCATGATGTCGTGCACCGACTCGCCGATCGCGCAGAACGGCGCGAGCCCCTCGTACATCCTGATCGTCCGCAGCTCCTCACGGCGCCCGGTCAAGACCTTGTGTGGATAGGCCTGATGACCGACGTCCCAGAGGACCTTGTCTTTGGGAGAATCGAGCAGCGAGTGCAGGGCTACGGCCAGCTCGCAGGTGCCGAGGTTGGCGCCGAAGTGGCCGCCGATCTCGCCGACGGTGTCGATGATGTGCTCGCGTACCTCTTGGGCGACCGCCTGCAGCTCGTCGTCGGTCAGGCCGTGGAGGTCCTGCGGCCCCCGAATCTGGTGCAAGCGCCTTGGCATCAGGCCATCAACGGTTTCGCGTGGCGATGAAGTCGGTTATCTGCTCGAGCTCGGCAGCTCCGGCGCGAGCCGCCTTGGCGAGCGCGGCGCGCGCCCCCTGGTGCAGCTCACCGGCCAGCTCGACCGCGCCGTCAAGACCGAACTCGCTCACGTAGGTGCGCTTTCCGAGCCGCTCGTCTTTACCCTGACGCTTGCCGAGCGTGTCCTGAGCCCCCGTCACGTCGAGGATGTCGTCGACTACTTGGAAGAGCACCCCCAGCTCGATCGCAAAGGTTCGCAGCCACGGGACCCTCTCGTCGTCCGGGCCAGCGCCGAGTAGCAGTACGCACTCGACGCTGGCGGCAATCAACTGGCCGGTCTTGAGCTCGTGCAACCGGCGCAGCCCCCCGGCACCGGCAGGCGCGGTGCCGGCGACATCGAGGTACTGGCCACCGACCATGCCCTGCACGCCCGTGGCGCGTGCAAGCTCGCGCGCGACCGCCAAGACGTCAGCCGGGCTTCCCTGCTGCTGGGTGAGCAACAGGGAAAATGCCTCGGCGTAGAGCCCGTCGCCCGCGAGGATCGCGACGTCCTCGCCGAACGCCTTGTGGCATGTGGGCCGGCCCCGGCGCAGGTCGTCGTCGTCCATCGCGGGAAGGTCGTCGTGGATCAGCGAGTATGTGTGGATCAGCTCAATCGCACCGGCAAGCGGAAGCACCGACTGCGGACTACGGCCAATCGCCACAGCGGTCGCCAGCGCAAGCACGGGCCGGATCCGCTTGCCGCCGGCCAGCAGCGAATAACGCATCGCATCCTCCAGCCCCGCGGACGGCGCCTCTCTGGAAAAGCGCAGCGACTGGAGAAAGGCCTCCGCCTCCGTGCGCAGCCGCTCGGGATAGACCGGCGCCAAGCCGGCAGGCGCCGCCGTCGTCATCGTCATTGCGGCGCCGGGAGCGGGAGCTGACCGGGAAGGTCAGGTAGCGGCTCCAGCACGGCACGCGCACGCTCATCGACGTGGGCGCTGGCCTCCGAGGCTAAGCGCGCACATTCCTCGATCGCAGCCAGTGCTCCATCGGCCTCGAGCTCGCCAGAGCGCAGGCGCTGGGCAGTCTGCGCCAGGCGTGTGCTGAGCTCGATCAGGGCGTCGGTCATGGTGCTGAGCCTAGCTGACCCACCCGGCGGGCACCCGCGGAGGTGCGCCGGCTCCGCCCGCCCGTCCAGCGCGGCGTTCACAAGCGCGTCCGCGCGCGCGTTTTGCGCTCGCGGGACGGTGCGCACCTCCCAGCGCTCGAATCCGCGCAGGGCGGCGATCGCCTCCAGATACAAGGGCTTGATCGATGGGTGCTTGACCTTGTAAGCGCCCGACAACTGGCGGGCGACAAGCTGTGAGTCTCCCACGATTTCGACCTCCCGCGCGCCATGGACGCGCGCTCGCTCCAAGCCACGCAGCACCGCGACGTACTCCGCGACGTTGTTGGTGGCGACGCCGATCGGCTCGGCGACCTCGTCGAGCACCTGACCGTGTGGATCGCAGACGACTACCCCGATCGCCGCCGGACCTGGATTGCCTCGCGCACCGCCGTCGACCTGGAGGATCAGCTTCACGCGCTGCACCCCCCCCGGCGGGATAGATCGCTCCTGCACCACATCCATCAGCCCCCAGCGAGAACAAAGCATCGCTGCACATCCACATCCATCAAGTGGCCAGCGAGAGCCGGCCTTGCTCGTCGGCGTCGGCGTTGGGCTCACGCTCACCGGGCGACAGTTCGTGGAGCTCGTAGCCCTGGCCGGCGCTCCGGACGCTCGAGCGCTCGTCAGACAGGTCTACCTCGTAGCGGTACCAGCAAAGCTCCCACGAGACAACCAAGTTGACGGCGCTCGCCCGGATCTCCGACGGACGGACCGACACGACGGGCATGCCCAGCGATCGCGCCACCCCCGCGACTGTCCGCGGGTGCTCGGATGAGTTGAACAGCTCGACCGCCGAGACGATCTTCTGCTCGACGCTGGTGGGCACCGCACGCACGTGACGTGGCTCGCGCAGGCGGGCGGGGGCCTGGGACCACGATTGCTGGTCGAGCTCGTCGCCGAGCGCCGGCGGCGTCGGCACCGTGGCGGGCTCACGGCGCTGGCGCAGCCGGTGCAAGATCGAGGGACGCCGCTGCGAGGCATCCTCGCCGCCTTCATATGCGGGTATCGTCCCTTCGCGCGACCAGCCCTCCTCGAGCGCACGGGACTTGCAGAGCTCACACACCGACCGGCGGCTGGCGCCGTTCAGATAGACCTCCGCGCGCTCGCCACGCAGCAGCGTGCGCCCGCACACATCACAGGCGGTCGGCGCATTGGAGGTCCGTATCTCTCTGGTGCTCATAGAATCGCGAGACTACTAGCTGCTTGCCCGCGGGCAAGCAGCAGAGCTAGGCCTTGACCGGGTCGGGCTCATCGCTGGCCTGCGCCACGACCCTGCTCGCGAGGTGGGCGGGAACCTCCTCGTAGTGCAGAAGCTCCATCGCAAATTCTCCCTGGCCGCCGGTGATCGAGCGCAGGTCAGGGGCGTAGGAGAGCATCTCGGACATCGGCAGCTCCGCCTTGACCTCGGTCATGCCCGGGCCTGCGGGCTCCATGCCCAGAGGCCGCCCGCGCCTGGAGTTGAGGTCGCCGATCACATCGCCGACCGCATCCTCGGGAACGCTCACGGTGACGAGCATGATCGGCTCCAGCAGCACCGGCGAGGCCTCTGCCATCGCCTGCTTCATCGCCAGCGAGCCTGCGATCTTGAACGCCATCTCCGAGGAGTCCACGGTGTGGTAGGAGCCGTCATACAGTCGCACGCGCACGTCCTTGACCGGATACCCCGCGAGGACACCCTCCGCCATCGCCTCGAGTACGCCCTTCTGTACCGCTGGGATGAATCCGGTCGGGATCACACCGCCCTTGATCGCATTGACGAAATCAAAGCCGCCACCAGGCGGCAGGGGCTCGACCTCGATGTGGCAATCACCGAACTGGCCGCGACCGCCACTCTGCTTCTTGTGGCGGCCGTGTGCCTTGGCGGGCTTGCGGATCGTCTCCTGGTAGGGAACGCGGGGAGGCTTGAGCTCGACCTCCGCGCCGAAGCGCGAGGAAAGACGCTCGACGATCACTTCGACGTGAACCTGGGAGAGACCGGCGACGATCTGCTCGCCGGTCTGCGGGTCCCGGTGCAGATCGATCGTCGGATCCTCCTCCTGCAGCCGGCGCAGCGCGGTGAAGACCTTGTCCTCGTCGCCCTTGCTCTTGGGCTCCACGGCGAACGCCATCACCGGCGCGGGAAGCTTGATGCTCGGCATCTCGATCGGCACCTCGCGCGCCGCCAGCCAGTCACCGGCCTTGGTCTGCTTGAGCTTTGCCACCGCGCCGATGTCTCCAGGGCCGAACTCGGTGACGTGAGGAGCCTGGTTACCTTCGAAGGTGACGAGCTGACCGATCCGCTCCTTGGCGCGCGCGCGCGTGTTGATCACCTGTGAGTCCTGCTTCAGGACCCCTTGATAGATGCGGAACAGGTTGATCCTGCCAGCGAACGGGTCGGCCCGGGTCTTGAACACGTACGCGAACAGCTCCTTGTCCTCGACGGCCTGAAGCGTCAGCTCCCCGACCTCCAGCCCGCCGTGCTTGACCGGCGAGGGAAGGTCCTCGACGATCGCGTCCAGCAGCCGGTTGGTGCCGAGGTTGCGAGTCGCGGCGCCGCAGGTGACCGGGAAGATCGCGCCGTGATTGGTGCCTTCCTTAAGGGTTGTGACGATCTCCTCGTGGGAGATGCTCTCGCCTTCCAGGTAGCGCTCCATCAACGCGTCGGAGCCCTCGCTGACCTCGTCCATGAGCTTTTCACGGTACTCCTCCGCCTGCTCCTGGAGCTCCTGTGGGATGGGGATCTCCGTGCAGTTATCGCGCTCGGCGCCTTCATAGTCGTATGCCTTCATGTCGACGAGGTCAATCAGGCCGCTAACCCCGTGCTCTGAGCCGATCGGGATCTCGGTCGCGACGACGTGGGCTCCGAAGGTCGCCTTCAGCGCCTGAAGCGTCCGGAAGAAATCAGCCCGTTCGCGATCGAGCATGTTGACGAACAGCAGACGCGCCAAGTCTAGCTCGGCGGCGCGCCGCCAGAGACGGTTGGCGTGAACCTCGACTCCGGTGACTGCGTTGATGACGAACACCGCCGACTCGCAGACGCGCAGCGCGCCGAGCGCATCTGCGACGAAGCTCGGATCGCCGGGCGTGTCGATCAGGTTGACCTTGCGCTCCTGCCACTGAAACGAGGACAGCGCCGCGGAGATCGACATCTGGCGCGACTTCTCGTCGGCATCGGAATCGGAGACTGTGGTCCCGTCGGGCACCGACCCAAGCCGGTTCACTACACCTGCCTCGAATAGAAGCGCCTCGTGCAGCGACGTCTTGCCACTTCCACGGTGGCCGACGAGCGCCACGTTACGAATCCGATCGGCGGCCTTGTGCATGCCTATCTCCCTTCTGTTGGCTGGCAAAGGGCGACGATATCGCGCACGCGGACGTCCGGGGTTGCATTACGCGCGAGGGTGCGCGCGGGCGTATGTCGATCGCAGCCGCGCCGACTCTACCCGCGTATAAATCTGCGTGGTCGAGATGCGGGCGTGCCCGAGCAACTCCTGAATCGCTCGCAGATCGGCTCCGCCCTCTAGCAGGTGGGTGGCGAACGAGTGGCGCAGAGCGTGCGGATGGGCCGCGGCGAGCGCAGGTAGCTGGGCAGATGTCTGGCGGGCCCAGATCCGCAGCCTGCGCCGCACATCGGAGGTGTACAGAGGGGCCCCGGACTTCGAGAGAAACAACGCCTCAGTGGGGCCCCCCGGCTGCCGCCCGCAGAGCTCAGGCCGCGACCGAGCCAGGTATCGCTCGAGCGCGCGCAGCGCGTGCTCGCCGACCGGCACGACGCGAGTCCGGCGACCCTTGCCTTCGACGCGCACCGTCTCGGAGTCGAAGTCGACCGACCCAACTCCGAGCGACACCAGCTCCGCCGCGCGCAGTCCCGAGGCGTAGGCGAGCTCGAACAGGGCGCGGTCGCGCAGCTCCAGCGCAGTGGTGGCGGGGATCCTGTCCAGCAGCGCCGCGACCTCGGCTGCCTTGAGCACGCGCGGCAAGGGCTGCGGTCGCTTCGGCGCGCTGAGCAGATCGGCCGGGTTCTCCGCCCGCTCTCCCAGCTCGACCTGGGCGCGGAGCAGGCCGCGCAGCGTCGCCAATTTCCTTGCGACGGTGCTTGGAGCCTGTCCGCGCTCGGACAGGCTCGCCGCGTAGCGGCGTAGCGCGCGGAGGTCGATCGACGCCGGATCGAGGTTGTTCGCGCTCGCCCAGCCGGCGAACTGGATCCCGTCGCTCGCGTACGCATGCCTGGTGCTCGCAGCGGCCGCGCGGCGGCTCAGATCCTGGTCGAACGCTTGCAGCGCAGCGCGCCAGGGTGCGCTTATAGGGGGAGGACCGCGGTCCTCCCCCATCGGGGGCTGCTCGGAGGCGCGCATTGGGGCGTCTGCGCTATTCGCCACGGGGGCGGCGATGCCTGCGGCCCGGACTCCTAGGAGGCGCTAGCGTGTCAGCGATGGAGGCTCTCTTTCGCATGGCGTGCAGGCCCGCGGCGCTCGCGGGCGCACCTGAGGGGTGGGCGGCTGAGACGCTGCGTCACGGCGAGATCGCGTTGCTCGTCGACGACGGCGGATTGGAGGCGATCAACGCGGCGGCCCACGCGCTTGGCTTCGTGACCGTCTCGATCGTGCGCAGCGAGGACAGCGCCGCGTTGCAGGAACAGACCATAATGGCCTTTGCGGGGTCCTTGCCGCTGATCTGGGTCGGCGAGACGTTCAGCGACTCGGTGCAAGCCTGGGCGCGCGAGCGCCGGCCGATGACGTTGCTCGTAGAGGTCGATGGCCCACTGCCAGAGGACGAGCGTGGGCGTATCGGACGCTTCCACGCGCTGCTCGGGCGCCAGACGGAATAGGCACCGAGGATCGGGTCCTCGAGCTCGGCGAAGCTGTGCTCACCGGTGCCGACCAGTTCCGCGACCTCGTCGCGCGCGAGCGGTCCGTTCACGCCTGATACTTGGCGGTCCGGAGTCCGCAATCAGCGGACGTCAACCAGCGTGCCGATCGGTGTGTCCGGCCAGACCTGACCGGCCGGGCCGAGCGACATCTCGATGCAGCCGAGGCTCTGCGGCGAGCCGTACTGCGCGCGGGTGAAGGCGTGGAGCGCGTCGCCGCCGTTGAAGTAGCTGATGAACTGGATCCCGGGGTCGTTGTAGGAGCTGCCGTCGGGATTGGTGCCGCTCATCGTCCCAGAGGAGATGTGCTCGAAGACAGGATACGTGCCGGTGGCGGTCGGTGCGGATGCGATGCCGGTGTTGATCGGAGTCGTGAGCACCGTGTGCCCGCTGTGCCACAGGGTCAGCCTCTCCAAGCTCGTGCTGGCCGAGACGAAGCTGTAGCCGAACGTCGAGTCATGGCCGGCGATGATGGCGCCGAACAGCGCGCGCCACACGGCCGCGCCGGCCACGCCGTCGGTGGTGAGGCCGTGATCGTTCTCGAACGCCATCAGCGCTCCCTTCGTGACGACGCCCGATGCACCCGGCTTCCAGTCCGCCTGCAGCGCGGATGGGGTGTTGCTGTAGCGCCACGGGAAGCTCCCCATCGGGGGGTGGATCGCAGCGGCTTCTTGTGCTCGCGGTGTAAGCGCCACATCCGAGCCGAAGCTGTGGAAGCGGACCGGCAGGTATCCGAGTGTCGCGAGCATCTGCTGCAGGCGCAACGTAGAGCCGGGCGGCACCATCCAGCGGCCGCCATTCGCGGACCCTGCCTGCCCGCCCACGAGCCTGACGGCCGCCGGCAACGCGATCGAGACGGGCGCCCCGAGCCCATAGCCGTAGCCCTCCGGCTTGAAGACGATCGTGTGGCTGTCGACATCGTGCCACGTGCCGGCGGTAGCCGGCGAAACCGGCGGCCTGGCGCTGCCGAGCGCCTGCTGGACGGTGCGGGAGAACGTCAAGCTGATCGGCTTGTCGGGCATGATCCTCGTCCCGGGCACCGGAGTCGCGACGGCGCTCGCCCCGGAGCCGGCGGGAAACCAGCTCACGAGCGCGGCGCTGGACTTCTCCCAGCTTCGAGGTGCGGCTGCGACGGAGATCGTGCCTGCATCCGCAGCGCGCGGGAGCGTGACCTCGCGCTGCGGCGAGCCCAGCACGTGCCGGCTCAAGTGGCCCGGGGCTCCGTAGGCAATGACATCGATCGGCGCCTGGAATGCGAGGCGCAACGGGGCGCCGGGGGTCAACGTAAAGTAGTGCTGGCGCAACTTCGCCCCGGGGGTCTTCAACGTCAGGCGCAGATGCTTGGTGGCGCCCCCCAGAAAAGAGGTCAAGCCCGTGCGCTTGACGGCCACGTCGAGCGAAACCGAGCTGCCGGCGGGGACCAATCCGCTCGGCCAGATCTGGCTGCCCTTGACTTCGGCGGGAACCCGTTCGCTGTGCGGGCCGCTCACGACTGTGACGTTCTCGATCTTGCCTCCTCCGAGCGGCATGCCGACCTTCGCAAGCGCCTGTGAGTCCGGGGTCAACGTGGCGTTCGAGGATACGAACACGACCGCCACCACAACGACGGCCACGATCACCGTGACCAGCAGCGCTGCTGCCCCCAACAGATATCGACCGCGCATGTGGCGAATTCTAGACGATCGGCGACTCCGGCAAGCGGCGTGCTCCACCGACCGCGCAGCTGCACGCGATCTTTCAGGCCCGCAGGTGATCGTTCAGGACCTTCCGGCCGGTCTCTCAGGGTCCCCAGGCCGGTCTCTCGGGCCCCCCTGCCGACCGCTCTGCGCGGCTACGCGCGCGTGAGCGCACCCTCCGATGCGCTCCCCACAAGCCGCGCATACTTCGCCAGCGCGACTCCGGGGGCCGGGCGCTCCGGTGGCTTGTAGTCCTCGATCCGAATGGCGATCTCATCGCCGGAGAGCGCCACGTCCAGGCGGCGTGAGCCGACATCCAGTGTCACCTCGTCGCCGTCGCGCACGGCGCAGATCGGCCCGCCCCGAACCGCTTCGGGGGCAATGTGGCCGACCATCAGACCGTGGGTGGCGCCGGAGAAGCGCCCATCGGTGATCAGCGCGACCTCGTCGCCGAGGCCCTGACCGACGAGCGCCGCCGTCACCCCGAGCATCTCTCGCATCCCGGGCCCTCCGGCCGGCCCCTCGTTGCGGATTACGACCACGTCGCCGGCGCTGATCGTGCGGCCGGTGACCGCCCTCATCGCTTCCTCCTCCGAGTCGAACACGCGTGCCGGACCGGCCTGCCGGCGGCGCTCGTGGCCGGCGAGCTTGACCACGCATCCCTCGGGCGCCAGGTTGCCGCGCAGGATCGCGAGGCCACCGGTGGGCGCGAGCGGATCGTCCAGCCCTCGCACGACGCGCTGGCCACTGGTTTCGCTGGCTTCCAGCGCGCACTCGCCGACGGTGCGCCCGGTGACCGTCTGCGCATCGCCGTGCAGTATGCCGGCCTGGTGCAGTCGCTTGAGCACGAGCGGGACGCCACCCGCCTCATAGAGATCGGGCGCGACGTACTGGCCCCCTGGCTTGAGATCGCACAGCAGCGGAGTCCGCGCGCTGATGCGGTCGAAGTCGTCGATCGACAGCTCGATCTCCATCTCCTTGGCGATCGCGAGCAGGTGCAGCACGCCGTTGGTCGAGCCGCCGCTGCACGCGATCGCGGCGATCGCGTTCTCCAAGCTCTCACGGGTGATGATGTCGCTGGGGCGCTGGCCGCGTGCCAGTACGTCCATTACCAGGTGTCCGGCCTGCGCGGCCGCCTGCGCCTTGCGCGGGTGCGTGGCCGGAACCATCGAGAGGCCCGATGGTGAAATACCGAGAACTTCGCAGGCCATCGCCATCGTGTTGGCGGTGAACTGGCCCCCGCAGGCACCTGCACCCGGGGACGCTACATTTTCGAGCTCTACGAGCTCTTCGCCGGTGATCCGTCCCGCCGCATACGCGCCGACCGCCTCGAATACCTCCTGGATCGTCACGGGCTCGCCGTGAAAGCTGCCCGGGAAGATCGAGCCGCCGTAGAGCATCAAGCTCGGGACGTTCAGGCGGCAAAGCGCCATCACCGTGCCGGGGATCGTCTTGTCGCATGCGCTGATCGCGATCACGGCGTCGAACAGGTGCGCATCACAGACCAGCTCGATCGAGTCTGCGATCACCTCGCGGCTGACCAGCGACGCCCTCATTCCCGCGGTCCCCATCGTGATCCCATCGGAGATCGCGATCGTGTTGAGCTCCATCGGCGTACCCCCGGCGGCACGAATCCCGTCCTTGACCTGTGCCGCGAGCGCGCGCAGGTGGAAGTTGCACGGCATCGTCTCGATCCACGTATTCGCCACCGCCACGAGCGGGCGCGCGAGCGCTTCGTCGTCGAAACCGATCCCCTTCAGGTAAGCCCGCGCGGGGGCGCGCTCGGGACCCTCGGTGAGCGCACGGCTGCGGTGCTTGGGGTCCAGGGCCGGCGTCCCCATCGCGATCAGCCGGCGGTGTCGATCTGGGTCGATTCCCCGCGGCTGGCGGCCTCGCGCATCCGGGCACGCTCCCACTGGGCCAGGCGCCAGAGATCCTTAACCACCTGGGAGGGGTCGAGCTGACGACCGGGCAGGTTCATGTTGGCGGTGGAGATCAACCGGCGCTCGTCGCCGGTGAGCGCCATCCACTTCGCAAGCACGTCGTCAGAATCAGGGAGTCTCGCGCTCCCGTAGGTCCGCGTCTGGTCAGGAAAAGCCACGCAATACTCGTTCAGCAGCCGGTGCGTCTGGGCGAGGTAGGCGACGATCGAGCGATGGGGGTAGATGAGGTACGCGTATGGCGCGCCCCCGGTCCCGGCGCCGTCGCGAGGTCCATTGGCTTGCGCGCCCCACACGCGAATGAACCCAAGATCGTGATACATCGCCCATTCCTCGTCGCTCACGCAGGAGCGCAGCAGCGTGCGAGCGCGCTGCTCGGCGCGTCGCTCGCGGCCCGGGTCATACGGCATCGCCGGGGCTCGGCGCCGGCGCGCGCGGTGCCTGGTCCAGCCCTCTGCCAGCCGCGGGAGGAACAGGTCGAACACGAGCGCGAGCGCTACGAGCGCGGTTGCGACGAGCGCCAGCAGCACCGGAGTCGCCGACCGGCCAGCTAACCGCCCGCCGCGCGCGGGAAGAAGATCACGCGCTCGGCGTCCCGGGGGATGTCCGAGAAGCTACGCACCATCCGCGCTCGGCGCGTCCCCGCGATACCGAGTGGGACCGCGGCCCACATGCCGGCGTCGAGCTGCCGGCGGAACTCCTCGATCAGGCGCTCCTCGTCCGGCGCGAGCTCGACCTCACCCTCGGCGATCAGCACCTCTCCGTGCCCGGCCTTCATACGCAGGAAACGCATACCGGGCATTATGTCAAAGGATCTCGCGCTGCGCGCCGAAAGTGTCAAATGCGTCGAATGCCGGATCGGCCGGATGGGCCGGATGGGCCGGATATGCGGTTTTCCAGCCACCCCGTGTGAGCCAGCCCGAGCACGTTGACGGGGCCCGGTCCGCTACCGATCTCGCTGAGTCCGTCCCTGACGGCAACCCCCGCGAGCTTCCGCGCCCGGCGTGCCGCTTGCAACGGCTCCTCACCGCGGGCCAGCGAAGCGGCGAGCACGGAGGAGTGCGTGCAGCCCGATCCGTGCGCGGCCCCGCCGGGATGCCGCTCCCCCGGGAGCTCGGCGAGGGTCGCGCCATCGAAGAACACGTCGATCGCCCGATCGCGGTGACCGCCGGTGATTACCACGGCGCGCGGACCGAGCGCGAGGATGGCGCGGGCCAGCGTCTCGATCTCGGGCTCGCGGAGGTTCGCCACATCGGGCTCATGGAAGTTGTTCTGCACGGCTCCAGCCCGGGGTCCGGCCTGCTCGCCGCGGGGTCCGACCTCGTCGGCACGGGGTCCGACCCGGTCGCCGCGGGGTCCGGCCTCGCGCCCACTTAGAGCGCGCGAGCGCGCGCGCTCTAGGAGATCTACGGCCCCCAATGCCAGCGCCTCGAGGAGGTTGGGGGTCACCACGCTCGCACGCGGCAGCAGCAGCTCGATCAGGGCGGCGCGCGCGGATGGCGCCAGCAGCTCAGCGCCGGACTCAGCCACCATCACTGGGTCGAGCACGACCGGCGTCTCTTCCGGGAGCTCGTCGAGAGCCCGGGCGACCGCCTCGATCGTCTCCTCGCTTCCGAGCATCCCAACCTTGACCGCGTCCACGCCGATGTCGCCGGCCACCGCTCGCACCTGCGCGAGGATCGTCTCCGGCGGGACATTGTGCACCGCGCTCACGCCGACGGTGCTCTGGGCGGTGATCGCGGTGATCGCGGTCATTCCGTGCGCGCCACAGGCGGCGAATGCCTTCAGGTCGGCTTGGATCCCTGCACCCCCGCCAGAATCAGATCCCGCGATCGACAGCAGGCGTGGAATGCACGCAGCGGGCTTCATATAGGGGGGAGCATAGGCAAAGCGGGGGACGCAGATCCGCTTGGGCATTCGGTAGCGTCAGGAGAGCCGCGGCGTTGCGTGACCGAGGTGGGTAGAGGCGTCCTTTGGGCGCTGATCCCTCTCCGGGGCTACCCCGGGGATACCTTTATGGCCAGGCCAGCGCATCGCGAGCCCTCGACTGCGTCCGTTTGGAAGCAGGTCCGGGCACGCACGACAGAGTGCAGTCGGCGCGCGACGTCGCGATGATTAGGCGTTGTACGACGCGCGCACACGCGCCTATCTCTCCCGTTGCTTGGCGGAAGCGTTCTTGGCCGGCGTGTGGAACGAGCGCGCGCACTCGTCGACCGGGCCGGCCGTGCTCTCGATCGCCGGCCGCGGTGGGTTCGGTCGGTTGCCCGAGAGGTGCTCGCTGGGTACCACCGCCCGCCGAGTGATCGACCGCGCGAGCTCGCGCGGTTCATCGAGGTGGTGCTGCGGGACCGCCGGCCCGGCGGCGATGATCCGGGGCCGCCACGGGTCCGCCGGTGGTTGGTCCCTGAGCCTGCGATGGGGCGGCGACGCTGGCCGGTGCCCGAGATCGCATCTGTCGGCGCGCTGGCCGCCTTCCTTGGCGTGAGTGACGGAGAGCTTGCGTGGTTCGCGGACGCACGCGCGCTGGAGCGCAGGGTCGAGGACGAACGGCTCCGGCACTACCGGTACGGGTTCCTGCGCCGGTCGGAGAGGCCGGTGCGGATGATCGAGCGGCCGAAGCGGCGGCTGAAGGACATCCAGCGGCGGATCCTGCACGAGATCCTCGACTTGATCCCCGCGCACGAGGCAGCGCACGGCTTCACTCGCGGTCGGTCGGTACGCAGCCACGCAAGCGAGCACACCGGACAGTTCGTCGTTATCCGCCTAGACCTCGAGGACTTCTTCGCCTCGATCGCCGCGAGCCGCGTTTACGGCACCTTCCGAACGGCGGGATACCCGGAATCGGTCGCCCATTCGCTCACGGCGCTGACTACGAACGTCGTCCCGTCGGGGTTGTGGATGTCGCTTCCGCGCCCTGCCGACTCTCGCCAGATCGATGCGCATCATCGCCTTGGCCGGCGGCTCGCGACACCGCATCTCCCGCAACGGGCTCCGACCTCGCCGGCCCTCGCGAACCTCGCCGCGTTCAGACTCGACCGGCGCCTCACCGGGCTCGCGGCATCGCTCGAGGTCAACTACACGCGCTACGCGGATGACCTCACCTTCTCAGGCCCGGCGCGACTCGTCCGGGCCGCGAACACGCTGCGGCGGGCCGTCGCCGAGATCGCCCGTGAGGAAGGCTTCGCGGTCAACGACCACAAGTCGATGCTCGCGACTCGGGCTGGCCGACAGCGCGTCTGCGGGGTCGTTGTCAACGAGCGGCTCAACGTTCCGCGCTACGAGTACGACATCCTCGAGGCCATCCTGCACAACTCGCGCGTGCACGGGCCGGCATCGCAGAACCGCGAAGCCGTGCCGGACTTCCGAGCGCACCTGCTCGGACGCCTCTCATGGATCGAATCGCTGAACCCGAAACGCGGTGAGAAGCTACGCCGCCAGTTCGCGAGCATCGCGTGGACCGACGACCAATGACGTTCCTCTCCGGCGCACCGTCGCTGGGCTATGTGCTCCGTCGAGAGCTATCGTTCTATGGGTGTCACGACTCGACCGCATTTCGTCGGACCCCACGGTCTGCCACGGGCAGCCAACGATCAGAGGGCTGCGCTACACCGTTGAGAGCGTGCTCGAGCTGCTCTCGGCGGGCATGACGATCGACGAGTGCTCGCCGACTATCCGGACCTGAAGCGCGACGACATCCTCGCGGCGCTGGAGTTCGGGGCATCACGAACGACGCCCTCCTCTCGCTCTTCGAGCTTCACCTCGACGCCATCGTCTCGGCGCTCGGTGAGGCCGACTTCGTCGAGCTGACCCAAGACGCTCTCGCGCTGGCTCGGCGCCCGGGCGACGCCGCTAGCTGACGCCGCGGGGGCTCGAAATCGACCGTCCGGCCGCCGATCACGACGGCCGCCAACACCGCGTCCCGCTCAGGCCGCATGCCGAAATCGTCTTCGAAGTCGGACCGCAGGTCCCCCCGCACACCACCTATATGTTCCCGCCTGGTAGCTGACGCGTCGGTTCCCGATGTTGCGGCGAGCGGGGCCTTGTTCCCCGTTTGTTCCCCGTCGCTCGCGTCGTCGCGATTGCGGATGCAGAAAAACTCGAGCAACACTGGCAGCTTGATCTAGTCGGGGAGACAGGATTTGAACCTGCGACCGCCCGGCCCCCAGCCGGGTGCGCTACCAGACTGCGCCACTCCCCGTGGTGCAGCGCTGATTCTACGACCCAGGCCGCTGCATGCAGTACTTGGGCATCAGCGGCCTTGTCGCCGGAAAGAGCGAGGGCAGCGCGACAGCCACCGCCCTTGTGTCGAGCGGCGTACAAGCAGGAGCATTACGCCGCTGTCGCGCGCGCTATATCGAGAACGCGCTGCGTCGCAAACGAGCCCTCGCCGTCGACCGTGCGTCCTACCTCACCGAGTTCTTCCGCCTGCGGCTGTGGTCGATTGCATGGAGCTCGATCACCGGGAGAGCAAGCTGTTCACCATCTCAAAAGGCCTGAGGGACCACAACTGGCAGGCCGTGATCGACGAGCTTGCAAAGTGCGACGTGGTTTGTGCAAACTGTCATCGTCGGAGCGCTCGTCGTGGAGGGTTCGCGCGCGCGGTGGTAGCTCAACGGTAGAGCCTCGCCCTTCCAAGGCGATGATGCGGGTTCGATTCCCGTCCGCCGCTTGACCCGCGTCGGCTCAAACCCCGACCGGCGCCAACGGCATGCCGCCGCGCGATCGGCGCGAGCACAAGTCTCGCGGCGTTGCTCTCCTTACTCTTGGATCGCTCGGTGGGCCGCCCCACCGGCGGCGCAAGGAATCAACCGGGGGCCGTGTTGGCGCCTACTCCCCCAACACCTTGATCACAAGCCGCTTTGACCGGCCGCCGTCGAACTCGCAGTAGAAGACCTGCTGCCAGGGCCCGAGGTCGAGGAGCCCGTCGGTGACCGGAACGATCACTTGGTGGTGGACGAGCAGGTTCTTCAGGTGCGCGTCACCGTTGTCCTCGCCGCCGCGATGGTGGCGATAGTCGCCGCCGTCAGGAAGTAGTGCCCGGGCCACGTTGCCATCGGGCTCACGCCAGCTCGGCGGCGCCAGCTTGTCCAGCCACTCGAGCGCGTCCGCCTGGATCCCCGGTTCGTCGTCGTTGACCCACACGCCCGAGGTGATGTGCATCGCGGAGACCAGCACCATGCCCTCGCTGATGCCCGCATCGCGCACCGCCTGTTGCACGTCGTCAGTGATCCGGACGAACTCCCGGCGGCGCTCGGTCTGGAAAGTGCGGTAGACGGTACGCGAGCGCACGCTTTGCGAATGGTAGTCGAGGCCGACTGCGTGGACCGCGCCGGAGTTTCGGCTAGGATCGGGCCTGCCCAGGGGCAGTAGCTCAGTTTGGTGGTAGCGCCGGTCTCCAAAACCGGAGGTCCCAGGTTCGAGTCCTGGCTGCCCCGCTCGTGGATTCCCTGGCACGGATGGGGTTCGAGTCCTGGCTGCCCCGCTCGTGGATTCCCTGGCACGGATGGGGTTCGAGTCCTGGCTGCCCCGCTCGTGGATTCCCTGGCACGGATCGGGTTCGTATCGGGGCGTCGATCACAACCTCGGCGCCTCCACCGCGGTAAAGCCCCGCTAGCAAGAGATGCGGGCGGAGGGACTCGAACCCCCAAGGGCTTTCGCCCACCGGCACCTAAAGCCGGCGCGTCTGCCAAATTCCGCCACGCCCGCGGGAAGCCGCTGCGCGCGGTCACCTTCAATTGTATGGTCCGCCGCATGCGTCCGCCGCGCAGGCCCAGCGCGCGAACCCGCAGACCTATGCTGGGAGTGCGGCGGGTGGGAGTCGAACCCACACGCCCCGAAGGACAATGCCGTTTGAGGACATAGCGTCTACCAATTCCGCCACCGCCGCTTAGACCGAATTTTACTTCTACCCGCTGACGGGACGTTTGCCCGGGGAACCCAGCGCCATCAACCCCCCGCCACCAGGCCGTAGAGCTCGTCGATCAACGCGCCCGGGGCCACGACGAGTCCGGGCGGGTCCTCTCCCACGGCCGCCAGCGCTCGCAGCTCTAGTCCTGCGCGCTGCGCGATCAGCGATCCGGCGGCGAAGTCCCAGGGGTTCAGCCCGCGCTCGTAGTAGGCGTCGTAGCGCCCGCAGGCAGTCCATGCCAGATCAACTGCCGCGGCGCCGGCCCGCCGGATGTCACGCACGCGCGGAAGGACCTCGCTCAGGACCGCCGCCTGCCGCGCGCGCATTCGGGCGTCGTATGAGAACCCGGTCGCCACCAGCGCGGTCGAGAGCTCAGTGCGCGCCGGGGTGCGGATCGGTTCTACGCCGAGCGTCGCCGGTCCGGACCGTGTAGCCGCAAAGCACTCGGCGCGAATCGGCTCGAGGACCACGCCGGCGAGCGTCCCGGACTCGTCCTCGCAGGCGATGCTCACCGCGAACACCGGAATGCCGAACAGGAAGTTGATCGTGCCGTCGAGTGGATCGACCACCCAGCGCAGCTCGCCGGCGCCTGTGGCGCCTCCCTCCTCGGCGAGGATCGCGTCGCCGGGGCGGCGCTCGGCGAGCACTGATCTGATCGCCGACTCTGCAGCCAGGTCAGCGTCGGAGACCAGGTCTGTGGGTCCACTCTTGGCGCGGATGCCCCTCCCCCGGCTGACGCCGGCCTCAGCGCTCGCGGGCCGCTGCCCGAACCGAGCTCGGAGCTCGGCGGCCGCCGCCCGGGCGGCTTGCAGCGCGACCGCGAGCACCTCCTCCTCCTGCTCCTCGTCCTCGATCGTCATCGGGCCTGGTTCTACCACGCGCGCGGCAGGAGGCTGCCCCCCGCAACCGGCGCCGGCACCAACACCCCTCGCTCGGTATCCCGTCCGATCGAGCCGGCCGTCAGGCCAAACCCGGGTTGACCACCGGCTCTGTTCCGGAGTAGTCGTAGAAGCCCATCCCCGACTTGGCTCCGTACCAGCCGGCGGCGAGCATCTTGCGCAGGGTCGGCGGTTGGGCAAAGCGCCGCTCGCGAAACTCCTCGAACATCGCTTCGCAGATCGAGCCGAGAGTGTCCAGGCCGACGAAGTCCGCCAGGGTCAAAGGGCCCATGGGGTGGGCGGCTCCGGCCTTCATCGCGGTGTCGATCTCGGCAATCGAGCCGACGCCCTCCTCAAAGGCGCGGATCGCGTCAAGCGTGTAGGGAACGAGCAGGCGGTTGACGATGAACCCGGCATTGTCCTTGGTCTGGACCGTCAGCTTTCCGAGGCTCCGGCCGAACTGCAAGCCAGCGTTCACGGTCTCTTCGGAGGTGGTCACGCAGCGAATGACCTCCAGCAGCCTCATCACCTGCGGTGGGTTGAAGAAGTGAAGGCCGAGGAAGCGATCGGGACGGCTCGTTCGGGCAGCCTGGGCGATCACCGGCAGCGACGACGTGTTCGTGGCAAAGATCGCGCTCGGTTTTGCGATCCGGTCGACCTCACTCCAGAGCTCGAGCTTGCGCTCCAAGTTCTCCGTGATCGCCTCGATCACCAGATCGCAGCCGGCGAGCGCTTCGCTGTCGGTCGTACCCTCGATCCGGGCGCGGGCAGCGTCGGCGTCCTCTTGGCTGCTGCGCCCCCTCTGCACTGCCCGGTCGAGCTGCTGGCCGATCTTGGCGATGCCCCTGCCCAGCGCGGCGTCGTCGACATCGCGCACGATCACCTCGTATCCGGCTTGGGCGCTCACCTGTGTGATCCCGTGGCCCATCAGACCGCACCCGAGCACTCCAACCTTGTGAATCTCGCTCATCTGCAGGTCAGCTTATCGCCCGGCCATAGACTCCCTGGTCATGGCCGGACCCGTGTGCATCGTTGGCGGCAGCGGGGCGCTCGGGTTCGGGCTCGCGCTGCGTGTGGGCAAAGCGGGCGTCGAGGTTCTGATCGGCTCGCGCGATCCGGAGCGTGCCAAGGAAGCTGCCGCCCGCGCGAAGGGGCTGATCCCGGACGGCTCCTTCCGGGGCCTGCAGAACGCCGAGGCGGTGAGCGCCGCGCCGATCGTGGTGCTTACGGTTCCGTTCCGCAACCAATCAGAGACGCTCACCAACCTCGAGGGCGTGCTGCGCTCCGGCCAGCTCCTCGTCGACGCAACCGCCCCGCTCGCCGCCGCCGTGAGCGGCAAGGCGACGCGGACGCTCGGGGTCTGGCAGGGCTCAGCCGCCCAGCAGGCGCAGGAGATGGCCCCGGACGGAGTCCGCGTCGTCTCGGCCTTTCACACCGTGAGCGCCGCGCTGCTTGCCGACCTCGACCACGAGCTCGACGAGGACGTGCTGCTGTGCGGGGACCGGCGCGCGGACAAGACTGAGCTGGCTGAGCTCGTGAACCTGATCCCCGGCCTGCGGGCGGTCGACTGCGGCGCGCTCGAGCTGGCCCATATCGTCGAGCAGCTCACGGCGCTGATCATCTCGATCAACGCGCGCCACAAGGCTAGGGCGGGGATCCGGATCACCGGCCTGCGGGCCGGTGATCGAAGGTGAGCGGCACGCGAGGGAGTGGCGCGGCCGGAAGCGACCCGGTCGAGAGCGACCCGGTCGGGAGGGGCGGAGGGGACGCCGGGGGGAGCGGCCCGGTCACCAGCGGCGGGGGGAGCGGCCCGGTCGTGATCCTCGCCGGCGGCACCGGCGGTGCGAAGCTCGCTCGCGGGATGCTCGATGTCGTTAGTCCCGAAGATCTCGTCGTGATCGCGAACACCGCCGACGACATCGAGATCCATCGGGCGTACGTCTCACCGGACCCCGACTTGATCACGTTCTGGCTCGCCGATCGCATCGACGAGCGCGGCTGGGGATTGGCCGGCGACACGTTCGGCGTGATGGATGGGCTCGAAGAGCTCGGCGCGGATACGGGTGCCGAGGTGTGGTTCAAGCTCGGCGACAGGGATCTCGCGATCGGCATCCAGCGTGCGCAGGCACTGGAAAGGGGTGAGCGCCTGAGCGACGCCCAGGCGGCGATCGCCACCGCTCTGGGCGTACGCGCCCGAGTGCTGCCGATGAGCGATTGTCCTGTCCGCACCAGGGTGCTCGCGCACGGGCGCTGGTGGCCAGTTCAGGATTTTTTGATCAAGGCCCCGAGCGCCGGGCCGGTCGAGGACGTGGACTTCCGGGGCATACGCGCGGCGCCGCCCACGCCCGAGGTGATGGGGGCGATCGCCGCCGCGCGCGCGATCATCCTCGGCCCCTCGAACCCGGTCATCTCGGTCGGCCCGATCCTGGCGCTCGAGGGCGTGCGGGAGGCGCTGTCGCAGAGCAACGCTCCGGTCATCGCCGTCAGCCCGCTCGTGCACGGAAGGGTCCTCAAGGGCCCGACCGCGGCCTTCATGCGGTGGTCTGGAAATCCGCTCTGCAGCGCCGGGGTCGCGCGCTGCTACCAAGGCTTGATCGACGGGCTCGTGGCCGACGAGCCGGCACCCGGAATACCAATGCTCCAGACCAGCGTGCTGATGGACAGCGCGCGTGCGCGATCCCGGCTGGCGGAGCAGACGCTGCGCTTCGCGCTTACGCTCGGATAGCGTGCCGATGATGCGGACGCTGGCGATCCTTCCGGTCAAGACCTTCGCCGAATCGAAGGAGCGTCTCACGCCGGAGCTGAATCCTGGTCCCCGGCGGGCCCTGGTCGAGGCGATGTTCGCCGATGTCTTGGTCGCGCTGCGGCGCTCGGCTGTCGACGGGGTGCTGGTCGTCACTGCCGATGACCGAGCGCAGCAGATCGCGGCGGGACAGGGCGCAGGGGTTCTGGAGGCGCCGGACCACGGTCACAACCCGGCGGCGGCGCTTGGCATAAGCGCGGCGCTGGAGGCCAGCGCCGATCGCGCGCTGCTAGTCCCGGGCGACTGCCCGCTGCTCGCTGCGGCGCACCTCGACGAGCTGATCTCCCGCCGGACGGGCGGGCGGTCGGCGCTGATCGTCCCCGACCGGCACGGTGTTGGAACCAACGCGCTGCTGCTGAGCCCCCCCGCCTCGATCGCGCCCGCGTTCGGGCCCGGCAGTTTCGCCCGTCACGCCGCCAACGCCGCGTCGGCCGGTGTCGAGCACGAGGTCGTACACGTGCCTTCGCTGGCGCTCGACATCGACGTCCCGGAGGACCTCGCGCTGCTGCAGGAGACCCTCGCCGCAACGCACGGCGGCGCAGCGAACACCCGCGGAATGTTGCGCCAGATGCTGCGAAGCCAGGCGTAGCGTCAACCAGCTCGCGCAGACGCGAGCCGCTACCGGGCGCCCGCAACCCACCGATTATTGACCGCTGGTCGGTGGGCTGATAATGTTTGCAGACCGTCGGTCGATAGAGTCCGGCTGGTTACCCGGAGGGTGGCAGATGGTTCGAGCTCAGCAATTCTGCGCACGCGCTGTTTGTCTCGCGTGTCTGGCCAGATATATCGCCTTGGACATGGGGTCCCTGAGTGCCAGGCCCAGCGCTCGCTACAGTTTGGGGTCGCGATGAGCCATTCCAGGAAGGTCATGCTCACGCTCGGCGTGCTCGGCGCCATTACAATCGTCGGCGGGGCGGGCTCGGGCGACGCGCCCGGGCTCGTGGTGTTCGTCGGCCTTCCCGCCGTGCTCATGCTCGTTGCGCTCGCCGGGAGCGTCAAGGACAGGCTAGGGATGGCGCTGGGGGCAACGGGATGGCGCTGGGGGCAACGCTGCTCGTCGCCGCCGGGGTGGGGCTGCGCTACTCCTACCTGCTCATGCTCACCCTCGGCTGTGACGACGACGGCTTGTGCTATGCGGATCGGAATGCCACGGCCTCGGCCTGGGGAATCCTCTTGCTGGCTGTTCTCGGTGTCGCTTCGCCGCTCGCGATCGTGCTGATGACCCGCGCGCTGCGACGCCGGCAGGACCGGTAATCACCAGGCTCGCACACGCTGCACGCCGAGTCAAGGAGTGCGTGGATTGCGCGTGCCAGCTCGCTCAAAAAGCCTCTCCCGCGAGCTGGCGGCCAAGTCCAGCATGGCATGAGCGCAGGATCGACAGCGGTGCGCCCACGCGGCGGTGTTAGCTTTAGCGTCAGGTGCCATGGTCCGCGATTGCACTTTCGTGTCCGGCCAGCCCCCCGAGGCCAACCACTGTTCGAGCCCGCGTGGGCCTCGCGCGCGCCCCTGAGCCCCGCCGCACGACATGCGCTGCTCATGGACGATGGTGCACACCCGCTACGAGGATCTCGTGAGCACCTGCAGGCCGACTACAGCAATGATCACGACGCGCGCTACGCCGTCGTCGCCTATCGCTTGGCCGGGGACAACGTCACCCGCCAGCGTCCGGCGGCCGGCCGGGTGCTCGCACTCGCCATCGTCAACGGTGCTGGCAGTGCGGCGGGCTTTGAGCCCATGTTCTTGACCCTGCGCTGCAAGCTCGCACAGCGCGGTCTACCGGCTCACACGTCGGGCGCCGGCACGGTGTCCGCTGCATGGCGGGTGCTGCCGATGACCTCGTGCTGAGCGCGGCGGCGCTCCCGGGGCTGCCCGAGATCAGGTTCGGCGACGACCTGACCGGCTTGATCGCCCGCGCCTCGAGCGCGCCTTTCGCACCCGGGAAGCTCTGGCCGGTTGCCGCGGGAGACGTGCTGGTGATCGCCCACAAGGTGGTGTCGAAGGCCGAGGGGAGGGTCCGCACCCTGGCAGAGGTCACTCCGAGCGCGAGAGCGATCTCGCTCGCCGCCGAGCACAGGGTCGGAAAGGACCCGCGCCACGTCCAGGTCGTGCTCGAGGAGTCAAGCGAGATCCTGCGCGCCGCGCACGGAGTCCTGATCTGCGTCACCGAGCACGGCTTCGTCTGCGCCAACGCCGGCGTGGACGCCTCGAACGCCCCCGGTCCCGAGACCGTGATCCTGCTGCCCCGCGACCCGGACGCCTCCGCGCGTCGCCTGCGAACCGGCCTGCGCGCCCTGCTCGGCGTCGCGCCCGCGGTTCTGATCACCGACTCCTTCGGCCGTGCGTGGCGGCACGGACAATGCGACCTGGCGATCGGCTGCGCCGGCCTCTCGCCGCTGGAGGACTGGCGCGGGCGCCGGGACGCGAGCGGACGGGAGCTGCGTGCGACCTGGATCGCGGTCGCCGACCAGCTTGCCGCGACCGCCGACCTCGCCCGGCGCAAGGACGCGATGGAGCCGGTCGTGGTGGTTCGTGGCGCTGGCGCTCACGTGACGCCAGAGGACGGACCGGGAGCCGCGGCGCTGCTCCGTCCCGAGGCGCAGGATCTGTTCCGTTGAGATCCACCCCGTCGTCCGGCCAGACCACCACTTACTGCCCAATCTTTACCATATACCACCAGGGGGTATGTTAGAGTCACGGCGATGATCCGGGAGGGCCTCACATGACCAGCGTCCTCGACGTGGTCTGGCACGGTCTGAGGGACTCGTTCCTGATGGCCTGGGAGGTTTGGTGGGCGCTGATGCTCGGCTTCACGATCTCAGCGATCGTGCAGGCATGGATACCTCGCGAGCGCATCGAGCGTGCCCTCTCGGGCTCGGGCCCGAAGCCGATCGGCTTGGCCACCGGTTTGGGAGCCGCGTCCTCATCATGCTCCTACGCGGCTATCGCAATTGCCAAGTCTCTGTTTGCCAAGGGAGCCTCCGCGGCCAGCGCCCTGGCCTTCCAGTTCGCCTCGACCAACCTGGTGTGGGAGCTCGGTCTCGTGCTGTGGGTGCTGATCGGCTGGCAGTTCGCTGTCGCCGAGTACGTCGGCGGGATCGTGATGATCGTGCTCATGACCGTGCTCCTGCGGCTCCTTGTCAGCCGCAAGCTCGAGCAGCAGGCCCGCGAGCACGCCGAGGAGGCAGACACCGGACATCAGCACCACATGGCCGGCAACGCCATGACCTGGCGTGAGCGCCTGACCAGCGCCTCCGGGTGGTCGGATGTCGCGCACAACTTCCGCGGCGACTTGCAGATGCTGTGGAAGGAGATCACGATCGGCTTTCTGCTCGCCGGGTTCATCGCCCAGTTCGGCAACGGCTTCTTCGAGTCGCTGTTTCTGCGCAGCGCCCCCCAACCCCTCCCGGCGATAGAGAACGTGATCGCCGGCCCGATCATCGCCGTGCTTTCGTTCGTCTGCTCGGTCGGCAATGTGCCCCTAGCAGCAGTGCTTTGGTCGGGCGGGATCTCCTTCGCCGGCGTGCTGGCCTTCCTGTTCGCAGACCTGATCGTGCTGCCGATCATCGCGATCTACCGCAAGTACTACGGCACCGCCTTCGCACTGCGCATCACCGCGCTGATGTTCATCACGATGGCCACCGCCGGGCTGATCGTCGATGGCCTGTTCAGCGTTCTGGGCCTGCTGCCGAACGGCCCGCGCCCCTCACGCGCAACCATCTTCGGCTCGGTCCAGATCGACTACAAGCTATTTCTCAACGTCCTCGGCGTAGCGATCTTCGCCGCCCTGTTCTGGCTCACCGCGCGGCGCGGCGTCACCGACCCGGTATGTGGGATGAAGGTCGACCGCGCCAAGGCCCTCACCAAGCAGGTCGCCGGGCAAACCTTCTACTTCTGCTCAGAGCACTGCCTGCACGCCTTCGAGGCCGATCCCGACCAGTACAGTCGCGACAGCCATCTCCCGATCGAGGCGCAGGTTACCACCGGGCGCACTGAGGGGGTGCACCGGTCATAGGGTGCGCGTCAGAATTAGTGCGGTGATCTGGCGAGTGGCTGGGCGTGTCTGGCGTCGCCGGCTCGACCCGATCGTACTGGTGGTACGCGAGGTCGAGCCGGTGGCGTCAGGCGCGTCCAGACGC
>JAABUZ0100000367.1_pt1 | contig 113872 bp, 107 predicted proteins | sample 5562091 | NCBI WGS metagenome assembly JAABUZ01 (sample SAMN12813069, study PRJNA571459) | rock metagenome | isolation source: Antarctica rocks | place: Antarctica: Victoria Land, Linnaeus Terrace sud | collected 2015-12-21 | reverse complement strand
GATTGCTGACTCAATGAAACAGTTGTTCTTCGATGTTTATGTTTCATGAGATGACAGCTTTCTCAGCTTCGACTGAAGCATCGATGAGTAGAAGTGAAACTCTTCTATTGACAGTGCTTCTAAGCAGACGAGTTGTTCGAGATTCAACTGACTCGACGTCGCGTGTCATGATGAAAGAAGATAGAAGTTGTTGAGATAAGAATAGATGAGAAGTTGATGTTTTGAATTAATGTTTTTTGATGAGTGAAAATTCAAAGAATCTCTTGTGAATTTCAGGTAATAATTGAGTGCTTTATTCGAAGAATTTCTTGCGAATAGAATGATGAAAATGAGTGTAGAATCGAAGAATCTCTTGCGATCTAAAATGATGGTGCAAATTTGAAGAATCTCTTGCAAATTTTTCTTACTGAATAGATTGTCTCGTATCGTTTATTCATTGATAGCAGAATAGTAGATGATGAGCATTTATCTAATGTTAGAGACCTGTCTAGAGCGAGTCAGATAGAAATGTCATTTAACTAGAAGATAAATGCTAAGAAAGAAAGATAGCTACGAGAAAGAAGCTGACTACATATGTGTGTTTCTCAGCCGACGCTAGGCTCAATAGAGACTAGTCAAGGTGACGGAGCGAGGATAGGTCTGATAAGACTAGAAGGCTGAGCCTGGCAAGGCTAGAATCGTGACAAAGATTATTATGAAAGTAAGTGATGTCACAACTTGAGATTTCACGACTATTATTACAACTAACAGTATCATAAGTTTGCTCAAAAGACATTGATCAGATGTGATGATCATGATGCTGCTGATATTATTGATGCTGAATTACTCATGATGATGCAGATGTTATTAAATTCTGATCGAAAGCTCATCACTTCTACTATTAAAACTTTTAAGTACATCTCAGCTATTGAAGAGAAAATTCAAAAGATGATGAGAAAAGAAATGATTGCTGACGCTTCGTTGACGATTTTGTTGAACTCACAGACTTCGCGAAATTGAAAAACGATGATGAGATTCACTTATCTCACTTCTTGATGTCGTTACTGATGCTTTTCAGCTGTCAATTGTGAAAATAAGCAAGAGAAGTGCTGCTGATTTCAAAATTCTAGATAGAATGATTTGTATAAAGTGTGCTCAAGTTCTACACATCGAGAATAGAACATCATGATGTGATGTCATCTTTCAAAAAAAGACAATGTACAAGAAGTGTGCTTGTTGTGCAAGTAATGAGAATTTCTGTATTGCAGTGAGTATACTTATCTGATACATCTGCTAAACGCTCATGATTCAATGTCTAGATTTTCGACATTTGCATTTCAATTATCAATGAATTCTTTCGTTTGCAAAATATTCATGATAGTGCGATTAAAAATGAAGAAAAGAACGTCGCTCTGAAGATATTTATTGTTCATCAGAAAATTCTTTACAAGAAGTTGACAACAGCAACTTGTGTGAAGAGTCATCTTGAAAGAGTTCACAAATTCAAGTTTTTAAAGATTCAAAAGTTCATTCTCAAAGAGATGATGACTGTCAATGACATTGTCAGAGAAATTCTGAATATAAAGCGCTTTGTGATATGTTTAATCTTAATTATATATCATTTTGTCAGCATTTTTAATTGTTTTGATATATTTTAACACAATCTGTCATCTTTTAAATCTATGTCTTCGCGTCTCAATGTAAATCTGACAATGAGAAAGAAGAAGAAGTCTGCAATCTTGTTTCATGTGAAAGATGTTTGATGAAGTGATGTTTGTTGTATCGTGATGATTACGCTTTCTTGTCAAGCGCGTTTGAGCATCTTTGCGCTTTTTTTCTCTGTCTGTTGATTTACATATGTGATCATCTCATTAGAGAATGAAACTATCATAATAAAGTGATTCTTCTTTTCTAATAATGAGTTTATGCTTAAAAGTGAGTGATTATGCTTTTCACTTATGTTTCAATCTCGTTTCGAAAGCTTTTATAAGCTTCAAGACATCTTTTATATCTTCGCTTGATATTCATTGATCATATTCAATGAAATATTCTTTTCATTGTATCTTATAATATAAGATTTTCTTTCTCTTTCGCTTCTGTAGAATCTTTTCTATCTTTCATTCTTGCTCATCATTAATAAGCTTGAGTATGAAATAATCAAGTATATAGTCATTGTTTAGTCTATGATTATATGACTTTAAAAGAAATACATGAAAGACAGAATGAACTTTATAGATGATTGAAAGATCAAGATAATACGTCTGCTTATTTATGAGTTCTTGTATATGAAAGAACTTTATCATTTTATTTGATAGTTTCTTGCTCGACTTCTTCTGCTTCAGATTTTTTGCTGATAGCATGACTAAATCATTGACATTAAAGAACTTAAACTTATGTTTTTGATTATAGTACTTTGTCTGAGCATCAATTGCATTTTATCATCATTACGTCAACGTGTTTTGCACATCTTGCAGCATTTCAACGCGTTCTTTTGCTGCTGACACTTCTTCTTTCATAGCATTATTCTTGATGTGTATGTCAAAGATTGACTTGTAATCATACATGACTTTAAAGAAACTACAGCTCAACGAAGAATGCTTCATCTGATGATACATAAACTTGACTACAAGTAGAAGCGTAGCTCAGTCATCTTGTTTTTTAAAACAATATACTTGTGAATAATGTTTCAGCGTTTGATTCTGTCGTTCTATCTGATCGTCTGTTTGCGAATGAAAGATGATGCTTAGTCATCATTTCATCTTTGCATGATAGCAGATCTCTGATCAAAACACATTGATAAATAAACTATCTTTATTGATAATTATATCATTCAATATCTCATATCTTAAAGCAATCTGCTCAAAGAACAACTTTGCTAACTTTATGACAGTCAAAGTCTTCTTTATAAACAGATAATGTGTCATCTTCATGTAATGATCGACTATCACAAGAATTGAGTCATACACGACTTCTTTTCATTTACTAGACGACAGATCTGTTATGAAATTCATAGTGATTTCTTTTCATGAATCTGTGAATCGAAGTAATGATTTCAACTCATCATATGATAAATGATGTTTCATCTTTACTCTCTGACAAATGTCACAAGTATTTATATACTCTTTGACATTCTTGATCATACTTTTTCAGTAATATTTGCGATCTAATAGCTTGCTGATCTTGTTAGCATCAAAATGTCTTGCTAACGAGTTATCATGATGATGTTTCAATAACTTTTCTCTGACAGAGAGATCTTTTGAAACATACAATAATTCGTTGTATTCTATCATTTCTTGACTATTCAATGTTCAAGCTTTGACATCACTCTTTCATATACTTGTTGTTTCGTTTGTTTTTAGTCTCACAGCAAATTCATCTTCTTGCTGTAAGATCTTGATGAGTTCAACTATGAATTTACTACTGAAGTTGTATGTCATTTCATGAATTGTCAATACTCTGACAATTGCATGTGAAACAAGTTGTTTGCAATCAACAATTTCAGCAACAGAATTAAGCTGTTTCTCAACTACGTTGTGATCTTTATAAATCAATGTTACAACGTTTATGCTTCTTGAAGTTGTTGATTCGAATTGAGAAATTCTATCTTTTAAGAAATGTACTTCATCTAGATGCATTTCTCGCATTGTTAAAATCATGACTCTCAGCAGCATACTTCTGACATGCATTGCTGAACATGTACTTGTGTTTTCATTGACACTGTGAACAGACATCTTCTCGACTTCGTTAATCACTCATGTACAGTAGATTTCATCTTGCAATCTGCTTTCAACATGTTTCACTGAATTTCTTCGTTCATTGACACTGTGAACGAACGTCTTCTTGACATCATTAATCACTTATGTTCATCAGTGAGTTTCATCTTGCAGTCTGCTCTCAACATGTTCTGCTGAATATCTGTTCATACTTATACTGTGAATGAACATCTTCTCGACATCGTTAATCATTTGTATACAGTATAGTTCTCTGATCACTATGAATATAAAGTTATTTAAGCTTTCTATTCTAGTCAGCTTTCGCTGCAGAGTGAGCAGCAAACAATTTGCAGAAATGTTCTCACTCTTATAGTCAGATCATCTCAATGATGCATTGATTAAATTTGTCTTTTCTGATCTATGTGTTATTTCAAAGTTGCAGATCAACAATCTCATGACTCATCTGACTTGTCTTTCGTTTAGCTTTTGAATGTTCATAAAATTCTTCAGATTATTATGATTAGTCAGAACTTCAACAGTATGATAACTGTCTTTCACATAGTGTCATCAATGTTTAAACATCGCTACTATGATTAGAAGCTTCTGATCATGTGTCTCATAATTTCTTTCAACATTTATCATCATTCTGAATCAGAATGTAATTGAATGTCACTTATCTTCATCATCTGACTGAGATAAAATACTTGCAACTGCATAATTGAATGCGTTAATCTCGATGTGTATATGTTGCTCTGAGTCAAAGTGTCTTAAAATAGACGCTCTCATAAAGACATCGCGAAGCTAATTAAAAGCTTGTTTCACTTCATTTAATCATATGAATGAATTCATTTTTACATTTTTTACACTATCTCTCAGCAGTTCTGTTAAAGACTCTGCTATCTGAAAGTAGTGATGTATAAAATGTCGATAGAAATTAATAAATCTCAGAAAAACTTGTATTTCTCAATACATCTTCAATCTGAGTCACGTTTTGATGATGTCTACTCTACTTAAGTTCATTGAAACGTTCTCGATGAATATAACAAATTCTAGAAAGTTCACTTTAGTGATAAAGAATTCACACTTCTTTAAGCTAGCATATAGCTTGAACTTTCTTAATCTCTCGAGAATCTGCTTCATGTGATTTATGTGATCAGTCTTCTTTACGAAGAAAATTAGAATGTCATTTAGATAAACAACACAAAAGTCATTTAAAAGTTCTGTTAAGATCTTATTAATATAAGTCTGAAAGATGACAGACGTGTTGATCAAATTAAACGACATGATCATATATTTGTAATGATCATAATGAATATGAAACGTTGTTTTTCACTCGTCTTCACGTTGAATTCTGAGACGATGATAAGCATTCTTCAAATCTAACTTAATGAACTGCTTGATTCTACTGAGTCTGTCTAAAGTTTCACTAATTAGAGACAGTGAATGATGATTTTTGACAGTGATCTTATTCAAATCTCGATAGTTCACGCATAAATGAAAACTATTATTCTTTTTGAGAATGAATAGAATAAACGCGTCAGTCAAGCTGACGAAGTGCTTAATTCATTCTTTCGCTAAGACATCATCTAAATACTGTCTCAGAATCACTAACTTGTTTAACAGATTATACAACGATTCATATGATGACTCTGCAGTGATTTTGATTGCATGATCGTGATCTTCATGCAAGAGCAATTTGTTAACACTTTCTGTTAAGAATACATCTTTGTATTTTTTCAATTCAACGAGTAAAATCTGCGTTTCAAGCGCGTTTGTGATACAACTCATCACATTATTCATTGCTTTCACTTGATGTTCAACGATCGACTCTTCAACGACGTTGATCATGACAAGAGCATACACAGTAGACTCATCTTGTAGAGCTTTCACAAATACTTGTGCGAAGAACAACTCAAATGCGTACTCATTCACGTCAAAACGTCATGTTTTTACAATTATGTTTATTCAAATACGCTTGAATTGCATATTCAACATACTCAGAATCAAGAAAGATTCTTTCTTGTCAATAGCATAAAAGATACTTATATCTTTTTTCTTTATGTTTCAGCTGTCTCTCAGTCGATAACACATCTTATAAACGTCATAACAATAAACAGTCTGATCATTCATTCAGATAGATCTTGAGAGATCAACGTTCAGCAATAATATATCTTGCTCGATGATAAAACGTTGACTAATCACGTTCATCTTGACATTGATATTCATGTGAATCTTCATTTCTGTCTTCTGATTTCTCTGAATTACATGCTCTTTATATATAAAAGTCTTTATGAAGAGAACTTCTTGTTTTTCTCTCGATGATTTGAAGTGTTCATTGAGAACTTGTCTTTTTTTGAAATCTTGAGATAACTCATATGTGATATCAAATTGATGAATACTCAATTTACGTCAGATTTTTTTGATCTATTCTTGATCTTTTCGTCTTTATAATCAATAAAGTAATGATTCTTTTGATTGCATGTATAGCACATTATGTTGAACAAATTCTTGCTATAACATGATGAAGTGTATGAGCTTGTCTTTGACGAAGAATTGAGTCTAGTTGATCAATGAGATTTCTTTCGCTTTGAATAAGTCTTCTTGTTGACTTTATTTCAATCATGCAAGTTCTCGTCTTGAGATTGTTTCGACGACAAGATGTGTTCTTTTCGCAGATTTGTTTTCAATCGAGCGACAAGATTGATTAATGCATTTCATGTGATAGAAATCAACTGCACATTAGTAATGATCACGCGCAGCTCAGATCTCAACTTGATGAATAGATGAGCTCACTTATGCTCATCACTATACAATGAAAGTTGATGTTTCAGAGTATTCAGATGAGCTGCAAACATTCATATCATCTGATCTGAACGTTGCGATGCATTTGCATACTGCTGAGTCACATTTATGTCTTGATTCATCGAATTCTTGATTAGATACAGAAGAAAGTCAATAAAATCAAATCACATCTGCTGAGCTGCAGACATAGTCTCTTCATGATCAAATCAAAGTTTTTTTGATTCATTCTTCAAATAGATCATGCAGTACAAAATCTTTTTCTCATCACTTTCAAAATATTAAAAGATATTTCAAAATGAGATTTTGACATCATGAATTCACTCTCTATGTTCTTTTATGATTTTGTCATGATACTTCTTCAAAGACATTGAAAGTCTTCGCTTCTGCAAGACAATTTTGTGATGACTTCGTTTTGTCATCATCAACACTATGAAGATGATGTGTAGATTATTCAAATTCTTCATGAGAGTTCAAGTGAAAGCTCAATGACTTCTTTTCGTCGTTTCAATGACTTGCAAAGTTTCAATCTTTGATTGAATAGTTGTTAGCTTCTGTTTCTTTCGCAGTTCATCACATTAAAACATTGCTCATATCAGCTGTTCATTAATATCAAGAGAGAGTTCATCTTCTGCTTCTTTGCTTTCTGATTTTGTTATGCAACGTTCGTTTTCTGATATGATGTCTTGCAAGATTAAGACATCATCGTTTTGATTTTGTTGCAATCACGTTGCTGTTATCATGCTTGAATATTAAATCATCACTTCTAAGAAGAGTTTGAAATAATTAGAACTGTAATGATCAAGTCTACTAGATGAATAAATGAAGTCTATAAGAATGATATGACAATGTGATATTTTAAGCAGACACAGAATCAGTATATATTATGATAGAGTTAATTATTAAGAAGCTCTCAATAAGTTGAGAAAAATGATCGACTATAAAGAGTTTGTCAAGCATTGTCAAGTCAAGCACGACATAACTCATGATATATTAAGTCGAAGATATGACGTAGTTTAAACGATGTCTTGACAGAGTCATAAAGTTTCAAAGCTAACTCAGATTTGATCTTCAACTCAGTCTCTGACTTTAGTCTCTGATCTAACTTCTATGTGTCAATTTATCATGATAATTTCATAAATCACTGTGCTCTCTGAAATCTGTTCTGCAGTTCAGATATGAGCAATAGCAAATAGCTGTTTTTAATCATGATGTTATTCAATGCTTTGTAATCAACACAAAGTTTTAAGCTTTCATTTAATTTTGAAATAAACAGAATTGAGTATTCTGCTGATGACTGCGATTCTCTAATGAATTCTTTTCACATGTTCTCTTTCAAATATTGTCACAAAGCGTTGAACTTTTCTGTCAACAATGAATAAATGAATTGTTTCATGAGTTTCTTATCATTTATGAGCTTGATCTCATGATTTCATGATTGATGTTTGAGTAGTATCTCTTGATCACTTTCTTTCTTAAACAGAATCTTATATTTCTGATATTCTTTAGAAATTTTAACAATAGTGAAGTTACTTTTAATCTTTCTGCTTCATAACATCTGTGCATCTGAGCTGTTCTTCAGCTCGCTGCGTATATTGTTCGCTGTTATTGCAAAGATTTTCACATTCTTTAATGACTTCAATATCAAGTGCAATCGCGTCGTTTCTGTATGAAGAAAAGTGATTGTCTCATTGACTCAATCTATCATCGAATTGATCATATGAAGTCATGATATGTCTAGAACTATATCACTGTCTGACTACTTCATAACATTTAAATGCAACTTCTTTCAATGATGTTCAAGTCTCAAATGAATGAATTGAGTCTTTTGATTTATTAGTTCATTATTATACTTCATAAGTGTTTCATCGAAGTTCTGCAGATTTTAAGATTCTTTCTTTTTCTGCAAAGATATTTGCGCTTTTCTAGCAAATTCTGAAAACATATAGTTTCTTGTACAGTCACTGTCAATGAATAAACGTGCTGTATGATCATTGATCTTGACTCAAACTCGTAACTGCATTGAGTCGCTTGTGAAGATAAATATGCTTTCGATTTTCAACTCTCGACTAGACTTTTTCAATGATCTGTCGATCAAAAAATCTTCTAGTTTTTTGAACTAAAAGCTTACTCTTCAAGTACTTGTTTTATGTACTGAAATCAATTTGAATGAATCTTTTTCTATGAATATTTCTTTGAATCACACAGATCAAATCTCTCTCTGATGACTTTTATCATTTGTCTAAGTTCTTTGAATATATGATTTTTATTGAGAAGTACATATTCTTCTTGCTTGATGAACTTGACTTCTGTGAGTGACTTTTTCATGACTATGTCATGATATTGAATGTTCTTGCACAATGCAATCAACTCATCTTGAACTACGTCATAAATAACTTGATGTATTTTATTCTTGATCTGTTGCATACGCTGCGAAAAATCTTTCTCTTTCTGTTCAAAAAAAATGTACAATTCGTTGTACATGCTTATAAAACTTGCTTGATTTGTAAACTTTCTAAAATCTTTCTTTACTTCAAGATGATCTTCTTCTTCTTTGAGAGTATCTTCTGCTGTGATAGTGAATGCTCATAGAGTTTCGCTAAGTCGATTTTCTTTCTCGACTGCTTGATGAATAGCTTCTTCTGTGTTGTTCAATCTATTCAAGTCATATTCTTCACTGTCGAAAATCTTTAATTTCGCGATCATAGTGAATGAACTTTCATCACTTTTCTCATCATGCACTTTTGACTGACGATGAGTTGCTGTGTAGAAACGATTCTTTCATAAGAGTTTCAAGTATCATTCAGAATCTTTCTTATCACTCAGATGAATGTGACAATTATCTTCGTAACATGCTGTTTATGACAATGCTTGATGCTTGTCTTTCTGATCTTTTTTCATTACTGCGAAAAATCTGTCTTGTTTATCATAAAGCTTTGACTTGTTCTTGTACTTGTTTTGAATACAATCTTTGAAGAAATGATCTAGCTTTTCACATATGTAACATGCTTTGCTCTGCTGAACTGTTTTATCACAAACATTCATTGATATCTTTCAAATTACATCTAACTTCATAGACTGAGAATCATAATAAAATTGCTTCTTTTTTTTCTTACTTCATGCAACTGAGACATAAGTGATCTTGTTCTTCTTTTCAAGTCTTCACTTGTACTGTTAATTATTCAGCATGATTGTCTTGCTAATCATAGCATGCAAAGTCGCGAATTTATTTGTATGAGTTATCTCATTCTTTATCACATTCTTCAATTCTTTATAGAACTGTGCTGTAAAAGTTGAGTCATTTCATTTGATTTTTGTTGCAATTGACTGAAAAGCAGCGATGTACTTGAATGCTGATTCTGATTGTTTAATATCATACAGCTGTCATTCAATGACTCATTTTGCATCTATGTTTTCATACATTTTTTGTATTGCTTGCTCAAAGTTAGAGAAGTTCTCAAAAACTTTGTTAATCTCATCTTCTCGATCTTTTAACTTATTCTTCAAGTGATTTTTTATCAATAATTTAAATCATTTGAAGACATCTTCTTTAAAGTACAAAAATGCAAATAATATCTTGTCATGAAGTGAACTTAGTTTCTTGTGTGCTCTGACATAGACGTTCACTTGTATAAGAAAAGCGTCAAGCTTGTTTTTATCTTCATAGTACAGATTCGATGTCAATATCTTAATTAATGACTTGCTATTCAAGAATACAATGATGTTTGCTGATGTGATTCATTCTGAGAATGACATAATGATCATGATAAGATGATGCTCTGATATCTTGTGAAAGAGTGATGCTCAAAGTGTAATGATTGTTTCTTTAACAACACAAGATATAAACAGAGATCAGTATAATAACAAACTAATCATTAAACTGAAGATCTAAGAATAATTAAAACAATAGATTGTATTGACTATTACATGAGTTGAGCACGAAGCTTCTATTTAAGAGAATGATCGTCGTTATATAGATATAAAAGAATCATGTTAAGTCATTTCTGCTCTGAATGATCTCTTTGATCATCTTTGAGCAAGATGAGTAAGATGAGCATTATGCTCATCATGCTCACTGTAATCACTTCTGATTCAAGCGATCAGAGTGATCACTTCAAGACTCTGATTATATAATAATTATTTAATCATTGCTTTATTTAATCATCTGCGAAAAAGTTCTAACAATCATCAATAAACTTGAGTACAAGATAATTAAGTATAAAGTCATCATTTAATCTATGATTATACGACTTTAAAAGAAATACATGAAAGATAGAATGAACTTTATAAATGATTGAAAGATCAAAATGATACATCTGCTTGTTTATAAGTTCTTGTATACAAAAAAACTTTATCATCTTATTTGATAACTTCTTACTTGACTTCTTTTGCTTCAGATTTTTTGCTGATAGCATGACTAAATCATTAATATTAAAGAATTTAAACTTATATTTTCAATTATAGTACTTTGTTTGAGCATCGATTGCATTTTGTCATCATTACGTCAACATGTTTTGCATGTCTTGCAACATTTCAACACGTTCTTTTGCTGCTGACACTTCTTCTTTTATAGCATCATTCTTGATGTGTATATCAAAAATGAGTTCATAGTCATACATGACTTTAAAAAAACTACAGCTTAACGAAACATGCTTTGTCTTATGATAAATAAACTCAACTATGAGTAGAAGTGTAGTTCAATCATCTTGCTTTTCAAAATAATACACTTTTAGATAATGTTTCAACGTTTGATTTTATCATTCTGTTTAATCATCTGTTTGTAAATGAAAAGCAATGCTTAGTCATCATTTCATCTTGACATGATAGCAGATCTTTGATCAGAACACATTGATAAATAAATTATCTTTATTGATAATTGTATCATTTGATATCTCATATTTTAAAGCAATTTGCTCAAAGAACAACTCTGTTAACTTTACAACAGTCAGAATCTTCTTTATAAACAGATAATATGTCATCTTCATGTAATGATCAACTATCATGAAAATCGAGTCATACATGACTTCTTTTCATTTACTAGATGACAGATCTGTTATGAAATTCATAGTGATTTCTTTTCATGAATCTGTGAATCGAGATAACGACTTCAACTCATCATATGATAAATGATGTTTCATCTTTACTCTCTGACAAATGTCACAAGTATCTACGTACTCTTTGACATCTTTGATCATACTTTTTCAGTAATATTTGCAATCTAATAGCTCGCTGATCTTGTCAACATCAAAATGTCTCGTTAATGAATCATCATGATGACATTTCAACAACTCTTCTCTGACAGAAAGATCTTCTGAAACATACAATAATTCATTGTACTCTATCATTTCTTGACTATTCAATGTTCAAGCTTTGACATCACTCTTTCATATACTCATCGTTTCACTCACTTTTAGTTTCACAGCAAATTCATTTTCTTGCTGTAAGATCTTGATGAGCTCAACTACAAATTTACTACTGAAGTTGTATATCATTTCATGAATTATCAATACTTTGACAATTGCATGTAAAATGAGTTGTTTGCAATCAACAGTTTCAGCAACAGAATTAAGCTGTTTCTTAATTATTATGTAATTTCTATGAATCAACGTTTCAATGTCTGTGCTTCTTGAAGTTGTTGATTTAAGTTGAGAGATTTTATCTTTTAAGAAATATACTTCGTTTAGATGCGTTTCTTGCACTGTTAAAGTCATAATTCTCAGCAGCATACTTTTGACATGCATTGCTGAACATGTACTTATGTTTTCACTGACATTGTGAACAAACATCTTCTTGACTTTGTTAATTACTCATGTATAGTAAATTTCATTTTGCGATCTACTTTCAACATGTTTCGCTGAATATCTTCATTCACTGACATTGTAAATGAATGTTTTCTCAATATCATTAATCACTCATGTTCATCAATGAGTTTCATCTTACAGTCTGCTTTCAGCATGTTCTGCTGAATATCTGTTCATACTTATACTGTGAACGAACGTCTTCTCGACATCGTTAATCACTCATATACAGTATAGTTCTCTGATCACTACGAATATAGAGCTATTTAAACTTTCTATTCTAGTCAGCTTTCGCTGCAGAGTGAGCAGCAAACAATTCGCAGAAATGTTCTCACTCTTATAGTCAGATCATCTCAATAATGCATCAATTGAGTTTGTCTTTTCTGATCTATGTGCTATTTCAAAGTCACAGATCAACAATCTCATGACTCATTTGACTTGTCTTTTATTTAACTTTCATACATTCATAAAACTCTTCAAATTATTATGATCAGTCAGAACTTCAACAGTATGATAACTATCTTTCACATAGTGTTGTCAGTGTTTAAACATCGCTACTATGACTAGAAGCTTCTGATCATATGTTTCATAAATTCTTTCAATGTTTATCATTATTCTGAATCAAAATGCAATCAAATGTCACTGATCTTCATCATCTGACTGAGACAAAATATCTGCAACTGCATAATTAAATGTGTCAATCTTGATGCATATATGTCGCTCTGAGTCAAAGTGTCTTAATATAGATGTCTTCATAAAGACGTCGCGAAGCTGATTAAAAGCTTGTTTCGCTTCGTTCAATCATATGAATGAGTTCATTTTTACATCTTTTACACTATCTCTCAGCAGTTCTGTTAAAGATTCTGCTATCTGAAAGTAATGATGTATAAAACGTCGATAGAAATTGATGAACTTCAGAAAAACTTGTATTTTTTGATACATTTTCAATCTGAATCACGTTTTGATGATGTCTACTCTACTTAGATTCATTGAAACACTCTCTGTGAATATGACAAATTCTAGAAAGTTCACTTTAGTGATGAAGAATGCACACTTCTTCAAGCTAGCATATAGCTTGAACTTTCTTAGTTTCTTCAGAATCTGCTTCACATGATCTACATGATCAGTCTTCTCTATGAAGAAGATTAGAATGTCATTCAGATAAACAACACAAAAGTCATTTAAAAGCTTTGTCAAGATTTTATTAATATAAATTTGAAAGATGACAGATGCATTGATCAAATCAAATGACATGATCATATATTCAAAGTAATCATAATGAGTATAAAACATCATCTTTCATTCATCTTCACATTAAATTCTGAGACGATGATAAACGTTCTTCAGATTTAATTTAGTGAACTGCTTGACTTTATTGAGTCTGTTTAGAGTTTCACTAATTAGAGACAGCAAATGATGATTTTTGACAATAATCTTATTCAGATCTTGATAGTTCATGCATAAATGAAGACTATCATTCTTTTTGAAAATGAATAGAATAGATGCATCAGTTAAGCTGACGAAGTGCTTAATTCATTCTTTCACTAAGACATCATTTAAATACTGTTTCAGAGTCGCTAACTCTGTGTTTGACAAATTATACAATGATTTATATGATGATTCTGCAGTGATTTCGATTGCATGATTGTGATCTTCATGCAAAAGCAATTTATCAATACTTTTTATTGAGAATACATTTTCATATTTTTTCAATTCAACGAGTAAAGTCTACATTTCAAGTGTGTTTGTGATACAACTTGTCACATTATTTATTGCTTTCACTTGATGTTCAATGATCAATTCTTTGATGATGTTGATCATGACAAAAGTATACACAGTAGACTCATCTTGTAGAACTTTTGCAAATGCTTGTGCGAAGAACAACTTAAATGCATGTTCATTCACGTCAAAACATCATATTCTTGCGATTGTGTTTATTCAAATACACTCAAATTGCATACTTAACATACTCAAGATCAAGAAAGATTCTTTCTTGTCAATAGCATAAAAGATACTTATATCTTTTTTCTTTGTGTTTTAGCTGTTTCTCAGTCAATAACATATTTTATAAATGTCATAACAATAAACACTTTGATCATTCATTCAGATAGATTTTGAAAGATTGACGTTCAGCAATGACATATCTTGCTCAACAGTAAAATGTTGACAAATCATGTTCATCTTGACATCAATATTCATGTGAATCTTCATTTCTGTCTTCTGATTTTTCTGAATTACATGTTCTTTATATATAAAAGTCTTTATGAAGAGAACTTCTTGTTTTTCTCTTGATGATTTAAAGCATTCATCAAAAGCTTGTCTTTTCTTGAAATCTTGAAACAACTCATATGTGACATTGAATCAATGAATACTCAATTTACATCAGATTCTTTTGATCTATTCTTGATCTTTTCATCTTTACAATCAGTAAAATAATGATTCTTTTGATTGCACATGTAACACATTATGTTGAACAAATTCTTGCTATAACATGATGAAGTGTATGAACTTATCTTTGACGAAGAATTGAATTTAGTTGATTGATGAGATTTCTTTCGCTTTAAATGAGTCTTTTTGTTGACTTTATCTTGATCATGCAAGTTCTCATTTCAAGATTGTTTCAATGACAAGACATGTTCTTTTCGCGGATTTATTTTCAATCAAGCAATAAGATCAATTAACACATCTCATGTGATAAAAATTGACTGCACATTAGTAATGATCACACGCAGCTCAGATCTCAACTTGATGAATAAATGAGTTCACTTATGCTCATCATTATACAACGAAAGTTGATGTTTCAGAATGCTCAAATAAGCTGCAAACATTTATATCATCTGATTTGAACGTTGTGATGCATTTATGTACTGCTAAGTCATGTTTATGTCTTGATTCATTGAGTTTTTGATTAAATTCAGAAGAAAGTTAATAAAATTGAATTACATCTGCTGAGCTACAAACATAGTCTCTTCGTGATTGAATCAAAGTTTCTTTGATTCACTCTTCAAATAAATCATGCAGTACAAAATCTTTTTCTCATCACTTTCAAAATGTCAAGAAGTATTTCAAAATGAGATTTCAATGTCACGAATTCACTCTCTATGTTCTTTTATGATTTTATCATGATACTTCTTTAAAGATATTGAGAGTCTTCGCTTCTGTAAAATGACTTCATGATGATTTCATTTCATCATCATCGACATTATGAAAACAATGTGTAAATCGCTTAAGTTCTTCATGAGAGCTTAAGTGAAGACTTAATGACTTTTTTTTGTTGTTTCAATAATTTACAGAGTTTCAATCTTTGATTGAATAGCTGCTAACTTCTGTTTCTTTCACAGTTCATTACATTGAAGCATTACTTATGTCAGCTGTTCATTAATATTAAGAAAGAGTTCATCTTCTGCTTCTTCACTTTCTAATTTCAATATGCAACGTTCATTTTCTGATATGATGTCTTGCAAGATCAAGATGTTATCATTTCAACTTTGTTGCAACTGCGTTGCTGTTAGCATGCTTGAATATCAAATCATTATTTTTAAGAAGAGTTTGAAATAATTAGAACTGTGATGATCAAGTCTACTAAATGAATAAATGAGATCTGTAAAAGTAATATGATAATGTGATATTCTAAGCAGACACAGAATAAATATATATTATGATAGAGTTAATTATTAAGAAGCTTTCAATAACTTGAGAAGATCAATCAACTATAGAGAGTTTGTCAAGCATTGTCAAGTTAAGCACAACATAACTCATGATATATTAAGTTGAAGATATGATATAGTTTAAATGATGTCTTGACAAAGTCATAAAGTTTTAGAGCTAACTCAGATTTGATCTTCAATTCAATCTTTGACTTTAGTCTTTGATTTAATCTCTATAAGTCAATTCATCATGACAAATTCTGTTTTATCTATCATGTTTCAAGCTTTTACTCAGAATCTTAGAGATGAAATTCAGTTTCATTTAGCTCGTGATGATAGCACAACGTTCATACACAAAGTCACTCATGTTATCAAACAGCAAATCAATTATATGTGTAAAAAACATTTTCATTTCAACGATGTGACATCTGCATTTAATATAATTAATAGATTGAAACTTTTAAGTGAATATCATGTTCAGAAACTTCTTGACTTTCTTAGTCAATGATTCATCATTTATCAAAATGACATGATCTGATTTCTGTACAATAAGTTTGACATTATCATTAATCAAAGCATGATCAGCAGACTGCTTAAAGAAGTTAAATACAGCAGAAAGATTATTCAAAAAGTTATTACTGAGCATGATGAGAAGCTTTGCAGCAAATGAAAATGATGATTTATGAGTTGAACATCTGATCAGCTAATCTTTCTCGATAAAAGCATTGTTTATGAGTGAACAGATAAATTCAACTTTCTTCTCTTTTTTACTCTTTCTAATCACGTTAATGCTTGCTCATTAATTGATCAAAAGTATGACTGAGTCTCAATTAATTTATCTTTGCACATCATTTAAAGTTTAAAATGATCAAAGAGTTGAAGCATTTTATCAGCATTTTTCATTAATGAATACATTGCATGAAAGATGCATCATAACTTCATAACAAAAAAAATCTTTCTGAACTTCATGTAATTACAGATGCTTTTTATATGCAATTCTGAAAAAATAGAATTATGTTCAATGATGATCATGAATAATGTTAAAATTCATCAATCAGCAAAGTTCAATGAATTATGTAAAAGCTTTGAAGTGCATCTTGTCAAATTATCACTCTACTCATTTAACTATAATTTCATAAAAAGCTCATTTTCAATGTTGAAAGCTTAAATTAAAAGAAACAATCAGCTTGTTTGATAATATGATGAATTTAACAAAGAATTTGATGAATTTTTAAAAATAGCAGTCAGATTACAAAAAGAGTGAGTTGATGATTTTGAAGCATTTTTGTGTCTGATTGACATAGTTCATATATTCAAATGATATCTAGATATAAATAAACTCATTGTAATTAAACTCATCATGCTTCTTTACTATCTTTGAATAATCATTTAAAGTCTTCTTCATCTTCTTCATTTTCTTCATTTTCTTCAAACTTTCATCTTTAATCAATATTTGCAAGATTGAAATCTTGACTTGAAATTTTAAAGCAGATCTTCAAGCTTAAGAATTATATAAATGACTTCATGTTTGCATTGTCAAAGTATAAGCTTGCTGAATTGATGTAAAAAATGTAAAGCATGCTGTTGATGTATTTTTAATCATTGATTTAAATGATAATTTATCATCTGAATCAGAATCTTTAAAGTGAGCATATTTGCTGACATTATAAGTCAGCTGTATATCAATGTCAGCAAATATGTTTAAGCTATTTTAATGACTTTCATCATGCTCTTTTCAGCTTTGTATTGTTTATAGATTGTAATATCAAGCATTCAGCTCATCAAAGATATGTCAAAAAGAACATGCTTAAGTGTTATTAACTTTGAAGATATATCAGAAAATATAATCACAAAGATCATCGTTTTGAACAGAATTGCTAAAATGAACAAACAATGTATATCAATGTTAATTGAGCATAAAAGAAGTTTCAATCTTCTTGAGCATCTTCAACTTATTGCAACTATTCATCTGCTTTTGTTAATTCTTTGTTCTTTGATTTTTCTTTCTTCTTCAACTGTTGTTCTTTGTATCATCTGCAACATTAATACATTTGTTATGCTGATTGATTCATTGATGATCTGCGATGATTGTATAAAAGTAAACAATGATGTAATAATTGAAGAAAATGTTGAGAAAGAATTGATATGCTTGACTTGAAATTTTGTTATCATTAAAACTTCAATCAACATTCTTGAAAATTTAATAAATGATGTAAACTCATCATCTTTATTAATTACTTCTGATCAGCATATTATATAATCAGCAGTCAGTTGATGATAAACATCTGACTCATTGATTCAGCAATACTTTTTCTTATTGTGACAGTTTTCTTTGCAAATTCAACTCATTTGAAGAATTTTCATTTGTTTTACAATGTTTATATAAAGTTGATCATGCTTATTGACTTTCTTCTTCAGTTTCATTGTTTAAATAAGTAATATTTTTGTCATTGAAAGTTCAGTTATGAATGTTGAAGATGTGATATCAGTCTTATTGCAATCAAAAATGAATTTTAAATTAATGTTTACATTTTTTTTGTCTGTTAAGTATTTCTGTTAAACATTTAAAGTTATTCTCTCTTAAAAATTGTGCAATGTCAAAATCATTCACTCATTCTTCTTTATTAAATATGTTAGAACTCTTTTGCAGATGATTAGATAAAGCAATGATTAAATAATCATTGCATAATCAGAGTCTTGAAGTGATTACTCTGATTACTTGAATCAGAAGTGATCACAGTGAGCATGATGAGCATGATTCTCATCTTACTCATCTTGCTCAAAAATAATCAAAAAGATCATTCAGAGTAAAGATGACTTAACATGATTCTTTTATGTTTATATAACAACGATCGTTCTTTTAGATAAAAGCTTCGTGCTCAACTCATGTAATAGTCAATACAGTTTATTGTCTTAGCTATTTTCAGATCTTCAGTCTAGTGATTAGTTTGTTACTATACTGATCTCTGTTTATATCTTGTGTTGTTAAAGAGACAATTATTACACTTTGAGCATCACTCTTTCACAAGATATCAGAGCATCATTTTATCATGATCATTATATCATTCTCAGAATGAATCACATCAGCAGACATCATTGCATTCTTGAATAGCAAGTCATTGATTAAGATATTGACATTGAATCTGTACTATGAAGATAAAGACAAGCGTGATGCTTTTCTTATACAAGTGAATATTTATGTCAGAGCACACAAGAAATTAAGTTCACTTTATGACAAGATATTGTTTGCATTCTTGTACTTCAAAGAAGATATCTTCAAATGATTTAAATCATTGATAAAGAATCATTTGAAGAATAAGTCAGAAGATCAAGAAAACGAGATTAACAGAGTCTTTGAGAACTTTTCTAACTTTAAGCAAGCAATACAAAGAATGTATGAAGACATAGATGCAAAATGAGTCATTGAACGACAGCTGTATGATATTAAGCAATCAGAATCAGCATTCAAGTACATTGCTGCTTTTCAGTCAATTGCAGCAAAGATTGAATGAAATGACTCGACTTTTACAGCACAGTTTTATAAAGAATTGAAGAATGTGATAAAGAATGAGATAGTTTGTATGAATAGATTTGCGACTTTGCACGCTATGATTAGCAAGACAATCATGCTGAATAATCAACAGTACGAGCGAAGACTTGAAAAGAAGAACAAGATTGTTTATGTCTCAGTTGCATGAAGCAAGAGAAAGAAGAAGCAATCTTATTACAATTCTCAGTTTATGAAGTTAAATAGAATTCGAAAGATATTAATGAACGCTTGTGATAAAACAGTTCAGCAAAGCAAAGCATGTTACACATGCAAAAAGCTAAATCATTTCTTCAGAGATTGTATTCAAAACAAGTACAAGAACAAGAACAAGTTAAAGTTTTATGATAAATAAGACAGATTTTTTGCAGTAATGAAAAAAGATCAGAAAGACAAGCATCAAGCGTTGTCATGAACAGCATGTTACAAAGACAACTGTTGCACTCATCTGAGTGATAAGAAAGATTCTGAATGATATTCAAAACTCTCATGAAAGAATCGTTTTTATGTAGCAATTCATTCTCAGTCGAAAGTGCATGATGAGAAAAGTGATGAAAGTTCATTCACTATGATCATGAAATCAAAGATTCTCAACAGCGAAGAATATGACTTGAATAGATTGAACAGCACAGAAGAAGCTATTCATCAAGCAGTTGAGAAAGAAAATTGACTTAGCGAAATTCTATGAGCATTCACTATCACAGCAGAAGATACTTTCAAAGAAAAAGAAAATCATCTTGAAGTAAAGAAAAATCTTAGAAAGTTTACAAATCAAGCAAGTTTTATAAGCATGTACAACGAATTGTACACTTTCTTTGAACAGAAAGAGAAAGATTTTTTGCAGCATATGCAACAGATCAAGAATAAAATACATTAAGCTATTTATGACGTAGTTCAAGATGAGTTGATTGCATTGTGCAAGAACATTCAATATCATGACATAGTCATGAAAAAGTTACTCACAGAAGTCAAGTTCATCAAGCAAGAAGAATATGTACTTCTCAATGAAAATCATATATTCAGAAAACTTAGACAGATGACAAAAGTCATCAGAAAGAGATTTGATCTGTGTGATTCAAAGAAATATTCATAGAAGAAGATCAATTTGAATCAATTTCAATACATAAAACAAGTACTTGAAGAGTAAGCTTTTAGTTCAAAAAATTAGAAGACTTTTTGATCAACAGATCATCAAAGAAGTCTAGTCAAGAGTTGAAAATTGAAAGCATATTTATCTTCACAAGTGATTTGATGCAGTTACGAGTCTGAGTCAAGATCAATGATCATACAGCATATTTATTCATTGACAGTGACTGTACAAGAAACTATATGTTCTCAAAATTTGCTAGAAAAGCGCAAATATCTTTGCAGAAAAAGAAAGAATCTTACAATTTGCAGAACTTTGATGAAACACTTATGAAGTATAATAATGAACTAATAAATCAAAAGACTCAACTCATTCATTTGAGACTTGAACATCATTGAGAGAAGTTGCATTTAAATGTTATGAAGCAGTCAGACAGTGATATAGTTCTAGACATATCATGACTTCATATGATCAATTCGATGATAGATTGAATTAATAAGATAATCACTTTTCTTCATATAAAAATGACGCGATTGCACTTGATATACAAGTCATCAGAGAATGTGAAAATCTTCGTAATGACAGCAAATGATATGCGCAGCGAGCTGAAGAACAGCTCAGATGCACAGATGTTATGAAGCAGAGAGATTAAAAATAATCTCGCTATCATTAAAATCTTTAAAGAATATCAGAAATATAAAATTCTGTTTGAGAAAGAAAGTGATCAAGAGACACTACTCAAACATCAATCGTGAGATTATGAGATCAAGCTCATAGATGACAAGAAACTCATGAAACAGTTCATTTACTTATTGTTGACAGAAAAGCTTAACGCTTTGTGACAATATCTGAAAAAGAACAAGCAAAAAGAATTTATTAAAGAATTGCAATCATCAACAAAATACTTAATTCTGTTTATTTTGAAATTGAATGAAAGTTTAAGACTTTGTGTCGATTACAGAGTATTGAATAACATCGAGATTAAAAACAGCTATTTGCTATCGCTCATATCTGAACTGCAAAACAAACTTCAGAGAGCACAGTGATTTACAAAATTTGATATACTTGAAACATTCAATCGAATATGAATTAAAGAAGAAGACAAGTGAAGAACAGTCTTTTACACTCGACTAGAATATTACAAGTACTTGATCATGTCTTTCAATTTAATCAATGCTTCAGTCATGTTTCAGACATTTATGAATAATATGCTACGATGTTATCTGAATCAATTCATCATAGTATATTTGAATGATATACTAGTATACTCAAAGACGAAGAAAGAACATGTGCAACATGTTAAGAAGATTCTACAGACTTTAACAAAAGTTGATCTGCACATTAAGTCAGAAAAAAGTGAATTTCATGTACAGAATGTACAGTTTTTGAGATTCATAGTCATGTCTCAGAGTCTAAGAATGAACTTAAAGAAGATAGAAGCTGTTATGACTTGATCAATGTCAAAGTCAAAGATCAAAGTTCAATTCTTCTTAGAATTCGCGAACTTTTATAAATGCTTTATAAAAAGATACTTCAGAATCATCTTGTCACTTACAAATCTTACAAAAAAAACATATCATTCGTGTAAACTGAGAAAGCAGAAGAAGCTTTCAAGAAGCTGAAGAAATTGTTTATCTCTCAGTCAGTACTGATCATGTTTGAATCAGAAAAATCTATTACGCTTGAGATAAACGCATCAGACAAAGTTATTGAGACGTGTATCAATCAATCAGATGATAAGAAACATCTGCATTTTATTGCTTACTACAATTGTAAGCTTACAGTTGTTGAATTGAACTATGAAATACATGACAAGAAGCTACTAGCTATTGTCAACTCTTTCAAACAATGAAAAGTATATCTGAAAGAATCTAGACATCAGATTCAAGTATATACAAATCATAAAAATCTGCTATACTTCATGATCATGAAAGTTCTGAATCAAAGACAGATCAGATGATTAAAGAAATTGTCATCATACAACTTCAACATTTAATATTAAAAGAGATCTGAAAACTTGAAGATTAATGTCTTGAGTAAAAGAGCAGATCACATGATAGATAGATCACAGATAAATCAGACTATCTTACAACAGAATCAGAATGATTTCATTGTTTACAATAAACAAAATGCAGCTATGCTATGAATCTACAATCGAGATTTCAAAAAATGAATAAAGCTAAAGCTAGCAAAGAATTCAGTCGCGCAGAATATTATAAAGAATATTACTGATAACGCGAACTTTGAAATAATCAATAAAATACTAACATTTCAAGATCTCATCTATGTTTCAACAAGATGCAGATAAGAGATAATAAGTGATTATCACAAGTCAATGATACATGAACATCAGAATTTGAACAAAATCATTGAAAGAATATCTAGAATTTACTACTTCTTTAAAATGAGAAAGCAGATAGAGAATATCATAAGAAAGTGCAACGTATGCATTTGAATGAAGCATAGTCAACACAGATTCTATGAACTTTTGAAAAGTCTCAGCACATCAGATCATGCATGAAAAAGCATAGCTTTGAACTTTATAATCAAGTTATCAAAATCAAAAGAAAAAGTTATAAAAACAATGTACAACTCTATATTGATAATCACAAACAGACTAATCAAGTATGAATACTTCTTGTTATACAAGAAAGCTGTTACGAATGCGTCAGAATTGATTAAAGCTAGTCAAGATTTAGTTGAGATCTGATTTAAATCTGACTTAGATTTGACTCAGATATGACTCAGCATCTTTTCTCTTTTCTAGCATCTTCTAATCAGCTTCTATTATCTTCTAAACAAACACACTTCTTTGTGTTACGAGTAGTTAATAGATGTCTATGACAAACACATTTCTTTGTGTCGCAAACATCTTTTGAATCAACATCTTTCTTGTGTTTCAACACGTTCTCTTTGAGACTAGCGTCAATCTGAGTAACTACTATATAGAGCATGTTCTTCTTGCTTTTTGTATCTTCTTTCTTCTGTATTCTTAAAGTCTTAGTTATAGCTATCTTTATAGATCAAACATTCTAGTCACGCACGCACTCTGATTAGTTTCTAGACATGATTTCAACATTACTTTAAGAAAATTCGTTAATCACATGATACTGATTTCATTACTCATTCAAATTCACTTGACTGACAACGAGATGAGTATAAAGAAATTTATGTATTTGATGATCAATGACATCAAAAGACAGAACAACATCAAGAAATTAATAGAATCAAGAAATTAAGATCTTGCATTGCTAAAGAATCTACAGCTCATTCAGTACGCGCTCGTTCAAATCGATTAATAGAATCAAGAAATTAAGATCTTGCATTGCTAAAGAATCTACAGCTCATTCAGTACGCGCTCGTTCAAATCGATTAATAGAATCAAGAAATTAAGATCTTGATTGCTTGAGAATCATCAAAAAAACTCTCTCAAATCAGCAACACTCTTCTTTGAAGACTAAACAACTTGAACTATGATCTCACTACATATCATTAAGCATCGCTCTTCGCTCGATCGTTAATTCTTCGCTATGACTCGATCATCTGTGAAAAATTTCTCTGAGAGTTATCAAAGTCTTTATTCTTCTGTCACTGCAGATTCAGTCATCTATTCTGAGCTATCATCTCACATCTTGAAATATCTTTGAATCAACTTCGTATGAAAATGTCGTCACTCTGTGTCTCACTCTCAGACTCTCAATGAATCTCTGAAAGCTTCTATCTTCTGAGATATAAAAAATGTAGAGCAGCTACAACACTGAGTTAAACAAGATTCAGAAGTGTTTCTAGAAGATTTAAACAGTCTTCGAACTCAACGAGATCTTGATGTGAAAGCTTGTGAGCTATTTGACAAGATATCAAGCGAACAAATATGAAAGACTCGCTTTGAGAAAATTGATCGAGCAAAGAAACGATTGAATCAATTGATTCAGACACTTCAGAACAAATTGACTGAAGCACAACATCATCTGCGAGTGACTAGAGATGTCACTTTATCGATCTCTATTCTTTTCACATTCAGCAAGCGATCTCAGAAGCTTTCGAATTCATCTCTGTTTACTGATGAAAAAGAATCTATCTGAGATGATTGACAAGAAAAGATTCGCGACAAGCTAGAAATCAATGTCAATCATTTTGACAATGACAGAGTTATACTAGTCTACATTCATTCTCGAATCAGCGAAGACGCAGTCAAAGTCATTCTAGTCAGACGTCAGCGAGATTCATTGAACTTTTATTCAATGATCAATGATCTATTAGATGAACTTGCTCAGCTATATAATGATTCTGACAAAGAGACAAACTTTCGAAGAAAGTATGCTAATCTCTCTCAAGAAAAGAGCAAATTCAGCAATTTCTATTCAATGTTTCAACGTCTGTTCTTCTATCTAAAGTATCATGAAAAGCAATTGATCATCGATTTACAAGACAAGATAGTCTATCGTCTTCGTGCAGCTTGAAGTAGTCAATTGATTCAGTCAGAATCTCTGAATGAAATTCGTAGCTATCTGATTCGTTTGAACAATGAGCATCGAGTCATGAATGACATCAAAGAAAAGAAATTCATGATCAAGATCAGAAAGCAAGTCATCTTTGCTGAGAAATAAGATTCATTGAATCTCTATAGAAAGATTGAAGTTATTGTATCAGTTGACTCGTCAAAATCGTGCGACCCGACTTTAACTAGCGTCAAAGAGACAGATATACAAACTGAAAGCTGTTTCATTTGTCATAAGTCAGATCATTCTTTTAGAGAGTGCTCTGATCGAACTTCAAGAATCAATGCATTAAAAGATGACGAGTTTGATCAATTTACATCAAACTCTGAGTCAGATTCTGATTCAAAAAACTAGCTATCTCTTTCAGAGTCATCAAAGAGATAGAGATCATATCTTTGTGCAGTCAAATCAAAGTTCTATCGAAAGAAAACTATTTTGAGAAGTCATTTCTGATCAATGCTTCTCTTATCTCTCAGAGCAATTCTTTCAGCCTTCGCTTTTTGATAAATAGTGATTTCATCGTCTACACGCTGATACATGACAAGCTAGTCAATAAAGTATGTCAGAAACTTGAAATTCAATTTATATTGCTAGCAAAAGAGAAGCTAATACGAGAATATGATGAGAAGTTAGCTAGAAAGATTATTACTCATAAGATTCTACTCAATCTCACGATCGAAAGTCATAAGAAATTGACTATGTCAATGCTGATAGCTAATATCGAGCATCATGAAGCTATATTGAGCAAACTCTGAATGAACAAAAATGAAATATTATTGAACATGAGACATGATACTATCGTATTCTCTGATCAATTAAATATTTCTATTTCGATTTTTTCGATCTCGTCAAATACAAAGCACTCAAATTAATCGCGATCAACTCTCACTTCTTCAGCGACTCATAGCAATGCTTCAAAGATTCTCAAGCGCTCAGTTTCAATCATTCAGAAAGAGTCATTTTCAATTCAAAACATAGACGTCGTCTCTTTTCAAGCATTAGTAAAACGAAAAAAGAAGAATCAGATCGAGATTTTTGCTATGTTCATCAAAGACATCGATAGAAAAATCATCTACAATACTCAATGCGAACTAGATGTCATAAACGTCTTTTCAGTCGATGAAATGACTCAGAATCTAGAAGATATTAAAGTCAAGTTATCATCAAAGTATCAAGATTTTCTAGATGTCTTTGATCAAGCTCAAGCAGACAAGCTATCGTCTCATCATTCGTATGATCATAAGATAGAGCTTACTAGTGACGCAACGTCACTTTGCTGTCGAGCATATTGAATGTTTTTCTACAAGCTTCAGAAAGTAAAGAAATATCTGAACGAGAATCTTTTCAAAGAATTTATAACTTCTAGTAAAGCTTCGTATTTCTCATCTGTTCTGTTCGCTCTAAAAGCAAATGAAGATCTACGATTCTGCATTGACTATTGAAAGCTCAATGCTATTATCAAAAGAAATCGCTATTCTTTATCTTTGATAAATGAGATGATCAACAAAATAGTTGATTGCAAGCATCTGACTCGATTGAATATCATTTCGACGTTCAATAAACTACAAATGCATTCTGATAGTGAGAACTATACTATCTTTATTATCGCTTTAGAAGCATACAAATCAAAGATGTTACTCTTTGAACTTATCAATGATTCAATCTCGTTTCAGCAGTATATGAATGATGTTCTATGAGACTTTCTAAATGACTTTTGTCAAGTCTATCTAGACGACATTCTAATCTATAGCAAAACTCAACAAGAACATAAACAACATGTCAAAATGATATTGAATCGCTTACGAGAAGTGAGTCTACAGATGAATATTCGAAAGTGTGAATTCAATGTAGAAAAGATCGTCTTCTTAGAAGTCATAGTATTTAAACAGAGTCTTCGTATAAATTCTGTCAAGATGAAAGTCATAGTCAATTGAACTACGTCGATCAATCTAAAAGAAGTTCAGAACTTCGTGAGATTTGTTAACTTCTATCATCGTTTCATTAAGAACTTCTCGAAGCTAGTCAAATCATTCACTCAGTTGACTAGAAAAGACACGTATTTTGTTTAAAACAAAGTCTGTGTTCAAGCTTTTAATGATTTAAAGAAACAAGTCAGCTCGATCTCAGTTCTACGACATTTTGATTCAAAACGACAGACTATTCTAGAAATCAATGCATCTGACTACGTCAAAGATGAAATTCTATCACAGTACAATGATGAGAAAGTTCTTCACTCGATAGCTTTCTACAGCAAGAGCATGATTCTCGCTGAATGCAATTATCACATCTATGACAAGAAATTGCTGATCATTATTCGATGTTTCAAACACTGAAGACTTGAGCTTGAATGCATTGAGTTGCTCATTCAGATGTTCATCGATCATCAGACTTTGAAGACTTTCATGAAAAACAAACAGTTAACTCGACGTCAAGTCAATTATCTAGACATTCTATTCAAGTTTAACTTTCAGATCATTTTTCAATCAGACAAAATGAACACTAAAGTCAATGCTTTAATCAGAATGTCTTTGATCGACGTCTCTGAATCAACTCAGCGTACTGAAGATCGCTATCAGATTATTCTGACACTTGATAGAATAAATATTCTAGCTATTGAATCTGAAGTTGATCTTTATCAGTGAGTAAAAGATGTCAACAGAATAAATGAGCTTTGCAATGAGTATAGACAAGCTATAAGCGAAAACAAGCTCAAGCTACATAGCACTGAATTGAAGCATTGCAAGATCGTTGATGACGTTCTGTTCAGAAAAGATCTACTGTGAGTTTCTGAGAATATGCATATGAAATTGCTAAAGAAAATTCATGATCAGTCTTTCATCTCTCATTCTGACAATCAAAGAACTATCGATCTAGTTCAACGTTTCTACTATTGATCAGATCATCGAGCAACAATTAAACGTTACATTCGAAACTGTTATGCCTGTCAACAAAGCAAGACATCTAAAGATAGCATCAATGAACTTCTTCATTCTCTTTCAATTTCACAGAAACGCTGAAAAAATATAGCTATGAACTTCATCACTGAGCTACTTCTATCAGAAGATTATAACATTATTTGCATAATCATATGTTGACTCATCAAGAAACGTCACTATGTTCTCTGTCATTGAGAAGACGCTGACATCTCAGTTGAAGAAACGGTTTGAATCATGCTATGAAACGTCTATTGACTTCATGATCTATCTAGTTCTATTGTTTTGAACAGAGACTTTGAGTTCGTATCAATCATGTGACAAAGTCTTTGCAAGCGACTCAAGATCACAGCTAGTCTATCAACAGCTTATCATTCTGAGATCGATGATCAATCGAAACAAGCTAATCAAGACGTTGAATGAAAACTAAGAATCTACTGCAATTACATGCAGAATGACTGAGCAAAATGACTATCAATGATAGAATTCAGCAAGAATTTCAATATCTTCTTGATCATCTCAATGACTTCGTTCTACTTCAATAAGAATTTTCACTCACGAATGAGTTTTAATTCAGATACAACTGACTACAAAACTACTCGTGAACATCTTGAAGCTAGAAAAGCAAATGATATTATTATTTGAATGAAAGAGCTTCTTATCTTCGATCGTCAGCAATTGAAAAAGACGAAGCAGATTATCGAAGCTCAGATCAATAAACATAAACGAGACGTCATCTATGAAGTAGACGACTGAGTTTGATTATTCTCTAGAAACATAAAGACAACTAAATTATGTAAGAATTTGAAAGACAAACAGGTAAAACTCTATCAAATCACTGTCAAAGTTGAGATCTTCTATCATCTTCGTCTATCGATAAGCATGAAGCAGCTGCATTCAATGTTTAGTTCGAAGCTATTATGTTCTTATCTCGACGATTTCTTATCAAAACAGCATTCAGAATCATCTAAATCTCTCACTATCGAAGATGATGAGCATTGAGAGATAGATGACATTCTGAACTCTAGATGATATCGAGATCGAATACAATACAAAGTCAAATGAACGAGACTAGATCGAAACGACGAATGATACTATGTTGATAAAGAAGAATTCAAGAGCTCGAAAGAAGTTCTAGTTGAATTTCATAAACTTTATTCAGACAAGTCACACTAAATTGAAAAACAGTGGAAATTTTTGCGTTTCATTTGTTCTATTCATGCGAACATGAATTTTTAAAGAAAAGAATAATGTTACGAATGCATCAGAATTAGTTAAAGCTAGTCAAGATCTAGTCGAGATCTGATTTAAATCTGGCTCAGATTTGACTCAGATATAACTCAGCATCTTTTTTCTTCTCTAGCATCTTCTAATCAGCTTCTATTATCTTCTAGACAAACACACTTCTTTGTGTTACGAGTAGTTAACAGATGTCTATGACAAACACATTTCTTTGTGTCGCAAACATCTTTTGAATCAACATCTTTCTTGTGTTTCAACACGTTCTCTTTGAGACTAGCGTCGATCTGAGTAACTACTATATAAAGCGTGTTCTTCTTGCTTTTTGTATCTTCTTTCTTCTGTATTCTTAAAGTCTTAGTTATAGCTATCTCTATAGATCAAATATTCTAATCACGCACGCACTCTGATTAGTTTCTAGACACAATCTCAACAAAAGCAACATTTGCAAAAGATTTAACATACACATTTCTGAGAATGATTGTAGCAAATCATGAATTATCAGATGAGATAATTTCAAATAGAGACAAGCTTTTTACATCGAAATTCTGAAAATTATTGATGAATCAATTAAAGATTCATCACAAGCTGTTTACAGCTTATCATTCACAGATGAATGAACAAATGAAAAGAATGAATCAGACATTGAAACAGTATCTCAGATGCTATATCAACTATAGACAGAATGATTGAGTACAGCTATTGTCAGTAGCACAGTTGATTTTCAATAGCGCAACGATAAAAGTAATCAGCATGTTATCATTCTTTGCAAACTATGAGTTCAAGTTGAAAACTCTTAAGAAATTGTGTGAATTTGTACAAATAACTTAAAAAGCTATGATACAAATTAAATAAATACATTTGTTGCATAAAGAGCTGCAGAAGAACATTCAGTTTCTAAGTAAATGCATGACTCTGTATGCAAATAAGAAAAGAGATAGAAAATCTACTTTTAAAAAGAGAGACAAAGTTTATCTATTAAGATGAAATATCAAAATGAAAAGATCAAGTAACAAGTTGAATCACATGAAACTAAAATCATTTGAAATTCTAGAAGAAAAGAAATTGATTAACTACAAGTTAAATCTTTCAGCATTTATGAGAATACACTCAGTATTTCATATTTTTCTTTTGAAGTTTGCAAATTCAAATTCATCAATTTAAACAGAATCTTCAGAAATTAATTCAGAGAGTCAGAACATCAAGTACAAAGTAAAAAATATACTAGATCAACAGAATATCAAAGATCAGTCTCATTGATTAATTAAGTGAAAAGATTACAAACATATCAAGAACATTTGAAAATCAAGAAGAAATCTCAAGAACTGTCAGATGCTTCTATGACAGTTTCAATTGAAAAACTCAGTCAGTTAAAGTCTGATAAAATCTTAATCTGCTTGAAAGATACATCAAAGAGAAGATCATTCAACGATGATTCACTAATTCTTGTTTCTTCTTTCTTGAGCTTGATGATGTTTTGAAACTCTTGTTTAATCATCGTTTATTTCTTATTCTTCAAAAACACAAATTGATTTTGCAGATGAATAGTTCTTGCAAAGATCTTTTACATCTGCTTGTGAGCATTCAACAGTTTATAAAGAACACAATCACATTCTGTCTTTATTCTTTTTCACTTCATCATCAAGAAAGTAAGATCACACTTGCAATCGAGATGTATACACTCAATGCAACGATCAAATTCATTGTTGACACGACATTTTTTTTGCAAGTGACTGCAGTGTTCATAAGAACACATGACAGCATGCTCAGAACTTGTATGCTCAAGAAGATTTCTACAATGCAGAGTAGAATTTTTTGTTGTGTGATGAAAAGATATGAAAGAAAAGTGATTTTTGAAATGAAAATCTTAGAAAAGAATCTAGTATTAAAACTCTTTTGCAGATGATTAAATAAAGCAATGATTAAATAATTATTATATAATCAGAGTCTTGAAGTGATCACTCTGATCGCTTGAATCAGAAGTGATTACAGTGAGCATGATGAGCATAATGCTCATCTTGCTCATCTTGCTTGAAAATGATCAAAGAGATCATTCAGAGCAGAAATGACTTAACATGATTCTTTTATATTTATATAACAACGATCATTCTTTTAAATAGAAACTTCGTGCTCAACTCATGTAATAATCAATACAGTTTATTGTTTTAACTATTCTTAAATCTTCAGTCTAATGATTAGTTTGTTACTATACTGATCTTTGTTTATATCTTGTGTTGTTAAAGAAACAATCATTACACTATATCAAATGATGATGATTTTTATAAATATTAACATATACTTTAAATCAATGAAATCAACATGCTTAAAGCATTTATGCATTTACTTTTGATGTAGATCTTGAAGATTAACATCATTTTCATCATTTATAGTAATTTGCAAGATGTCATTGATGATGAGAGTGATTTCATACTTGACTGTCATGTTCATAAATGATTTGAGTGATTTTAATGATAGTAATGACTTTAACTTTATTGATTTTCATCTTTTCATTAATGCAGTGAGCTTCATGAATTGCTTTGAAGCTGCTTGAATCTTAGACTGATTATCATTTAAATTCTTCTCATTCTCATTCTCATCTTTAAATCAATCAAGCTTCATTGATGATGATATTAATAATGATACACATGCTCTTCAAGTGATAAAAGTAGCAACAGTCTTAGCAACAAAGATCATAAGCTCGCTCAAGATGAATGCATTTACATTGACAGCTTGAGAAGTCTGAGAGATCTTAAGAAGATTAAACTGAGAAATCTTGAGAGAATTAAGTCTGAGCAAAGAAAGATCTTCTACATCTGAAAGCATCGAAAGTGAGAAAATCTCTGTCTCTGAAGAAAGTACGATAGAATTCTTAGATACGAGAACGATTTTGCGTGTCTTAGAAGCCTTGAATGCATCTAGATGAAGCAGAGTCCGATACGCCTGAGAGACATTCTGACTATCTAGAATTGCCCTCGTGTAAGACTGAGATTTGTATAGCTTCAAAAATGAAGCTTTGGGATGTTTTGGGAATGTGGAGATGATATCTAGGTATTTGCTCTATTTGCACCAAATTTGAGGCTGATTTTACCATCATCTCACTAAATTATTTTACCTCACCTTCACCTTCGTCCTCTTCTCTCCCACGGTACACACAAAACGCGCCTGAAGATCAGATTGCTCTCATCTCCAGTGGCTTCCAGAGGTCACAGCAAACACACAAAGTGTCATCACAGCTTTAACTTCAGGTCACTTGAGTCGGGAGAAACCCTCATTTCGGCATCTACGCAAACGTTATTGCAGCCAATCGAGAGGCAACTGACTGTTGCGGAAAGGAGTTGACTCCTCTGAAGTAAATATTATTTACAGTCGGTCCTTACTTCTCTGAAGTCACACAAGCCCCACCACCAGCGCTTGCCCCGCCAACGACGTGTCTTAATCCCTCCAAATCTTTTCACCTCAACAACATTTTACAACTCCCATTACTTGCTTCTGGCACATCTTATTATCGTCTCTACTGCAGCTTAATCATAAATCTGCTTATTTTCCATTGCAGTCCTTGCGTTGCTCGAAGTCTATCTTTCTGCAAGCACGTATCGCTAACAATTGACTGAATCCGAAGTCCTACTTGAATCGAGGATACAGCACCTCGAAGCCTTTTTCTCCTAGCTTTCGCTCGTCATTGTACTGAGCACGGAAGCTTCTCTCAAGTATTCTCTCGGTCAACTTTCTAACTCATCGTACCCTTGGAATTGACCAAACCGCTTCAAGACTTTTGCCACCATGGCCGAACGTGGTGGAGGTCGAGGCCGCGGTGGTGGATTTGACCGGGGCGGACGTGGTGGAAGAGGTGGTGGATTTGACCGTGGTGGACGTGGTGGACGTGGTGGACCTCCCTCTGGTGCCGTTCTGTACAAGTCAGTCGTATGCCGTCAGCTACATCCTCTCCTATCGGCTGACTCATTGCCGTTATAATGCCCTAGCCCTGGTGAAGCACCGCAACAGCCGTCACCTCAGGTTCAGAAGCGGGAGAATGACGTTATAGCGGCCAAAAAGGGCTTGTCGATGAAATCTCTATCGATTTCTAACTCCAACTTGCCCGAGAGACCGGGCTACGGCACTCTCGGCCGTCAAATTATCCTCCGAACCAACTACTTCCATCTACTACCGAGGGCCGACAAGAAGATTTTCAAATACAGCGTCGAAATTCTGCCAGAAGTAACAGCTGCCCGCAAAAAGCGTCGCATTTTTGAGCTTTTACTTCAAAACTCACCCCCAATCGCCGCAATTGGCCATGGAGTAGCGACTGATTATAGCAGTACAATGCTAACTTCTAAAGAGCTGGACCTGGGAGCCGATGGTCGTAGAGAGGTCCCTCTCATCTACTATGATAAGGAAGATGTTCTGCCGGGCCAAGTGTTCGAACCGGACCAACGTACTAAACGATATAAAATCATGATACAGAACACCGGATATGTCGCTATCCCGGAACTCTTGGAATATTTGGACTCGAATCCAGCCCAATTGAGCTCGAACAGTGATGCGAAGCTCGAAACAATACAAGCTTTGAATATTATCATGGCACGCACTCCAAATACCACCGACAATGTTGTCACTAGTAGTGGTAACAAGTTCTATCCCTATCCTAGTTCGTTTCCTGATCGAAGAGACCGGGATGGGAGAATGCAACTGGAGAACACCCTCGGTAGTGGACTTGTCGCCCTAAAGGGTTACTACAGCAGCGTCCGCACATCAACTTTACGGGTCCTGCTTAACGTCAACGTTTGTACTTCGGCTTTCTATCCTGCAATTAACCTGTGGGATCTCTTTAGATTGCGTATGAGCAGTCCGGACTATGGAAAGTTAGAACCCTTCATCAAGAAACTTCGAGTATCGACGAATCACATCAAGAGGAATGGGGCTAGTGTAACACAGGTCAAAACTATCCGCGGATTCTCACGCCCACCAAGAGCACGAGGGTTCTATGGTACTGCAAAGCAGATTACGTTTCGATGTGAGGATCTTCCAGGTGTTGATCCGGACCAAGACATCACCGTGGAGCAGTACTATCTCAAAAAGTACAATATAAAACTTCAACAGCCTGGAGTTGCTCTGATCGATGTCGGAACCGCCGAAAAGGCTACTTATCTTCCAGTCGAACTCTGTCGTGTACTTCCCGAGCAAATGTACAGGAGAAAGCTAACTGATGACGAAACTGCGGAAATGATAAAGTATGCGGCAAGACCGCCGCAAGAGAATGCGGTCTCGATCATGAATAGAGGGCTAGGTGTCGTCGGAATCTTTGGAAACAAAAATAATCTTGTCCACGATGCGTTCGGTCTAAAAGTCGAACCAAGGATGATTACAGTCAACGCAAGAATTTTAGCTTCACCCAAAATATTGTACAAGCCCGGACAGGATGCGACACCTCGAGATGGTAGCTGGAATATGATCAGAATTCAGTTCACAGTGCCGGTGGCTATCAAGGATTGGTCCTACATCAAGTTCAGCCTCGGAAGCAGGAGGCCGGATAACCAGTTCAAGTCAGATCTCGAAGTCTTTCAGAAGACTCTGAAGGACTGCGGCTTGGGAAACGAACCCCATCGTAGACTCCCAAGACATGAAGCTGATCTGACTATGGACGAAAAACGGAACGATGAAATCATCAAGAGTCTGCTCAAGGAAGTCGCCGAAAAGACGCCGACTAAAATTCTTTTGATAATTCTGCCGAATACCAATGCTATTACCTACGCTCGTGTAAAGTACTGGGCCGATGTGGTCTTTGGTAAGTCATTTCGAACGGTCACTTCTTGAGCTCCGATGATGGTCTAATTATTCTTTCATAGGTATACACACAGTTTGTGTTGTTGGGAGCGACAAGAAGTTCTACAACAACCAGGGTACCAAGCAAATCCAATACTGCACAAACGTCGCACTCAAGTTCAACCTCAAGAGAGGTGGTGTGAACCAATCTCTACCTAACGATAAAATGGGTATGCTCCAAGACGGCAAGACTATGGTCGTTGGTATCGATGTGACGCACCCCTCCCCGGGAAGTATTGACGAGGCGCCCAGTATTGCCGGCGTTGTTGCTAGTATTGACAAGCGATATGCTCAATGGCCGGCCAGCATCCGACCTCAAAAGAGTAGGCAAGAAATGGTCGACGGTCTGGATCAAATGATCATTGAGCGTTTGGAACTGTGGAGAAAGCATAACGGAGGTAAACTGCCGGAGAAGATACTTGTGTATAGGGATGGCGTTTCCGAAGGACAGTATGAGACCGTGCTAAGAGATGAATTACCCGGTTTCCAAAAAGCCTGCGAGAAACTGTACGGGAAAATGCCACAGCCCAAGATATCGATCATTATCGTTGGGAAGAGACATCATACACGGTTCTATGCCACCTCGACAGAGGACTGTGATAGCAAAGGTAATACGAAAAATGGTACGGTGGTGGATCGGGGCGTTACCATGGAACGCGGATGGGACTTCTTCCTCCAAGCCCATACTTGCATTCAAGGCACTGCCAGACCAGCCCACTATGTTGTTATCCGTGACGAGATCGGCTTAGGAGCAGATGGATTAGAGCAAATGGTCAGTTACTCATGCTATGTGCGTGCGTATTTTGAGCTCGCTGACATTCACAGACTCATAACCTGTGCTACTTATTTGGTCGCGCTACTAAAGCCGTGTCGATTTGCCCCCCCGCCTATTATGCCGATCTCTTATGCGAGCGAGGGCGCTGCTACCTTCAGAAGGATCTTGCTGCGGACACTGGCAGCATTAATTCCGGTCGAAAGTTCAACTGGGCTACTTCGGACTGGACGATTCAGGGTGGAGTGCATCCTAGGCTGCAAGATACCATGTTCTACATCTAGACATGGTTTGGCGCATGATGTAGCGGATAATGTGACTCGAGCTACCGAATGACCCGGTCCAGTCGACGCTGAGATGGCATTTGGCGAACACAAGCAGTGACGACTTTGCTTTCTTCTTTTCGGTTTTTTCTACAATGGTTTCAAGCCGGCTTATGACCGTTTTGGTTGGCCATTGAGCGTCTCTTCCGCCTACTTGCCTGTCGCTTTCTGTGGCTACAGCGATGGCACGCCTAGCAGAGGAGAATGGCTTGTTGCTTTATTTAACGCTCTCTTTCGGTTTTGACGGACAAGAATACATGCAGAGGTTACGACACTCGAGGTGAAAAACGGAGGAAACAGATTGACACCGAGGCGGTCATGACTTTACGAATTTTCCTATTTCTCCTCGTTCTTTTGCAGCATGGTCGGATGAATAGCAGAGCTAGGGAGAAAGGCCGGTCTCTAATGAGTTTCTTCGTCATTCTTTACTCGATAGGCTTAGATGCAGGGCTGGAGATGGTAGGCCTGTTTATTAGGAGTTTATTATGATGACACACTGCATATGGTTCATACTTATTGGCTTTCTACTAGTAGTAGAGGGGAGGAGTCAGAGCTGTGATTCTTCGTACTCTTAAGTAGATACGGGGCTGTCAGTCAGTGATGCTCTTACAAGAACGACAACGTGCTGAACGGGTATTGGTTATGAGGTGCTGGATCTTACCATCTCCTTATATGCCAGGTCTGCCAGGCACCTTCTCTACACGCTCCACATCATTCTCTGTGTACTGATCTAATTGACTTTGCCTCAACCTGCCCCCCAAAAAATCTTCTTTCTTGTAACCCACATCACCGCCACCACTACCATCCCTTCCCTTATAAACGCTTACTTCCTAAGCCTTTCTCCCCCCTCCTCATCGTCAACCCACCTGTTCCCAGCTAGTCGCTCATGTGAGAAGAAATATCCTATTCATCATACGCTATTCGATCTTTCTCATCTCACATTTCCGTCTCTCACCAATTTTTTATTATCTCCCAAGGGTTTTTTCTAAAGTTGGTGAACGGGACATGTGTGTGTTTAATAGTACTTTTCAGCCTTGCTCTCCTCGCCGCATTCTCCTTTTCCCCTTTTGTTTCCCTCAAGGTTTCAGACTCTGTATCGCTAGCGTGATCTCTGCGGTGGACTGTCCAAGGTGGCGAAGCTAGGGTTTGGAAATGCGGTAGGGAGGGGTGGTGTGAAAGGGGGGGTGGGGGATTAGGATGAGGGTGTTTTTGAAGCGGAGGGTGCGGAATGGTTGAGGGGAGTTTTCTTTTTGGCTATACTTTTTGTGCGATATATATAGGTTTGGATGATGGTGATGGGTTTGTGGGGTTGGGAGGAGGGGGGAGGGAGGGGGTGTGGGTGGTGGATGCGGATGCGGATGCGAATGGAGATGTGAATGGGGGTCTGAGAAAGCAGGATGGGGATGGGGACGGGTTCGTTAGTCCTGTTTTTTTGGGAAAGGAAGAGGTGGGTGAATGAGGAACATATAGCATATGTATCGATAGGTATTGAATACGAAGACTCTTCTCTTCAAGGTCGCAAACCTATCTTAGCTCATTCCGCAATGTGCCTATATCTACATCCAAGAACCTCAAAACGACCGACATCCCCCCCTCTCTCACTCCCTACCACTGTCAGTATCCGTATCCGTCTCGCTACCTTCCTCCGCCTCCCCTTCCGTATCACTCTCATCATCGCTCTCTTCCACCTGCTCTATCCTCTTCTTCCCCGTTCGCTTCACCGGGACGTTTCCGGATACCCCGCCGGTTTTCAACGCGGACATTTGGCCGGCTAGAGAGTCTAGTGCGGTGAGCGTCAGAAGGGTGTTGCATTGGTATCAAAAGGGAGGTAGGTTTGGGGTGGGGGTGGAGGCGGTATACGTACCTTCATCAGGCTCAGAGATCTCGTCCTCATCGGCCATTTCGGCGGCTTTGGCACTATCCTCGATTTCGAGCACGACGTCTAGTTTACTGTCAAAGCCGATGTAGCTATCGCAAACGAGATGCATGACGAAGGGATACCGCCCGGCTTGCGGGGGAGCTTGGAATTGCATTTTGAACGTTTGCATATTGAAGGTTGGGTTTCCTGCGTCGTCGTGAAAAGGTTTGCTGAAGGTGATGAGGGTGAAGGGTGGCACGGCGATCTTGCCGGATCGGCTGTCAGCGAGAAAGACGTGCCATCTTGGCGAGCGATCGCGCGCGAAGTAGGGGGCGTATGCGAGAGGTGGCTGGAGTGGTTTCTCCTCTGACGGCGTTTCGGCGCCTTCGCCTTTTAAAACTTTGGCGGCTTTGTTGTTGGACTTTGACTTACGGCCGAGCAGGGCGTCCAGGTCTCCTTCGTCCGGATCTACGTCTTCCAGGTCTAGCTCATTAACTGGGGGAATGTTGGCACTACCCGGGGGTATGACGCGGGCTTTGATGACGAGTTGGACGAGGGAGCCGGTGGTGATAAAGCGCTCGCCCATGACTTTAAAAAAGGCCTTCTCGACACTTAGCAGAGGCAGCTGCCTTGCTACCGCTACGGCGTCGTTGTATTGTGAATGGGTAAGCACACCCGGTTGATCAGTAGCGAGCTTCCGGCGCTTGTGTTCGGGCATGGACATGAACTGTTGGATGGTGAGGTGTTTTGTGTCGTTTGGACCTTCGATTCTTCGGGCGATCAAGGGGGTAACGTGGGGAAGTTGGAGAAGCGGGGATGAGTTGGGGGGGATAGCTTGGATGAGGGATTGGGAGGTGTGGTATGCGGTGAGGAGGGGGGCCACATTGGCAAAGGCAAGGGAGACGGCGGTAAAGGCTTCGTTCATGGAGAGGGCAAGGGGTGCGATTTCGTATTTCTCTGTCAGATTGCAGTGTCAGTCTGTGTATACCAAGGAGCACCTGGACGTACTAACCATCATCCAACGTAGATCCGTCGAGTCTGATGCGTGTCAGGTAAGCCCATAGCAAGGCCAATGCTTTTCTTCGAGCGCCTTCATATCCCTCTAGTTTTTGGCGGTCTTTGCTGGTTAGACTGTCACCAATGGCCTTCTCCACCTTTCCTAATCCGGTATCTGCCTTATTTCCACTCAGAACACCTTTGAATTCTTCACCGCAGCTCAATGCACTGATGATATCGCCGTCCGCCATGTCTTCCTTGTACTCCTTAAAAAGGTTACCAGCACTTGCAAGCAATACTTTCTCTCTCGTCAACCGCTGCGTGCCGTACCACCACTTCCCAACATAATATGGTAGCAAGACCCCAAGTAAGAGGCCGTAAACCGCAAGCACGTATTTTCCGTTCCCTTCAGTCACAATAAATTGAGGTAGGGCAATGCCAATGCTGAAACCTTGCTTCCCATCCGGATGTCCATACTGAATAAAATTATTCCGCACCTCCTCGTCGGTCAAAGCTTTGTATGCCTTGGAAAGCTCGACCCAGTTGTCGTTGATCATTTCTATCGTCTCATTCTTCGCAGGGTCTGGTCGGGCTTTGTCTGGATGGAATATTCGTGAAAGGTCCTTGTATCTCTTCTTGATCGCCTGCTCCGTAGATGACTGTGGAACGGTTAATGACACCGAAGCCATTCCGCGATATCTTGGGACTTACCCTCGAGATTTGTAGAATGCTGTAAGGATCCCATATTTTCGGCGCAGTTATCGAGGTTACTGTTATGAGATAGATCATCCATGCCATGGTGAAAAACCCCACGGCCACTGTAATGATCCTCTTCAATCTCCTTTCCCTCCGCCATTGTTTCCTCCTCTGCCCTTGGATGAGATCCTCATCTTGTGGTTTGAAGTCCGACTTTATTCGGGGTGCTGTAATTTCTAGGTCTGTTTCTGTATTAGCAGGGCATACTCAAACCTGATTCTGAATCAGCATAAGCTTCGAACCTTTGCTGGGCTTCAAGAGAGAATAGGTCAAGGGGAGAGTGACGAGGGCGGAGATGGTTAGGATAAAATACGGGAAAAATTGGCCCTGCTGGTATGTTAGTATAGCATAGAGACCGTAAAGTTAGGAAGAGACGCACCTGCTCATCGTAGTTGTAATCGGTGGACATGGTGAAGCACCGGGGAGGTTATGGCACAGAGTCTGCTTGCCCCCAAGTTTTGACTGGAACTACACCAGATTTTACGGTATTGGATCCATGAGCGGAAGTCTGAAGTAGTGAGCAAGACACAGTGTCAAACACCAAAAACGTTCGACATTGTGTGTTGGAAACAATACACTCGAATTTAGATATCAGTACACAATCTACAAATCTACAAAGAACACCTTTCTTTCGCGGACCTTGAACGCCGCCAATCTCAGGCTAACCTTATCAGGGCTAGCAAGTGGCCTGCGGCTGAAAGCTTGGCTCTGTTTCCTTTTTGGGCAGCAGAGACGACGACAGATACTAAGATAGTCCACAACAACTTCATACTACAACTGCTGCGCTATCACTAGATATGATTTCGGTTCTCATGGCAATGACTCGATGGAAACGGTGTTTTTGGTGTATTGAAGTGGTAAGGTATATAAATAGACCATTGGGGGTTAGTTGTTTTTATCAGCGAGTGCCTCGTTATGTGTTGGTTTGGTACCTTTTGTATATAGATCGTGGGTATAACCACCTTGTTTCTGAGAAACAAAAAGAGAAAATGTCTACGGAGGGAAAGAGGAAAAGGTAGCTATCGAAGGGACTCGAACCTCCAAGCTAACTAACTGTAATCCGTAATCTTCGAGAGAGAGCTCCTTCCTGATATGCGATCTTCACACATTTCATCTCAACATCACTAACACTTTATGTTGCAAAAACAAACACTATCAGTTGAGCTCGAAATCCGAAGCAAACGGTAATTTACTGTTTGATTCGCCTGTCAACGAGACGCTCGTATATGATATCGGAGTGAAACGAGAAACTTCACCTTGGCAACGAGCCGCCGATATACGATATCGAGAGCGAAGATAATTGATCCGTACGGGGTTCAGACCGTCCAAGTCCAGCAAGCACAACTGGGCAACAGCAACAATGCCACTGAGCTAACCATGAGCCTTCTACCCTGGCTGAGATAGAACATCCTAATGTCGTATAACAACTAGTTGGAATTCCACAAGGCTCCAGTAAGCACGTTTTAATTTCTGTGAGAAATAAGATTCTACTATAAGAGCACTCTCTTTGTATGAATCACATGTAAGCCTACTATCCTGTGGTATACCAAAATCAGTCTTCCATATATCAGAGTCTCGAATTGTTTACAGGCAGCTGCTCGGCGCTTCGGCAGGGAACTAACGAAGCTTGGGCCTCTTTGAGCGACCTCACTGTATTAGTTCACCCCATTGCAGGTCACTTCGTAAATGTCATCTCCCATCACAGTACCCGTTTGGGAAGACCCGCCGTCGACCATCCCCCTTCGATGCTCCTGTACATCAGGTTGCTCTAAGTCCCTAGCTAAGTTTCATCATGCAATGAGTAGGTAGATTGTATATTCTGTTCATTCCTTCAACCACTGTGTCGGAGAGAACTTTCACTCTCAGCGGTTACAAGCGATATCCATGGATATTCACCGATTCTCCATGTTAATTGTGTTTCATGGCCGTTTCTTAAGTTCATTTTACTGGATATTGCATTCAATCGGCTTGCTCAGGCTTTCAATCACCCTTTTCACGTTTTCAATACTTTACCCTAAACTGCTCAGCTCCCAATGTCCGTCCTAGAATACTATTCCATACTCCCATACGTTCGATGTCTTCATTCTATATTTGAGGTAACGCCATTACCGACAACCAGAGGCTTTACTCGAAAAACATTCGGTGTGAGTATCGACTGTTCAGAACTTGAATCAACGAAAGAAATCGTCCGTCAGTTCACACACTTGTCAATCCCGATCGTTGGTCGTCAGCATGCCTCCGAATATCGTCCAGGTGGCGTTTACCTTCGCGTGTGAGATTCCTGCGAAGCTCGAGTTACCTATTTTTATGCTGAGATATCCAGCTGAAAAGATTTGGGGACCAGTTGAGATGGCGATCGGCACTGTTCTGGTAATAAGAGACGACCGGAGAGACTTACATCCACATCACATTGAAGCTTTGTGCCATTATTGTCGAGATATTCTGCATCCCTTGTTCGTGGACTCGATGGGCTTTGAGAGATCCCTAAGTGGCATCAAGACCAAGGGTACGCTGCTGCAAACGGTGGCGAAGGAGGAGTTTGAGTCTTATTTCAAAGATTACTGTGCAGAGAAGTCCAAGACAGATGGGTCCTGGGCAGGAAAGGTATCACCTTATGATAGCATTCAAGGTTTTGAAGCCTTCTTCAAGCTGTACCAAGGGAACAACGACGCGCCGACAGGTTCTGTCCACGAGGCGTGTAGCGAATGAGTTTGAAGTCGGATATTTCGGGCAATTGGGATACTGATGGCATATTTGTTTGGTGAAGGTTGTGTCCACTGCTTTTGAAGCAAAACATTTTGGTATTGCGTCTTGACGTTGTTCACATTCTTCAAGCTGTACCATGAACAAAAATTGACCGGCGGCATTTGTCATCGGCAAACGATCCACCATCTTGGTTTCATGTAAAAAATTTCAGGCAGCTAGCATCCTGCATCTCTAACTTCACCCCGAAGAACTCTCAATCCAAAAAAAACAAAAAAACAAAAACAAAAACAAAAACAAAAAACATCCTCCTAGTCTCTCCTAAAAACAAAAAGGCCTAACAATCAACCTGACCCACCGCACGCATTTCACCACCTCTTAAGCAACCATCTCACAGCTGACAACGCAGTATGATATTGCGATCATGTTCGCCGTAGAAATACAGAGAATCTCGTGTCGTGAAGTCTCACAGAGAATCAAACTCCTCGCCCATATTTTCGCGAAATTTCAAAACTGGTGAAGCGGACGGTTCGTGACTGCGTGGGAGTGGTAGTGTGAAGGTGCCTCAGGGTGGTATGGGGTGGTACTCGTACAGTAGGATGGGTGGGGGTAGGCTACAGGTTCCGGTGGGTGCGGAATATTCAGGAGGGGGTTTTTCTCCGCAGAGGGGCCATTGAGGGTATGTAGGGGCAGGCTTGAAGGGGATAAGGTATGTGGAAGATCCGTCAATCAGATGACTTTTTGAAAGAAAGAGGGGTTTGAAGTGCGAAGGTGGAGTAATATTTTCTTTAATACTACAAATACTTTATTCCTGAGATCAGAAGCCTAACCTTCCTTTCCAACCACACTACCCCCATGCACGCCCTCTTCCTCTCCATGCAGGCAGCGAGCTCCAGCACACACGAAAGTATGCGAGCACACGACCGCCTCCCCTCCTTCCATCCTGCCCCTTGTTTTCCTTTTTTTTTTCTTTTTCGGTCAGCCTTCTCCGTCGTTCCTCATTGTTCCTCCCAGGGCGTGCATATACCTCAAATTCCCCAGCGAAGACGTGTGGACCATCCCTACCCCGCTCAGGGAGGGATTGCTGCGAGTCGTGTCTTGGTGTTACTGGGGTTTTGGGTGGGTGTGGTGTGGTGTGGTGTGGTGCGGGGACTGGTGTAATGTATTTGAGTGGTGTTGTGTGTCTTAGATCATGGGATATGTCGGTACCGGTACGTGAAAAGAGCGGTGCGCAATCGTCGCGGTAAGAAGATCCCGCTTCCCCAAAGCAAAGCCCAACCCTCCAAAACGCCCCTTCCCATTCTCCCCTCGCCCAAGGTCCTCAACCAATTACCCCCTCTACCAACCCCTATCCTTCGATAATGAAATCCAACCCCCCAAAATACTCCATCATCCGCTCCCCCAACCACCGATCCTCCTCTCCCTCTTCGGTAAAATCCCCACCAAATATCCGTTTCTTCTCCGCCTCCAGCTTCGCACGCTCTTCAGATTGGCGGCGCTCCCGGACTTGCCAGGCTAGGTATCGGTTGTGCCAGTGTTTCGCTGAGAGGTCGTTGCGACGAGGGCGAGGTGGAAGTGAGGTGATGGTGGATAAGGGTGGGGTAGGGGTGGAGAGGGGGGAGAGGGAGAAGGAGTCGGGGTGGAAGGGGGGTTGGGAGGGATAAGAGGAGGATTTGTGGCTGCCGCGTGTGCGGCGGCGGTTGTGTCGACTCATGCTTTGTAACGAGCTTGAGATTCAAACAGGGTGCCCGAGTAAGGAATGAGTTGTAAGAACATACTTCGAGATGATGTTGGATAGAAATAGATGAATAGAGACTTCTCGACTCTTTATATACGTTTCAAGATGTGTCATAATATGCGATGAGTCGTACTATCACGCGATTAGGTGCGATGACTCATTAAGAGGATGTGGCGAGACTCTGAAGCAAATAATGAAATAAGCGAGACAATGAAAGGGTTTCAGAGATTTGAGTCATGTGATCGGAACTCGTGACTCACAAGGAACATTTTCCTACAACGACTTCGGAGAAGGGAAATGCTCGTAATAGTTCTTGAATGATAGCAAGAACTAGTCAAAAGAAATTTGTGGATGCACCCAGCGTTATCGTGGTTCGCAGGTCGTCTGCCACCCATCTGCCATCAAAAATGATCGAAGTCACACGACTCACAAGATTTGCGAGATCCAGGATTTAACTTCGAAGAATTAACACCATCAATATTGACAAATTGAATGGCAAACACTTGTGGCTTCGTCTTCTATCGCTACCCAACCGGAGTAGAGCATCTTGAATAGCGGGAAATTGCCGCGCCCATGCCAGTCATGTTGCGATGTCATATCATACTTCGTAGCTCCTCATCCTCATCCTCTTGTGCCCCTGCTAAATTACCCAAGAGCACACTCTTTTCCGCCTCAGCTCCATGCATCATCTCGAAGCTCTCCTCGCTTGTCTGCGGACTCAAGTTCTTACCGGGTAGGTGGCCAGTCCAATCGACTCCCCCGGCTTCTGCAGTCTCAATCTTTATTTTCCTTTCCTCATTCGCCATGACAGGCTTTCCAACATCGTCGGGCAGCAGAAGTCTCCGGTGCCAATCACCCACAAACATGCCTTTGGGGTCAACTTCGTTCCGCACCCGTATCCAATCGTGAATTTCAGGATACATGTTGTGGATGTCCTCCCTTGTGACAGTAGAGAAGTTCTTAGCCCAATGAGGTCGTCCACCCATCTCTTTCATGAGGTATTCGAATGCTTCGTAGTAGCGCTCCCGGCAGGGTGGATCGCAATTATATGGTCGGTAAAGTGTAGCATTGAGATAGAGTGTTGCGCTATCTGGCATGGTATTATCTAGATATGGTCGAGGTGTGGTGGTAGAAGTATCAGAGACACGGACCTCGATCGGCGAATGAACATAGATACCCTTCGAACTCCCCGGGATACCCGAGGCTTCTTCCTCTCCATTAAGCCATTTTGATAGCCGGGTAATGGCTTCGGGACCTTTCTGAAGTGGTATCGCCCACTCGTTAACGAACTGTGAGTAAAGGCAGTTCATTAAAAGGCCTGTACGGCTTTCTTGAATAGCAGTGCTACCAGCGCCATCCTCAAACCCATACTGAACGTTTATTACGAATCTCTCGATTCTTGGTATGAGGCTGGGAAACCACTGTGCAATATAGAGGAGTATGTGGTAGGTGTGAAATCCAACGGAGCCACCCCACCAATTCGCAACTGGCGGTTTCTCTGGCCGATCTGTTTTATCAGCCCTCCACTTAATGACACGCTTCATGTACGGCATCCACCAAACACGCGTAAACTCCTTCTGAGTCCATAGGTCTCTGTTCCAGTCCGCAATAATTTCCTCCAAAGGATGCAAGCTCTGGCTCCATTGGATGTTGAAGACAGGTACTGCCTGGAACGTAATTTCCACGATTATACCCAAGGCCCCTAAGCTTACGAGAGCTGCACGGAATAGGTCCTTGTTTTGTTCTGCTGAACATGATACAACACGGCCGTTTGCAAGCATGATCTTCAAGCCCTTCACAGACTGGGAGAGAAGCCCATGCCTCGTTGAACTTCCATGTGTTGCTGTACCTATTGCGCCGGCTATTGACTGGTGGTCGATGCTTCCCAAATTTGGCATGGCAAGACCGTGCTTCTTCAACTTCAAACCCAGATCATGCAAACGTATGCCCGCTTGCATCACAACGGTTTTTCTGTCTTCGTCTATTTCCAAAATTCTGTCGTAGTGGTCTAGGTTCACCATCCAAGAAGAGGTGCAAGTCAGGTCCGAGGGTGAGTGACCGGAGCCGACAGTGACAATTCTTCGCCGACATCTTCGCGCGAGAGTGACAACTTTCTGGATTTCCTCTGTGGAATGCGGTTGTATGTAGAGCTCCGGGCGAGAGTGGAAGGTTCGAGCCCAGGTGTGGTGGCGGTGGGAAGCTGAAGCGCGAAATGGGATGCTGGGGTCGACTTTAGAAAGTTCCTTCACAATCTCAGGCTCCATCATCGGTCCCAGATCTCGAGAGCTTTGGCCTCCTGTTTCTCAGGACTGCCAAAGCTTCAATGGTAGAACCATTTGAGATTGAGATTGAGATTTTGAACTGCTGATGCTTGTCCATGCAGGCGGTTAAAACGCTATTCTAAGGTATCTACGTCGGCAAGGAGGGGTACCATTTCGAAAATTGGGAATTGCAGTCTGCAGTCTACACATATTCATTGACGTACATTGATATGACGATTAACGTCACTCTACCAACCTACTCACCTCCATACTCCCCTACCTACTTGCCTGCCCACTCAACTATCTACTCACCTATCTACTCATCTATCTATTTAGCTATGTCGCGCAACGAATTGAGTTGAATCATGACTTGGGAGATCTTTAACCCAATCTGTTACGCGATATAGGTGAGTAGGTAGGTGAGTAGGTAGGTGAGTGGGTAGGTGAGTATGTAGAGTGACGTTAATCTTCATATCAATGTACTTCATTGAATATGGGTAGACTACACGTGGTCGCGATCGCAATTTTCAATTTTCAATCTTTACTTTTCAATCTTCACTTTTCACTTTTAACCTTTCCACTTGGGTTATATTTCCCTTTGGTCGAAATGGCCTGCCGTACCATATCACCCTGGGCTCTCGACTAAGTGGGCTTCCTACACAGACACCGATCGAGGTCCTTCAGCCTGTCACCTCAGCTCTCGGGGGTTGTAAGCGAGACAGATATGGCTGGATCGATATACCTGCTCATGGAGATGGGCATGTTGAAGTTCTCGTGCACTTAGTGCATGGCCCCACCGGCAGACATGAAACTACAATCGTATACGTTTGGGAGAACAATTTCTCCTGTTCTATCCATCCATCGATGCAATAAAGCGCTTCATCCCGCCAAGATGTCTGAACCAATAAGCTCGCCCCATCAGGAGGTCCAGTCCTCTTCTACCTCCATTGTTCTGTGCCCCTGCTGACATTTTGCTCCACAGCTTCCCTCAGTTCTGTCTCTTAAAAAAATTGCCTTGTCTTCCCTCGTTTTAACGCCCACACGGCCTACAGACTTGGCGCTCACCTCTGGGATCGTCTTCATACTCTCACTCCCACTCCAGCCGTCATGAATATCACCTCCGCAAACTCAGCTCCCCTTCCACGCTTGCTCTCACCCAGGAACAACTCCTGGGAATGTCATCTGGGTAGCTAGGAAATGCGCAACGGTGCTAAGATGGGTTGTTTCAAGCTATTCCACGCACAAAAAGTTCGAAGCGGATGAGGAAAATTTATGGAGAAAATTCGCACTGGGTCCGAAGGCTGGAGAGTATGCGATCCATAGTGGAGGGGTGCTGGTAATGTGGGGGGTTTTTGATGGGTTGGTGGCTGTGGTGGTGGTGAGTGGGTTGAAGCAAGAGTAGGATCATATGAATGCGATTGAGGGATTTGCGGCGTGCATCCAGAAGATGCACAGAGTCATGGCTGAGGCAAGTGACTAGACAACATAGACCAAGAAATGTTTCCAATGTTTCGAAAGGATGGCCGTAGAATTCATTGAGATCGCCGCCCCTCCACGGACTGGAGCCCAAATTCATTCCGAAAAACTTCCCCATTCCCCTTTCCCTCCAATTACTCATATACCAAACAAAAGCCATCTAGCATGATCTCAGAAAAGTTTGAAGCCAGTATCTTTACAATATTTATTGAAGAGATGGCCTCGTGGGAATTGGGGGGATTGGATGTAACAGATGGTTTTGTGCGGGTATGATTGATGAGTGATTGGGTGTTGAAAGAGTTGGGGGCATGGGAGTGGAGTGGTTGAGGTGGAAAAGGGGAGCGTGAAGTAGCGTCAGGGGGGAGGATACAGAAGCTAATCGAGGGCTGCGGTTCCCGCGTTTTGTAAGGAGTTGGGGCGATTGCAGTTATCGGGAAGTATGGTCTATTCCGACAGCTTCTCCGCTTAAAGCTTGATAGGAGGAATACAAGGAATACGAGGGGTATTCGTTCACAGTAGAGAGAGAGAGAGAAAAGAAAGGGAAAGAGAGACAGTGAGAACCAGGGGACTTTTCCCTAGGCCATTATGGACGGGAGACTTCTAACAATATTGGGAGCACTCAGTGGAAGTACAGTACAGATATAAACAGGAGATGGAGGAGGAGGAATGTTTCTAAGCTCTCCACTTCAACTTGATCAGCTCTTGAAGAATGCCTAAAGCGCGAGAAACGTCCTACGAGTAGGTACCTAGTGTTCGGTTCGGACTTTGCGGCGCTTAGATCGTCAGCCTTACAAGGATGTATCTAGTCGATTAAAGACACCCTGTCCAAAACAATTCGTCTGGGCATCTTCGCGGCACAAGTTCACGACAGCTCTTCTAGGCCGCAATCTGTTCTTTTCTATGTTACCATTTTCCTCAAGGCATCAGCCCGCGATTTGACCTGGAGTCGCCGTATCTTTACCAAGAGAAGTTGAAGCTACCTACCCCCAGCCGATACGCAGTCCTTTACACACAATGCCCCCTCACGGTCGACGACGCGCTATACATCTCCTGTCATGGCTTGTTCTATTGTTCGTCCTTGCATCTACAGCTTCGGCAGCTTCTGCTGTCCTCGGAATTGACCTTGGCACCAAGTACATAAAGGCGGCCCTTGTAAAACCAGGCATCCCCCTCGAGATCGTACTCACAAAGGATTCGAAACGGAAGGAAGCTGCTGCTGTGGCCTTCAAGCCTGTCAAGCCAAAGAGCTCCGGTTCAGACACCAAAGTCTTCCCCGAGAGGATCTACAGCGGCGATGCACTGGCTCTCACGGCTAGGTTTTCCAGTGATGTGTATCCGAACTTGAAGCCACTCTTAAGTCAGCAATTTGAGGGTAACGATGTGGTCTCGGAATACGGCAGGAGGTATCCAGGCCTGAGAATGGTCGAGTCGAAGTACAGGGGTACTGTTGCGTTTAAGAGTGAAAGCTTCGACGCCGGAGAAGAGCCTTTCCTAGTGGAGGAGCTTCTAGCGATGGAATTGAAAAACATTAGAAAGAATGCGCTAGCATTGGCTGGCAAGGGCTCGAGCATACAGGATGCTGTTATTACGATCCCTCCTTTTTACACCGCGGAAGAGAAAAGGGCAGTGGCTTTGGCTGCAGATCTAGCAGGTCTACGTCTCTTGTCACTGGTTAGCGATGGCCTGTCTGTGGGCTTGAACTACGCGACGTCAAGGTCTTTCCCCACGGCCAAAGAAGGGAAACCCGAAATACATCTTGTCTACGATATGGGCGCAGGATCGACTTCGGCCATGGTACTGAAGTTCCAAGGGAAGACTGTCAAGGACATTGGCCGGTTCAACAAGACGGTTCAGGAGGTACAGATATTAGGCACTGGCTGGGACAGGACGTTGGGTGGAGATGCACTCAATCAGGTCGTAATGGAGGACATGATCCAGAAATTTCTCGACACCTCCCGGCTGAAGACTTTGGGCGTGGAGGCTAAGCACATAAAAGAACATGGAAGAACAATGGCAAAGTTATGGAAGGAAGCCGAGAGAATACGACAAGTTTTAAGTGCGAATACAGAAACCTTGGCAAGCTTCGAAGCCCTCTACTACGAAGATGTCAAATTCAAATACAAGCTCACCAGGAGCGAATTTGAGGAGTTAGCCTCAGCTTACGCGAACCGAGTTCAGAAACCAGTTACGGAGGCGCTTGGATCAGCGAAACTGAGCATTACTGATATTGAATCGATTATTCTTCATGGTGGAGCTGTTCGCACTCCGTTTATTCAAAAACAGTTGGAAGCTGCAATCGGAGATGCAGAGAAACTCAGGACAAATGTCAACTCTGACGAGGCTGCTGTTTTTGGAGCCGCGTTTAAAGCAGCAGCCATTAGCCCTAGTTTCAGGGTGAAAGAAATCAGAGCTGCTGATAACGCGGGTTATGCTGTTGGTACTTCATGGACATCCGAAGGAAAGGAAAGGCAACAGAAGCTTTTTGTTCCGACCTCGCCGTCCGGCGTTGAGAAGCAGGTGTCCTTCAAAGTAACCGAAGATTTTTCATTCAGCCTGTACGAACAGATCGCGCGAGCTTCAGGAGACGTCGTCGATAACCCCATGTCGAGCATCAAGACGGAAAACCTCACAGCGTCTGTTAAGCAGCTGACCGACAAATTCGGCTGTGCCTTGACTGATATCAGTACTAAGTTCACCATTCGATTAAGCCCAACAGATGGTATACCAGAGGTGCTTAAGGGTTCAGTCAGCTGCGAGGTTGCAGACAAGAAAGGTGGCATGGTCGACGGTGTAAAAGACTTTCTCGGCTTTGGATCGAAGAAGGGTGATCAGGAACCGCTGAAGGAAAACGATGATATGGAGCCTTCGACTTCCACCTCTCAAAGTGTATCTTCCACAATCTCATCGAGTAAAGAAAGCAAGACCTCAGATTCCTCGGTTAAGGACGGTCCAAAGGCCGATGAAAAAGCCAAGGATGCCAAGCGAACCGAAATCATCTATGTTAGTTTCTCTACAGAGGCTGCTGGGCTGCCTCAGATCAGCCCCGAGAATCTTCAGCGTATCAAAGACCGGCTCGACGCATTTGATGCCTCGGATAGATTACGAGTAAAACGCGAAGAAACGTTAAACACTCTGGAATCATTCACATATAGGGCTCGTGATCTTTTGGAGGATGAGGACTTCCTTGCGGCGTCGACAGCCTCTCAACGGACAGAAATCGAAGAAAAGTTCAAGAGCGCTAGTGAATGGCTATATGGCGACGGAGCAGGTGCAAGCATGGAAGCTTTAAAGGAGCGACTTGATGAGCTCCGTGGTCTGGTTGGCCCAATCCAGAAACGAAAAGAGGAATCACGTAGGCGACCGAAGGAAGTCCAGATGCTTCAAGAAGCACTCAATCAGACGAAAGCCATGGCAAGCATGGTATCGCAGCACAGGGAAGCTATGTCAGTTGCAGAAGCAGCTTCATCAGCCTCCGTATCGAATTCACAGACCACGGCAGCGCCTCCAACGTCCACCGACGAATTTGCAGAACTTGACGACGAGACTACATCCTCTAGTACTACATCCGCAGTTCCCAACCCACCAGAGCCACCACTATACACTGCAGAAGATCTGGATTCCCTGACCACGACCCAAGAATCTGTCCAAACCTGGTTGGACGTCAAAGTCGAAGAACAGGCTAAACTCTCGCCGAGTGACGACCCGGTTCTACTCTCATCGGACCTTGCCGCCAAATCAAAGGAATTGAATGATGTTGTAATGAAGCTCCTTCAGAGACAGATGCGAGTCCCGCCAAAGCCAAAAAGCACAGGGAAGCCTAAAACAGGCAAGGCCAAGACCACCAAGACCTCCAAATCAACCACAACCGGATCAGCCAAAAAGGCCAAAGAGTCAACAATTTCACTTGGAGACCTCGATGATATGCCTGGGACGCAATCGGTGACGGACGAAGAAGTCTCCGAGGTGATAGCAGAGCAAAAATCCAAAGCAAGTAAGACGAAGGAGAAAAGTAAAGCAACGAAGGAAAAGAGCAAGGCGACGAGTAAAGCTAAGGGGAAGGGGCATGGAGAACTGTAGATTAGCGTTTTATCTCTGCTGCATCAGGAGGCTATATAGCGTTGAATGTATTAGGCTTATAGAAAACTGTGCCACTTGAAGACTTTAACATTAAGCACACAATCCGGAATTATATTCGGTGACCGAAAAGCTTGAAACTGCCTAAAGTGATTTTAAGCACGTAATTCAAGGGTCTCATATCTCGCGATGTAAAATCTATACATTGATCTTCTGCCAATCATGCACGAAATCCTCACACTCCAGCTCGGCCATCGAGCAAACTACCTGGCTACCCACTTCTGGAATACCCAGGTATCCCAGCCTTCCCTTCCATAAAGACTCCCGCCTATCTCATTCGCCCCAAGAAGACCTGACCAGCGCCCTAGGAATCCTACTTCACCTACGACAACCAAGACCCCTCGCCCGTCGACCATGACATCCACTTTCGTCCTGGCATTGGCGCCAGGGGAGAGGACACATTTACGCCAAGGACGCTTATATATGATCTCAAAGGAGGTTTCGGAGGATTAAAGAAATGGGGCGGGGGCTACGAGGGTGTAGATGCTGGGGATGAGGATGCCAGAGAAGCCATGGTCTGGTGAGTGTGGAATTGCTCGAAGCGGGTGAACGGAGAGATTGAAGCTACCGCTAACGATCCATGGGATAGAGCAGGAACGGGAACGTTGTGGTCCAGAAAGAAACTTCAATTCCCCAATCAGAGTATCAACGGGGTCTCGATGAGGGGCTGCTCATTCCACCAAAACTGACCACCGATACAGTCAGGTTCTGGTCCGACTTCAGCCGCGTCTTTTACCACCCGCGCTCCATCGTCCAGATTAATGATTATGAGTTGGGATCTACACTCATGCCATTTGAGAGGTGGGAGAGCGGGGAGGAATTATTTGCGGGTATGGACAAAGAGCATGATCTGCTGGATCGGGATGTAAGAGTGTGGGCGGAGGAGTGTGATCAGATGCAGGGAATACAGGTCTTCGCGGGCGGAGATGATGCGTGGGGTGGGTTTGCGGCAAGCTATGTAGAGAGGCTTAGGGACGAGTTCGGGAAGATGGCGGTTTGGGTGTGGGGGGTGGAGGAGGAGCAGGGGAAGGGGCAGAGGGTAGGTTACGTTTAGAGCAGCTGGTGGAGTGAGCTCGGTGTCTTGGATGGCTTTGGCTAATAGGAACGTCTAGGCCGCGCAATTGCTACGAACCGTCAATGCTGCAAGATCAATGTATGAGATCTCGACGCACGCCTCGATGTATATTCCGATATCGATACCGCCCGTTCTACCACGCTATGTGGAAATCGATCGAAGCTCGCAATGGCAGACCTCAGCGCTACTCTCAACGGCTCTCGAAACAACGACGCTTCCCTCGAGACTGAGGGATAGTAGCAGAAACCATGCGACCTTTGATGTCATGGAAGCAGCACTTAATGTGAACGGCACCCAGCGAATTGCACAACTCCAATGCAGCATTGTCGATCCATCAGTCTTGGAAGCTGAAAAATCCAGATTTGTCAAAGGATGCCACGATCGTCGAATGCTTGGATCGAAGAGAATTGATCTTATGCTGGACGCAGACGATGCGCAGACCACTACTGCAAATCTTGACATGGATTTCTTTTGCGGAAGATACATCCACTCTGTCGCCTCGCTTAGCCAGCATCATAAAGCAACTCATACATTTGGGCAAGTGGAAACTCTTCGTGGGGAGTTCGACGGGAACGAGGACGAGGATGAAGAAGAAGCAGGCTCGACAAGGAAGAGAAGACGACTTGCTGATCTACCAGTCGTTGAAAAGTCAGTATGCAATATGTGGATGCGCATTTGCCATTGGTTACTCCAAGCACATCGCCTTGCAGGGTGCATGTACTTTCAATACTTGCGCACAGCTAATCATCGAATGCTTTAGGTACCGCTCCACGCTAGAATTCCCACTTCTGGACAGTTTCCCGGCCATCTTCTCGCAGCCACAGTCATCGACAACAGCGGTCAGAGCTTCGCTATCCACGACATCCGGCGTATCCCGACATGTTAAAACGTTGCAAAAAGTGGTAAGCAGAACGGTCAACCTAGAGGAGCGTGAGACTCTCTCGAACGGGCTTGGCGAGATCAGCGAAGCATACGAGAATGGATGGCAGAGTGGATCGGAGGACGAAAGCGACGAGTGATACGCGACCAATCAAGGCGAGTTCTATACATGTTTTGTGCGACCAATCAACTCTTGTCCCGATAGGAATACGAGCTTCGTGCAGATGTGCAAATGGTGGGGGAACGAACTCACGGGTGCTCTGGCCCACTTGCTGCATGAGTGGCGTGATGGCTGGTAATTGCATGCAGGGCCAATATCAACCCAAATCATTTTCCACCACTCAAAACTCGACGGTGCCCTCAACAAACTCCAGGAACATGTTCTGTCAACAAGCAGTGACCTCATGTGTAAAATGCTCCTCGGATTGGGTCTTCTGGAACGAATAACGTCAAGAACAGCCAAATTGTCGCTTCTCGGTAGGTTGGTGAGTTGTTGGTGAGTTGTTGGTGAGCCGTTGGTGAGTGGGGCTAGCGACCAGGTGCAACTCTAACGGGACTACCATCAACGGGCGCAACCAAAAGTATCTAAACCAAACGGCGCTGTGAAATACGATGCTTGACCTTTACCTTGGCGTGCTTGGGTTCCTCCGACCGCAGATGACGTGAAGCACTCTACGGACTTGTTCGTGCTCGCGTTGTCTTCAAGCTGCCCGACAGATGGACTCGTACTAATCAAAGAGGAGAATCCCCAGGTGCGCATCGAGCTCCATGGGGCGACCATCCATCTGCATCATCACAAGAACCAGCGATATCTCAACAGCACCTTATCACCCCCCCCCCACTCTCTTTCACGGATCACGAGTGCATCAGCTGATCCTATTAAATCATCATTATCATCATCTTGTACCTGATGTTTGATCACGACGGAACGAGGATTCCGTTCCTCTACCAACCTCTTGTGGGGTGTCCAAGAGACAAAGCTTCAAGCCTTCAAGACTCTCTCCAGCCCACCCCCACCCAGCCTTACCTACAGTACTCCGTAGTAATCCGGATACTTGCATACCGATTCTGCTTCTCACCGGGGACCTGTGTGTTCGAATTGTCGGTCCCCGCGTTCCTGCGCGAGACATGGTACGAGTAAGCATTGAGAATCCTCTGCATTTCCCACATTTCTGCTTTCACGCGTCCCCTTTTCTTTTCTTCGATCAATCCGCATTGTCTACGTAGTACGGAATAGTACTGACCAGAATGGAATTTCAGCGGTGACTCGGATACAACTGCTTCTGTGGTGTTGTCCCAGGCTACTACTACTGTTCCTTCGTGTCCCATCGTGCCCATGTCATACCTGCCTGTGCCTTAGCCTTAGGGCAAGGATAGACTGACGACCTTACCTTACTTACCGACCGCTATCCGTAATTCCGTAACTAGGTAGCTTGGTTTGCTTCTTATTCGTCAATGATTCGAATCCTCAACTGCCCAACCCCCGATTTCAAGCTGCTCTGTACGACGTTGTATCGTGCCGTCAAGCTAAAGCAAGCAGCCTTGATGCATGGGACTTGGGCATACGAACAAACTTGATAGGATCCCCCGCCCATGCTTGTCTGACGTGACACTGCTTGATTGATCCAATTGTGCATCATGGGCCGTCACACCGTCCCTGCCATGTTGCTTATCATCATCGGCCAGCCACCGCTTCTCTCAAAAGCCTTTTGGACCTGTAAAATTATATACAGCAAGAACTCGCTCGCTACGGTTCTTCTGTACCATACCTACTGTCGCTCAGCTTTCTCCATTGTTGTCGCTCAGCTTTCTCGCTCTTGAAGCTGCCTTTCGTCATATATCTCATAATGATGAGAATCACGTTCGCTTTTCTAGCTTTGGCTCTTGCTGTTGCGGCCAATGATCTACAGCCAAGATGGTTTACCAATACTACGAGGTAAGTCACTCAGAGATAAGGCATCGAGTCTTCTTTTTAACACATCCAAGTACATATCCTCCGACCGAGACAACGACAATGGTGACCTATACAACCACTACTACGTGCCCAGTCACATCTACGTACAGCCAGAACTCGACCACCTACTACTCGACCATGCTCTCGACTTCAACACTCACAGTCACTTCTTGCAAAGGGGGATGCCCAACCCCAAGCGTCTACACCACGCCGAAAAGCCCCCCGATGCCGACGACAATGACGACCTACACGACTTTGACGACGTGCCCTGTAACATCCACATATAGCTCTGATTCGACTACCTACTATTCAACCACACAGTCTACCTCGACTGTCACGATCACTACCTGCAAATACGGCTGTCCTACGACAGGCACAACTACACAGCCCTCGGGTACGACTGTACCTCCTCCTCTACCACCTACAACAACCCCTACTACGTCTATACCAACCCCATACCCTAACGTCAGTCTTGGAAAGTATCCTTTCGCCTAATGAACCATAACTGACCAAACCATCAGTCTACCACGACGACGGAGTCTACCACCAGTCCTCAGTCTTCCACAAGTACTGAGACTACAGTCATGACCAGCTACACCACTTCAGAAATCACTGTAACAACAACAACCTGCCCAGGTAAGAAAGCCCCGTCGACTTTCAAGCGAAAGATCTAATTCTGGACAGTCACGTATACTACCTTTTCTTCCAACCTTACAACAACTTCTTTCCCGGTAACGCTAACGTCGACAATCACGTACACCACGACGACTACTTGTCCCGTGACGACAACACCTGTGTCTACCACGCCGGCTCCTACCACGCCGGCTCCTACCACGCCGGTTCCCACCACGCCGGTTCCTACCACACCAGTCCCCACCACGCCCGTCACAACCACGCCAGTCGTTACAACGCCTGCACCCACCACACCAGTCCCCACCACGTCAGTGCCCACTACGCCTGTCCCAACCACGCAAGTGCCCACCACACCAGTTCCAACCACACCAGTGCCTACAACCCCAGTCACCAGCGCCTCTACAGCCCCCAAACCACCGCCCGTAACCGTCGTTCCTCTGCCCTCAATCTCCACCGCCACTCTATCTGGTTCCACATCCGTCATAACCGAAGCGACAGAAGGCCAACCAGAGGTGCCTGCATCCACGCCCGCGCCCGCACCTGTGGCTCCCATTCCATCCGGCCCGGTACCAGCGCCCGTATCCGCGCCCGCCGTCACCGAATCCACTGTTACCGAATCCACCGTCACCGAAGCAACAGAAGGTCAACCCGAAGTCCCCGCCTCTACGCCCGCACCGGCGCCTGTGGCTCCCATCCCATCCAGCCCAGCGCCCGTCGCTCCCATTCTCTCTACCCCCGCACCCGCACCAGCACCCGTATCCGCGCCCGCCGTCACCGAATCCACTGTTACCGAATCCACCGTCACCGAAGCAACAGAAGGTCAACCCGAAGTCCCCGCCTCTACGCCCGCACCGGCGCCTGTGGCTCCCATCCCATCCAGCCCAGCGCCCGTCGCTCCCATTCTCTCTACCCCCGCACCCGCACCAGCACCCGTATCTGCCCCTGCCGTCACCGAATCTCCCGTCACGGAAGCCCCAGAAGGCCAGCCAGAAGCCCCCGCGGCCCTGAGCCCGGTCTCGGTGTCCGTCCCAGCGCCCTCGGCCAGTATCCCTGTTTCCTCCCCGGTGACCCCGCCGATCGCGTCCGTGGTGCCGTTCAAGGGCGCCGCAGGGGCGGTCAGACCGATGGGTTGGGGTGTGAGTGTGGTGGTGGGGTTGGTTTGGGTGATGATGATTTAGGGATGGTGATGGTGTAGTGTGGATATGAGGGAGGCGGTGGGAAGGCGAAGGGAAGGCGAGGAGGAGGTTCTGAACGATATGGCGATGACTTTGACGAAAGAAGGGGAAGGGGTAAGGAAAAGGGAAGAGTTCCGTGTATACCCTGCACGAGTTTCAACCTCGTCGCTTTTAATCCTAATACCAAATAAATACCATTCTAGACCTGCATCGTCTCGCGCTTTCTGTACCGAGCCTGCGACGTTTCTGGGATTCTGGGATTTAGTAACTATCGATGCTAACCTACGAGTACATATAGCCTTTACACATGTGAGAAAACGCCAGAACAACAAATACCTTGAAAAGCCCCAGCAACGAGACTCACTTGCTTAGCTACGAACTTTCCATCTCCGCTCCAGAAGAACGAAAGCGTCTCGTTCACAAATTTTAAAAAAAATGAAAAATGATAAAACGATTAAACGATTAAACCCAATATTCATCGTACCCAGTCTAAATATTCCGCTAAGCAATCATCCCTTGATATCCCCCCTACCCGAACACACACAAAACGAGATGATAATCCATCCTCTTCCCGGAAAAAAAAACCTCCAAGGCATATATATATATATCTACAGTATCATTCGCATCTTCTGTGCGACTCGCAAAGAGGGATTATCTACAGTACGTGCGGTTTAAGGGGGGGGCCGGGGGGGGGCGGTGTGTTTTTTAGGACTATGTATGTAGTTGGAAGAGGAAGTCGAGAGGTTTTTTTTTGATATTGGGGACGGTTTGGGGGGTCGGATTTGGTGGGGCGGTGGGGTTGAGGTGGAGGGGTGGGGGGGGGATTTTGGTGGGGTGGGGGGCGGGTGGTATTCTGGAGAGGTGGAGTGGTAGGAGTCGTTGCGGGCAGGCTTTATTGAGGGAGGGTTGCGAGCTTGTGGTGTGAGATTTGAGGAGTTCAGCAGGGAAAGCCAGTGGTGTTTGATTATTTGGTGGGAGAATAACTTTTATTCCACATCACGATGTAGCCGGGACAGTATCTAGCTAACCCCAAAATTTGATGCCCTCTAATAAAAGAACCCAATAATCTTGCCAGCCACATGCTTCCGTCTCGCTTCCTCATGGTCCATGATCCCAGACGAGGTTGTCAGAACGATATAGCCGAATTGACGCGAGGGCAGCAGCTTGACAACCCATTTCTCAAAGTCGCCGATGCGGACGTTGTAGCGGGGGGAGATGACGCCGGTTTTGTTAAGGCTGAGAATGGTTAGTAAAGGGTTTATTTGTCTAATATGCGTGATGGGGGATATGTACCGGCCATTGAGTTGGATAACGATTTTGCCGGAGCGATGGTCGTCGACTTCCTCGAATTCACCAATGTAGCCTATGGGAGAAGCAAGGTCAGCATGTTGCGATCGATTAAACGTTGTACGTCAGGACGAAATCAGAAAACGTGTAAGATCTTCGCATGGAGTTGAATATATCGGACACTTAAAGGGCAAAGGTCGTGTAGTGTTTTGAAGATTCGAAACCATTGCCTAGTTATCAGCCCGAATAAGTGTGGTGCTGAAGGTCGAGAATAAAGCACCTGCAAAAATTACAGATTATCCCTAGCACATACCGTGTTTCTGCATGACACTCAAAAACTTGACAATGACCTTGGAGCTGGGTCGGATGAGGACTTGGCGCTTCCCGGCTTTTTCGGCGTTGTTGATGGCGTTGAGCGCATCATTGAGGACACTGGTTTTGACCATTTTGAGATTCTCAGCTCGATGGTAGGAGTTGAGGTATCTAGAGTACGCGAGAGAGATCCGAGTTAGCTTTCAGGAGCTTTGAGCGTAAAGAGTGCCCTTGAGACTCAAGGGTTCTTCAGCCCATGTTGCACGATTTGCGCTGCCGCCAAGCCTGTTGTGGACATGGCGGAACACAAATGTGACTTGTGCGATTTGTAGGGGCTGCCTCGAGCTGCGGATATCGGTCACAACATACCTCGTGGATGTTGCTTATGGTGAGGAGTGAGCAGTGAGATTAGAAAATTCTACACGGCGTCTCGCTTCTTGGAGTGTGCGATGCTAATATGTACGCTAGCTGTGTTGAGCTAGTGACAGCCCTTATCAGCACCTGACCTGGCGATAGAGACTACAAGCGTCATCGTGCTGGTCTGATTCCTGAGATTCAATACCATTACTTACTTTACTACTTCTCAGGACGCCTATTTCCCTATTTCCTATAACACTGTCATCTCTCTCTATTTCTTCGTTTTATCATGCTAGAAGAGGCTTGCTGCACTTGCGCGGCATTTTTGTCTGCAATCCCGCCACAGTACGATGAGAAGAGTGAGAAACCTGTGGCACAAGATCGCCGCTTGGACTGCTGTGGTCGTATTATCTGCGCAAAGTGCGTAGCTGTAAGTCAAAGTATACTACTCTGATTCTAAAGCATTAGCTAAAAATTGCTCGACTATAGGAGAATCAACGCTTTGCGTCTTATTGTCAGCTTCTCTGGGTTTCTCGGTCTGCTCTGAGGGCATACTGATACCCTCTCAGGTCCATTCTGTCAAATATCCAGCGCTAAATCATCACTACCGCCAGGTTTACGAGACCCTCCCACATACTCGCCACCTGCGTCCCCTCGCCTCGCCCATGCCACGCTCGCTTCGCCACCAGATGACCAGCCACCAGCATATTCATCCCTAGATCCTCAGGTAGCCTCGTCCGAAAAACAAGCCTCATCCTCAAATCAGCCTGGAGAAGATGTGCTGCATTTCCTTGACCCCTCCCAAGATACTATCCCGTCTCTCTCATTACGATATGGCGTACCTCAGGACGCACTGCGGCGGACAAACGGGCTTTACACGAACCATTTACTTGCTGCTCGGCGCGCAATTCTCATACCTGGTGAACACTACAAAGGCGGCACGAGCTTGAGTCCTCAGCCGATAGACGGGGAAGAGGAAGAGATACGAAAGGGAAAGGTCAGGCGGTGGATGGTCGCATGTAAAGTCCCAGAGTAAGTATCCTCAGATATAATATCATTTCGAAACTCGACTCGCAGGGTAGTGCATTTCACTGACTACCTTGCGAATCTTTTTTGACGGCTTAGTTACGATGTAGCACTTCTCTATCTTAACCAAGCGAAATACGACCTTGACGCTGCTGTGGAGGCTTATATGGCAGATGAGAAGTGGGAGAAGGAGAACCCGATGGGAGCATCATCTAAAGGGAAGACAAATCAGACACTTCCAAGACGGCGAGTCGGTACACAGATAGGTTTGACAGGTCAAGTATAATGATTCGAGCGTAAGTAGACCTCAGAACCGATTCTACTGAGATTACTTCCTTCCACCGGTACGTATTAGACAAGACCAAATCCAGACCAAAAGCAAATTCTAGATTCCAAATCTGTAAGTCGCCGCTATCTTAATCCGAAGATCTGCTGAATATTTATGGAAGGATGATTCCTCGGCTTCGTTTAACGTTCAACGACTAGTACATGTGTTCCAAATCTAATTACTTCTGTTACCTTATAGACTAATTGATCAAGTCTCTCATCCTTAATGTAGAAAGTTCAATTTACAACACGCTTCATCACACCATAATGCCACACAACACAGCTGGAAGTACATGATTGTCTAGAAAGGTTGACTGTATCTGTAAACGTACTTCCTTCAATTGCCATTGTACGTCGTTGATCTGTACTCTTTACAAATTGAGCAATCAGCTCTGACACCAAAATCTTGGATTCCTGCCGAGCCGTCCGATATTCCTTCAACTCGTTTGAATAGTGCCATTGAGAGACTATGGTCAGGATTCGTAAACTACAACTTGGGGTGCCCACTCTCCTAGAGGTAGTTGATCGCATATGTCTTTTGTTTTTCCTAGGAATTGTGATAGCGGTGTTGTATCGGTTCTCTTGGACAGGTATACAATCCGCAGCCTTTTTTTCAGTGACCTTGTCATGGCCTAGCTGACCCTAGATTTTAGATGCTCACGATCGTTACAAGTGCTATGGACTACTCACTCAAGGCCGGTGGCTCGATATTCCAAAGGTTCCCAATATCGAACCTCCCTCCAACTGGCAACCTCCTGGGTGTATGTTACACAAGTACAACGCAAAGGATATCTCAACGTGTCTGAAGTCTCGCAAAATCGTGTATGCTGGTGACTCCACAATCCGGCAGATATTCTGGGCGACCGCACGAAAGCTAGATGCAAAGGGTGCAGACGAAGCAAGGTACTACGCTGAAAAGCACGAGGATGTAACCTTCAGCAGGGCAGATGTCACACTCGAGTTCATCTGGGACCCGTTTTTAAATACCTCAAACCTACATCAACAATTAGCTGTTTATCGAGACGCTCAGGATACGCGAGCACAGGGAGACCAGGAAGGCCGCAAAAGTCCTGCAATAGTACTCATTGGAGGTGGATTATGGCATGTACAACACTTTAGTAAAGATTCACTGAAGCCTTTCAAGGACTCCGTCGACACCATCACTTGGCTTGCGGACCATGGCGAATATGGTGTCTCGAGGCAACATAACTCACCCTCTTCCCGTAACGGACCCAATCCAGATGATCGTGTGGTTTTTGCTCCAGTCCAAGTTCCCTGGTACGATTCCTTGTCTCCGTCCCATGCTGCGAGTCTCACTGCAGCCAACATTAACCCTTTGAATGAACATCTCCAAGAGCTCTCCACACAACAAAAGGCGCTTGTTGCATGGAGCTACTTCTTCATGACTTTACAAAGAAAGCCAGCGTATGAAGAAGACGGGTTACATGTCGTTGATACTGTCGCACGTCGGAAAGCAGATGTGCTGTTAAATATGAGGTGCAATGCTGAGGTCACCCGTATGACAAAGTATCCGATGGACAAGACTTGCTGTAGTGATTATGTACGGATGAGTTGGGTTCAATTGGCTATCGTATCCGTCTCGCTATGGACACTACCGCTCTTGGTCTGGGTTACCTTTGGGGGTATGTACACCACTATCAGTTTGAGCAGAGAAAGCCCTAATCGATATTACAGGTTTAAAACGGCAGCCATGGTTACCATCAGCCAAAATATCTCGCGCTCTTCTGCTTTTAGGGCTGGCAATGTCGTATTGCTTCTTCGCCGACCGTACACAGATATTCAACAAATCTCAAAAGCAATATTCGTCTGACGAATTCACCGCTTTAAGCGTCATCACTATCGGTCTTGGAGTCCTATCTATTCGTCGATCCGTCGCACCACCGATTCGTAAAGGGAGTATGCAAGACTTTGTGCCAAAAAATACAGACCAACCTTTCCTTTCAAGATATCAAACAGATGAATGGAAAGGGTGGATGCAATTCGCGATCTTGATTTACCACTATACCGGTGCTTCGAAAGTTCTTTGGATTTACGAGATTATCCGGATATTGGTCGCCTCCTATCTGTTCATGACTGGTTTCGGTCATACTGTCTTCTTCTACCGAAAAGCGGACTATTCCCTTCGCCGTTGCGCATCGGTCCTTGTACGACTAAACTTATTGAGTTGCCTGCTGCCTTATATCATGCGAACCGATTATTTGTTCTACTACTTCGCACCTCTTATTTCCTTTTGGTACATGGTAATATACTTAACCATGAGAATCCGCCATTCATGGAACTATTCGCTCCGCTTCCTGTTAAGCAAGATCCTGATCTCTGCCATTATCGTCACAGCTTCAGTCAGAATTCCGGGTGTTTTTGAAGGGGTCTTTCGCCTGTTAAGAAAAACCTGTGCTATTGACTGGAATGTCACAGAGTGGCGTTTCAGGCTCCAGCTTGATAATTACATAGTGTACATTGGTATGGTAGCTGCCATCATGTTCATAAGGATCTCCGATGTCTTGGGCGGAGAGCGTCCTATGAATGGCCTTTTCAAGGTTATCCACGCTCGATTTTCTCTACTAAGAACGATTTCTATTGTCGGGGCCGTTGCCATCACACCTGGATTCTGGATCCTTACACGCCGTTCACCAAATAAATTCGACTACAACTGGCGGGTGCCATACATTTCCTGCTTCCCTATTCTTTCCTTCATCGTCCTCAGGAATTGTAGTCGACATGCACGCAACTTCTACTCCTCAATCTTCGTATGGCTCGGTAGATGTTCCCTCGAGACATTTACCTTGCAATTCCACATCTGGATGGCAGCGGATACCAAGGGTCTTCTAAGCTTGGTCTCCCTTAGGCAGACAGCTACACACATAGAAGGCAGATGGGTAGACTTTGTGCTGCTTACTATAACCTTCTTCTGGGTTAGCTGGCACGTCGCTGCTGCTACGACAAGAATTACCTCGTGGATTGTTGACCCAAGCGAAGGTCGGTCGGAGGTTGAATCGTCAGAACTCCAAGGGCTTCCTTTAATCGCTCTTGAGTTGCCACGAACGAAGAGTGATCATGCGTTGAATGGGTCCCTTCGAAGACATAGGGCCGTTGTGAGTAGGTCCACGTCTAAACTCAACAAGCTCATAAGGGACGACTTGAGAGTACGGCTTGTACTTATCCTTGGGGTTATGTGGCTCCTGAATCAGGTAAGCCACTCTGCGCGCATATTGCCCCTTCTTTCCCCCAATCTACTGACATAACCGTATAGATGTACTGATAAACCAACAGTTGTGCTAAGCGCTTTGTTAAGTACTGGGTGGCATCGCGTTTTAGGCTCCAGTGCATTTTCCAGCGCTTCGTAGCATTCCCAATTGTGTGGTAGACCACCGTTTTTCTTCTACATCCTGGAGAAACACTCTCGGGAGCTTTGGGTTGTAATAGATAAGGGGAATACAGATACGATGGATAGCAATCTAGAGCTTCGAGCTATCTCGGAAAGCGTTTTCGTTATGGACCGGTTGTTCTAGATTACGATTCGAACCACCATATTGGCCAGCATCGACACTAAAACTCTCGTCGCCTGAAAAATGCCTACGCCGCACCACCCAATGATCAGCAGTCAGCATCCTTAAATCCCATACATCTCCATCAGATGCACTTCTCAAAACTAAGGGAAATAGGGAAGATACTACTTACCACCCCCTCTCCGCGCCACCACTCAGATGCTCACAACTACCATTCATCACACAAATCCAACCCCCGCCCACACCCTTTCCCCTCCACCCCAACTCCGGCACCTCCGTCCCCTTCTCCCTCCTTTCCATCTCTCTTTCCACCCTCCGTCTCACAAACTTACTCACCCCGCAAGTAAACGGTTTGAAATCCTCCTCATTCGCATCCCGCGGCATTACTCCGGTCAACACCCTACCCATCGCAATCAAGCTAGCAGCATGCGTGCATATCACTATCGCTACATCCTCATCCCCAACTTCTCTATCAAGCGAGGAGATGATACAGCTGAGAGCGTATGCGCAGCGGTCGTGCACCTGCGGCAGCGTTTCACCATTACGAGAGGGGATGATCGAGGAAGTGTAGGTGAGCGAGTGAGCCGGGAAGAGAGACCGGAGGGTTTTGGGTGGGGCAGGGAAGGGGTGCATGAAAGGGGCGTGGCCGTACCACTCCCCAAGCCCGGTGTCTACTCGTATCTCGGAAAGTCTGAGTTTATCGACCGTTGGCTGGATGGTTTGTAGACATCGGTAGTAGGGACTACTATAGACTTTGCTTATCCTTGGGTTATTGATAGAGGCGAGGTAAGCGGCCAGCTCGTGGGATTGCTCGACGCCGTGGGCGGTAAGGGGGACGTCGGCAGGGAGGTTGGTGGAGGATGGGATGGGGGTGTGATAGATTCCTGTGGTAGGGTTGAGGGTGAAGTTTGTGCGGAACTGAAGGGGATGTTAGCGGAGTGGGGGGATGGGCAAGGGAATCAGGAGAGAGGCAAGTGGAGGAGAGGGCGTACGCCGTGGCGGGTTAGGTAGATTGTAGAGACAGGCATGCTTTGTAGAGACAGAGGGTTGAGCAACAAAGAGCGTCTAGTCACCGAACATACGATTTTGTAGAGAATGCGTGCGAAGCCATCAAAGTACTCATTCCTGTCAATATTGACAGACATCTCAATTTTCGCCTCGGCATTAAGTTAGGGTTAGATCTATCTTATCTATATTTTAGTTCCCGCATCCTGAATGCCCAATGACGCTCTCCCCCCGTGCTTGCGCTCCCATCCATATATTTACAGGCTCTGGCTTTCGTATCTTGCAGGTTGCAACAATCACTCTGGGAATAGGTGTAAGCACCTTTGAATTCGGACATACCTTAACAGAAACCCTATCATACATCATGCCAATTCTTGATGAGGCCATGGACAGTCTCCCAGTTAGAAACAGCTCAAAAGGTCGGTCCTTGTTCCGCTTTGGATAGTAGAAAATCTCTTAGGTCGCTGTCGTTATCTGTTGTCGCATCAAGGAAGAGCCTGAACAGCTATGTTTGGCACTCATGCCCACATTGAGTTCTTTTACGAGCCCTCCTCGATAATTATGCGTTATAGTGTTACATTGAGATTGTTATGACCTTTGCTGCACCCGTTTAATGTAATATCCCCGAGTGCTTGTTCACCATTCGTATGACTCTAAGCTTAAGATTTCTATGACACTTGCTGTAGGAGAATTTGAAGACGCGAGCTTACGTATGCCTTCCACGACGCAGCCGCTTTTGTTGCAGAGCCGCAAAGCCTCACCCCCAGAGTCAGTGCTACATCGCTTGATACAGAGGACCCACCAGGTACTGCCGTACCTCAGAGGCAGCATCGTGCAAGTGTCGGGAAACGTCTGTCCGGGCGTCCTGGGCCAGCAGCATCGACAGTGTCCCTGAACTCTACGGCCAGTCTCAGCAGTTTTACCGGTGATGACAGACCTAAACTTGGCGGCCAAGCCTCATCATACGGCCGCTCGAGCCATCATCGTCATTCAAAAGATGTTATAACACAAGTGACAGAGTGGCTTCAGCATGAGAAGGCAAAGAGAGCTGCGCGCAGGGGGCAAACACAAGATGGCCAGTCTAGGCTCACTAGTGCGGTCGATGCTACCAAGTCTTTACTCGGTAAAGGACACAGTGAAGGCCATACGCATCAGAAAGGCAGGCATCGACATGCAAGCTCTTCTTCTGGACTGTCTGATACGAGTCTTGCCCTGGAAGAACTGGAAAAGATCGTAGCAACGGGCATGAACTTCGATGGTGACAAAGTTATCACCCCAAAACAAGAAAGAAGAGGGTCCCACTTCTCCCGCCGAGGATCTACTAGAAGACGCACTCTTAGGAAATACTCAACCGTAGCCTCATCAGACACAGACTACCAGGAGGGCGATGCTCTTGTGCCTTCCGCTGAAGTTGTCCTCGACAATTCGAAGACTCTAGGCTACACTGGAGGAGCAGCGGAATCCCAGACAGATCTTCTAAATCCAAACAAACGGAGTATGAGGGAGAATGAGGCTTGGGTGCATTTTAAGAAGGTCGGTCTCTGCCCTTATATCAATCGACTTTCTGCTACTTTTCCGAATCGCTGACATCCTAAAGGAAATCGTTCGACTAGCTCATACCTTGAGACTCAAGGGCTGGCGACAGATATCGCTTGAAAATGGAGGTGATATTGATGTAGAACGGTTGAGTGGAGCATTGACAAACGCCGTCTATGTTGTATCGCCACCAGCAGTATTACCACAGATCCCACGAGATCCACAAGATAGCTTGACGTCAATCGTATTGAAGAAACCACCCCAGTAAGTATCGCAGAGTCTTTCTGAATACTTATGTTACGCTCTCCTTGATACTAAATTGGGGATTTGACCTTTGCCCGAATTCTCAATGCTACATTCTACCAATATACCCTTTTGCTGACTGGCTTAGAAAACTTCTCCTCCGTATATACGGTCCACAAGTGGAGCATCTCATCGACCGCGAGAACGAGCTGCAAATCTTACGCCGTTTAGCTCGAAAGAAAATAGGCCCAAGACTCCTCGGTACCTTTACTAACGGCAGATTCGAACAGTTCTTCCACGCTCGTACACTGACTGCTGCCGATCTGCGAGTACCGGAGACCTCAAAGCAAATTGCAAAACGGATGCGAGAATTGCACGATGGTATCGAGTTGCTTGAACAAGAACGTGACGAAGGACCCTTTATGTGGAGGAATTGGGATAAATGGGTAGACAAGTGTGAAGAAATTATCACCTGGATCGACCACCAAATTTTATCCGGCAAGCTTGGGCCTGCTAAAACTCGCTCCGAAGAATGGAAGAATCGGGGTTTGATATGTGGCGTCGAATGGTCGATATTCCGCCGAACAGTTGAGCGCTACCGCAAATGGCTTGACGATCAGTATGGTGGCCCAGCAGGCATACGTCAACAACTAGTCTTTGCCCACAACGATGTAAGTCTCAACAATGTCCCCCTAGACATGTACGGCAATGCTGACTTCGGATAGACCCAGTACGGCAACCTCCTCCGCCTCCAACCATCTGGCGAATCTCCCCTCCTCCTCCCTTCCAACGAACACAAACAGCTAATAGTCATCGACTTCGAATACGCCTCCGCCAACGTTCCCGGCCTGGAATTCGCAAACCACTTCACCGAATGGTGCTACAACTACCACTCCCCCACCTCCTCCCACTCCCTCGACCACACAAAATACCCCACCCGCGAAGAACAGCACCGATTCCTAAGAGCGTACGTAACGCACCAACCGCACCACCCCAGACCATCCCCCTACACCGGCCCCAGCTCCGGTCCCAGCAGTTCAATCAGCAGCTTCATGCTCGACAGCCGCGCGCCCCCGGCCCAAATTGCCGAGGAAGAGCGCGAGCGCGACGAAGCCACCGAGTCCGAAATCGCCCGCCTCATGCTCGAAGCCCGCATCTGGCGCGTCGCCAACTCCGCCCAATGGGTTGCATGGGGCATCGTTCAAGCCAAAATTCCTCAGATGCGTCCATTACCACCCGCCCAAACCACCCTCGATTCCGACCCCCTATCCCCCGAGATGGCGGCCTTGGCGCAAGACGCGCTTGACAAGCGGCCGGAGGAAGGAGGCGATGAGACGGAGGAAGAGGAGTTCGATTATTTGGGGTATGCGCAGGAGCGGGCGATGTTCTTTTGGGGGGATGTGGTGCAGTTGGGGCTGGTGGGGAGGGAGGAGTTGCCGGAGGGGTTGGAGGGGAGGATTAAGGTTGTGGAGTATTGAGGGTTGAGTGGCCTGGGGGGAGGGGGAAGGGGGGTTGTTGATGCCGTGTGTAGGGTTGGTGGGAGGGGAGGGCGAGGGTGAGTGAGTATTGGAATGGGGGGTTTTCTTAGCCTAGGGGAATCATTAAGGAGGGATAGAGGACGCGCCGCTGATCTTTGTACCACTTAGACTAGCAATAGCTTTTCGTCCACCAGCACAGTGCATGACGATCCATCGCTTCAGTGACAGTATCAGGCAAGCCAAATTTACAACATCATGCAACTCAATCTCTCTCGTCAACCCGTTACTGCCACACGTGCCAGAAGAAGTGGAGGAGCGACCTCGCGGAATTTGTTCTTGGTACTCGGATACTGTTGCATCTGGCGTGCGGCATCTTCGAGCGGCCCCAGAAGGAGGAAGACGGCCGATCATCGTGCAGACAATGTGCTGTCGAGGATGGAGGTGTCATGAAAGCATAAACTGGTTCCGATCCTTGAGTATGGCCAACAACCCGTGTCATTGCCATGCATAACAAGACAAACCGTTGGAAAGGACTTGACTTGAAGATGGCGACGGTGCTGGCTTTGAACAGTACGACATTGGAGCCCAGCGGACGTAGAAAAAATGCGTGAAGACGGCGTAGAGGTTGCGTCGAGACTGCGGTCTCACACAACACACACGCCAGGAGGATTTTCCCTCAAGACAGCACACCGCAACGGCGCAGTCCACAGGGCCATCCCGTCACAGCACCCATTTGCTGGACGTCCGTGGACAGGACGACAATCCATGCATTCTCCCACACGTTCTTCCCGTGCCTCCTGCAACTTATCGTCCATGCTGTGTTTCCCGCCTCTTGTGCAGTCTCACGTGAGCCTTTGGCAGTCCCCGGGTATCTATCTTTCTTGCCTCTTCTGGAACTCCGCCATCCTAAGCGCCGTCACCGCAAAGAACAACAACAACGTTCACAAACCCATATCTACGAAGACTCTTCACTCCATGTGTATATCGCTAGAGTCATATCTACAATATAGTGCTGGTGTCTTTGATCTTACTTTGGGTCTTTGCGTCAAGGACTTTTGGTACAATGCTTCGAATCTTTGGAAAAAGATCCGTATGATCGACCACGATGCCTGCCATCAACCCTTTCACCGCCACAAGGTCGGCCACCCCCCTATGATCTACAATGCTATTGCCTCAGGACCTCAGACGTGTAGATGGAACTAAGCCCCTTTGGGTTAGCTGTCTTGCTTATTACGTGAGTTCCATCTACTAGGAATAAGCGCTAACCCGAAGGGGCTTAGCTCCAGCACGTCTGAGATACCTACTGAGGCAACAATGCTAGGAGGGGGACCCCACCAATGACTAAGCATACGAACATTTATTTAGATTCGGCGAGTCGGCGATAGCGGGGTTTACCTTATTAAGCACTCGTACCCCATCTGGTCAAGCTGCTACCAAATTTGGCCTAGCTGTTAATCAAATGGGGTGACCGACCTTGTGGCGGTCAAAGGGCTACCTACCTTACCTTACCTTAGGTACCTCCGTACGCATACTCGTATATTGCCACTTTGAAACTCGAAAGTCTAGTTTTGACAGGCATTTTGACAGGTGAACACACGTCAGATTGTCAGACCCACGAAAAGAAAACCGCAGCTAGACCTATCCTGTTGGCGTCTGGGAGTCTCTCACGTCGCCTGGTCTCTTTGGCTGTGTCAGATAAATCTATTGTTTTGCCGATGTAGGTATTTGTTGCTGCGCAATGCTTTCGGCGATATGTAAACGCCTCCGTTAAATCTGACCATGTCCGGACTTCGGAGGTTAGGCATGGCCGACCGAGCTTTATTCTAGCGTTGGTTGGCTGACCTGTACCCTCAACGTGAAACGCCTACTGTACGGGAGGTACGGAAGTAAACAGTGGGAACGGAACGACCAATAGAAGAATAGAACGAATAGAACACCGACTTGCAGGGGCCACTAAGTACCTTACATATGTACATGGTGGGTGGGGCGGCTGGCTAAGCTTCAATAGTCACGTACGGAGTATTCCGTACTGTAGATTATCCCTACCCCGCACTTTGGCTCCAATTAAGCGAATACCTTATGTACTTGGAGCGAAAGTGCGGGGTACGGATGCACAAACGCAACGCCCGTTCCGTATTTCCGCACTCCCGTCGGAACACGACGGACCGCGATTCCGAAATGCAACCGAGATGGCGGGCGAGAGATGCATCATTTCCCCGCCAACAACGGGTTTGTGAAGTGCGAACGGGATTTAAAATCGACACCAAACCTCCTGCATTATCTGTGAATACACGGCGCTCATCGTTGTCTGCAAACGTGACGCTCACCCTTCACCCGCCTCCCTAACCCTAACATGGTACGACTCTTCACGATCATCAGCACGATGATAAATCTTCACACCGCTCCAGCAACATCCAGAGATGGGTCTAGCGGATCCTTCCGAGTCCCTCGTCGTCGATACCGCGCGAGTGCGGCTGCTTCGGCCCCCAATATAGCCCTTCTGTTGCCGAGGACTACGTGTACCTCTGACAATCCTGTAACCTAATATACTGTGGGACTTGGGGTGTCAGCCGTTAGCACTGAAGCCACAGTCAGGGTTCATTTTGGGTGTGCTAGCCAATCAATCCCCCTTTGTTGGAAGATCGCAACAACTGATTTTCAAAATACCACAGTAGCCTCTCGGTTACCGAAAGGGTTAGGGTTACGTGACCGCTGAAGATGCTGCAGTCGATGTATTTAGGGAACGTTCATAGTACGTTCTACAATGCAACTCATTCCACCTGTACTTCCCCCCATAGAAGGTGGCCATCGTGATACCCTCGACGTTTGACGGAATTTTACGTCCTTTGGGAGGTATTGTTCTGCTGCCCGTTTCAGCGAAAAATCTAGGCCCACTACCATGCAATGTTTTGATGGTGGACAAAGTACGCCGATGGGAAGAGATCCTGATTCGAAATGGGTTCACTGGCTAGCACTCAGCCGACGGAATAATCCTGGTTCAATGTCTGGTACATCGTCATCGAGTTCCTCTCCGTCATCGCCTTCCAAAGCGTCATCAAAAATCGGCGACGGTAAACCTCTGCGCTCCCGCAGCAGCGCTACAAGTTACTTTGCTTTGCTTTCCGCCAACGGAGATGGCTCCAACGATGGCAGATCATTCGCCAATCACAAGCAACACGGAAATGTCTCTGGCTTGACTACGCGTGACATGGATTCTTCGTGGGTCGCATCGTTTACTGAGCACTGGCACCAACGTCAGTGTGCGGATATGCCCGAGGAAATGGTGCAGGAAAAAGCTCATAGCTTAGAACAGCCTTTTCTCAATATCAACAAGACACTGTCACCTTCGGAGACTCAGCAACTGCAGGTGCAGACAAGCCTACCTCAAGATCCAGAAAATGGTGTTGTATCCAACACCGCCACTACTGCTTCTACTGCACCAGCCGTTTCCAGCTCAGTGGGAATAACAAGCCCGTTGCCATCTCCCTTGAACAATCTTTTGGATTCCGATATTGACAGCCTGGGCACATTCACTGAGTTTCTCTCTAGTTTTTATTGCGCATTGCCCTTCGATGCAACCGACACACAAGCAAACGGAGCTGCAGCACCGTGCGCTACAGCTGGGCTCGATTATGGAGATCTCACCTGGCTCGAAGAGCAGCATGCATATCCTCTCAATACAAGCGATGTGTTGGGGGGTTCAAGTCCTACTAGCAAGCGTAGTCGCGAAGGGTATCCTGGCGATTACACAAACGATGGTCAAACTCACCTAGAAAACGTTACAAACAAAAAGCAAAAGACTTTTCATCCGTGGACTAATCGTCTCGAAACATCATCACCATTTTCTTCTAGTCAATAGACAGCAACAACCCACCTTGGAAAAATGAGCGCTACAGCAGACAGGCAGAATAAGGAGGAAGGGTCACGTGATTGATAGACGATAGACGAGCAGCTGCCGAGCATCTAGCAGGGCACAGAGTAGTACATAAACGAACACGAAGCCCACGGCTTCAGGTGTGTTCAGCATCATTCGTTATCTGTAGCTTCAGCTACCTTAGATAGCCCTACAAAGCTACAGTTACCCCTCAAAGCTCAGAGCTCGTCTTCCTTGCCTCGACACTCCCCTGCCCCAGAGAACCAACCCTTGGTTCACCGAAGTTAGTTCACCGAGACAAACGCCGACACCAAAAGTCACCCACAAGGACTGTTCCATCCTCATCAACAAGCATGTTGGATGCTTTGATGTCACAATGAAGCCAGCCATTTATGTGGAAGGTAATTCAGTCCTTGGAGCGCTTGTTCAAGCGCTTGTGGCAACGATGCTTTCTTCTCGAAAGGACTGCCGGAGCTCATGAGACGAGTTGCAATGTGTGTAGTTTGCTGCCATTGATCCAGCAGCCACCACGCACACGCAAAAGAGTTGAATATTGGAAAAGCGACATGAGCTGCGTTTCACGGCGAAGGTCTGCAAAGTCGCATTGGAACGCTTCGAGGTCAATAACCTTGACGACTGCGCATGCACGTCCTTTGTAGCGGTTGCAAAGTTGCTTGATGTACAAATAGATGATGCTCCAAAACCAATGGGAGGATCGAGAATAATATAGGTAGTCGCTTGATTTGGTTCGAATAAGGTACATGGGCCAGTCATCGACGACGGCGCTAATGTGTTGCTTGCTGCTGGCCCGCCCTACTCTACTGGTCTCATTGCCAAGCAAAACCAGTCTCAACTCTCAAGTGATGGCGGAAGAATAATGACTGAAGTGGTATGTATAGCTTTGTTATTAGTTAGACATGCCTATGCTATTATTATACTGTACCCAAAAGTATCAGATCTCTGGAAAACGTGAGATGCACATTGTTTCGGCGTCTTGGAACGGAAAAGCGGCTCGACAAAAGTTACGAGCAGTCATTCGGAGCAGAGTACGCGCTTCGAATGGCTACAGTAGACGACTAGACGTCGTCCCCTGCTGCTGGACAGGTGCCCAAAGTGCGCGCTAAAATCTCACAACAATCCAGCTCCGTCGGAGTCCGTGTGCCCTATCCAGCGCTTCTTCTGACTCCGCCGCCTCCGGTTCAATGATGAAAGGATGAGTCAAGGTATACTCGGACGGAGCGATAATTCAAGCTCGGATCTCCTCCTCATGACCGTGCCGTGAGCATCTGGGAGGCGCGGAGCAACGGTCTATCTCGTTGCCCGCGGCCACAGATGGCTTCAGTGCAGATCATGGTAGGTTCAGCTAACGGACCTGTGCACGAGAACCCTCTTTCGTATCCGATGAGGATTGCCAGGCCCAAGGGAACCTCAAGAGATAAAACGAGCCAAGATGAAGACATGACCCCATTTAGTCACACCTTGAGCATTGATTCTTTCTTCCCAACATCTTTCCACCAAACTAGTCAACAAGATGCCTTCCGTTAGCCATCTTCCTTCTACAGATACCCAAGTCTCCAAGATCCTTTCCATCATCTCGGCCTACCGCCACCGTTCGGTCAACGTACCAGACCGCTTTGCAAAATTTGTTCCACAGCTTCAGAAGCGACTCACCGACACTGTCTCCAAGAAGGAACCTGTGCGTTTCATCTTGCCGGCTTTCCCTTTTAAGGCACCGGCCGAGGACATCAAGAGCAAGACCCTGGGCTCATTGCCAGACAAGGCTGAAGAAATTGCTCTGCAAACGCTCGATGGATTTGCTGATTCCATTGCTGAGATCTACGAGGGTGGCGCCAATGTCGTGATTGTGTCGGATGCTTCCGTCTATGGAGGTGCGAAAAGCATAGTATCCCTTGGAAAACTATCGTGTCGCTAACACTGCTGTGCTATAAGACATTCTACAAGTCTCGGACGCCGACGCTTTTGCTTACCAACACGAGTTGCGAAATTTTGCCTCCTCTCTCGGTCTCAAGCACCTTGAATTTGTACGCCCAGGTACGCTAGCCGGCATCGTTTCCAAAGATGCACAGACGCTCGAGAAGTACTCTGCCCAGGTACAACAAACACGCAATCTTCTCGACGGTCCTTTTGCACAACAAGTTGATACAAGCGAGGATGAAAATGTGCAAGCAACAAGCAAGCACTACGATACGGCTCTTCCAAAAGACCAAGATCCAGAAGCTTTCAAGGCTGCGATGCTAAAGCGAGGAAAGGTACGATTCTCGTATTGACTGTCAGTCGTTTGTCATTGAATGTTGCTGACACTATACATTCCCTATTTATTAGGCCTACGCCAAGCTGATTGCTTCAACATCGCAATCGTCCATTCGTCTGTCTATCCACGAGTCAAACAATGTCGGCAAAATCACTCTTGACCTCTTTCCTCCATCGACGAACCCAAGCTTTCTCACACCATGGCATGGCGCCGTCGCCGTCCTCGCGGATGCTAGCGTGCTCGTTGTCGATGCATCGACGGTAGACAAGGCCAAGTTTGACATTGTGACCGATGCCCAAGGACGACCTTGGTTGCTACGTGAAAAGTCTGACCTCTTCAACTGGCCCGGCATGACGCTCGACTTTGAGCCGCTCTACCCATGTGGTATGCTTGTCAAGCCTAGGGAAGGTCACGGCCCCTACAAGTTCGAAGATGTGGATATGAAGCGCGTGCGCCGTCTTGCCCTTTCCACAACACCTCTACTTCTTCGAGGATTCACCATGGAGGTTCAAAAAGAAGTCTTCCGCACCAAAGCTGGCGAGTTGGGCGAAATCCAAATGTGGCCATTTGGCGATATTCTCGAGGTTCGGGAGAATGTAAGCTTGAACATGAACAACGTTCTCACCAACGAAGCCATGCCTTTCCATTACGATGGTATCTTCAAGACGATCAAGGATGAAAAGACGGGCGAGTGGATTTCGGTGCCGCCATTGTTCCAAATGTTCCGCAATCGTGCAGCAGATCAGCAAGTTGGAGGCTTGACACTCTTTTCGTCGTCACGTAACATGCTTCCACTCCTCGGCCCAGAAACCATCCAGCTTGACGAGCTGCGTAAACTCAAGTGGGAGACATTCACGGTAGCCAATCAAGCCTTTGGAGGAAAAGAGCTTATTTTACCCTTCATTGCACCCCACCCAGAGACGGGCGCTGATACATTCCGTTTCCATGAACCCTGGCCAGCAAGCAAGTGCATTGGCGCGACCAGTGAACCGACCATCGTCGAGGTGCCTGGCCTACCCGTTGCCGAGGGAGATGCGCTGTGCGACAAACTTACCACACTCATGTACGATCGCCGAGTTGTCCTGCGCCACCAATGGAGTGAAGGTGACTTTATCTTCAACGACAACGCCACGACACACCACACACGAACAGCCTTTGAGAGTGGCCACCGTGAACTCTGGCGTGTGCACGTCAATTAGATGCCAGGAATCCTATAGCTTTATACCTTCGTCTTGCATCTATGGTACTTCCTTTGATTTGTATGTTCGCTTTCGCTTGATTGAAGTAAAAAGAAAGAGCAATGAATTCATGCTTGTTCCTAACTATTTGGGTACTGCTTTCTCATCGTTGCCATACTGCCGTCAGGTTGGTAATTCAAGTCTGGGAGCAAATGACAGCACGTAAATCCCGTTTATTGATGCTTCAATGATTTTTCCATCTATTTGGTTGGAGTCGCAATCGAGAATCATTGAATGTTGTTCTCATTCATTGTTTGATCCTTGGTCCGACACATATACAAATTGTCTCATCGCCTCTTCTACAGAGAATTTGACAGATTTGTGAATGGTTGATATGCTCTGTGCGTTCTGGGGACAGACTCCGTGCATCCCGGAGCAAAACCCGGAGACGTAAAAGACCACGCACAAACGAGGCTAATGCTTCTTTTGAGGCTTGTTGACTAGAAATTCATCGTTTCAATCAATTACGTTTCATGGAAATGACAATTTCCCTTCGCCTCTTGCCATTGTTTGGATGTCTTGCTCCGGTTTCGAGAGCACATTATGTGCGTTTGCCAATAGTACCAATGTGAAACAAGCGCAACAATGAACCCATGTACAAAACAAAACCCAAGGATAGTAAGAGAGGTACACAGAGAGGAGGAAACCTAGCGTAGAGCAAGCTTACATAGACCCAGCGGAGAGATCTCCGCCACTAGAAAAGGGTGTGATGGCAAAATGAGAGCTAGAGTCATTGGTACCCCCATCAGTGTTATTGATCTGTCGTGGTCGTACCACTATAGCAAGGCAACCACCACAAGGTGACGAATGGCAGCTGATGACGAAACAAATCAACCTGCTACCATAGACCAAGCTTTCTTCAAACAGGCCAAACCAAAAAGGTACCTTGCCTATACAATACTTGGCAGTCTTCCACCACTTTCCGAAAGGCAAGAACGCCAGCGAGTCATGTCTGTATCGTCTTTGCATGATCACCTCTCGTGGGGCTTTGGATGGAACATCACTCGTGGATACAATTCTATCACAACGTCTGTCTCCAAGAACATGGAAATCAAAACCTTGGTGGAGATATATTATCGTCAAGTGGCTCTGTACCTCTCTGCAAGGAGAGCAAAAAACCGAGTATCGAACGTTCCGAGGCCAAAGATGTATCAAGCTCACATTGTAGCCGGCCTCGACCCGAAAACTCTGATGTTGATGCGATAGCGTGTGATTCATGGAGCAGGCAAAAGTCTCGCAAGCATGTCCTTAAAAACGCCAACGCAGCTTTTCATTGAGAACTTTGACATTTCAGGCTATTCTACTGATGGAAACGGCAATAGTGAAGCAGATACGCCACCGCTAGCCAGCGATTTGGGGCCCTTCTGGTGAGGACGGTTCATTCGAAACGGGCTCTTCTCAAGAGGTGTCGCAACCGTCGGTACTCGTTGCCAGAAAGAGACCAAACGACCTTACCGAAAAATACAACGAACGTAATGACCGGATGACAAGAGGCGTTTCGAGCAGACTCTTTGCGAAAGAAAGACACCGCTGTTTTTCTGTATGACGCATTGTACAGTGTCTTTCTTGCTGTCATCTTACTACTGGTTCATCAAGACGACTAAATATCTAAGCACATTCCCCTTAACATGAACAAAACATGAACAAAATAGAATTCCTCTTTAGAAGTTCAATGTTGGAATTTCAGGTGTGATTTGGTTGGTAATCTCCGCCCTATAGGGCTGGGGGCCGCTAGTAGAGTTTTCACCGTCCACCTCCTAGATAGACAATCCAGCTTCAACCCCATATACTAAATGCCCCATATGACCTCGTATTCCAATATTCAAGACTACAGGGTGAGATAAAACACCAGACAAACCTTACCATGATGCACTTGTTCGTGTGAAAAAAGTTCAGCACTAGGGCTATTGGATGATGAGTCGAAAGGTCCCCATGCACAGTCATGGCTCCATTCGGACCTGAACCGGAGCACTTTTCCATGCACTGCCCGTGAGTCCTAGCGGCTTTGCTAGAGCCTTCGTCCGGGTCCGCGGAGTGCTGGGGAGGCGAATCTCGTAGTGCATCAACTCGGACTCCGGTAGTGCGAGCTAAGCAAAGTGCAGAAAGACGCGGTGTTGGATTAATGGCGCGGAAAGGATGCATTCTTTGTATCGAGTGTAGAAGCAAATCAGCATCGGTTTTCCTTGACCAACTTCTCTTTCTTTAGGCTATTTCCAATGGCGCCGCCTCGCAAGCTGATGTCGTCAAGCGACTACGCAGAAATGTTGAGCCGCTACGACATTTGGCTCTTTGACTGTGACGGTGTGCTTTGGTCTGGTGACGATGCCATTGCAGGGGCTCGCGAGATAATCGATTTGCTACGAGGCCTAGGGAATCGAGTGTTATTTGTAACAAATAATGCCAGTCGGAGTCGAAAGAGTTTCAAGAAAAAGTTCGACAAATTGGGAATCAAGGCCAGTGAGGTGAGGAGCGACACGTGGTTGTTGTTTTCTTATGCTGACAAGTTCATAATGGCATATAGCATGAGATTGTGTCGAGTTCATTCGCAGCAGCAGTCTATCTCAAGAATGCGCTCAAGTTCCCTGCAGACCGTAAAGTGTACGTCATGGGTATGCAAGGTATTGAAGAGGAACTTGATGCCGTCAACATCTTGCACTGTGGTGGAACAGCAGCCGAAGACAACCAGCTCCTCCCTGCCAATGACTTTTCTTCCCTTACGAGTGAAGAGGCAATTGATCCCAGTGTTGGCGCAGTTCTTTGTGGCTTTGACATGCACATGAGCTATACAAAATTGTGCAAGGCATTCAAACACATTACGCGCAAAGGAGCCGAAGGAGCCGTCCTTGCGGGGGAAAAGGGTGGAGGCTGCCACTTTATCTTGACGAATGACGATTCAACTTTTCCAGCTGCTGGTGAACCATGGCCAGGTATGATATACATACAATGGCTGAAATGTGCTAACGACACATTTCTTTTGGTAGGTGCCGGTTCCCTCGCTGCTCCACTCATCTGTTCTTCAAAGCGTGAACCAATAGTGATCGGCAAGCCACACGCCCCCATGCTCGACATGGTCAAGTCGTTCTACAAGATTGATGAAAAACGTGCAATCTTTGTGGGCGACAACATCAATACGGATATTTTGTTTGCCAAGCATGGCAACATTGATTCGCTCCTCGTCCTCACAGGCATCTCCACAGAGAGTGACTGCCAAGCCGAAGACATTTGGCCATCGTATATCATCCAGAGCATTGGCGATTTAGCACAGTGGAAGGGTGATCATGTCCAAACTACAGGCTTGAGCACTGTTGAAGGACGTGTAATTCATGCTTTCTAGACCGAATTCATGGGACAATGCAAATAGAATCCCACGACCTTCTTTGCTCACTCTGTTAGACCACCGTAGATGAGCATTTCCTTCTGTATACCAAATTTCAACAAACATTTATTGCCCGAAATCAGCGGGCGATAGTGACTTTCATGCCTAAAGTTTAGGGTTTGTCCCCTAAATTTAGGTGACGGTCGCATAGAAATTAGGGGGCTACTGTATGATAGGGCTACATATGTACATAAGGTAAGGTACTAAAAATCTTGCTGGTTCCGGCCCGTGCTAGCCGAACCTTGCCTGGCGCTGCACGAGCGGGCAACTGGGACACGCCGCACCCGCCCAACCGCCGGAGAGCAGTGGCCAGTGAACAGAATGCCTCATAGTCATGGCGCTAGTGGGGCAATACTACCTACCTTACACAGTACCCACCAGATTTCAGAACGATGGGCGTGTATGCTGAGAACTGCAACCAAATAGCAGAGCATACGCGCGCAACATTCTCCTTGACATGAACCATGCCCTTTTTCCATCTTGCCACCAACAATGGTTGATCATAGTACAAAGGACGGGGACGCCAGCACCAAGGCCTCCCCAGGCTCGGAATCTGGCGTGCGCAAGTTTACTCTGTCCTGTGCACGATGTAGAGCATCCAAGCTCAAATGTGACAGAAAGGAACCATGTGTATGTTGCCGTCTTTTAATGCGATATCGATTGACGTGGTAACTAATCTTTTTCATGTAGATAGAATGTGTCAGGCGTAACGTCGGTCATCTTTGTACCAAAGATGCATGTCAGCCAAGGGCAAAAAGGGCAAAGACGGAACACAACAATAATAATACCAAGACGTGAGTTTTGCTCCATGATTCTTCGTACCATACCTCTCACTGACTTACGTTTATGTTATCAGCAATGCGTCACAAAACCAGGAAACAGAAGCAGAAGAGGCTGCACAAGTACTCGAGCACTTCGTCGAGGGAACGTCTCGCACCAATGCCTACCCATCCGCTGTCTTTGAATCAACATTATCCTTTGTGGCACCAGACTTTCCCAACCTGTACTGGTTAATCACCAGTAATCTACAAAGACAAGGTGAGAAGCTTGCATTGATTCGAGAAATTGTCGATGCTATGCCCGGGCTAGACATGATTCATCTCCTCTACGAAGTCTTTGTCACTCGTTGTCAAGGTCCTCTTGGCAATGTTGTACACACACCGATATTTATGAAGCAAGCAGAAGAGTTTTGTGGCTGCTTGGGTCTTGCTTCGCCAGAAGCACAAGTCATGGCCCTGTCCAGTACAATTTCCATGGATACACTTGCCTGTCACCTCTTGGCGGTGCGTATGCCACTATACCGCGCATCAAGCGTATGCTCACGTTTCCGTTTTAACAGCTCGTACTCGCTCTCGCCTTTCATCCCACACCATCTCAACTTGGCTGGTCTCCTACATCTCTGACTCTTCGTGTGGAAGAGCTTCGAGCGTCAGATGTGCATTCTAAGACGTGGAGGTCACTTGCCTTGCGTTGCATTCAAGGAGGGGTGTCGCTCTTTTGTGGTTCGATTGCCAGTTTACAAGCTTCCATTATGCTTTTGCTCGATGGCCAAGAGGGATCGTTGGCGCTCGATGCAATCTTGGTCACCGCAATTTCGGGAGCCCAGAAACTAGGTTTGCATCGACTAGGTGACGCAAGGTTAGAAGCCTCTACATCGCCCACCTCTTCCTCTGAAGATGGCTCATCAACATCGACGGAGCCACCCCGCATCCGAACAGAAATTGGTATTCGCATCTGGTGAGTCATTTGAACACAAACATCTCTCTTTGGAGCTTGGTCTCTGATTTGTTTGAAACATAGGTGGGCACTTGTGATGCGAGATTGGTCACGCGGACAAGCGCTGGGTTACTATAGTATTCATCCCTTACAATTCAGTACTCGGATGCCGTTGCACATAAATGATGATGATCTCTGCCCGACGACGTTGAAGGTCAATGTCCATGGTCACATCACTGAGCGGCCTCGATCCGAGTTCACCATGCTCTCATATACAGTCCACGCTCTAGAAATTGCGGTTTGTGCGCGTGAGTCCATCGACTTGCGTGGTCCCCTACACCAAGCACAACGGCAAGAAGAGACAAATGAAGGTGCAATGATGCGAAACCATCTCAACAAGAAGTATGAAATTTTTGTTGCTGGATTGCCGTCTTACTTTAGACTGGGAAGCAGCGTGGGACTCACTTCAACGGGTCCCATGGCAGCGATACCAGTGCAGCGATGGATGTTGCATCAGCAGCTTTGGAGCCTATTCTTGAGACTTCATCGAGCCAGTCTCTCGTCTCAGGATGGCCACGCATCCTGTCAGCTACTGGCACAGAACATTATCAGCACTCAAGCGCAAATACAAGCGCGGTGCGCCGTTTGTGGTTCTCTATCCACCAGCGATACCCAATTGTTCAATGCTGCCATTGTACTGCTCATTGACTTGCTATTCTCATCCAAGCACAAGGATGCAGATCGTTCAAGTGCCCAACTAAGTCGATTAATGACAAGAGACAAGATTCGGGAAGCTATCGAGCTATTGCGGACGCAAAGTGATGCACAAGGCTCACCGTTCCCACAAGACCCTCAATTGGAACGAGTCAAAGCCGCTGCTCAGCGAAGTGTTATTGCTCTCGAAGCCTTGATGAAGCTAGAGGAAGAGGAGTCTGGCAACAATGAAGAAAGCTACGGAGAAAATTCGACAGGAAACCGTCTGGAAGGACAAGGAGTAAAATCTGACGGTAGTGCAAGGAAATCGCTCAAAAACCAGGTCATGGACATCTTGGAGGCTCTTCAAGAAAACGCCAGAAACGCAGCTGCAGCAATGGAACAAGCAAGTCTAAACTCGTTTTCCGCTCTAGACATGTATATGCCTTTACCAACTGCTACTGCTGGATTCCAAGACCTGGACGTGCTACCAGTGCTCTCCAATGACCCGAGCTGCAACTTTTGGGAATTCTGGGACTTTGCTCCTCCTCCTCAATCTCCTACGGAGAATGGGTTTTTTCCGGCTACAGCAGACTTGCAAACCCTCGTCGACTCGATGCCATTTACGCCGTCTTCCGGCGAGGCGCACTCGTTGAGCAGCTTCGGCACACCAGAATTTGCCGATGTGTATAGCAATCCTGATGGCACCCGTGTCACACACACGTCACCTTCGTCTATGGGGAGTGGACCTATCACGTTGAGCGGAGGATGTGAGGCTGCAACGACACCTTCAAGCGCTGATGCATATGTAGCAGCCAAGTTTTTGTTAACTCATGCCTTGGGCGATGGGTACCCTCTCCCCCCTGTAGGTTAGATCTTTTGGCAAGCAGCAATGTTCCGTGGCCAATGTATTACGGGATAGTACGTAGTGTGAGGAGAATGACTCGTCACCTCTTGTTGGGGTAATGCAAGCAAATCTGTCATCAAAGTCCATCTTTTCTCTCTCTTTGGGTACATCATATTCTTTGTCAGCATGTTTTTTGGTGCACATCACATTGTGGCAACGTAGACGAGAGAAAATGTACAGTCATTTCATTTCAAGTGATCTTTAGTTCATTTATAGTACCGATGTGAGAAATTTCCGGAGGAAAATGTTATTCTACACGGTAGCATTGGTGCTGCTCCGAGGCAAATCGACAAAGGGATCGTCGGCAGGATCCGAGTGCCACCGGTACTCCAAGCCAAATGCAACAAATCGGGCGTGTCCCAGTGCCTTTTCTTTGTCGAAGCCCGGGATCGCCGTTGCGTCGCCCTTGGCGCTTGCCTTTTGTAGTGGAGTGGGGGCGGCTTTACGATCCTCGGGAGCAACATAGGTGTTGGCGAGGAACGCAAAACCCGCGTCGATACCGGCCGTGACGCCCGACGAGGTCAAGAACTTGCCGTCTTGCACCCAGCGGGCACGCTTTTGCCACTGGACGCCCGGGTCTAAAAGAAGTAAAAAAGGTCAATGTAAAGCAAAAAGTGACGGGACTATGTATGGTAAGTCCAACTGCACGTACACTTTGGCGTGAATTCATCATAAAGGCGCTTGTTTGTTGTTGCCTTGCGGCCATCGAGCTGACCCGTGGCAGCGAGGAGGATGGATCCCGTGCAGACGGTAAAGACATTGGCTGCACGGTCGGCAAGCTGAGCGATTTGCTGCAGCAGAATGGGATCCCACACCAGAGGCATCATGCCGAACCCTCCCGGGATGAAGAGCGTATCGAATTGCTCCTCTTGCTGGAGAGCTTCGGCCAAGGAAAGGTTGGGCAGAGTGCCAATCCCGTTTTTGATGGAGGATTCCAAGCCATGCGGAGCACCCAGGTTGTGGATGTTGACCAGCTTGAGAGTGTAGTAGTCGCTGCGGGGGACAATAGCGCCCAAGGGACCAAAGAGATCGAGCGCTTCAAACTCGTTGTAGACGAGCGAAAGGATGCGGTGCTGCGTGGGCATTTTTTTTTCTTTTTCAAAATGCCAAGTCCGAGTTTTTTGACCAACACAACCTTTTTGCAAGAGTTGAGGGATTTGACGAAGTTTTCACTTCTTATTTTGTGTGTATACTGTACCTAGTGCGGAGCAATCGGACTCTGGCTGGAGAATCCGTGGAGAGAGTTGTTTGTAGTGTCCGCGGACCGAGTTCGACAGTCCGTAGCGCGAATCTTTGCTTTGCCTCCGAGTATTCTACGTCCGCCTCAAGAGCGCTGTCACAATGCAGGTGCCGTTCGTCACTGACGGATCGAGCACTTGGTGAGAGGCCAGTGATGTTAGCCGTTGACAAAGGCCTAAGAAGAATGTCGAGGGCAGAGGATTCTTTCATTTCTTTGGTTCATCTCTCTCTTGCGTTTCGATGCACGTGCTAGTGAGGTCACGAGGTGAGGTTCGTTTTGATGGGCTTGACCTATTGAGGCCTAGTGGCAATTCGGGTTCAATAAACTCCAGCATCCAGCATCCTCCATAATTAACCTGTACTTCGTACATCCTTCCCCCACAGCTGGTTATTCAATTCTACTGGCTACTTCATACTACATAGCTCTTTTGCCCCTCCTTATCTCTGTTCGGCCATAGATCTGGAAGCTGCAGTGATGACGCGCGCAAAGCACCGTAGTAACGCGCAAAATTCCCTATTCCTTCGCCAAGTATGCACAGCTCTTCGAAAAGAATGGGCTCTTACGGTTTGAGACCTAGCCGCGAAAACATACCTTGGTCTTTCCATGAGACCTAAATATTCACAGAGCTGATTTACAATTCTCGTACCAAGTCTGTCTGTATCTTCTGGCAAAGCTAGAACTCTAGACGGTCGCGCTACGAGCTCTCATAGAATAAGAACAATATATTGTTGCAGCCAATTGTGCTAATCCATTTCTAGAAGTGACAAAAGTACTCGAATGATAAGCTACCAGAAGTTCTCTCAAGCATTTCCGTTTGCTGCAGGAGCTTCTTCGACTGTGCCGTCATTGCTCTTGACCTCCTTCTCGGCATTCTCTGTCCCGTCGAAGCGGTGATCACGAACAAAGAGAACAACCACGAAGAAGGCAACAGCTGCAAAGCCAACGCCGAGCCAGTAGGCACCACGATACCCGAGAACAATGTCGCTACCGCCCTTGTTGACGTGCGCCTCTACGGTGGCAGCAACACCGAGGCCAATGGCAATCGAGTATTGCACCACCGTTGAGATAAATGACCCGGCCACACCTTGCTCCTCTGGCAAAACCGCATTGGAGATGATAATACCAGCCGATGCAAAGGAGAGGTCCGGCCCTCCAACGACGAGGAGGCAGGCTGGAAAGATAAAGGCCCAATAGACTTTTGAGTAGTTGGCAAAGCTCATCAAAAGGTTGCCGATGAGGAATGAGAACATCGAAACGCCAAAGATGTACTGGGCTGGAACCTTTGGAATAAAAATGCCGACCGATGCCGTAGCAAAGAGACCTCCAATGACTAGAGGAACCATTTCTGCCACGGCAGAGAGAGGAAGTTCCTTGTGAATTGTGAGAATGAAGATGGTCGTGTAGTAAAGGAAGATGCCAAAGGACATCCAGCCAAAAGACATTGCTGTCACGACAGGAGTAAAGCCTTTGCGTTTCCAGAGCGAGTTGGGCAAAACTGGTGCCGAGACGTGTGACTGAGAAAAGGCGAAGGCGACGATAAAGACGATGCCGACTATGAGAAGGGCGTATGTGTAAGGCTCTTGCCAACCAACCACAGATGCTTGATTCCATGCAAAGGCAAAGAGGATGAGACCAGCAACGCCGAGAAAGGTGCCGATGTAGTCGAATTGCTTGAAACTGAGTCCTGGAACAGGGGAGCCAACGCTGTGTGGAACAACGACAAAAGCCGCAATGCCGAGCATGAGGCAGCTAATGGCCCAGAACCAGAAGCCCCATCGCCAAGTGACTTTCTCAGCAAAGGCAGCACCAATGAGGCCACCAAAGATGTAACCCGAAGGAGCGCAAAAGCCGAGGAAAGCAAAGGCAAGGTTCTTCTTGACCGAAAATGGTGGGAAAGCTCGCCCCAAGAGTGCAAACGAGTTGGGTACCAGAGCGCCATTGCCGACGCCAGTCATTGCTCGAGCAAAGTCGAAGAAGACAACACTGTGTGCAAAGCCGCTGGCAAGAGACCAAATGGCCATCCAGATCCATCCAAAGATGAAGACATACTTGTGGCCAAAGTGGTCTCCCAGTCGTCCAGTCACCAAGACAAAAGCACCACCGCACAGCGAGTATGCTGCCAGGAACCAAGACATTTGTCCATTGCTTGTCACATTGAGAGCACGACCGATTTGTTGCACAGAATATGCCGTGTTTCCAAGACCTCCGACGGAAAAGAGCTGAGACAAGCCAATGACAAGGATAAAGATAGCCTCTTGAAATGGAGACGAGAAATGGGAGGGTGGAGCAGCTGCGTCCGGCTCGCCAGCGCCACCAGGTCCGGCAGCGGCGCTATCAGATCGCTCAGATGCTTCTTTGCTGAGAGGTCCGTCGTGTGGAATTGTAGATCCGCCGGTAGAAGACATTATGGTCTTTGCAAGGTGGAGTGGAGCGGAGCAAAGTGAACGCTTGTGGCGGGAAAAGAGTTTGTTGTGCCAGATAAAATTGGTGTCCAGTGTGGGCAAGTAAGGATGGGCACTTCTTTAGGGCACCGGCTTTATACTGTTTTTGATCTCAGCCCTAAATTTGTGATTTGATTAGGCGTGTTGTCATGGACATTGCATTGTTGAGCTTGCCATACCCCCAGGCACGGAGGCTCGTAAAGCTCCGCGGAATCTGGCGTGCTGACCAAAGACTCCGAAGCCAGAAACGAATCCCGTATCCGGTAAGCGCTAAAATAGCGTCGCGAAGTCGCGTTGTTCAACGTCTATCTTCCTTCGTTGTTCCTTCACCACAACACCGAATATTGATCCATATTGCTGCTTGTTCTCAGAGCATTTGTCAACCAAGTAGACCTCAAATTCACCACTGCTCATTACAATGCAGACAAACGCACCGAATGGAGTTGCAGAAGCAGCCTGTAACAATTCGCAAGGGCAGTCGGCTTCTTCGCAGCCTGAACCGCCACAGAAGACGGGTAAAGACAAAAAGATTTTGAGCTGCCACTCTTGCAGACGGCGGAAGCTCAAATGTGATCGTTCTGATCCCTGTGGTGCTTGCCAGGCACGAGGCGAAGGTCATTTGTGTACCTGGGAGGAAGGCCAAAGACCAGAGTGAGTCTTGTCAAAGCTTTGCATTTTGATTTTATGACCTTTGATAACTGATCCTGGCGTGCCGTTCGCTCCTGTCAGGAAAAACAACCGAGAAAGTCTAGAACAACTTCCAAACTTGATTTTGAAGCTTACAGAAGAGGTCAAGGAGCTCAAAACCTCTAATTCAGAGTTGATGGAGAATATCCGATACAAGGAAGGAGCAGCATCTTTGGAAGGTCTCTCGGCAAAGTTGAGCACGACGCCAGATATCATTCCATCGCTTGGTAGGTCTGATGCGAGCTCCCTTGGTTGTTTTACAACTGTGTCTGTTGGAACGAGCCCCATTCTGACTATGTGCTCTTCTTTCCCTCAAGGGTCAGATTCCCCATACCAAAGTCCTAATCGCAAACGATGGACGCAGTCTCGAACTGCTACTTTGCTTCCTGAAAGTCCTTTACTATGGGGTTTGATTTCGCAATTCGTGAGTATTACTTTATCGTCTAGTAAGGAGAACAGTAGTTTGGCTTATTACTTGTTCTGATGTTCCATGGCATCAGCTTCACGCTTCTGGATCGCTAACTGGATTCATCGATGTTCACCAATTGGTCTCTGAAGTCGAAGAAGTGGAGCAAGTTCGTAAAGGGATGGAGAATTGCGGCTCGCCCGTTTCTCTTGATCATTTTGACGTCAAAGTGTCACTTATCCTTGCGTGTGCAAGTCTTGCTGCTGTGAATCTTGACGCGGTCAAAGCGCAGGAGCTCGGTATTGCTCGTATCAACATTGATGCTTTTGCAAGAGATCTGTGGAGAAAGGCAAGGTCCTTGATTACGCATTTAGACTTGGACTCTTTCACTACTGGTTTTGAGGCGAGCATGTCCGCGTTGCCGAGAGCACAGCCTTCTCTAGCCGACTCTCATGCGAATTGTCAACAGACAGGGTCCGCTTCAACTTGTGCCTCGATTTTGCTATTGAGGGTTGTGGCCATCAAGATACTACTGCTTCTAGCCGCTCGATCGTTTGCAGCACCTTCCGAGTGCCTCAAGCTCCACCTTGACACTATTTCTTCTGCCGCTGAAGCTTCTTTGGATTCACCCTGGGATGACGATGTGCCACTCGAAGAACGTGAATGGCGATGGCAGCTTTGGTCTTTTCTCTGTGTTCTTGACTGGACTTCTCCAGGCATTTACCACAATGGCAGCTACTTTATTCGTCCCGAAATGCACAGCGACCCTCCGTCAAAGGTTCCAGGGATTCCTGATGATGGAACACACTCGCCTACAATGGAAACGGAGCACTTGGAGAGACTGAGCCAAACTAGATACTTTTTAGAGTACGCGCTAGCCCTCGCCAATCTTTCTCGTAGAGCAGAGGATTGCATCATCCGCCCTGGTCCCATCTCGCCTGCTCAAGCTGCCGAACTTTGCTCTGAGCTGGATGCACTAGACAACAAGCTGAGTTTCTATCAGTTGCTCGGTGGTGGTGCAGGACGAGGAGGAGAAGGTATTGGTCCAAACAATAGAGTCAGCGGCAGTGCTAGTGGAGGAGGGAGAGTTAACCGAAGCGGTAGCAGCCACACTTCAAACGAGCATCGAGTCTCTCTTCAAAGAGCACTCCAAGTGCAAAACGTCCATCTTAGTCTTGAGCTGGGCCTTATCCGCTTCAAACTGTTCCGTCACGAAGCTTTCCATCTAATGCACGACGTCATAACTTCTGGACCACTTCGGATGATGTGTATGGATGCTTGCATGGATGCTTGCATACTTGTCCTATCTCAATGTAGAAATATTGGCATGGGTGTCCCGCACATGGTGAATCTAGGAGCCGAAGGAATACGAAGTATGGTAACCGACCTCACAAGTGGTGCCAATGGAGAAAAACGCCCTTTTCCAGGAACTTTCCGTCGAATCATCCAGCCAGCTTCGTCAGCAGCTCTTGTAGGGCAAGTTTTGCTCCATGCTTCGCAATCTGCCGATGGGCTCGGTCTGCTGATACCAGACAAGCACACAAATACATCGAGACCGATGTCGAGAGCAGGAATCAACTCGTCTATCGGTGGTAACTCAACCAGTGACTTTTACTCCTATGCGGAACGATCAACGGAAAGCTTTACCCCACATCATTTTGCAAATGGCAATGGTGGCGCCTCTTGGATTGGTCGGTTTGGACGAGAAAAGGTCAGCATCCTTCAGTGGCATGTCAATACTGTCATGATTGAATTGGAAGCATTACAATCGACTTCACCATTGGCAAGATATAGATTGGCCCTACACCGGCAATGCATGTAGAATAAATTGATAGAGTAGGGAGTATTGATGCAATTTGTTAGATTCGGTGCTTTGTCTTCAAGATGGAGACTAATGCGTGTTTGGCCCAGCATATTGTCTATTTTCCAGGTGATCAACTTTCGCGTTGGAAGAGTAGCCTTCTCCCGATGAGTGTCCCACTCTTTTTTATTCCTCCTTTTCTTCTTGTTTGCAGACTTGCTGTTGTCATACGTACATGCGTGGCTAGACTAGATAGAAGCATTTCGCTATCCTTTTCACACACAATCCTTCCTGACCAAAAACGTTTCTTGCGCAATTCCACGTTTTCAAAGGACGCAAATCACAAAAGACCGTTTATTTATTCGATTCTCAAAAACCGCGACAAAATTAAAAAAACAAAAACAAAAACAAAGAGCGGAATCTAAACAAAATTTTACGATATATAGCAAAAAAGAGAGGGGAAAAAGCAACGAATCTCTACACAGACACCTCCTTCGGAAGTGTGGCAAAGGCAGGGGCATCTGCGACATGCTCCTTTTCCCGGCGAGCAGCAGGCACGGCATCCGAGGCCCGGACAAGAGCCTTGACTTCATCGACGGCCAAAGGAGGATTCCACGCGATGGCCGCCTCTTCGTCCGTCCGCTCCTTGCCGCACGAGTAGCACTTCTTCCAATCCGGACGGAGGACGAGCCAGGAAGCGCAGTGGGAGCATTGGCGGGCAAACTTATCCTTGAACGTCTTTTCTTCGCTGTAGTTGAGGTAGATGTCGTAGTAACGCAGCAGGCCGTCCCATCGGAAGTTGAAGCGGTTCGAGTCCACGGCAACCTTCTTGATGCGGTTGGAAAACTCAATCAGCTCGCGCACCGTGGCGTCGGGCACCGAGTCTTCCAGAGGAATGGGTCCGATGAGTTCAATGGCTTTGCGCGCAACGGCATCGTACTCGGGGACCATGGATCCCCATGCCCAGTTGATCGAGTGAGGAACGTACGTCTGGAACGTCAAGTTGTAGTCTTGCCGGATGAGCTGCCAGCCGGGAATACCGATACCCGCAAAGAATTGCCACAGGCATGAGATTTGAGGACCCAGTCTTGGCTCACGGAAGCAGACGTAGTTGAAACGATTCATCTGGTTGAGTGCTGGGTATAGGCGCTTGGCAAAGTCATCGTAAGGAGCCAATGTCTTGCGGATTGAGAGCTCGGCAGCCTCTGCATTGGTGGCACTCTGTGCAGCCTCGAGGGCCTTGTGCGTGAGCTCGGCGGCGTACGTCGACGTAGACATGGCGGCCGTGATACCGGGAGAATGGAGTGGGTTGGTGAAACCACAGGCATCGCCAATGGCAAGCCAGCCGGGGCCAGAGACAACAGGAGACTGATATGTCAGAGCCTTGCGGACGAACCAAGTCGTGCCTGGGCCGTAGAGGTTCTCGATGAGCTCAAAGTGGGTCATGAACTCCTTGATGAGAGAGTACTTCTCGACCATGTAGTTGAACTTGCGCTCAGCTTCCCTCGTTCCATATGCAGACATGTCTTCGGGGTACTTGACGTCGTTGCGCACAGCAAAGCCAATGCTCGTCACCCACTGGAACTGGAGTCCAAACATCTTGGCGAGTTCCTCTGAGCTTGGGATTTGGTCACCTGGAACACTCGCCTCGGCGCAGTCGAGCAAATACGATATCATGTCCATCAAGTTGGCAGTGGGGCTACCTTCCCATGAGGGGAAACGAATGACCCAGGCCCAGCCTTCGGGGAAGCATAGGTGATTGGTGTGTAGACCTTCGTAGAAGCGGAGAGGAATCTTGCTCTCATCTTTCGGGCAAGTGAAATAACCCCAGAAGGCGTCGTAGTTCCATCCTTCGAAACGGTGAACAGGAGCATTCTTGGAAGCCAACTGACGGAACCGGCCGGTCGCATCGACAAGGAGCGAAGAGTCAATCGTTGCCGCAGGCTTGCCATCAAACTTGCCCTTGGCAATTTCAATTTTGCTCTTCTTGACACCACCTTGAATCTTGGTGGCACCAAAGTCGACTTGCCTTCCATGGTATACATTGACACCATTCCGTTGCGCAAGGAGTGTAAAGAGAAGCTCACTGATCGTCCGCTCGATTTGGAAACCGCTCAAAAAGACACCTGGTGTGCCGTTGCTGCAAAAGTCTGTGTACTTTCCTTGGTTCTCTCGGTCGAGAAAGTAGAAGCACAGTCCATCCTTGAGGCCAAAGAGCCGCAAGAGGTACTCGGCCGTGAGACCATGCATCTTGCACCACAGAGAAAAGAGGGGAAGGGTGCTCTCGCCAATCTTGTATCCAGGCTTGCTGCTCTTTTCAATGAGTGAGATCTTCAGGTTGCCTGGCTTGTACTTGGCTGAGTGAATGGCGTAAACGAGACCATGCATACCACCACCGGCAACGACGACGTCAGAATCGTTGGGAAGATCCGAACCAGCTGCATTGTTGGAGTTGAGAATCTGAGCATCATTCAGGTTGCCTGCTGCAGCGCGCTCAGTAAACGTGTGCTTTGGAGTAGGTGCCGTAACAGTCATGATGATGCGTAGTACAAGTGTGAACAAGAAAGCAGATGGAGAGACAGGAGACTGCAGGATGTCGTGTGCGCTTTCAAAAGTGGGAGCATTTGGGACAGCTGGCATGGACTTTTATGTCTTTCTCTTGGGAGCGGACGAGCTTCTCCCTTGTCTGGCCCAATTGACTGCTCCGCCGAACAACCATATGCAGAATGACACTTTCCACGGCTTTGTCGTTTCATGCTTTCCGCCAGCATGTCCAGTGTCGTGCGAGGCCAATGATAACGCCAAGTGGTCAGCAGGCTTCCGACCGCATATACGCGGACCTCACACGTTGACGTCCCGCGGACACGCACTTGGAGCATTTGGCGTCTACCATAGCTCCTGCAGAGCGCGCTTGATGCCTTACCTCCTCACTGTGGTTTCCGAGGACGGAAATGTCAGGAACAGACAATTCTGGGTCGTTGAACCTCTTCGTTACAACATGGACTACACTCCGAATCTCCTAGTGTATCTGTACGCTCCGTACCCGCCGAAAGTTCCGAGTATTGTTGTCGAGTTCATTCTCGGAAGAGTGTCATTCAACAGACAATTCTTGCAACTGAAAGACCTGTGCGACGGACCGTTTTTTTATTGACCTCAGCACATTGCTTCAGTAGCAGTCCGACCTAGACACCATCACCTCACACTTATATGGGTTTTTCTGCCTCTCCACTTTGCAGGAACGCATTTAGATTCAAGCACATTTCTTCTACACTGCGAGTACAAAGCTGTACTTTTGCTTCTTCTTATCTAGCCATGACTGGATCTCCCTTTACGCTTTACACGCACGCTGGTGAGAAATCATTGCCTGACATATCAGTCAACGATTTCATCCATTCTAATTTGCCGCTTTCTGGCTGTGTAGGTCCGGGACCCAACCCTGTCAAGGCTGCCATCGCCTTGGAGCACCTTGGTCTCCAATACGACACTATTCCCCTTGGATTTGGTGAGGGCAAGGGCACGGTCAAGGATACCAACTACACTTCAAAGGTCAACCCCAACGGCCGTGTTCCAGGTCTCGTTGATCATGGCAACAAGGATTTTACCGTCTTTGAGAGTGGTGCTATCCTTCAGTACCTTGCTGAAAAGGTATGACGCAGCGTGCAGAAGTACCAAGAAAATGAGCTGATGTATGTTTCCTTTGGTCTAGTATGACAAGAGCGGCAAGCTTGGTGGAAGCACACCCGAGGAGCGGGCCAACGTGAACCAGTGGCTTGCATGGCAAATCTCTGGCTTGGGTCCTTCCCAAGGACAACTGGTGTGGTTCCTCGCTTTCCACGAGGGCGCACACGGGGAAAAGCCTGGCCCGAGCATCATTGCTCGTTACCAAAACGAGGTGGAGCGTCTGCGCTCTGTCCTCGAGACGCACCTTACTTCAGCTCCCGGGGGTTACGTTGCGCTTGGCCACCTCACCATTGCCGACCTTGCTATCCTTCCTTGGCTCAAGCTTTCGGCGCTAGCGGGCCCAGCTCTCAAGCCTTTGGACCAGTATCCTGCCATTGATGCCTACATCAAGAAGCTCGATGCTCTTCCCGAGGTGCAAGCCGCGTACAAGAAGGCTGTCCCTCCTCCGCAGTAGATGGCCCGAGCCCACACGATAGCGGGAGAAACAGGGGTACGAGAGTTCTACACGCATAGTTGCAGGCATATTTGGTCGGATCTGGCATGCTGCTGCATGCTTCTTGTGCTCTTGTCTAAAGCGTCCATAGTATTCCTCAAATCTAAATACATGGGCCTTGTGTCAATCTCTAGGTGCTCCTACTTGCACCGTTTATCAATCTATTTTCTCATTCAAATCGAGAACCACATGATAAATGTCTTTTTTGACAGCAATTTTGTGAAGTAATGCCCTCCCCGTTGCCCCTTTTCTAAGTATCTGGCTGTGGAAACAGGGAAAGAGCGACGAGAACAGATCTTGCAAACACAAGGTCATTGTTGCAATACGAGGCCATATGGGGCATTTTGATATATGGGGTTGAAGCTGTTAGGAGTTTATCTAGGAGGAGCGAGCAGGTGAAAACTCTACTAGCGGGCCCCAGCGCTATCAGCCCTATGAAGGCGGAGATTACCATCTCCCCTATTTCCAACAGTCACGGCTTTGCAATCTCTGGAGTAAGGTTTGGATCATATCTGCCTTCAACATCATAAGTTGTTTTTTGCTTTCTGTAGTCTCTGTTAGCTGTTTACATCCTTTGCTTTTCTGCTCTTCCGAGAACAATGCCTTCTCGGAAAGGTACTTTAGTCTCTTCTCGGTTTGCAAGCTGAATGGTTCTCTGCAAAGTCATCATTCAAACCACCAATTTCCGATAGAGCATCTTTGTGAGACCCAGGAACGTCGGCTCGGATACTTTCTGGGTGCAATGTTTATGCTGTGGCAGAATGTCCTTCTAGGTATGAACATGAATCTGTTCATTCTCAAAGAAAGGGGCAAACTCTGGTGACCGGAGATGCCGGGCAAAGAACGCTCAATTGCAGCGAAGCACCGTTCAAGTTGAGTTAGTTTGGATTCCCGCTTCATTGTAATGAGAAGAGGATGTTTTTTACAAGTATGTTGAAACGGAGAGAGGGCCCGGATTGAGATCGGAGGAGAAAATTTTCATCCTAGAGCTTTAAACAACGAAAGCCGCGGACTGCGAAGATGGTTGGCCGGCTGTACCAGTCTTTGCCAGCGGACATGTGGAATTTGTTAGTATGACATACTATACAAAATCTAAGAATAATGCTTAGAGACCCCAGGGTATCAAGCACCCGCGGAGCTCACGGTTACCGCGGAATAATGCGATACCTTTTGCCGTCTCAGTCGGACACAACCACAGGGTGGACTGCAAGGAACACGAGACGGCAAAAGAGATGGTTAGTATTTGTATAGTAGAGAGTATACTCAGTCAGACGCACCACTCCCACCTCCTATGAGCGCTGCTGTCCAACCATTATTTCTTCTCATTGCTGTCTCATTGCCACTGTAGTAGTCTTCTACGTCGTCACCACAGCGAGCCATCATGACGTCCAACACCATTGCAGTTAGGCCCAACATTGAGCCTTGGACTTTTAAGCCTCTTCAGGCATTTGGCCCATCCCGCCTCGATTTTACCAAGACGCTCTCGTTGGAGAATTCAAATTCGACAACGAGAACGGCGGCCCATGAGGCTCTGGTTGAGCGTATCGCTGAGATTATTGCCTCGTACCGTATCCGCGGCCCTGGCGATAGGTATAAAGACGTGATGGAACCCAAAATGTTGGACACACTGCGCAGCTTTATTGCCAAACAAGAACCCATTAATATGGTGGTGCCTGCGTATCCATTCAAGAGCCCCAACCATGAATCCAAGGTCCTAGGCCCCGATCCAGATGTGGGTGAACGCATGTCTCTCCAACATTTCAACTCTATTGGTGCACGCATCCAGCAAGTTTATTCGCCTGGTGGCCACGTCACTGTCGTAAGCGATGGTTCCTGTTACAATGACTTGTTGGGCGTTTCCGACGAGGAAGTTTTCGACTATGCAAAGGGTCTTCACCGCATCACCGAGAGTCTGGGACTGAAGCACTTGAAATTCACGGATCTCTTCGAGTTGGTTGGTAGCGAGAGCTCACCAACTACTGCTGAAGAGTATGCAAGTCGCATTGGAAAGCTCAAGGAACGTCTCTTTGTCTCTTTTCTTCCCCCTGGGTATGTCTTTGACGAGGACATCAAAAAGGACAACAATGCCCTTTTGACGTATCGTGCCTATATGAAGTTCCTTGAATTGGATTTGGCGACATCCTTCCGTGAAAAGGGTATGGGCAAGAGTGCTGCCAGGAAGCACAGTTCCAAGGTGGCGCGTGGCATGATTGAGCGTGGCAAGGCCTTTTCCGCGTTGGTGGCAAGCAAGTCCCCATTACACGTTCGCCTATCTATCCATGCGAGTGATAATACTAGTAAACTCTCGGTGGCATTGTTGCCTCACAAGCGGCATAGCACCTTTCCCGTCACACCTTGGCACAACACTCCCTATCTGGATGTCACGAACGTCTCTTTGAGCCTTGGCCGCAAGCCAACGGACAGTGATGTGACTTACAAGATTTGTAAGGATGAGCTTGGCCTCAACTTTTTGTGTGCCGACGTACCAATGTACAGCGTTATCGGTACCAATGAAGCGGTTGCATTTGACCAGCAGGTGAAGTTGGAGCCTCTGTATCCTTTTGGACTCAAGGTTCAAGTGCCAAAAGATACGCCCATTACACGTTTCAGTCTCAACAATGTCGCGGAACTAGCCAAGCTCCACTCGCCCATCATCTTTGAGGGACTCGATCCTATGCAGTACAACAGCGAGGTCGCCGACGACTTCCGCCGTATGGCCAGTGATGGCTTGTCGTTGAGCACTCTCCACGAGGGAATTGCCACCAGCACGAGTGTCAGCAAGGCTGCATCTTACTCTGTGCAGATCTCTACACTGCAAGATGCCTCTACAGCCAGCGAAGGACAGGCGACAAGTCACGAACAGGAACACGAGTGCCTTGCGGGACCTTTTGGGAAGTCGCTCCACGGAGTGAAGAACACTGGGTACAGTACAATTTATCAGATTCCGCACAGTCTTGGCAGGTTTTGGCACGGCGCGAAATCTCGAGTTTTCTAAACTTGATGGTTTTCGAGGCAAACAAATGCGCTTTCGAAGCATAAGATTTAGATGAATATTCGTTGCTGCGCATGGCGGAAAATGTATTGCTGCGTTCGAACATGTCAATCTAAAAATGAATTTTGGCGGGAGTCATACCTTTCTGTTTGCGGAATACTCATCGAAGTACTCACTTGCCTGCCTACATACTCGCCTACCTACTCACCTAATCACTCGTTACCCTACCAGGTGGTGGACCTTAGAATTAGAATACTTTACCTTTGAAAAGGATGATAGTCGATACTAGACGAGGTGCAACTAATCTAGGAAGCCGCTGCCATCGTCCAAGTCCTACGTCACAACCTTCCCCTTGTTTTCAAAGAATCCCTTATGGACTAGCGGCCACAGAGTCCCCAAAGCAGGTATCCCAAAAGCATGTTAACCCTTACTTTCTCTATGATATGGCGTGCTGGTGGTGTGCGGAGCGTGACGTGCTGCTGCTGTATGCAACCTTGCCTCGTATCTAGATCTCCAGAAGCGATTTCTTCTGCCATTGCCGCTGGGGAGAGTGGGGGTGGGCGTATACGAAACCGGTGTGCTGCGTAAATAGTGAGGTCTTCTTATAGCAGCAGGGCGGAGGTAGTGGTGTAGTTTGTTTTTGTTGTTATGAAAGGGCTTGGGATAGATAGCTTATTTAAAGAATAGGGATAGGGAAATGGAAATGGAAATGGAAATGGAAATGGAAATGGAGGTCCCTTGGTCCCACTTGTAGCTATCCACATAATACACGTCTGGACAATTCGACCAATTAGCCAACTGATCCTTGCTCCACCCCGGCGTCCCCTTTCTCGCTCGCTTCTGTTCCAGTATTCTGCGTCTTTGGTGGTGGAGCAGCGACATTCTTCTTATTGATGGCATTGAGCGTCTCCTTGACATGTTGTAAGCGGACCGAAAGGCCCCAATCCAGGATGTTGTTAAGATCGCGGCGGATATCCTTGTAATCGCGCCCAATGTCTAGCCAGTATCTCCCGATGGTGTGCATGTGGTAGATATTTGGCTCTCCCGGTACGATCTGTGCCCAATGGACCTGCATACGCGCACTTGATGGGATCATAGTCAACGTGAAGGCGAACGAGCTCATGTCGGCGCCAGCATCCTTCTTTTCAAGCCCTGCAAATTTGTTCAGCCCCCTGATCGCATCAACCATGGCAGCGCCTACCCGGCAGGCCTGTAACTCTACTTCCTCCGGGACGCCGCCAGCGCCCTTGAACTCCGCTGCGAAGAACGGAAAGCAAAGCCCTGGGGAGGGTTCTGAGAAACGAAGGTGCGCGTTGGCAACATCCAACTCCGTCTGCGTCAACGCCCTATGCTTGATTCCGTAAGCTAAATCGGGTTTCGGATTCTTGACGCGTGGCAAAGCCTGGAGAAGCTTGATGATTGTTGCGTTCTTGGTATCAACGCGTGGTATTGACTCTGGCCGGAATTCTCGATCCCATCTTGCATTCAGATGAGCCTTATGCCATGTTTCGGTCGTCCAGTCTGCGTCCAGGATGTCCGAGCCAGGTTCGCCGGAAGTACGTTTGTCGCGGTAGTCTTTGTGCATGTGCCGCCACATCTCAGCAACGAAGGTAGCTTCGTTAGTAGGACCATAATCCACCTGGCTCTCGAGGGCTTCTTGCTGAGAGATCTCGTCCATGTCGGAGTGCCGCTTGTGTGTGATAAGCTGTGAAGCGAAGTCTACCACCTCTGGGTACCTTTGCCTCGCTACAGGGTCCTTGATCCAAAGCTTGTTGCTCCGGAGGGCTTTTATGACATCTTCGAGGATCTTCGTATCCAACGGTGCCGCGGTATTTGTGGTCTTAGTAGTGGATGTAGTAACATCTACACTAGATTTCTTTGGCGCCACGTCACTGATAATAGAGGATCCCTCTAAAATGCGTAGATTCTCCTCGGTGAGAGGTTGCGCAGCGCCTAAAGACGGCGGTAGATGTGGAGAAGCTGGTAGCGTAGGAGCTGTTGTATATACTGTAGGTTCTGTATCCCTTGTTGGAAGTTCCTGCTCCTATAACCCACAGTCAGTAAGCAATAAAGGCGGAAAAACACCCCCACCTATATGAAGGTAAACTCACTTGAAGTGCTTCTGGCGGATCTTCCTGTTGCGACTGTACCCACGTTAGTGACCACGAGCAACCCAAGACTACAGCTTCGCAGCACAGGAAATACGCACGTCGGATGAACCTTCTCGTTTTCTCTTTCTGTTCATACTCCTTGAAACAAGAAAGAAGATGGGGGGAAAGCGGGGGTGGGCGAGATTAGGAAACAAGAAGTTGTGAATGATTGTGGGTCAGATAATAGCGCAGATATGGGGATTGGGAGAGTGAATGGGGAATGAATCGTTGGGCGAGTCTAAGCCCAGGGGCAAGGGTTCAAACTGATCAAAAGTCGAGAAGGTGAACGTCTATCTGGAATATTGTTGATCTGGAATCTGTAGGGAAACTTTGCGGCCGTGTTTCCAAGTGAGCACCTCTGCTGCCTCGAACGACTGATTTTCTTGAGTAACTCAGGATGGATATCAAAAAGTAAACACAGTTTGGTAAACATTTAGCAGCCGTTGAATCTAAGTATGACGCGTATTCTATCGAGAACTTTTCTTATCGTGTTATCGATAACCTTAACGCGCTGTCGCTAGGATTACAGTGTGGCATTATCCACTATCGAATTTGAAACTAGCAACTATAAGCATCTGCCGTGGCACGAGTGGTAAAGTAAGAATCGAATATCCTACCACCCCCGAATCCTACTTCACTTCCTCTTTCCAGCGCCCATCTTCTTTCGTTCCCATACCCGAAACCCTAATCCACATCGGGCACCGGCAATCCCTCCACAATCCTAATCTTCCTCCCTAGTTCCTTCAAAGTCTTTCTACTCTTCTCATCCCTCAGATCACTCGCTTCCTTCTCCGTCACCAGCACGAAATCGTATGTCAATAGCAGGCTGCGGGAGGGCAGGGAGTATTCGGTGGCTAGAGTCTGAGGGAGGGGGTCAAGGTCGACGATGAGGGAGGATTTGACACCGAAGACGGCATCGGTGGTTTCGTAGGGATCGCCTCGCAAATACAAAGCTGTGATCAAATGGTCATATCCAGGCTTTTCGAACATAAAGTGCATGTGTGCAGGCCGATATGGGTGTCTGTGAAGTTTTTCTAGGAGTTTCCCGACTGGGCCGTCATGCGGAATCGGGTATGATACTGGCTTGATAGCTTTGAACCAAAAGTTGCCCTCCTCATCACTGCGCATGATGCACCGTCCGTCTGGTCCTTCACGATCGGGATATTGCACATCGTAGTGACCTTTGGAATCCGTTTCCCATATGTCGATCTTGACATTTGGGATAGGCTTGCCGTGGGAATCTTTGACAGTGCAGAGGACAAGAAGGGGAGTGCCAGCGGAATCGTGGGACATGGCATTGCCATTTGGCATCTCTTGGGCTTCATGGGTATGAAACGGGCCGAGAACGGAGCCTTCAGTTGCGTAGGGTGGTTTTGGGTGGTCGATTGAGTCGACGAGAAGGGAGAGGCCGAGGATGTCAGAGAGGAGTATGAATTCCTAGGAATGCGGTCAGCTTCAGGTTAGTGTTTTTATCTGATTCGCTTCGCTCTCGAGGGATCGGAGCTTACTTGTCTAACATCTGAGCAGATTTGCCCCACGGCAGTGAGAAACTCATAGCCAGCTACCCATTCCTCGGTGCTTAGCCGGGTTTCCCTGGCGAAGTCATGGAGATGACTGACGAGTCTCTCAAGGACATACTTCATACGAGGGTCTGGACACTGGGAGTTAATTCGGACCGTGTTCTCTGTGATGTTGTCCACGGTTAGGTCTTTCAATGGAGAGATGTCAAGTTTGGATGGATCCATGGCGGAGGAATCCTTGACTTGCTCTTGCAAATCTCTCTTGAACTCTAAGCTTTTCTTCTCCGAGCCTTGTTCTACCCGCTATCCGGTTCTTAGATCTGATCGTACTCTTCTATCATGCGCCGAAGGTAGTTCTTATCAAAGGCTTAGCAATGGCATCGACGTCAGAAATTGATCTAGTGTACTGAGCAATGACACCTCTTGTAGATGTAGAAAGTTCAATCTGAGAGGATCTGAGGCCAGCCTGACTACACCTTTCGTCACGACCATGGTGGTAACGCTGCAGCAATTCACCACGCATGCATGACAGTTGTAACCATGATGGTACGGAGTGGAGAACCTTCCGGAGTTTAGCCCGGCATTTGCGTCAGTTATGATACAATCGCTTAATTTAGCTCGGTAATCTTTGGACTGCGCCTCAAGAGCTCGTAGCCACACCGTCACACTCGTAAGATTGTTGTCCTCAACCAAAGCACTGCATGTGCTCTGGCTATTGTGTTAAACAGCATCCATACCCTCATTGCTCTCAGTTAGAGCGTTTAGAACACATAGTTAGCCATAATGGCATCAATTACCAGCCTCGACCAAACGATAACGATGCACCCTCATCCATTCCATATCCATCTTGAGCGTTCGGAAGTTTCGACCCCGATCCCCCAACTGGACGGCCACGATTCCTTCAAACGTGCCCTGAGCACCTCATACGAGGCGATAATACCCAATTCTAACGAGAACGACCCAATCGCTCGGCATCCCATTACACGCTCCTCCTCAACAGACGTAGAGGGCCAAACCCCTCCCAATTACACCCTAGAAAACGATCCATATCAGCTGTCGTCAAGGCTGAGATCGGAAAGCGAGATCAACCTGATTCGCGCAAATACGTCAAGGAAGCGTGATGGATGCGGGCCCATTACTTTCAATAAAGAAGCCCAGAAGGCAAGGAAGATCCAACATTTCTATGAAAGCCAAAACGAGAATATCGAGAGATGGCTGAAGCCTGTGGATGAACACGTCCGGCAGGCTAGGGAGTTTGAAGGAGACAATCACTTGAAATTCCAGATCGCAGTCAAGGGATCTTTTGCCGCCAATGTCGTTCTTGCAGGTCTCCAAATCTACGCCGCCTCATCCTCTGGCTCGCTTTCCCTCTTCACTACAATGGCAGATGCAATTTTCGACCCAATGTCAAATGTAACGCTCATATTGAGCAATCGTGCTGTAAGAAGGGTTGATTCTAGAAGGTTTCCCTCAGGGAAAGCCAGAATTGAGACGGCTGGAAACATTGTCTTCTGTTTCCTCATGACAGCAGTTTCATGGGTCATAATTGCCTTCTCCATATCCCAGCTTACCCAGGGCGCGCCCAAAGACAAGAATGGAAACAAAAAACTAACCAGTGACTTCTACATCACCTCTATGGCCGTTGTTGGAGCTGCCTTCTGTACGAAGCTCGCGTTGTTCTGCTATTGTTGGGCTTTGCGGAAAGTCTACTCTCAAATACACATTCTATGGGAAGATCACCGAAACGATTTGATCATCAACGGAATCGGTCTTCTCACATCTGCTGGCGGGGCAAAATTAAGATGGTGGATTGATCCCGCCGGCGCCATAGCTCTCTCCTTGTTGATCTCTACTCTCTGGCTCACCACCGCGTACAAGGAATTCCAGCTGCTTATTGGTGTTACCGCTAGTACCCAATTGCAGCAGTGGATCACTTATATTGGTGAGCCTTTTCCTTCTTGTTACTCCTCTTTCTATCCCTATCCAACCCTCGACGCAGCTAGTATATCACAAACACTAACCCCACCCTTCCACAGCAATGACCCACTCTCCCATGATCACCGGCATCGACACCGTCCGCGCCTACTATAGCGGCCCGCGCATCATCGTTGAAGTCGACATCGTCATGGACCCCAACGAGACCCTACGCGCCACGCACGACGTCGCCGAGGAACTGCAGACGAAGCTCGAGAGCCTGCCGGATGTGGAAAGGGCATATGTGCATATCGATTTCGAGACGTCGCATAAGCCGGAGCATTTTTTGAAAAAGGAACTTTAGTGGGTTGCTAACTGCGAGGGGGGGACTTGGGTTTGAAATAGAGAGGGGATGCATTGGGCGGGAGTTCTTTCTATGCATTAGACTTGGATCTAGATACCAGGAGTTGAGCATAGGCTGGGTTATTAAGTAGCTAGCTCTGGTGTTTGTACAAAGAAACTCTTCTCGTGGCTTGCGTCAAAGCCCTCATATCACCACCAATCCAGAAGCACGTCTCATAACCCCATAAATTACACAACATAACCACTTGCGCAACTCCCTCTCATCCCATCCACCCACTTCCTCATTCCCTCCACCCACAGCCTAAGTTTATATATGTTCTAACCGACCATCAGAATAAAAATTGTTCCGCTGGCGCAATGGTAGCGCGCCAGACTTCTACCCGTTTCCTTTTAAAAAATCTGGTCACAATTTCGGAATCTGGAGGCTGTGGGTTCGAGTCCCACGCGGAATGCTTTTTTAAAATTTTGTTTGTGGAGATGGGGGGATTACGAGTTTTTGGGCCATGTTTAATAATGTCTATGATACAGTAGTTCCAGTATGAAGGTTGGGGGTTTTCTTTTAGGGTATGTATTTGGGTTTTGGGTTTGGATTTGACTGGTATTTTCCCGAAACCAGAACTTTTCAGGTCCTGGTTCGGTCGATTTGGATTTATGTTTACTAGAATCGAAGCCTGGCTGAATCACGAAGAAGTATCATAGCAACGACTGGAACCGGTCATTGGAAAATATATATTTATATTATAAACCCTCCTCTCCCCAATCCGGAGAGAAGTTGAAGGCGCTCTTTCGGCAGCCCAGTATGTCACTCGAGAAGCTACCATATAGAACCCAAGACTGCCCGCAGGCCCGGAACGCCCCGCCCCCAAAGTGCCGTGTAGCGAAGGTATCTAGGAGAACCGAGTGATCCGAATGAAAAAGGGAAAGAAAAACCTAATCCGCTGATTGCGATTGTGAATCTGAGGGCAGATGGTAGAACCAGTACTGCGCCGCGTAATCCACTTTTATGACTACGGGCTGCCCGTCACATGTCGGTGGCGGATTGCCTCCAATGGTCTTGACGCGGTAGATCTGCTGCACGTCGCCAACTCGATCCGCGTCTACGATGAAAAGCGGCGTAGGTGGCGTGAGGAGGACTTTGAGCTGCAACCATGCGACCCCGGAGGTGCTGGCGGGAAAGTATTCCTGTGATGGGGCGGAATTGACTTTGTTGCTAAAGGTAATGCCGAAGTCTGCGGCTGCGTTGTGAAGGTTGAAGGTTGCGGTTTTGGCGTCGTTGGTGAAGTAGTGGTGGCCGGAGGTGTCGGCGCTGGCGGGGCCGTGGACGATGGCGGGGCTGTCCACAGGCGTTTGGTAGGCGAGACCGGTAAGGTAGTCTAGGGTTGCTTGGTCGGAGGAGGCCACGCAGGTGGCGTTGAAGAGGGTTGCGACGGCGCCAATGGGGACGGGGGTTGCGGAGGGTGAGGCGCACGTATAGTTCTGGAAAGGCTTTAGTAAAGATGATTCAATGGAACGTGGTGGCATTATAAACTGGACGACTAACCTGTGTTCCGCGTCCGATAGCAACATGGTACAGTGCAAGAGAAGCGTTCGTTGGAAGTGCAGAAGACGGAAGGGTGGCATTGGACAGAAGACAACTCGATGCATCCTTGGGTAAAGGATGGTCTCTCGCCTTGGCTAATCTTCTCGATACAGCTTCATAGTATTCCATAACAGGCTCGGACCATGGCTCTTCACCCCGCTTTTCTATCGCAGCCGACCATGTCAAACCCGCCAGACATGATAGAAGTATGAGTGATAGTTGCATGATGGAAGTGAGTGGACACGAGAGTCAGGGAGAGAGGATGTTGGTTAGATCCGGACCGACAAGCACAGTTACAATGTCCAGATTGAAGTGGCTTGAGTGTAGCACAGCGTAAATGTATTGTGGAGGAGGTCATGTTTGTTTCTTATGTATATTGTCCAGGTTTCTATTCTGGTCGATGCAATACCGACACAATGGGAAAATTAACGGGGTTGACGATATGGAAGCTGGGAGATCTAAAAACAAAATTGATGGCGCTTGCAGTGGCAGCTGTCCAGGCCTCTTTGGCCTGAGTTGCCTGGGATAGATTGAGGGGGGATGCGGGTTGTATGCACAATCCTTACCTGGGCGGCTCCGCGAAAGAGAGGGAAGGACGTGGCCTTGCCGATTGGCTGTTGAATTAGGGTTGCACCAATCAGGAAAGATTGCAGACAGCGTCGCAATTGCCCAATGTTGCTGGTCTTGCGGAGGCAGGCTGGATGGTTGTATATTTCGATGAGATGGGCTGGAGCGCATTAGAGCATTGCTGTGTTCGACGACTTTCCCTTCAAGCAGAGACTCTGTTCGCACTTGGGTCCGAGAGGAAAACACAGAATCATACCACCTTCATTTGAGCTTTTACCTCAGAATCAAGGTTGATTGACTAAAGGGTAGCGCAGTCTAAAATCAGGTGGCCCGGGTTGGAACCTATCGTTAAGTACCTTATGCACCTCCAGTTGTTGGTGATAGCAGATCCACCCGGGCGCTTCGAGATCCTGCGGGTGAACCGTGGACCAATCACTTATGCAGCCAAGTCTGAAAACCGAACATCTGCTCTCACTCTACGAACACCATCGTGGATCCACAACGACCAGGCCACCTGTTATGGCGCTCAATCCTTATTTTATCGTCTGATCTGGTTGGGTGGGGAAGACGATGAGGCTCAACGGGAAGCGTTTCGATAGAAGTCCAATGACATGTTCCCTCTACCTCGTCAACCGTGACTCGAGCTTATCAAATTGATGTAGAACCTTGAGTCAAGGACCTTGGAGACAAGGCAACTTCATGCAGTTATTGGTCGACGTTATCCTTAAAACTTGCTGCTTAACATCAAGTAAGAATGTCTTCTACGAAGGATTGGCTTGAAATCCCTCTGGATGCCAATCGCCATGTTGTGCAGCCGCTCCTGGATTACCGCCCAGGGCACTCCCACCGGCTACGACGGCTCCCGCCGCCTCGCCGAGGTTGCTTGCGTGCTTCTCTATATCGACGGTCTGCATCCAATAGAGCATGATGAAGATCAATATATGTAACGCTAAGCAGTATCCAGCAAATACGTTCCGACTCGTTCGATTTGCCAACACCATACGGGTGATGGAATAAACCATCCGCTCTGGCAGACTCATACGTTTGTAGGCTCGTGTCGATTCCCGCCCTCTGAAGGCGGCAAAGGGGGAGATGTTGGCTTCGTAAGCTGATCGATACCGGTCTGTCGACAGTCCGGAAGATGTATCCGCGGAAATTTGTATGGCGGTAGACTGAGGTGTTTGAGAGAGCGCTGAAGCCGATGCAGACGGTTGGCCTCGGCTATATGTTGAGACGTAACGGGACTTCTCATAGAGGTTGAGGTTGTCCTTTTGCAGGGAAGCGATCTCCTGACGCAACGAAGATACAGTGCTGTATTGTATCGAAAGCTCTCCTTCAAGTTGGGCATTCTTTTGCTTGAAGCGGTCTCTCTGGGCTTGGATCATCGGCAGGATTCCAGATCCGCCTCCGACCGCCTCCCCCGCACGGATCGCATCCAAGGTGCCGCGTGAGTTATTCTGGGGATCGAAACCAGATATAATCGAAGATGTTGGCGAAGTCCTCCCTCGGCGGCTCCCAAGGGAATTGGCATTATAAGCTGTCGATGCCGGATATCGAGATGTATAAGTCCCAGTAGTGGACATAGCTGATGATGGAAAGGTAGTCGAGGCCTCCTGTTGAACTCGGGTCAAATCGGTTTCCAATATTGCATTTAGGCTCCGCGACCGCTCCAGTTCTGCATTTGTATTTGACAAAGTCTCTTGTAAAGAATCCAACTGTCGTTGTAGATCTTGATGGGATACCCTCAAAACGGCCATCTCGTTACTTAGCTTCTGATTTCTAGCAAGCAGCAATTGTTCGAGAGTTTCCTTTTTCCCATCTCTAGCTAGATCGTTGCCTTGAACGAGCTCACGATCCATATCGATATCGCCATCATCGTTCGCGGCTCTACCTGTCTCGTCATCATCGAGCGTGGAAAATTCGATAGACTGCAAAAGGCACGTTAGAGAACATCACTGCCTCTTTGCTATTTATTGGCATACCTTGAACATTTCCAGTTCTCGCTTGACTTCTGGATAGTCGCGCCATGAGTGGACTTTACCACGCAAATCTTCCCTATCTTGCAGCAACGATTTTGTGTCTTTTTCCAGATTACGAATTCGACTCTCTTGCTTTCTCAACTCCGAATCTCTCTCCATTTTGCTTGCTTCAAGCTTTCTCAGCAGAGAGGAGTTTTCCGATCGCAAGCGGGCACTGGCTGAATCTTCGTCCTTCGTTGGTTTTCGATGGTCGTTAGAGGAAGCTTCAGCGAGCTCTATTCGCAGTTGTTCGTTCCTTGCTTCCACTTCCGCCAGGCGTTGACTCGTCCTGTCAAGGTCTGAGCTTACGATCTCCAGCTCCGCAGCGCTGACGGAGATTTGATGGCTCTCGTTCTCACTCTCGCCGGTCTGTCCCAAGCGTTGAGCTACTTCATAGCTGGCTTTTAGTTCGTTCAGAAGACGGTCTTGATTCTCTACTTTCTCCTCTAAGCTGCGCTCTCGGGACTCCCAGTTGTCCTTTTTCTCCTCAACTACGGCTTTCCATTGATTCTCGACCTCTTTCAATCTTGATTCTCGCGATTCCTCCAAATCTTTCCGTGCAGCACGTTCTTCCTCCAGTTGGCGCTCCGCATTGTCAAGCTGATTTGTAAGGTTGGCTATGCTCTTCTGAAGGTGCTCATTCTCCAATGTCAACTTAGGCAATGTATCTTCGGATAGTGATAGAGCATCGACGGACGCTTCGAGCAGAGGATAAGGGTCCGGGGCTTCGGAGATTGAGGAGTATGTCTGTAGAAAAGCAGCAGAAGTCGTCTTGCCGTGACTTGTTAGGAGGTCAATGAACGTCTGATATGCTGCCTTCAAATTAGAAGCTTAGATTGTAATTGCATAGTACGACAATTACCTTTCAATAAGCCCTTGAACTCCCCAAGCTTTGCCTCATCATCGAGCTTTCTGAAATCCTTCGTTTTCTGGGCCAAGTCCTTTCTTGATAGTAGAGCATCTCGTTGTTGAGAGACAATCTCTGACGCTGTGTTGTCCAATCCAGGTACCAGCCTGGTCAGGTCAATATCTGGGGATTAAGAGATTAGCTTTCTGCTCCACGGAACATAGGTGCACCACTTACTCCTCCAAGCTGAAATTGCACTCTGAAACTTGTTGGTCTCTGCGGAGGGACGAGACACGCCATTACTTAGAGCTGAAGATGTTGAGCGACCGTCTTTCGCGGTACTTGAGCTGTCGTTAAGACCATCTCGGTCACTGTCACCAGATGACCTGCTCTCTGCTACAGCAGACACGTCCATGATTCATCCGCAGTTCCAGATGTTATGAAAGGGGCACTGCATGGAATTTGCTAAGATTCGACGCTTACATGTCTATGTACCGTCAAATGTTTACTGTATGAATGGTTTCGAAGTAAGTCCGTATCGTCCGGGGAATTCTTTGACCGGCAGCCGGAATCTGTCCACAAGGCGCCCCACCCCCCTTCACTAACGGAAACGCCTCCAATTGCAGTACTGCTCTATCAAAAATGTAAACTCTCAATCCCGGCCTGGGTGACGGATCCAGGCACAAAAACTTAACGATGGCACCTGAAGGAAGCCCTGAACCATACCAGAGTGCTTCGCGCGGCCCCTACGTCTTAAAAAAACTTGTTGAAGATGTTCCGCTCTCTGCGGATGGAGAAGCACAGGAAGCCCAGATTACCTGTGTTGAATTATGTGGTTAGTCCTTATATAGACACCGGAACACCCTACCTTAATGGAATTCTGAGCTTCGAAGAATTAATGGCCTTTTCATATTTGCACTTTGCTAATTCGTACTTCTTCCAGAGACCAACCTATATGTTGGCACGTCCACTGGAGAAATCCTTCACTTTGTCTCAATCCCACCTGATCCGGCCGATGAGTCCAATTCCCCAACTTTCATCTTTGCATCTAGGCTTCAGCCAACTTATAATCAAGCCCAGGACGACTTTCTTTTCTCAAATGGGGTGCAGCAAATCCTGGTGCTTCCAAAAGTCGACAAAGCGTGCATTCTTTGCAATGGTACATTGTCATTCTATAGCTTGCCTGAACTAACACCTGCCTTTGGTAGTACTGTGGTCTCTAATTGCAGCTGGGTGGGAGGAGCAAACCTCAATGAAGCTGAAGTGGCAGAAGGAGATGGAGAGGTTATTATGATCTGTGTCAAAAACTGGATTAGGCTTGTTCGCATTGGTGATGAGGCTCGTCGTGTTAGAAACATAGAATATCCTGGATGTCTTGTGGCTACTCGCCGCGCCAATTTCGCCTGCGTGGCTGATGCCCATTCATACGCTCTACTTGATGTTGATAATCAGCAAAAGATATCTCTCTTTCCTATTTCGTCCTTGGATGACAACGCTGGCGGTGGGCAAGTGGAGGATATTGCTACAAGTCTTGATCCAGGCTTTCGTAGCTCCAGCCCGAGTCGTCCTACTTCTGGTGAAGGTCCTGGCGGAGGGAAAGGCCACGGCAGGGGCTCAAGTCTAGGTGCGTTTGCGAGTAGCCTTGGGCGACGGCAACAAAGTCCACAGGCAAGAAGTCAAGACAGGTCAGGTCTCACCACTCCGGAGCCTGTTGGAAGAGCCACTTCGCCGTTGCAAAGTTCATCCCTCAACAGGTCCGATTCGAAGGCCGGAAGCCCGGGTAGGGTGCCTTCGCATTCTGACAAGCCTCTGCCACCACCGCCTGAAGAACTAAGCAAGCCTAAGCAAGTTTCACTATTAAAGCAAGATGTACACAGCTTGACGCCACATATATGCTCCCCTACACCTACGGAATTCCTACTGACCACCGGCACTGCCCCTATGGAGCCTGGTGTTGGTATCTTTGTCAATCTCGACGGTGACGTCGTTCGAGGAAGTGTGGAGTTTAGTCACTATCCCAGTGCCGTCGTCGTAGACGGGAGCGGTGTGGAAATTGAACGTGTCCAAGGTACCGAAGAGGAAGACCGTGAAGGCTTTGTCCTTGCTACCATGATGCGGCCAGGAGACAGCGTAGAAAAAGAGGTAATAGAGATCCAAAGGTGGGATGTGGATGATAGCGAAAGTAAAGAGTGGTTGACAGTCCCCACGTCTAAGTCTCATATGAAGAGCGGGGAGGGTGATGAGACACCCTTAAGTCCCAAAATTGGTCTCCGACTTCTTCAGACTGTAGCGGTTGTTCCCTTTCCAGAAGTTGGCCAGGTCCTGCGTGCAACACGTTTACGACTAACCAGCAGCAGTGCAGATGCTTCGTCAGCGGAACGTCAAAAATCAGATAGACCAGTAGAAGAATGGGAAAGGAACAGGACTCGGGAAGAAGATGGGTTTAGTCGGCGCTTAGGGGGACGAACGAGCCACATTGCGGTATGGTCAGGCTCTTCGATCTGGTGGGCTGTCCGAAACCCGCTCGTCATCAGGCTGGATGCGGTCATCGATCAGATCATTGGGGCATATCTGGGCAAAGAATCATATGTCACGATAGATCGAAGTCAGATTATCAAGATTGTGAACGGGATCCGAGGGCAAGAACCGAGCACGGAAACCGAGTTCTTAAGCCTAGAGTATATACGTCAAAAGACAAGTCTAATCTTATTTGCCGACCTACTCGCCCGGCCGTCCATGATGTCTACTCTAGAAGGCGCGGATAAGCGCATTACAGAAGGTTTGATGATGGAAGGTGGTGTGGAACCGCGTGTAATGCTTTCCTTGATCCCGCAACTTCGGGATGAAATCATAGAAGGTCCAAGAGGCATTTGGATACACGCAGGCTTGAGCTGGATCATGGAGCACTACCGGTCCTTAATGTCTGGGAGCCGGGGGGTTGGAGAATCACATGATCAAGGCAACTCAGAAATCACAAACCTTATCAAGCGATATCTTTCGGCTTGGCGACAACGCAAGGGCTTTGGCAGTATAGCAGATGAAGTCCAGGTTTTCCAGACCGTTGATGCGGCTTTACTGCGTATACTACTCGAACAGGACAGGCAAAATACAAAGAAGTCTTCAATGCCGTCATCAGCCAGAGCTGAGCTATATTCCCTTGTGGATTCTGGAGTCGAATGCTTTGAGCGAGCGGTCGTACTCTTGGAAGATTATCACCGTCTGTATGTACTTAGTAGGCTATACCAAAGTCGCAAAATGTTCGGGAAAGTTTTGGCAACTTGGAGAAGAATTGTCGACGGTGAAAAAGATGAGGGCGGTGAGCTACGAGACGGAGAAAATGAGGTTCGTAAATATCTTGGGAAGATGAAAGACACTAGCATAGTCCACGAATACGGGACTTGGCTTGCCAGGCGAAATCCAACACTTGGCGTCCAAGTTTTCACAGACAACAGCAGTAGGGTCAAGATGGGACCTCAACACGTGGTACAGCTACTGAAACAGCAAGCCCCTGATGCCGTAAAGGTCTACCTCGAGCATCTTGTTTTTGGCAAAAAGAACGTCCAGTATGCGAACGATCTGATTTCCTATTACCTCAACAATGTGCTTGCTGTATTAAGCGGTTCCGAGGATGCTCGAGCTACTCTTGCGCAGACGTACGAGTCCTACAGAGCGCTGCGACCACCTAAACCGACATATCGCCAGTTCATCATTGAGAACGATATTCCGGTTTCATGGTGGCATGATCGCCTCCGTCTTCTCGAGCTCCTTGGTGGAAGTCATGGTGCCGACTTTTCCTACGATGTCGGCAAGATTCTAAGTCGGATTGAGCCATTCGAAGAAGACCTTGTTCCAGAATCCATCATTATTGACGGGCGTCAAGGTCGACATCAGCAAGCTCTTCGGCTGCTCACTCAAGGGCTAGGAGATTATCATACTGCCATCAATTACTGCCTTTTAGGTGGAGCGAGTATCTTCCACCCGATCTCAGGACCCGTTACCCCGATCGCTGTTCCCTCACGAGAGGAACAAGCAAAACTCTTTGAATATCTACTTTCGGAGTTCCTCCGTATCCAAGACGTTAATGACAGATTGGAGCGAACGAGCGAGCTCCTGGAACGGTTTGGATCTTGGTACGACGTGCGGCAGGTTTTGGAACTCATTCCCGAAACGTGGTCTGTCGAGCTGGTGTCAGCATTTCTGGTCAGCGCACTCAGACAGTTGCTACATGAAAAGAGCGAGGCTATGATCACGAAAGCGCTGAGTAGTGCAGAGAACTTGCAAGTCGCTTCGACTTTCGTTGAGAAATGCATCGCTATTGGGTCACATGTTGAGAAGGTGCAGTAAGATTCAATCACACAGGAATATAGTTTGAGCTTAGAGGGATGCGAGACGATTATTCGTGTTCACCAAACACCCGAGCATCGACGTTCTGTTCCACGAATGGCGGGAATGGATTCTCAACATTGTTATTACGGCGGTCTATCAGTGCCATTATGGACTCGGCGACAAAACGAATTTTTGGAAAATCGGAAATCAAGAATCGAGAATTTCAAATCGCAAAAACGATACGTAAACATGTTAAATGGCTTCATACATGCTTCGTTTAAATGTTTCGAAGTGCTTCATATATGATTTACCGAGTCTTAATAATATGTGGTTTATTCAGTACTTTATGTTATAAACTCAGCGCTCTATCTACATACTCCATCATTTACTTCCCTACCCACTCCTCTACTCATGACTCCCACGATCTTTGGATTCTGTCGCAGCCAATGGTTTGTTGTTGGGGGCTGAAAAGTCCGGGAAAGGCCTATAAAGCTACCACAACAATAGCCTTTAAGATATTTAACAACATCTCTCCGTCCTTGCACCTCAAGACTTTCAGCATTTCGCAGTTGCCATAATTCGGACCGTGAACCGACCCAATACTCGACTGCTCATCTCTTCAGAATGTCCAAAATATGCCTTCAATTCGCCATAGCGCTGTGTGCACTCTTTTGTTCGGCACGAGCCCAAGTCAATTGTCACTTCCCTGGGGTCTGCTCATAGAAGCGGATACTCCGTGTCAACCTTATTTAGCCTATAGTACATGTTACAACCCCAACGATATTTGCCTGTCCAACAGTCTTTGCTATGGCACAACCAACAATCGTCTTACCCGAGGGGTCTGTCGACACCTCCGTACCTTACACAACGAGCCCAAAACTAACTGTGACAAAGTTGTACGGACTCGTCATGGAGCGACGGACCCTGCACAAATATATGCACTGACCCAGCGGACAGTAGGTACTAAGTTCTGATTTTGGGGACCTCTTTAGCTAATCCTTCATCTTACCAGAACCACACGGATGGTCGGAGGTGCTTCTCTGCGAGAGTACCACCTTGCCACAGTTCTTCTATTGCGACGGCTCAAACAATGCGCAATGTAGAGGCCCAAAAATATTCAACATAGCCAAGGGATTCTTTGCAGACGCTCGCAACGCTACTTTACGCTCCACCAACCCTCTCATTTAGTTTCGAACTCGACTTGCAACACTAATAATAACTCTGCTTCCACGAACAGCATGGTGCATCAGTGTTCTTCGCCCACCAGCGTAGAAGCAGCCATCGGTGCTGGTGTCGGACCCCCTCTCACTTTAGGTCTGGCCGCCGCTGTCGTGTCGTTGCTTCGAGAGAGGCGTATGCGGAGAAGAGATGCGAAGGACGCCCATCAATATGGTTGATCATCTCCCAGAACAATTCTGACCCAGCGACTGATGGCCGTGCAGCTTTGATCCAGCAACAACACGAGGGGAAGCGGCCACCGCCCCAAAAGAACTTCGCAGGAGACCTTCACGAGGCTGGTTCTATGGCCAGGCCCAATATTTTTGAGGTCCCTGATAATACTAGGTAGCCCACTTTATGGTTCTTTGTTCCTATGGTCTAAAACGAAAGAACGAGCTAAGATATGCACAATGGTTTGGTATGCTTCATATTGGGGCATGGGAACCGTGAGCATTGTTGGAGCGACTTTACAATAGAAAAACCGAGATTTAGTGACCAAGATCCGGTTTGAAGATTTCTGTTTATCTTCATTCTGACACTTCTCATCGCCATCGCCATCGCCATCCTCGCGGGGGGGGGGGGGGGGGGGGGGGGGGGGGGGGGGGGGGGGGGGGGGGGGGGGGGGGGGGGGGGGGGGGGGGGGGGGGGGGGGGGGGCGGGG
>JAABUZ0100000366.1_pt1 | contig 114355 bp, 64 predicted proteins | sample 5562091 | NCBI WGS metagenome assembly JAABUZ01 (sample SAMN12813069, study PRJNA571459) | rock metagenome | isolation source: Antarctica rocks | place: Antarctica: Victoria Land, Linnaeus Terrace sud | collected 2015-12-21 | reverse complement strand
ATATATGGGCAAACCGGCCGGCACGGCGGTCCTGGTGCCGGCGCTAGGCCTAATCAGGCAGGAGTGCCGGGCAGACCTCATGCGCCATGGCAATCCGTAACAAAAGAAAAATCTTAAGAAAAAACAAATACTAAGAAGAAAAGTATTGAAGATACTAATAGAGTTAAGATAATGCAAATAGATAATATATTTTTAACTAATATACTAATGTTTTGCAATAGCAAGTACGAAAGTAAAAACTCAATATTATTGCTTTTTGTAAAATTAAAAAATATTAAAAATTAATTAACTTTCTTATTTCTTGACTTTTATTTTAGCGTCTAATTTGCAAAATTTTGCATAATAAGATTAGCAATTTAATTGTAAAAAAAAGAATTATTATATTTAAAACTTAGTTTTAGCAATACTTTAAAAAGAAATTAAGATATTTATATATGTTTTTTTTTCTAATAAGTATATTATCTTTTTGCATTATTCTTATAATAATAGAATTGTAATTAATATTTCGCGTACTATAGATTCGAATTTTGCAATAAAATACACTAAGCGCGTAACAATTGAATTAAAGAATTTGCTTTTTATTAAGTATTTAATAAAATAATTCGATCTTTTTAGCTAGAAATTTTACAACAATATTATATTCCTCTTTTTAAGCAAATATAATATATATATTTTTTCGAACAATTATTTTTGTATTAGTTAAGATTTGAATTTTCGAAATTTTATTATTAATAAATTTCTTCTAGCAATTTAAGTTATTAAATGCATTATTTCTTTGTATTATTACTAATAATATCTAATTATTTTTATAATTACTAAAGATATCTCTTCTTCGAAAGTTAACTTATCTATTAATAGATTTGATTTAAAACAATCTTAAAATCTAGTATAAAAAAAAATTCTTCTTTATTTATTGCTTAATTATTATTCTTTTCTCTACAATATATATTTTATAATTCGAGAGCAATTTTTTTTATATTTAAATTTATAATATAATTGAAGTACTTAATTATTATAATTTGTTCGATTGTTTGCAAACTTATTTTAGATCGATTTTAATAATATATTCTTTAAGCAAGACTAAAAGTTTTTTTAATACTTATCGATAATATTAAATATAAAAGTATATCTCGAGTTATTTGCGTTAACTTTAAAAAGTTTAACACGTTATCTTTTTAATATTTTTAGATTAAATATTTATTCTTTACAATATTAATACAAAGATATTAATTGTCTTTATTTTGAATCGAACAAAATTGTTAGAATTATTAAAATAAAAAATTTGTAACAATTACAATAAATTATATTAATATTAGTAAAAGATTATATGTATTATTATATTGTATTATTTTTTTAACAATATTTGCTCTTTGCGCGTTTATTCTTAAATTAGTAGTCGAATTGTAATAATATCGAAAATAATACTTAAATTTAATTTTGTATTTGTTTTTGTAATTAATAATATTGTTATTTTCTTTCTTATTTTACAACTTATAAAGATTAACTTTTTGCGTAAAATCTAAAATTTGTTGTTTGTTCTATTAAAACTTTTGTTAATTTAAGATTTTTTCAAGTTTATTTCTAAGTATATTGTTATTACTTGCATTATTAATAATAACTTCAAAAAGTTTATTTTTAATCTTAAAAGACTATAAAATCTTTACAAACTTTAATATTAATTAACAATTTATATACTTAATATTAAGAGAAGTAAATTTAATAAGATGTGTGCAAAATTAAAATACAATATCTATTAAATATATTAATACTCTTAAATAAACAATTTTTTGAGAACTAGACTATGCATCTAAAGCAATAGAAATATATTAAATATTCTTAAAATCTATTTTAATTTTCTTACAAATTTAATTATATTTTGAGAAAACTATCTTAAATAATTTAATGCAACTTAAAAGTATCAAATTTAAACAAAATATTTCTAATAACTTTCGAAAGTTAAAATTGTTAATAATTCGAAAAGACAAATTTAAATTTACAAAAATCTTGTATAATGAATCTTCTTAATTATCTTAAATAAAGAATAACAACAAATCGATATAACTTTTTTTCTAAAAAATTGTTAGTTTTACATTGTTGTTACGACCCTAGCTCGTTACAGCCGATATATATTCTACGGAAGGATATGTAGCACGAAGCACGACTATCTGCATGCTCGACGACTTGGCAGGCGAGCAGTGCTCGACGCGCTAGCGAGCGAGCTCGACATGCTCGTTAGCGAGCAGAACGAGCAGAGCTCGACGTGCTAGCGAGCGAGCTCAACATGCTCGACAGCGAGCAGAGCGAGCAGAGCTCGACATGCTCGACAACGAGCATAACGAGCAAGAAGAATCTCATTTAGTATATAGATCTCCGAACACGACTCTTTTATGAATCGTGTTTAACTCATCTTAAGTCTTGACTTATTGTTACGACTACTAAAGCTGCAATTCCTTGTTATCAAGTGATTGCTTGCATTGCCTAAAGACGTCTACAAATCTCTTCAAAGCACAACTCTCTCTAATATTCTGAATCGCCAGATAGCAGCGTAACACTTTGAACACTCTAAGAATGTCTGTATCAGATCAACGCGCCCCTATCTCGAGCACTAGCTCATCAGCATCACGCCGACTCTCTATTGATGAAGACGACAAGATCAGGATCAACAAGCCTGACATCTATCATGAAGATCGTACCGGTCTGAAGGACTAACTTATGCAGATAGATATTTATTTCATCTTTTATTCTGTTTCAGCGAACAAGAAGACAATTTTCGCATTCACATTTCTTAGAGAAAGAGCTTAGCACTGACTCAAGCCAAATTTACGCAAGTATCTGAAGAATTATGACGAAAATTCCCGTGCGATGTTCACGAACTTCGATAACTTCAAGAGAGAGCTTCGAAGAATCTTTGAAACATTTAACGAGAAACAAATCGCGAAAAGAGTAATTCAGCATCTAACTTAACGAATCTTTGCAGCAGAGTACGCAGCAAGATTCCAGAAGTATGTCAATCTCACCGAGTGAAACGATGCCGCACTCATGACAATGTTTCGACGAGGCCTCAAGAACAATCTTAAGGACGAAATTATGCGCGACGACAAATTCATCAGCGATATGTTCGACCTCATTGAAGTAGTCATCGACCTCGACGACAAGCTGTATGAAAGAGCTATGAAAAAAAAATACGATCAACCCCAAGAAAGAGCAGAAACCTTCTTTGAATCAACGATCGAATATCACTCGAAAGAATCTCGTTCTAGTCAAAAGTATAGCAACCCAGACTATCGTGGGCCTGCATCAATGAAACTGAATTCGATTCAATATCGTAAAGAGAAGAACTCTAGAAGAAAGCAAGGTAGCAAATCGAAAACGTGCTATTCATGTGGCAAACCGGGCCACTTCGCAAGAGATTGTCGTTCAAAGAACTTGATGATTTCACGACAAATCAATGCTATGTTAAGAGAGATATCCAATAGTTAGAACGACATTAGGAAGCAAATCGACACAGAGGCGAACACCCCCAAGACTGAATCGAACGACGACTATTGTCTAATAGAAAACTCAGATCAGTTGAAGAAAGTTCTAGATGAAACATTATCAGACAAGGCACTCGCATCTATGCAGAAAGTCAACAATGCTATTAGAAGAATATGGCAAAACAAACATTCGAGAACGTTATACTCGCACAGCCCAATTACAGACTTCGACGCTAAGTATGAATGAGAAGACTTTCAGGAAATGCTAGAAGAAATCACGAAACGACTCGACGCTTTAGATAGCTCATCGAAGAAAAGGCAAATCAGTCAAATCGTGAATAAATGCGAGGAAACGCTAGAAAGCGATGCCAGTACAGAAAAGAACGTTCTCGATGAAATTGAGCAACAACTAAGCAGTGTTAGTCTATCTCGACAGAAGATAAAGCAAGCAAAGAGACATGAGACTCTTAATTGGACAGCTTGCTACGACGACTCATGCTGAACCCACATGAAAGACAAGAAGAAATCAGGATGATTTTCTAGGGCACCATCGAAGCCAAAGTTATTATTTCAGCAACAGAAGAAAGCTTAGCAAAGAAAAGAGCTTGAAGCAGAAGTCGCAGCATCAGAACAGAGAAAAGTCAAAATCTCTTGATAAAGAGCATATCAGGAAAGTGCAATATGTTAGCCCAACAGCAGCAACTAAACTTAACAGCACACGCACGATGTTTTACCACATTAGTCAAGATCAATGGTCGTCGATTCATCGCAATGGTCGATTCTGATGCAACAGATAATTTTATGGCCAGAGCTCTTGTTGAGAAGGAAGATTATTCTACTCAAAAGAAGCCTGACGCCTACAACCTAGTAATTGTAGATGAAAATCCATTACTCGATGAGAATGAAAGAGTGAATAAAGAAACGAAATCACTATCAATAGCTATTTAGCAACATCATGAGAAACTAATCTTTGATATAGTGGGAATGATTACTCACGATATCGTTTTAGAAATGCCTTGATTGAAGCAGCACAATTCAGAAGTCGACTAAAATACACGAGTACTTAGATTTGAGCGATGTGACCACGCAATTCACATTCAACCTACGCATCGACAACGTTCGATGATAGATGAGAGACAGAGTCGAAATTCGATCGCAAGATGCGAACTTGCATTCTCGAAAAAGAACGATCAACAACAGTTCGACTCGTCAGGCACTAGCAAAGATCAGCCGGGTCATAAAGACAAAGTGAGTGAAAAAAACTGCGAACCTTCTAAGAACCTTGAAATATCTGGTAAAGCGAGAGAATCGCTGAAACACATACCACGAATATATAACAGATGGGAGCACCTGTTTCAGGAAGAGAAAACGACAAAGGCCCTACCTAAACATCAATTGTGAGACCACGAAATCAAACTTGAATCAGGCAAGAAACCCACGTTTGAACCTATTTACGCTCTATCGGAGAAGAAATTGTTAATACTTCGCAAATACCTGGCAGAAAATGAAAAGAAAAGATTTATTAGAAAATCCCAATCACGAGCAGAATACTCGATTCTCTTTACATTCAAGAAGAACGAAGAACTTCGCTTATGTGTCGATTATCGAAAGCTGAACGACATAACGATCAAAAATCGATATTCACTATCCAATATTAGCGAGCTTCAGAATCGATTATCCGAAGTTAAATACTTCACCAAACTGAACTTACGAGAAGCGTACAATTAGATTAGAATGAAGGCGAGAGAGAAGTGAAAAACAGCTTTTCGTACACGATATGAACTTTACGAATACATGATAATGCCGTTTGGGCTCATCAACGCCCCGGCAACATGTCAGAAAATGATCAATGATGCGCTACGACAATATTTGGATATATTTGTCATAGCATACTTGAACGACATCATGATATACTTAACCACGCTGAAGAAACATGTGCAGCATGTTTCCCAAGTATTGAAATGTTTGAATCGAAGAAATCTACGCCTCAAACCAGAGAAATGCGAATTTCATCAAGAGAAAGTGAACTTCCTAGAATTCGTTGTAGAACGACATGAAATTCGAATGAACTCAGAGAAGATTAAGGCAGTCAAAGAATGATCAACATCAATCGATGTCAAGAACATTTAGGCCTTTATAGGATTTGTTCAATACAATAGAAAGTTCATCAAGAACTTCTTGAGAAGATCGATATCACTAACAAATCTAACAAGAAAAGACACGCCTTAAAAATGAGAATCAAACGAAGAAACAGCATTTCAGAGATTGAAAAAAGAGTGCTTAAAGAAACCAGTACTTAAGATGTTCGATTCCAAGAAATCAGAACGAATGAAAACAGACGCATCAGATCTAGTTATCGATGCATGCTTTAGTTAGTTATATGAAGACATGTGACACTTAGTGACATACTACTCCAGAAAACTCTTGTTAGCGAAACAGAACTACGACATTCATGACAAGAAACTACTTGCGATAGTAGCAGCTCTTAAAGCATGAAGAATATACACAGAAGGAGCACTAGAGCTCACTATTCTAACGAATCATAAGAACTTATTGCACTTCACTACGACGAAGAAACTCAACAAAAGACAAGTGCGATGATTCGAGAAGCTAGAACAATACAAGTTCAAGATACTGTATACTTTAGAGAAAGAAAATGGCAAAGCAGACGCACTTAGCAGGCGAAGTGATCATATAAAAACGAAGAAATCGTTCAATCATAATATACTTAAGGTCAACAACGACGAATCACTATCGATCAATAAGCATGAGCTAAACGCAACCTTACGAATTCTGAGAGACAAGTCAGAAGAGTTCTTAATCAAGAAGAGAAAGCTTCAAATATCAATCAACAAAATCGACGAATGTATAAAAGAGCATCATGACGAATCACTGCAGAGACACCTAGGGATGACCAAGACACTTTAGCTTTTGCGTCAGCATTGCCAGTTTCCCAACATGAGGCAAGCTGTCGAGACATATGTCAAAAGATGTCTTAGTTGTCAGCAGAACAAACATGATACACATGCGCAGTATGGCGAGATTCAGTATTAGAAATTACCTGAATCGTTATGAAACGAAGTTACGATGAACTTCATCATCAAGTTGCCTAAGTCGACGAATTCAGCAACTGAAGAAAGATATGATTCGATACTGGTAATGATTGACAAGCTTATCAAGTACTCACATATCATCGCATGCAAAGAGAAATTCACAGCAGAACAACTAGAATACATCGTACTGAATCGATTAATCAGATATCATGATATACCCAAAGGACTAATTAGTGATAGAGACAAGCTCTTCACGTCTAACTATTGAAAAACACTTATATTAATGTTAGGTACGAGACTTCGCATGTCGACTGCCTATTACTCGATTACGAATGAATAGACAGAGCGAACAAACCAGAGTCTTGAGCAATATCTAAGGCACTACGTCAACAATATTCAGAACAACTAGGTATCACTTTTATCTATGACACAGCTAGCCCTGAACGCGAAGGTTTCAGATACCACGAGAGTGACACCTTTCTTCGTCAACTTTAGCAAGGAATCGAATCTCTTTGATCAAGAAAGACAACACCTGACAGCTTAGTCAGCCATTGAAAGAATAGCGACACTCAAGAAGGTACACGATAACATCACGACAATGCAGATCAGATCAGTCAAGTATTAAAACAAGAAACGAAAAATGACATCTTAGCTAAAGAAGAGAAATAAGATGTATCTTTTAACAAAGAATCTGAAAATCAGAAAGAAAAGCAAGAAACTTGATCATGTTAAGGTCGAATCATTTTTCATCAAAGCAATCAAGAAATCAGTCAATTACGAACTCGACTTACCCAAGGACGCCAGAGTATTTTTAGTATTTCATATTTCATTATTGGAATCAGCCGACCCCAGTACGTCTATACAGGAAACTTTTCATTATTACTCACAGAAAGAGGATCGATTCGAGGTTGAGAAAATTCTAGAAAAGAAAGATCAGCGATATCTTGTCAAATGAAAGAGATACTCTACAACAGAGAACACATGAGAATCTATTAGCAATCTCGATGATTGTGACGCTCTTATTCAGAGATTTCATCAACGTTCGAGAAATCATCCAGCATAGCAAGCGAAGACCAGATGGCAAAAGATGCTTCGATCAGAGCATTCGCAGCAGAACAGTTAAAAGACTCTGCGACGTTCGACTTCTTCATTCCAGATAAAAGACATTGTGTCTTTCGCTTTGCTTTCGCGTCAACTTTCTTCAGCATCTTCTTATTTCGAAGCAGTCGCGTGATCACGATTGCTAACACAGCTTCATTCTTAGCAATCTTCGAGAACAGGTCTTTTCTGATGCGATTCAGCGAAGCTCACGACATGTTAACACACGCTTTATTCGCGCGAACACATTTCGAACACTTTAGACGAGACAGCGAGTCTTTCATTGCGATACAAGATTTATCAAAACAAGAACAACGCTCACAGGCGAAGTCAACCAGTATATCGTAGCGATCAATTTCGAAAGCAAGGCGAATACGACTTTGTTGTTGATGAGACATGATAATGTAAGCAGTCGCTTTTCGAGACGAAAAGATCAAGGAGAGAAATAGTGTTACGACCCTAGCTCGTTACAGTCGATATATATTCTACGAAAGGATATGTAGCACGAAGCACGACTACCTGCATGCTCGACAGCTTGGCAGACGAGCAGTGCTCGACGCGCTAGCGAGCGAGCTCGACATGCTCGTCAGCGAGCAGAGCGAGCAGAGCTCGACGTGCTAGCGAGCGAGCTCGACATACTCGACAGCGAGCAGAGCGAGCAGAGCTCGACATGCTCGACAACGAGCATAACGAGCAAGAAGAATCTCATTTAGTATATAGATCTCCGAACACGACTTTCTTATGAATCGTGTTCAACTTATCTTAAGTCTTGACTTATTGTTACGACTACTAAAGCTGCAATCTCTTGTTATCAAGTGATTGCTTGCATTGCCTGAAGACGTCTACAGACCTCTTCAAAGCACAACCCTCTCTAATATCCTGAATTGCTAGATAGCAGCGTAACAATTGTTTATATATATTATTAATTGTAACTTATACAATTAAAGACTAAATTAATTGCAATTTGCAATCGAGATTGTTTTTGTTTTAAACAAAAAAAGAATCAAAAACATTTCTTTATATTTGTTGTGCTTAAATAATTATAAATAATAGAATAATTCAAAATTTTGTAACAACTTTTGTATACAATTTTTGAAATATTATTTATAATCGAAACTATTTAAATATATTTGTTTTAAAGCTCGAATTATATTTTTATATTAATTTTTTTTACTTACTATAAATTGATAAGTCTTGATTAAGTTTTATTTAAAATATTGTTGTTAATAATCGTTTGTAATTATTATGCTTAAAACTAAGTATTAGTATTTAAACTTTATTTAATATATTTGTTTTTCTCTCTTAAAACAAGTAGTAAATAATTGATAAATATTTTGTTCAATATTACGCGAAGAATTTCTTTTTTTTTCATTAAAAGCAAAAGTAAGAAAATCTTAATCAAATTAACTCGCAAATTAATTAAGATATAAGTTACTAAATAATAAGTTGCAAAAGATAGATTTGCTAGACTTTTCTTTGTTTAAAAACAATAATTAATTTAAAGTTCTTAAAGAATTCGATATTTTGCAAACAAGGGTACAAATATAATATAATAATATTCTTTAATAGTTCGAGAAAGTAACTAAAGAATAAAAAGATAATATAAAAAAGTAATACAAGTAATAACTAGTTTAAGCAAGTTGTTTTGAGATAATATAAGCAAGCGTAACTTTTGTGTCGAAGCATATTACTTGACATTCTAGCGAAAAATTTAGAATTAAAATAACGTGTATTCAAAAATAGAAAATCTTAACATAATAATGTTATTTTTGATTTCTTGACAATTCGATTCGATTTCTAATATTGAAGTCGAAAATTAAGTCGAGTTGAATCGAATCGATTTTAAAATAATAGAAATCGAGTTGAGTTTGAAGTCGATTTCTAATGTTGAAATCGACGAGTCGAGTCAATTCCTAAAGTTGGAATCGAAACCGACCTAACGATCAATCTACAAATATATTATTAATAGTATTAGAAACGTGATAAGCGCTATCGATTGTCTGTATTGTACTGCAGGAAATCGAGTTCGAACAATAATGCAATTAGGACCATTTAGGACTAATTGCAGGGGTCAAATTAGTCCCGGTGAGCCACCGGGACGAGTTCGAACAGGCCCTTAGGCCGTCCCCTCTATATATACTACTTCCCGCGGATGTTTGCAACGCGCGAACACCCCGCAGGTGCTTTTGGCGCAGTTGGTTTAGATTCTGTCCTGTTACAGAAAGCGCGATTTTCGATATAGACTAACTGTACTATATTTCGAATCATAGCACATGTTACAGCTGTGGGAATCTGTAGGCTCTCCCCAATCTCTCTACTGGATCAATCTGTCTCCCGCAATGCGGACAATCCTACGCAAGTAGCGGATCAATTGCAATGCGACGAACTCGAACGACTTCTGATATTCCCATAAGTCCGCACACTCTTTGTACTAGATCATTATCTTCTACAAGACTGTAGAGTAAGTCTCGGAGGTTGGATAAAAGGAGAAAGAACACAGAGAGAGAAGGAGTGTGGCAGTCTGCCAATTTCTTGTATTTTACTTGTATTTAGATCTTAGCAGTCTGCCAACATCTTGTATTTAGATCTTCTCGGCCCATGCGCGTGTGGATGCATAATCTAGAACCCGGCAGCAACGTATTTACAGCATGTCCAAAAGTCCCCATGGAACATCGATGAGTGAGACAGTGCATCCAACACGGTCGTCCTCTCCTACCCTCAAGTGGTGTAGTAGAACCCGGGCCTGCGAGATTACAATTAGCAAACGGTTGCCTTGAACTCAAGAGTTGCGGGCAGACGTACCTGACATCGCCCAAGGCCTGCACCTCGTCCTCAGTCTTCCCCTCAGCAAGGTAATCTCTCTCGCCACGCCTCCGCTTCGCGTTCTCCCGTCGCAGCAGCACATGCAGCAGAGTACTCCCGCCCGTCAAGAACAGCAGCAGGTACGCCAGCACCACAGCGTGGCCTTTCCTGTACAACGGCTTGTCTCTCACTTGGTAGATATTAGAGCTCATGACCCCGTTGAGATTCCCCCATCCAATCACAATTCCTAGCGTCACGCCTCTCTTGTAGACACCTTCTGTGTTGTTGCTGACCCAAGAGACCGTGTTCGCAATGCAGGGGTAAATGCCCAGAGCGCCGAGGAAAGTCCCGGCGTACTGAACCCGAGGGTTGGTGCCAGCCAAAAGCATGGAGAATCCGACCACGCCAAGGAGGGAGCAGCCTATGTTGCAAAGGCCACGTTGGCGCGTTTTGTCGGCAATGAAACCGATCGTGATGGTGAGAATTGCAGCGGCTGCATAGGGTGGAACGGAAAGAAGCTGTGCTGTGGTCGACTTGTAGCCGAGCTGAGGATGTGTCAGTGTACAGACCTATGGATTGACTGACGCTGGAACTCACTGCAGCGATGATCGATGGCAAGAACAGTGAGAACGCGTAGAGTGGCCCATCCGCTCCCATGTAGACAACGGCTCCCAACCAAGTCTTCCAATCTCTGACTGACGCCCATAGGTAGGTCATGCGAAACTCCTCGTGCTCTGCCGAGGACTGTTGATCGGCCTTCAACCGACGAAGGACCCGTTGGCGATCAGCGTCTGTTAGGAAAGTGGCCTCGTCTGGGAAGTCGTACACCATCCAGAAGGATGCGATTGAGATGATAACAGTGGCTATGCCCTCGATGATAAATATCCATGACCAGCCTCTTTTACCCCCGACTCCATCCATCTTCCCTATCGCGGCGGCAAGCAGACCGCCAAAAGAGCCCGAAACTGCAGCGGCAGAGAAGAAGATGGCTGCCCGGACCCCAAATTCGCATCGTCGGTACCAGCAGGAAAGATAGTAGGTAATGCCGGGAAACAGACCCGCTTCCGCGAGGCCGAGGAAGAACCGCGCAGTCATCAGACCTTGGAAGTTGTGGACCAGACCCATCGTCGTCATGCAGATACCCCACAAGATCATTATGCTAGGGATGAAGATGCTGGGCCTTAGCCTCTTCAGCAGGACATTGGTCAAGGGCTCGGCGAGCGAGTAGGAGACGAAGAAGATAGAGAGAGCGGCGTTGTATTGGCCCCCTGTGATATGCAGGGTACTCTCCAAGTGGTCCAATCTGGCATTTCCGATGTTGGTCCGGTCGAGGAAGCTGATGAGGTAGAGGAGGCAGAGCCAGGGGATGAGGCGAAGGTCGAGCTTCCATAGTAATGCTCGGTCCTGCAAAAGCCTGAGCTGTTGAACTTGGATGGGGACGAGCGACTTACGATCTTTGCCTTCTCTGCATCTGTGAGGCCTTCATCAGGATCCGGTGGCAGGTGTGAGGCGGTAGCGGTCTCGAAGGCGCCAGGCTCGACTCCTACTACTTTCTCATTGTCCGATGGGGATCGGTCGCTGTCGCTGTCACGCCGCAGTGCGGTAACTTTTTCCATTGCAGATGCTCGGTGGCAGCAAAAGCGATTGAGGAGAAGGAAGTAGTAGCAGGCTGAACGGCGAGCTGGAGCTTGGCCATTGTGCCTCCATTGCGCCGGTCGCTGATCTTTCGTCCGGTCATGTCAATGCACCACCCCTTTTCTGTCCGAGAAGCGTGACCCCGCATTTTCAGTCCAATAATCACGTGGCATCTCTTAGCGTTTCGGCACTTGCAAATGGCCCAAGATTGCCGGGGACGAACCGAAGCGAAGCCTTGGCTTATTAGCGCTTTCACAACGGTTGTCGCTCCTTGACCATATTTTTAGATCCCCGACCCCAACTTCTGACAAAATGCTTTTGATCAACTTTCGCATTTCTTGATTTATTACTATCAAAATCTCACGTTTGATAGAGTAGACTTTGCGCTTTTAACAGCATATCTTTGATAGAGTCTAAATCAATATTGAGAAAGTTATTTGATTGCAAAGTTTTTGTGTTTCGAAGCGTGTCTCAAAATCAAAGATCGACTTGAACTTCTTAAAGTACTAGTACATGGTAACAAACTTTGCAATTTCTATAGCTCTAGCAATTCGTAATCAAAACTTATAAGTAAAGCAGTGTTAGAAAGCGCATAGTGTCTAGAGTAATACTTGATTAATTTTATATATTCAAATAGCGGAATGCGAAAGTTGACCAAAATTATCTTGCCAGAAATTGGGGTCGAGGATCTAAAAATAAGGCCAAGGGGCGACAACCGTTGTGAAAGCGCTAATAAGGTATCTGGAGAAGCTCTTTTCTTCTGCCAGACTCTTTGTCAATTCACCCACGCACGAGACGACGGCGACCTTGCATCCATAATGGAAGAGAATCGTCGTTGGCGTTTCGACATGAATCTTACCATCCACGTCTCCCATGTCAAGCTTTGCCTCTTCGTCATGACCTCCGAAAGTATGGGGCAGCAGTAATGGCATCATTAAATCAACCTTTGGTTTTTGCATTCAGTCTGCCAACTTTACGTTTCCAATCCAGGATGGGCCCAAGACCAACGTTGATGGAGAGTTACCTGAAGTTCGAGTGTATCAAATCGACTCCCTAGATCGATGTTATCGCCTCTACAGTCCCAGTAGAGCGAGTCTTGCTGTGCGAAGAAGCAATGTTGTGGTAAGACCTACGGATGTCCCTTCAGCTAGAGAACTCCGCTGGGTTCACACAAGCTACCTCCTCTTCTGTTCCAAGATTTATTTCTGTTCTATCTGCTTGCTGCAGCTTCGCCAGAGGTATTCCATGTCCCAGCAAGGATTGTTATATTTGGTCACAATCGTACACCTTGCCGGTATCACTATCCTAAAGCATTGACTGTAGCTTATTAGCTTCTACCTTCTTCCTCCCCCCCTGACTTTCATTTCCTCGTCGTCTCTAATTCTCTGTTGCCGCCTCTTGTGCAATGCTCTCGGTGAATACACTATTCCTTTCAAGGATATCGGTCGGCCCGATCTCTTCACTGCATTCTTCGTTTCTACAGCAGAGACTTACATCCAGAGGCTTAGGAACTAACTCTCCTTTCATTTGAAGTAGGGTAGCGCTTGTTTTCACACAATCGCTCCTGCAAAACCTTGCACCTTCTCTACATTCACAGGGCTTCACGCCTCCTACTAAACGCCCTAGGCTTTCCTACTACACCCCACCGGTTCACTGTGACACTCATTTTGTGGATCCGAAGAAGTCACTTCCGCCTCCCTGGACGCTTGACTGCCTGACCCTTTCAGGATAGAACTCGGTTTGGGAAATCCCAAATTGCACCAGCAGGCCGCGCACGCACACCTACCTTCACCTTCCACACAAGTTGGGCACTTACAGCGTACACACCATCATTCAGCAGGAACACGCTTACCCGCAACATTGTCCTTTGCATTCACCTTCGCTCTGGCTTGCTCTCAAACAGCGCTTGGTCTTTGTTTCATCCCCAGTGTCGCTTCGAGCTCACTTCATACTTCGCTTGCGGCTTGTACATTCACTAGAACGAGATCAGACACTCCTCACTGGGCACTTGTCGAGACGGTCAATTATGGAAAATTCTGACTCTGGCTTTCCCTATACCCCTCGCCCAGGCAATCCGGGGGCTTTCGCTTTTAAGACGACTTTCGCAAACGCACAGTGTCAAAAGTGCTGTCACTCCTCAGCATTGATTGCAGCGCTCTGGGAACGGATTTCCGAGCTTGAGGGTCGCCTTTATCAGGTTTCTGCGGAGAAGCATGGTGTCGAGGACGTAGTTCGCTCAATTCTCCGGCTACAGACAATCTCTCTTGAGTCTCATCAGCGACCCTCCGAACAAGGTGTGCGCGACTTCGAAGACTCTGGATATAAGACCAACAGTCTCAACGAGTCCTTTGAGTCCTGCGACACCTTGGTGGAGTCATCTCCGATTGCAGAGAACTCTGCTTCCGAGAGCTTGAACGTAATAGACCAACCGCTTATCGACTTGTCTGGACCTTACGAGAGTGTATGTCGATACACTCTTTAAAAACCGACTCTGCAGCTTACATTGGGCGGCAGGCTTTTCCTAAGGACTCGACCAAGAAGTCAGACAGCTTTGAGCCACAGCCACAAGCCATTTCTCGATATGACCCACCCAGCGAGCAATCTCACAAGTACATTCATCACTTCCAGAGTCGCACTCCGCAACTCCTTGAAGGGCTTTCTACCAGCTCCCAATCTTTGATCACGGTAGGATATACATGAGGTCTCTTTTCGCATCTCAAGGCTTATCAAGGGTAGAGTATCAAGGAGTCTCAGAAGCCCCACATCAAACTGTCTATTCAACCACCCGCGGCAACACAGCTGTCTTACTTTTCTTCTGATGAAGCAGACTCCAAAAGTACTTCGAACCCAAGTGTCTATGTCTCAGCCAGTACATCATTCAGCGAGTTCATGGAGCATGATACGCGTGAGGTTGTCACTGTTGACGCAATTTGTAATGTTACGACAGGGGAGAACGCAAAGTGCAATTTCGAAACCTATACATCACCTGAAGCTATTGGCAGTGGGCTTAAGGATTCGTTCGGGGCAAATCCGCAGGGAAGCTTCAATTTCAACATTGGTGATCATAATACCGACGATCGTAATATGAAGACGACTTTATGCAACAACCATCCCAAAGCACCGCGTCCTTCTGGCGATTCTCTGAGCCTGTGGGTCCAATACAAGCCTGGCTTGACGACCCAAGACCTATATCGCAAGGTCGTCATTTCTGGTCTAAAGCCATCGTGTTCACTCAGTTGGGTTCTCGAACAAGTCCACGATGGCCTGGTCGTCGAAGCGGTCCTGGTGAACACGATCAACATCACAGGGACCAAATCGGCCGTTATTTTATTCCTGGAGGAAGATTCTGCTATAAAGTATGTTGAGTACGTAAATAATAGTCTCTGCGAGATCGATGGTAACAAAATCACCGCCAGCCTGATATCGACTCCGTCATGGCCCTTGTCTCTTGCTTTGAAGCGGGCAATTCAAGAAAAACATCATACGCGCTGTCTAGAGATCCAAGACTTTCCACGCGACGTTTCGTCGTCTACGCTACGGGGCGACCTAGAGATCGACTCTGCCATCAAGCTCGACGCAATCGAGCACATGGCGATGGCCTCTAATGGCATCGCTACATTACGCTTTTGCTCGGTCAGGGCAGCGCAAAAAGCTTCCGATTACCTTTCTTCGCACCTCAAATATCGCGGATGCCGTCTCAAGTATGCCGCGGACCCTTGCACCCTACCTCTTAGCCAGGTGAACTAGGTTGGATACCCAGAATGGTATTACCATCACCTTCCTAGGTTCTTGATCACAGTCGGCCCAGACCCAGGGCTTCCTTTCGAATCTCATGTGCTTTTCGATAAAACTCTTAGCAAGCTAAGCCGAGCGCTTACATCCATGGCAAGAATCCTTTCGCATTTTCCATCCCTACTTTAGCCGGTGTATAAACAATCGGGAAATCTACCAACACTTTACGTTAAGACATCGCAGCACACTTCCTTCGCATTTTGCTCGCAATCGACGCTCCCCCAACTGCTCTGATGGCATGATTCCGGAAAAACGATTATATTGTTCATCTCTGACGAGCCATCAGAAATGATCCATTCACAAGAGCAATAGGCTTGAGCTGACGGTTGCTGCATTGCTGTGGCACAGGACCGGCCTATCACTGTGTCTTCACACGAACATTATCACTGTTACTGAACTTTACTTTAGCGATCATCAATTTGATAGACTTTCCAGCCCACTACCATACCCTACGCTACAAATGTGAGGGGAATTACTCTTGCCCATGCACTAAAGTATATGTTCGGTTCCCGACCATGCCCTCTCGCTAGTAATGCTATACAAAACGCCGTTTAGATGCCGACACCCAAACAGTCTGCCCTTGAACAATGTCTTAGAAATTCCCTTCATCCGTAGACCTCATTCACGAAAACTGCCTCTTCTTATTGTATGCTCTCTGGTCTTTCATCCAATTCCTGAAGTCTGCCACGCTACCGATCTTCTCTCCATAGTAGTCCGGCACCGGATTCGACATCGACTGGCTCGAAGGGTCGACACGGTGCCGTTTAATCCGGTGGTAGAAGTCTCTTTCTTTCTGTCATTCGTCCGTTAGCCTGGCGCTCATCACATGACATATCTGCCAAGGTATGAGAACAGAGCCTAATTCACCTCCTCCATATCTTTCCTGACCCTCCGATGCAACATGTTGAACATAGCACTCCCCAGTATCGGCCCGCTCAACCACCCGATTCCCGCTGAGCTCACCGTCGCTATGCCAAGGGTGAATATCGGGTCGAGCCCGACCAAGCTTCCTACGTATTCGAAGTTCTGGTTCAAAGCTGTCAGGCCCGCCGCTGTGGTGCATGCGGAAGTGGAGATTGAGGAAACGAGGTTGTAGCGGCGACGAGAACGACGGAGGGAGAGGTACTCGTTCCAACTCAGCGTGGAGGTCTGTGAAGCTGGGGGGGCGGCTGCGAGTGTAGGCTCGGAGGCGGGAGTAGATGGCGTTGTGGGGTAGTTGCTTGATGTTGTAGAGGTAGAGCTTGAGCTGGCGCAGCGGGTCAAGGTAAGAGATGGTGGCGTGCTATTGGAAGATGCAACGCGATACGTAGAAATGAAGGACGGAATAGATTTAGTAGAAGCGTTCCTCGGAACCATTGGTGTGGCTCGAGTGCCTGTGGTAGTGTTCGAGGTGGATGCTATGGTAGATGATGCTATTGATTGTGAGCGCAAGCCCAGGATAGGGCCACGCATCTGCGCTTTTGAGTTCGCTAGTAAGGCCATTGGGGCTGTCTCCAGTACATGCACAGTGGTCTTTGAAGGTGCAGTATCTTCAAGACTGTTCTTTCGTCACTCCGTCGTTTTCGCGTATCAAAGCTCCTGCTTTCTAGGCCCGATCAGGCGAGCGTGCACTAATCCCCTTCGGGAGCCCCTGGCTCAGTACTCGTACGCCGGCCAACTCGTCATCTTTGAGAGAGCGCTCACTTCTTTTCTACTGACCGTTGCACCGTAACGGGCGATTTGTGATGTTCTCCAATTCGAACTCCTATCTGGGCGGCAGCAACAGTGGCCGCCCTGGCCAGCCAAACTATGGTCAATCTCAGTTTTCCAATCTGGGTCAACAGCAGCCCAATGGATTTGGTCCTCAGCCCACGGGCTTCAACAGTGCTCCCTTACAGCAGCAATACACAGGCTACCCTCCTCAGGCTCAGCAGCAGAACTTCCAAGCACCGCAGCAACAACCACAGTATACTGGTTACCCGCAGCAAAATCAGCAACCGCCACAACAGCAGCCTTTGCAGACCGGCCAAGCTCCTCAACCTCAAGTACCTCAGAAGACTGGTCAAACCTCTTCGCAGATTGCCCAGTCATTTTCCTCCACACCTGCAGCTCTTCCGCCGACAACCCAGGCGGCAAAGGGTGTCAAGATACCGAAGATTCGACTATCCTTCTTGACAGCCCAGGACCAGGCAAAATTTGAACAGCTGTTCAAGTCGGCAGTTGGGGATGCGCAAGCTCTGGATGGTATGCCATAGCAGATGTAGCAAGAAGGAAGAAGCTGATACCAACCAGGCGAGAAGGTTAAGGATCTACTAATCCGTTCTAAGCTTCCAGGTAGCGATTTGATGCAGATATGGTACGGTTGACTTGAACAAGCCTTCTCACAGCCGCTAATTGTTGCAGGGTACTTTCAGATACGACCAAGTCTGGGCAGCTATTGTTTCCAGAGTTCGCCCTTGCAATGTACCTGTGCAACCTTAAGCTCACTGGCAAGCAATTACCCCCAGCACTTCCAGAAAGGATCGCCAACGAGGTGTTGAGCATGGTGGATATCATTTCTTTTGGGGTACCGGATGACCGGCCTTCAGTCCAACCTCGAACCAATGCCCCCAGTTTCGATCAAGCCTCGACCGGACCAATTATACAACAACCACAACCACAAGCTACCAACAACCAATTACTCAGTCAATTAACATCGCAACCCACTGGTTTTGCATCACAATACATCCCACCTCAGTCCACGGGCTTTGCACCACAGCAACCAGGATATGGGCAACAGGGCGGTTATGGCCAGCAGCAACAGAACCAGCAAAATCCACAAGCTACAGGATATTCGGGTCCTCGGCCTCCAATGCCTCCCATGCCTACAGGATACGGATCGAATCTTTCACCTTCGCAGACTGGCCCGGCTATGACGCTCAATGCTCAGCCTACAGGAAGACCCGGCCAATGGGGTTTAGTCAATGCGCCAGCTTCGGGATTGCCGAACATCGATCTGTTGCAGCAGCGCATGATGCCACAACCAGGAAGAGAAGGTGGCTTCACTACACAAGGCCTGTCGGGCACTGCTACAGTCCCATGGGCGGTGACGAAGGACGAGAAGAAGATCTACGACCAGCTTTTTAAGGCTTGGGATGGATTCAACAAAGGATTCATTGGTGGAGATGTTGCAATCGAAGTCATGGGACAGAGTGGTCTACCGAAGCCAGACCTGGAAAAGATATGGACCTTGGCGGACCCTGGCAATAAAGGAAGGCTAGATATGGACGAATTCGCGGTCGCGATGCATTTGATCTACCGAAAACTCAATGGCTATCCTGTACCGAATCAACTTCCTCCGGAGCTTGTACCTCCCTCGACCCGAAACTTCGCCGACTCGATAGGCACTGTCAAGTCCTTGTTATCGCAGGATGCCGAAGCGCGCAAGAACACTGGCTCGTTTCTGCAGCCTCAGAAGACCGGAGTCAGCTATCTCAAGAATCACTCTTTCCGTTCTGATTCCAATGGGATTACGCCGCAGCGCAAGGACGCAACGATCTTCAGAAACAACGATGATGAGGTGGGATACAAGTCAAGTGCACGTCGCAGGGTTGGTGCGGGTGGTAGAACTCCATCTCCAGTACAGTCCAGCTCACCCTCTTCTGAGCAGTCTAATGATGAGATTTCCATCGAGCAACTCAGGAAGAAGATTCGAGAGAAGCAGGTTCTTCTGGCTGCCATCGACTTCAAGGGAGAGAAGGACGCGGAGGATGACGACTCGCTTGACCGGAGAGATCGCCGAGACGCGGAAGACCTTTATCGGCGAATTCGGCGGATACAGGAAGATATCGATAGCCACCCAAGCGCGTCATTCCGCAATGTGGATTCAGATGCCGAACGTCGGAATCTGAAGCGTCAGTTGCAAAGACTTACCGATCGATTACCTGAGCTAGCTTCCCAAGTCCGCAAGACTGAGAGGAACATTGCCGATACGCAGCTCGAGCTCTTCCGCATGAGAGACGCCAAAACAAACCCCGGTAGTGCAGCAGCTGTTGTTGGTACTGGTCCTGGTGGTGCTGTAACGGAATCCGACAGACTAAAGGCACGTGCCAAAGCGATGATGCAGCAGCGCTCGGCAGCTTTGACTGGGAAGGCACCCGCCGCGGGAGCCGATGACAGCGGAGCAGCGTCCCGAAGGTTAGAAGAAGTGAGATCTAAAGTTAACACTGAGAAGGAGAATAACGAACGGATGATCAAGGATGTTGAGGACAGTGTCCGCGAATTCTCCCGAGGTCTGGAAGATACACTTGCACAGGGTAAGGAAGACTCGACAAGCGAGCATGAGAGGCGGCGATGGGAAGATGGTCTGGGTGTGGAAGACGAAGTGCGTGACTTCATCTTTGATTTGCAGAGAAGCAGTCGTAGCGCGAAGGTACGGCAAGATGAGTATGTGAAAAAGCTTGCTCCAGTCATTGGTGTCAAATTACTCATGTTACTAGGCCCGGCCGAGGTCGTGACACCAAGGATACAGCTCGACAAAACCAAAGCCGTGATCTGACCCCAACTCGACAAGATAGGACGTCAACGCCTTTGGAGACATCACGCCCCGCTGCTACCCAATCAACCGGTTCCTACTCCTCCTACAAAACAGCCGAGGACCGTGCAGCTTTCATCAAGCAACAGGCTGAACAGCGCATGGCAGAGCGCCTTGCCGCCTTGGGCCTAAAGCCACCATCCAAGACGGGAGAATCCACTCAGCAGAGGCAGGAAAGAGAAGCTCGGGAGCGCGAAGACCGTGTACGTCAAGCAGAGGCTGAGGATGTCAAACGCGATGAGGAGAGACAACGTAGGCTTGCAGATGAGCAGCCGTCTCCTCCCAATTCCAAGGCAACTTCTAAGAAACCGCCCCCGCCGCCTTCACGCAAGAGTCGAGCGGATAGTGCTACCCAACGAGCCGATGCCCAGCGCAAAGTAGATGAGGAAGCGCTGAAGGCACGCGCCGAGCAGGAAGGCAAGGAGCAAGCGATCCGGAATCAGCAACAAGCCCAAGAAGCCGAGACCAAGAAGATGGAGTGAGTTAAGCGCATCCCTCGTCCCCAATTGCGATTGACTGGTATTTTAGGAATGTGGCGCAAAGGCAAGATGACGACCTAGCGCAAGAGCGAGAGGCAGCTCAAACACGACTCCGTGTCCTGGAAGAGCAGGTCAAACAAGGCAAAGTCAAGAAGCAGGAAGAGAAGCGTAGGAAGCAAGCCGCGGAGAAGGAAGCAAAGGAGAAAGAAGCCCAGCTTGCAGCACAACGGGCGGAGCTCGAAGCAGCCAAGGAGAAGGAAAGACAGCTGCAATTGCAGTTGGAGAGCCTTGAAGATGACAGTTCTTCCGATGATGAAAGGCCGCAGGAGGTCACGCCACGAGAGACGACCCCAACGAACAGCCAGGACTTTTCGAGAGATGCGAGCTCTTATCGTTCGGAGCTTCCAAATCAACCCGCGACTACTTCAACTTCCCACATGAGCCCACCTTCGGTTCCCTCACTTCCTGTAACGTCATCCACTGATTCTGGGTCAAAGAATCCTTTCTTCAAACAGATGCAGCAAGCCAGTGGAGCAGTTACTCCGGCAACATCTTCCTCCGCAACCTCACCTCCCCAGCAGTCCGCTTCAGCCACATCTCCACCGTCATCCGAAGTCTCTAACAACCCCTTCCACCGCTTGGCTCAGCAAGAGACCGCCGCCGCCTCAGCCCCAAAGTCTCAACCTCTCCCTCCTCCACTCACCTCGACGCCGACCGGCACGCGAAATCGTATCCGTCAAGAAGAGGACGAATGGTCGGTGGTAGACTCGTCGGACAACTCCGACAACGAAGCAGAACAGGATGATCGTCCCGACAGAGGCAGCGCCAAACACCTTGCTTCGATCCTCTTCGGAACCATGGGGCCACCTCGCCCGATGTCGGCCATGGACGATAAGCCCAAGTCTCCTGCGCCCGATAGTTCTCCCACCTCGTCGCAGAACATCGGCTCTCCGCCAGCCGCTCCTCCTCCGCCGCCGTTACCCGGATCGAATGCGCCGTCCGCTCCTCCTCCTCCGCCGCCGATGCCCGTTGCAAGAGGCGCACCTTCCGCTCCCCCTCCGCCGCCACCGATGCCAGGAGGATTTCCGGATCCTGATGGCCCACCTGCTGCTCCGCCGCCTCCACCAGCTCCATCTGGGCCACCTGCCGGAATACCAAGCCGCTCTGGTTTGCTGGGGGATATCCAGAAGGGCAAGGGATTGAAGAAGGTGCAGACAAAGGACAGGAGTCAAAGTAGTGCTGCTGGAAGGGTACTGTAGGGGTTGGGAGGTGGTCAGGTCGCGGCCGGCGCGTGATGAGCGAGGGTTATTGCATTGAGACTGTCTCCGAGAGAAAGGTTTCTTGGAACGCGCTGTTCGTAGTAGATAAGCCATTGTTGCTCTTGAGCTTGGACATATACTATCAAACCAGGCCGTATTTCCATAACTTTTTACACTCCGAATCCTTGCATCCTTGCAGAGTACCGAATGCCTAAACTCCAAATGATCATTTTCCAGAATCGGACAAACTCCCAAAGAAGCCCAGAGGGCTAGATCCCCCCAACCCCTGTGGAAAATCCCCCCGAATTCAACGACAGACGAGGAAAACCTGAACGAGTCCCAGGAATTCGACAAGAGAACAAGCAAACCTCAAAGCGTGTAGTTACGGACTTATGGTGACCCTTCCTCCGGGAAAACCTTCGACGACAACGTCGGGAAACCTCGAAGCGGTTAGCGTCCACCAGATCGAGGACCGATTGATGCCTCAAATTTTTGCGGAGATACATTACGAATGGAATTGTCCATTTCGCCGTTGAAGAACAGGTGTATGGCTGCTGAATGTTCTGATTGTAGATCACTTCGTGCTCCTGGTGGAAACGCAAATTCGCAGCGTCAAGTCACAAACTCCGAATCTCTTCGCTGCTCGAGCCGGAAACCTGATGGAATTGATTTCTCGGCCCGGAAATCTGCTTGAGAGGTTTGTGACGTTCTGGGGACATGTAGTGAGGCTGCGGCATCTCCTTTGTGATGTTAAGATTCAGTTGGCGGGCATCGCGCGTTCTTTTTGGGGACTGTATCCGAGGAGCTGCGGAGTGGAGAAGTTCGCTGGGAAGGGGAATGCGTTGAAGTGTCCTTGGGTTGGGATGTTGGTGGGTTGGGGAGAGAAGCACAGCCTACTTAACTCTAAGTGCAGCCGGTACCTGGGAAGAAATGATGTTTGTGCAAGGCAATGCGCTTGAAAAATGTGGGCTGTAAAAAGGCAAGAATCCCCAGGAGCAGCCCAATATACCTTTATGCTAACGCTATGCTGTTCTATCAATGCTATCTATACATAGCCTCCCAAGCTAAGAATGCAAAACTCTAAACCTTCCAATTAAGCCCGAGACCTATGACAAAAAGAATTTTATATAGGAGAAATGTCCAAACATGCCTAAGAGATGACTACCTTTTCCACAGGTCGTATTATGTCGAGGCCAGATATCCAATTTGTTCCCTACTGTTCGCCCATGCAATCCACAGTACTCACCCGCCTGCCTGTGTCTCCTAACCTTGCGTCCGTATCAGGCATTAGGATTAGTGTTCCTTCAGCCGGTAACACAGGCTGGATACGTTGTCGCTAGATGCTTGCCGATATTGCAACCTTGACGATTTCCCGAGCGATCACAGCAGGTCCACTTGAAGAACGGAAGGCTGGCTTGGTGCTCCTTGGCATGCGAACACTCTCTGAGGTCCTTGGTCATGTGGTACATGAGGCCCCCAATATCATCTCGGCTCACATCCCAATTGCCAGGCCAAAGATCGCTTTTCTGGTCCAGCTCGAGAGCTCCTGTTCAATTGTCAGCCATGTCTTCGGTAAGCAGCGTTAGGAGTTTGCCGGCTACCAAGATGCCGGCGACAAGACTGGGGTTCGCTCCTGTTGGCGTCGAACCTTTCACCGCAGTGTCCGCAAGTCTCCATTTTGACCGGAATGGCATTCAGAGCGGCGATCTGATTCGAGAGCTGGCCAGCCGCGTTGCTTTTCATCCTCATGATTTTCGTGGTCTGCTCGATGGCTTGCCCATCACCATACTCCCTAAGCTTTTGAATATGGCTCACCAGAGCCGAAGCTTCTTTGATTAGGCTTCGTTTGTCGTGATCCATTTCCGCGAGTGCGTCTCGCTTCCTCTGAACGGCCCTTAAGTGCTCCCGCTCTTGCTTCATCTGTTTCTTTCGGTCCTTCTTTTCGGCTTTCTGCTAAGCTTTATGCGTTTGGTCCAGATGAACCGTCCTTGCTAAAAGCGCCTTGAACATCACGTCGGCCACGGGGTCTTCGCATTTGTAGGGCTGGTAATCTAAAGTGTATTCTTCCTCCTCTTCGTCGAGGTCGCAGTAATTGGCCTCCTCGAGCATGATGGAGACCATATTCGCGTCTTCCATGGTGCGCTGGCAAATGAGTTTCAGGCATTCTCGGAGGGTATTCGGTGCTATTTCATCAATGACCGTGAGGATGGCAGGGACAGGGGAAAGGTCTGGGAGGTTGCGTTCGAATGCCTCGTGTGAGCTTAAATGCTTATCAGCGCTTGCGTGCGCCATGCTTGCGAGGTGGATGTCCTGAAGAAGACTGAGTAGAAAGAGTCAAGGTCGGAAGCACGAGTGGTGGGACCGACTAAATAAGGTGAAAGAGATGGAAGAAGTTATAGAGAATCGACGCGGTGGACGCGACAGAACGCGATTGCCAAGAAAGCTTGGCTCGACATGTCAGACTTATTTCAGTCTAGCTCGTTTCTTCTCGGGCCCCAAATCTTATCACTAAGGTAACCCATAGACAGACGATCAATTCCCTTATCTCGGCCAGTGACTGCGAGATCTCACAAACCCCAATGTTCTTACTTCGTGTTCGGGGAGTTAAATGTTATTTCTGACAGGGTTTATTAAGGTGAGGGCTAGGCAAAATAAACAATGTCAGAAATAACAATTAACCCGCCGCATACGAAGTACTTTCGACCTCGTTTGAGCGACCAATTGCGCATTTTTAGGACATTCTGGCAAGCGCAGCGCAAGAAGCCCATCTGTTTGCTCAGACAAGTCAGAAATCACGACAGTGCCGCAGATGTTGGTTTCCGTTTCAGCGTTGGTCGCCGTCGCACCGCTTTCGCCAATCTCTCGATCCAACATCCAACTAGTCATCCGCTACTTGATACGAGGTGGCTGAGATGATCCTACTGCGAGGCCCAGAAGTACTTGCATGTGGAATAATATAAGCCAATATTAGCTCACACCTTCTGGTCAGTGGTCATCGTTCGAACAAAAGCGCCGACAGCGCTAGATAAGCAAATTCTCTTCTCGGTATAATCACGCTTCCCATAGCAATTCCTGTTCGCCATTGGAGTAATGTAGAGCATGCTCGAAGCAATCGTCGCTCGGAGAGCCTGTCGAAGACAATGGCTACAGGTTAAAGTTTGAGTCAGAAGTTAGCGTAGTAATGGATGCGCAAAAACAACAGCAACAGGATGTTACACTGAGGTAATCGCGGGTTAGTAATCTGAATTTCGTCCGTCAATGCCTGCGCGATTAGGAGTCGCAAATACAGGCAAGGGTGGTGAAGAAAGTGGATGTACCACCACATGTGAACTGCTCGCTGGTCTGAAACGCTAAAAGTAGCCCATCCAAAACAGTTGCATGTACCTGGTACCGTCGTACCATATCCGAGCACTATTCAAGCTCAGCCCAGCATCATGGCGTCCTGCAGGAGTTGTTGCGATTCATCATGAATACGATCTTCCCTTTCCTTAAACCAACATGCCCATAATGCCTTGCCTTCGCTCTCCCCTCCCCTGGTCTTCTGGTTCGAATCCTCGTTCATGCTCTCCTCTTCCCTCCCCGTTCACAATGGCCTTCCGGAACGACAATCCATTAGGTAGAGGCTTATGGCGTCCGCGATTCGTACTGCCGATTGTCTTTGTGATCGCCATGTTTGGCTTATGGCGCTCCAGCCATCTCGCCAGTTTCTCGAAAAGCAACCTTGGCTTTGGTGCATCGTCGAAGCCAGGTCATGAAGCGTTCGACCAATCGTTCTCGGATATACAGAACTCCACGCTAGGTGTAAGTCCTTCACCCCACCATTTGTCCCCATTTGCTGACTGGCCTCTGTCGCAAAAGTTTGAGAAGCTGTTCATCCTAAACCTTCCCTCGCGCCCGGACAAGCGAGATGCCTTTGTCCTCACGGCTTCCATCAGTGGCTTTAAAGTGGAGATAATCGATGGCGTAGATGGCGCAACCGTACCTGACAAGGCTCTTCCCTTCGATGCGACCAAGATGGGGGACGCAAGGAACCGCGGGATTGGCAGCTGGAGAGCTCATATAAATGTTCTTCGCAAGATTGTCGAGGATGGCATCTCTTCAGCCATGATTTTCGAGGACGACACAGACTGGGACGTGTCTATCAAGACGCAGCTCTCTCAAATCGCCCAAGGGACACGATATCTCTCAAAGGACCCGTCTTCTCCCTCGAAGATTCCGCACAGCCCTTACGGGGATTGGGATCTGTTCTGGCCAGGTCATTGCGGCACCGGCTTCGATCCAGAATCCAGTCGCTTCATCATCGACAACGATCCTTCTGTCCCAGCTCCCAAGCACCGCGTCAACTACGGCGGAAAGCCAAACATGACGAGCTATAGCGACAATGCTCGAGCCGTCTTCGAGGCCTCCGAGGGTTGCTGTACCTTCGCCTATGCTCTTTCATACCGAGGCGCCCAGAAGCTCCTACATCGCCAGAACACCCGAACCGCATGGGCCGCCTATGATCTGGATGTGAGCGACATGTGCCGTGACGACCCACACTTTAAGTGTCTCTCCGTCTTCCCGCAGATCATCAACTCCCATGGCGCAGCTGGACCGATAAATCGCGACAGCGATCTTTCGGTTGTGACGGATACAAATGTTAGGAAGAAGGGCTTTACGCACAACGTGGTCACGAGCGCGAGGCTGAACATCGCAAACCTTCTCCAGGGCAAGGAACCGGAGCTGCAGAATCCAGAGGATAAACCAAATCTAGAAGGCCCTGTACGATTCTGGGTTGATGAGATGCATGAAATGGGTGGAGAGCTGGATGTTGGGAATTAGGCAGATGGCTGCCGCTCTGGAGGTTGGGTGCTTTCACTGTTATACGTAAGGTCAAGGGGTTGGGTGGGGAACGTTGGCCACGACAAGAGGCAGGGGGGTACGGAGCATGGCGTTCCAAACCGGAGAGACTGTACCAGCCAGTCTGAGATTGAGTGTGATATTGTTGGCGAGTAGTGGAGACACCTGGAGGGGATATATGTATAAGGGGAATCACTTCATAGCGTACAGTCACAGTATATACGAGGCACAGATTAGCCATAAGCATCAATTTCATCGACATCTATAAGCTAAAGTCGTAGACAAAGCCACGAGCATTCATCAAGGCCTCATGGGCCATGAAGTTTTCAAGGCCTCATTGGACCAAGCTGGATCAAGGCCTCATTGGACCAAGATTGTTCCTCAAGGTGACATTGCACTAAGAGCATCGAGGCTGCGTCAAGCCAAGATAAAGGAGTGGATATTAGCACTCTTCGAGGGGATGTTGCCCCAAAGCAGTAGCTACTGCATGTGTTTATGAGCTCAGCTCGACACCGTTCATGGATAGACGCCTATTCGGAGTCGGATGTTTCCTCCTCGGTCGATGAGCCCGAGTCATCGCTCGGCTCTTCGTCCTGGACTTTGCCCTGGTTTTCGGCCAGGTCTTGCTCCTGGGCTTCGTCCAGCTCTTCGTCTTGGCTTTCGGCCATGTCGTCATCCTGTTCTTCGACCGAGTCTTCTCCGCTGTCTTCGTCATCATCGTTGTTCGAAATGCCTGCTTCTTCGGCTATCGGAGACTTTATTGCTTTTCCTTCACTTTTGCGAACCGGCTTGACAGAGGCTTCTGTCACACACCTTTGAATGTCAGCGGCTCCTGGATTCTGATCTTGAGGGGTAGGCCCCCTTGAATCGTAGGCACCAATCTGGTATTCTTTGCTAGCGCCACTTGCCCAAAGCTTCTTGCCATTGAGGGTAAAACCCTGAAGCGCATTGACGGCAGCCTTTCCTAAATGACCATTCTGGAAGCGAATTAGCACTCTTTCGCTTTTAGCTGGCTCGTAGATTATATCCTCGAGCCTTATCTTGTAGCCTGCATTGTTGAGGCCATTAACGAGAGCCAGTCGATCGATTACGTTGCCAAAGACCGCGGTATAGATTTTGTTGAGACCGGGAGACATGATGACTGTCTCGGGTGCTCGTATGACTTGATGTTTGCCTATTCAGGTGTAAGCCCCGCGCGTCGAGTGGATGTTAAAACCACCCTTACCGCTAGTAGATTTCTCGATGCTGTTTGCCCGAGGATCCTTTGATAAGTTAGCCTTAGTTATTTCAGACAGAACCTTTGGAGCGTCAAACGAAGATTGAGTGTGCGACGACAAGAAGTCTGGGTGCGAAGGGCGGATTCGGCGGACAATATAGTGAGTATTTGGAATATTCCGCTAGTGGCTCGCTTAAGGCCTTCATCTACGTCCGTCTCAGGAAGCAGTCTTGCATATCAGCAGTAGTGAGAGGATTTGGCCGTGTGCGGCAAGCTCATGGCATGAAGTCAATGATTCAGTGGTCACGCACGCGATGTTCAAGGAGACGGCCTTGTTTTGGCCGGTACTCACATCGAACTTATTGTTCCTTGTAAAAGTTCCTTCGAAATGCAACCATAACCATACAGCCACAGATCAGGATTGATTGAGATTTTCTGGGCATAAAAACTATCAAGAGGCGTGATACCGGAACCACGACGAATCAATAAAGCGGTGATTGCCCATAGCTGAAGAGGTAGACCGTCAGATTGTTTGCTTTGCTCACCCAAAAAGCGAATTGGAAGGGGACATTAGGTGACGATGGTCAAGCCTTGAAAAGCGCATCCTACGGGCATGCTATCGTGCGGAGCAGGTTTCTGTGCCGCAGTCGAGAAAGTGAAAAACGATTTAATTTGAGTAACACATCTAAAATTTCACTTTGCAAATCTATTATCAACGCAATTGATAATATTACGATGTCAAAATTCTATTGCTAATACAACTTGATATGCTCTACAACTTGTGCATAATTTTGAGATATATAGATGTGTGTTGACGCAAGTTGTAAAAATGCTTTTGTTTCGTTTAAGACTTTTTCGAATTTTAGAGTTGTTATCGTGTCAAGCAGGTTTCTGTGTCGCAAAATAGTTTGAGCGAGATTTTAAGAATTTTTAGACTCTTGATTCTACAATGCACGTTTGAAGTTTATGTCTTACAATTTTGCAAAGATTGTAGAGCATATCAAGTTGTATTAGCAGTAGAATTTTGACATCGTAATATTATCAATTGCGTTAATAATAGATTTGCAAAGTGAAATTTTAGATGTGTTACTCAAATTAAATCGTTTTTCACTTTCTCAATTGCGACACAGAAATCTACTCCGCACGATAAGAGCGCGAGAGCAGAAGCTGGACGTTCGATAGATGCTCAAAAGAGCACTCAATCTAGACTAACCATCGGGCCGAGTTATGATATCACCCCTCTGGCCCGACCCGGCGCCAAGACCGGGTCGCGACGATTTTTGGAATCGAATCGCTCAAATTAGTTTAGCGCGCTTTGCGCTAAACTACTTATAGTAATCGACTAAACTACTTTGAGCGATTCGATTCCTCGACTTTTTTTTGACCCGGGTCTTGGCATTTGCACGTGACATTTCCGGGTCAACGCGGTCAGTCTAACTCAATCACGCATATCAACGTTCAAGGAAAAGACATGACTAGTAGGGAAAGAAGTAACTAAATCTCTTCGTCTCTCTATTACTTTCGACTCGTACAATTACGAATAAATCACATCATTTTTGTCTTTAAGTCTTGTCTTCCTCGTTCACTTGCAAGATGTTTATATGTGTAAAAGTAAATTTTCATCAACGACGTCTAGTCTTGCTTAAGAAAATGAAAATATTGCTTACATAAATAGATGCTATTCTATTAGCGCTTTTATGTGTGTCTACAAAGCTTAACATTAGAAAAAGATTTAATTTCTTACTATTAATATATATATATTACAAGTTATCTTTTCAACTATTGCTATTGCATCTATTGATCTAATTAGAAAACTAAAGCTTCTATATATCTTGTTTATTGCATTTCAAGTAATTAGTATTCTTCTTTTATTGTTGTCAACATGCTTGCAACTCTTCTTTTTGTCTTATAATCTTGCATTGTTTGCTATCTTCTATTGTATTAACAATTACAATTTATTGCTAACAAAATTTATTATAAGACTCGAACAATCTATAAAATATAAGAAAATCTATTTATATATAAATTAGTATTTAAGTCTTGTAGAAGAGTTATAAGTAATTTACGTCAAGTTTATTGTATTGTCGAAGAGTTATTAATTGTATATTTAGAGAAACAATTATAAACAATATAGAAAAAAATAATCTAATTCTTATAAAAGAAATAAAATATATATATATTAATATTAATATTAATAATAAGTAGAATTATAAAGAAGTTGCAATTAAGTAAAAAGTAAACACAATAAATTAAATATTTTTAGAAAAAAAAGCTTTGCAAGATTTAATTAACGAATTTTCTTTTTATTATTGCAAAGTAACTTGTCTTTATTTACAAAACTATATTTAACAAAATAACAAAATAAAGATATATAATATATATTTTTATTGATAAAAATAATAGATATAATGCAAATTTAACTAGAGATTATTATTAAAGCATACTTTTAATCTATATTGTAAATAAATATCTATTTTGTATAATAATCTACAAAGATCAATATAATATAAAGATTATTTTAAAATAAATACTAAATAATCTATTGTTTTATTGCAACGTCTTTTTAGCTTTGCAAAGTATTGTTGTTATAAACAATATTAATATATATCTTAACTTACATGTTAAAGAGATTATTAAAATTTATAATTGCAAGATTCAATATCTATCTTTATATCTATTAAACTTTAATATAATTGAACTAAGTTTTAATATAATTGAACTAAGTTTTAATATATAAAAAGCGTAAATTAGACAATATTAGAATATTATTTAATTTGTATTTTTTAATAACTTTAATATATATTTGCAATACGCAATTAAAAAGAGTCGATATAATTGTTTTGCGCATAAGTACTTCAAATATAGCATTAATAAACAATATATATTTAAGACAAATAGATAAAAGTTAAATAAAAGACTTGCGAAGTAGAAAATCAAGATAGATATAAAGAAGAAAAAAGAGAAAATTTAAATATAGAGATAAAAGTGCATATATCTTAAAGAGATAGTTCGAGATAGATTAAATTTAGATATAGATAAATCGATTTTAGTTTAAGTAATAGATCGAAAATATTTATAAAAGTTATATTAAATTGCATTAAATATAGAATTAAACAAATATATATTCTAATATATCTTTATATTAATTGTATATTTAGAAAAAAATTAGATAAAGTCTACAAATTAAATAGTTATCGAAGTCTACAAATTAAAATAAATAAGATCTTTTTAAATAATATTATATATATAAGAAATATCTTGTTTTCGATACAAAATAAATCTATTCTCTCTAGTATTAGATTATCTTATTCTTGTTGTTCTTCTTCTTCTTCTTCTTTTTGTTTTCTATCTTATTATTATTATTTATGTTATTATTATTTTTATTAATAGATTTATTGTTTTAGACAACTATTAATAATCTCTTTGCAACTCTATAATAAGAATTAAACAAAACTAACTTTATCTTAAATTTATATATTGCTTTATTAGATATATTTTTTTCGATAGCAATACAATACAATATAGAGAAGAAATTTGTTATTAACTTTAGATTATCTATTGCTTACTCTTAATTCTCGACAATACTATATATTCTTCTTAATCTAACATAACAATTTGACAATATTTTCTTAAGAATTGTAATGTTAGCGACCAATGATCTAATAAACACGTTAGTGCCAAGCCCTTGTAGTAGCGACTTGGCGTCGTGCAAAGTTTTCTTCCTAAGGATTTTCTTCTAGAATTCTCACGAATTAATGTCTCTCTAAACTATAGTTCTACATGTTATGTAGTTTTGTCTTGTGTGCGTCGATGTAGCGACGTCTTGTCACACGTTCGTACACAGTCTTACAAGAATTTATTTGAAGAACTTTTTAATAAGAATATTGTTATTAATATTTATATTAATAAAACTTAATTTGCGAACAACAAATAAAGAAAAAGAAGAAGAAATAAAAGCAATCGATTTAATCTTTTGTTTAATTGTTGTTAATTGCACAAAATTTACAATAGATAGTATTTACTATAATAGAGATTGTATTTGCAAATACTAATATAATTGTTAAAACTATTAATATTAGTTTTATATATAATTTGCAAAGTTCGACAATATAGATATATAACTAGATAAATAATATATTGACAATTAAAACTAACATAGAGATTATTGATAATATATTAGACTAATTGCGTCGAATTAAATTATTAAGTTTGAATTAAGTTAAATTGATTGTTAATTCAATATTTAATTTCAACTTTAGAATCGAATCGAATTGTTAAGAAATCGAATAAAATCGGATCGCTTAAAGAAGCTAGCTTATTACTATAATAAGTTTAGCTTAGTCGAATAGTTACTATTTTAAGCAATTTGATTTCAAAAAAAAATCGAGAAATCGAATCTTAACGCTCTTACATAATATTTTCGGTTTCTTGCGATTAGTCTAGATCGAGTACTTGACTCAAATCTTAACAATTTGTATTAATCTAACTCGAAAGTCTTGACAATTCGATTTCTAAAGTTAAAATCGACAATTCAAATCGATTTCTATACTTAAAATCGAAACTCGATTCAAAAAATTAATTCAAATTGTCAAGACTATTATTTTTAGTAAATTTTATTATTTTTAGTAACAATTAATTGATAGTTTAATAGAAATAGTTAATTTATTTAAATTAATTGATAAATATATTAGATTGTTTTTATATTATGTATTACTATTGTGCATTACTTAGAAAACAATTAAAAAAATCTAAATTTAAACTAAATTTATACTATTTTTAGTATTCTTGATATTCTTGACAATTTAATTCAATTTCTAATATTAAAATCGAAAATCGAGTTAAGTCGAATCGAGTCGATTTCAAAATAATAGAAATCAAATTAAGTTTTAAGTCGATTTCTAATGTTGAAATCGACAAGTCGAGTTGATTTCTAAAGTTAGAATCGAAATTCGACTTGACAATCAATCTATAATATATAGATTATTGCTAATATATAGATTGTTGTTATATTATCGAAGCATTCTTCTTAGATATTAAATCTATTATATTCTTATTAATACTTTTCTAAATTTGCATTTTCGTTATTTATTATTAAAACTATATATAAATCTTTAAATTACTATTAACGTTGCTCTTTTCCTTACGATTATTATTGTATATTTGCTTTGCTTTAAAATACAAGTTATAGAAGTTATCTTGTCTCTCTAATTTGTTTACAACAAATATAACTCTTGCGATAATTTATATATAGATATATTTGCTTTCATATTAATAATAAATTTAGATTATTGCGTTTGTTTCGAAGTCTTTATATTATAATGTTTGTTAATATAATTAATAAAGCAATAGTTGTTCTAATAAATATAGCGTTTGTTGTAACATTGTTAATAGACAATAAGTTAATAATTAATATTGCTTACATTCTTTATAACGTTTGCTTTACTTCTTGTTTATTTTAATAATTAATTCGTTCTAGTAAATTTAGTCTTTAATATAATATTATTGATTAAAAAATCTAAAAATAGATTAATATATAACTGCTTTAATAAGATAAAAATAGAAAAACTAATTAAATTTTTGTCAATAATAACAATAGTCTTAATTTTAATTATTAAATTAGAATAGAATTTTGTTGTCTAAATTCTAATTATATTAACAACTTTGCTTTATTAAGATACTAAAATGTTATTAATAGATTAATAAATTTGCATAACTTTTATATACTTTGTTCTAACAATTATTATAGTATTGTGCAAAATTTAACTCTTATTAATGTTGTATTTATCGAATTTCTTATTAAACAATTGTTCGAAAGTTTAAATATTAAACTTGTTAATTGTTTATATAATTGTAGTGTAAGTTTACTCTAGACGTTTGCTAACATAGAAATCGAATTTTATTTCTATCTTAGAATTATTGTGCTTCTTCTTTATTCTTAACTTTTTTAATTTAGAATTAAACAATTAATTTAACTTTTTTTAAATCTTATACTTTTTATAAAAATAATAAAGAGTCTCGACTTTATTATATTTTTTAATATTTTTTATTTATTTGCGTTGCTTTTTCTTTTGTTGCACTTCTATTTTTATACAAATATTTAATATTTTTTTGTTTATTTTGTATTTGCGTTTACAAACAATATTATTAACAAAATTACAAGCAACAATATTAAAGAGTTTCTCTTTAACAACAATACTTTGTAAATTATAAATAGTAAACTTTGTTTTGCATAGATTAACTGTTAATTCAATATTTAATTCCAAATTTGAAATTGAATCGAATTATTAAGAAATCGAATAAAATCGAATTACTTAAAGAAGCTAGCCCAAATTTGTAGTATCTAAATTTGCGTTACTATAATAAGTTTAGCTTAGTCGAAAAGTTACTATTTTAAGCAATTCGATTTTAAAAAAAAATCGAGAAATCGAATCTTAATGCTCTCACGTAATATTTTCGATTTCTCGCGATTAATCTAGTTTTGCAAATAATATAATTCTTTACTTAACGCTTTTATTGCTTTCTTTTAAATATTGTTAATGTAAATTCTATACAACAATATTATATAGTTAATAATAAAGAAGTAGAAATATTTGCAAAAGCATCGCGATTGTTGTTATCAATAGCAAAATTATTGTTTAATAGAGAAGCAAAAGAAGCAAGAGAAGAAGAAAAAGAAAAGAAAGATATCTAATTGTTGTCTACAACTTCTTGATCTTTGTTCTCAAGAATAATAGCAACATAAGTAGTAGACTATCTTTATCTATTAGAGATACAAGGCGATATAGTGTAAGGCTGTGTACGGACGTGTGACAAGACGTCGCTACACCGGCGCACTAAAGGCGAGACTACGTAGTATGTAGGACTGCAGTTCAGAGAGGCATTAATCCGTGAGGATTCTGGGAGGGAATCCTCAGGGAGAAAACTCTGCACGGTGCCAAGCCGCCACTACGATGGCTTGGCACTGGTGACGTGTCCGTTGGTCATTGGGGGCTGGCATCACATATAGACTAATAAGAAGGGGCGAGGCCTTGACTGCAACGTTGAGGAGGCATATTGCAGGTCTAAAAATTGTATAAATTTGATAAGTTATATAAACAGAAGCTTTAGTGTGCTAATTAGATCAATAGATGCAATGGCGGTAATTGGGAAGGTGACTTGTGATATATATGTGCCGGTGGTGAGGGATTAAGTCTTTCCCTAATGCCAAGCTTTGCAGACACACATGAAAGCGCTAATAGTCGTCTGAAGAAGGACCCTGTTTCCCGACTGTCTCCCCTTCTACCCTCAAGTGAGCATTTAGACATTTTACTACGCTCCGTCGATCTCAAAGATCAAATCCGAGCAATAGGTCCTTTCGAAGGAAGGTCGCGACGACATAGCAATAGACTTGATGACCAATAGACTCGCCATAATCAAAGCTGCCAATTGTGAATAAATATCTGGAGAAGAATTTGGGATGACCACAAGTGCCCGCGGTGGAATAATACTATGCCGGTTTCGGTTTAGCTCGACCAGTACGGAGCCGTGAGTTCGTGGACTATCTTTCGCTCTGCGCGATGTACTGCTTTGAGGCAATGTTTAATATAAGTAGCCAACGGGCATGATGCGGACCATCCATGTATCTGCTCTCAATCTACTCTCCTACGATGTCTTCGGACTGCAAGAGCCCTTGTAGAAATTCGTACAACTGGCCAAAACGCCGCGACACCCTGACATCTCTGTATTCTGATTTCAACAGCCCTTCGCCCTATCTTTCATTCGTACTAAGTATCGATGCACCATGGCATTCCTTGCGCTGGCAGCTATGGGTATTATGTGTCTGCGTAAGGTTTACGTAAGGATCTTCCCTTTGCTGCTTTCAGTTGTGCCTCCCCTGTTGGATGTCTACATAAAAGGGTGATACCGGTCAAAGTTTTCCTACATGTTAAGTACTTGGGCAATGGCTCCTGTTCGATCCATCAGCAAACCGTGAATACGTCATTTCAAAGCCTCTGCAAGGAGCACTCTACCAACGCACAGGCCAATATTTGCCCCACACGAAGGTGGGACTATATTCAAGCTGTCTTCCCTTACAATTAAATATTGTAGGACTAGGACTGCAACATCGTGGAGCAATCAATACATGGCGAGAATGACTGATGGCTCCGCGGAAACAGTGACCCAAGACCCGTGGATTACGATCTCGCGATGCGTTCTCATTACTTGCATATCAAAGTCCATTCCGGCTAGTGGTTCCTAAGGTGGTGAGATCCTACATTATGCTATTATTTTGCAGGCTTCACCAAAATGGAGAATTCTCCAGCAATCTTGCAAATTTCGCGACACTAAACTTTCAGCTTTCAAATAGCTGGAGGCCCATGAGCTGATTCGATCGAGGGACTACCTTAACTATCATGACATTCTCATAGCCAGCAAATGTAGTCGCTAAGCTCCAAGCACCCGCCGAGTCCCTAAGTATTCAAGGTGCCAGATTATTTTCTACATTTCCCTACCGGGCGTAGAGCTTGTTCTGCAGTCTACTTTCCTTACGAGTGCTGATGCTGTAACTCCTTTGCTCAACCTGTCTACATTTCCTCGGCGCCCTTCGCTGTCCCCATGATTGCGCATCGTATCCGACATGTCATAACGCCCCACCACTCTCCTTATCATCCCCGTTCTCCACATGTGGGGACGAAACTGTCAATATTGCCGGTGGAGCAGACTCCGATTAGCAGAGAGTTCCGCAAGCGCCAGCCAAGACTCTCTAATCAAGTGGATATTGTCCGCGACAAGCTGACGGACGAACCGGACCGGGAAATAGGCGGTGTGGCAAATCGTTGATATGCTTCTCGCACTGGGAAAAATCTTCTCTTCTTCTTCTTTCCCTCCCATTGCAGCAGCTGGCTCATGACCAGTGTAGGATGAAATCCGGCTTCAGCACACGCATTGCCCAAGGCCCATCCAGGGGGGATCCACTCCTCTGTATTCAGGACTTGGTAACATTGAGTGTTGTCTCGAATCCGGGCGGATTTCTACTGCTGTAATCCGGGGCTTCGGCCTCATATATCTACCATTGTGGGTTTCTGTGGGTTCTGTGGCTTTGTTACCTCTCCCCGTGCAGCTTCGATGCCCCTTGGCGTCACTCTCCCCGTGCAGCTTCGATGCCCCATGGCGTCACTCTCCCCGTGCAGCTTCGATGCCCCTTGGCGTCATACTCTTTGTGCAGCTTCAATGCACCTGGGGTCATACTTACGTGAAGCGTTAATGTCCTTTGACATCAAACCTTCCGTGCAGCTACGGTGCCTTTGGCGTCACTCTCCTTTGTGCAGCTTCGATGCCCCTTGGCGTCACTCTCCTTTGTGCAGCTTCGATGCCCCTCGGCGTCATACTCTTGGTACAGCATCAATGTACCTGGGGTTCTACTCCTCTGGAGTGTTAATGTACTTTGACATCAAACCTCCCGTGCAGCTACGATGCCTCTGGTATTACTCTCCTATGTGCAGCTTCGATGCCCCTTGGCGTCATGTCCCGTTACTTTTTTGGATGTCTCTGGGGGCTGTCCGCCTCAAATGGGACCACTGGGCGTGGTCATTGTTACGCATTGTCTCCTGCATTCATGGCTTGTCATCAGTGGGTCCACTGTACTTGCGGCACTGGTCGCAGCGCGTGGACGCCAACAGACTCCGAGGGGTTTCCTTGAAAGATTAGAGGCCTACTTTGGTAGGCCTTCTTGAGAGCTGAGGGATTATGTTTGGTTTGATTTCATTCAAAGCTGAGGGGTCCCCGTCCGCGGGTATCTCTGAAGGCTTTTTCTTGAATCGGCGTGTTGTCCTTGTGGGCTGAGGGGAGACTTAGAGGGGAACCATGAATCCTTCTTGCAAGGAGCTCCCCAGAACGAACGGTAAAGGCACACTTCCATAGCCCTTGCTGTTGGTACAGGATGACAATGTGTAAATCTTGTCAGTATTGCCCCTTCGACCGTTGTGGTCGCTGGACAATCGCTGTACACAGACGTTGCGTCTGCTGGGGAGTGACAATTTTGCGCGTGAGCGGCGCTTCATGGGCTTCTTTTGGTGGGTAGAGGGTTCTGTGAGCAGAGGGTTTTGTGAGCAGAGGGTTTGTGAGCAGAGGGTTCTGTAAGCAGAGGGTTCGATTGGCGGAGGGCTCGGTGGACCGAGAGATATTTGTTCGGCGCGACTTGTATTCCTTCCGCCAGAGAGCTCTCCAGAACAACGGTAGGGAAATATCCCAAGTCTCATGGTTTGGATGTTCAGCTCCAGAGCCTTTGCCGCTGATTAAAATATATACTGGAGGGTGAAATTGTGGCTGATTCGCGGTGTTGGTGATCCTGTCCCCAAGGTTTTCTTGAGGACAGTCTGTTGTCGGGCGGGAACTCCACACTCTTTCTTGGAAAGGGCGTTTCAGCACGACGGCAAAGGTACAGTTGCGCATCAGGCGTTCTGGATCTTCGGCTTAGCGGAGGAGTCTTTGCTGTTGGTTAAAATCTGACCGTGATGAGAGTTCATCGCCCGTATATCTCTTACGACCTTCGAAGTCAATGAAGAGGTTGCGCGACAACGTCTGAGTCTGCTGGATTGTCAAAAAAAAAGTTCTCTGGGGCCATTGAACTGAGGGTGCAACCTTGACGATGATGAAAGCACATAACCCACATGACCAACTTAGTCAATGACGTGGCTACCACTGTGTCTGAGTCCTTAGGCAAAGAATTTTGCCTGCATTTACGGGCAGAGAGTACCAAAACCATAGCTGGTTTTACTCAGGTAGTATTGTTCGAAAAGCGCCTGATTTCAGGGCAGTGGCTTTGTCTTATTCCCATGCGTGTAGGGTTGGAGACTGGATCCAGTTGGCTGTTACACATCAACGGAGTACCAGAAGTACCTACAAATTATATTTAGCATACAGGGCATTAGGGAGGTTGCGCAGCTCCAATTGTAACAGTGATACAATTGAAGGATTACCAGATTGGGTTGTAGTTGAAATGCAAGAATACGACTTGCCCAAAGAGGCAATCCGTCAATTGTATCACTGTTACAAAACTTGAAACAATAATACAATTGAAAGTAATTCAATTGATGCTCAAAACGATTGACTTAACTGCTTTTTCTACTTTATCATTATCAAAAGCGATTCGATTTTAATAATTTTGACATCAATAGAAAGCGTAGAACGAGTTTTATAAACAGTGCAATTATCTTAGCAACTTTTGTGATAGCGCATTGCGTGTACAAGAAGTGCAAAGAAGAACAATAAATTGCGAAGTTTTGATGTTCAGAATTTCGGGTACGGGTGGAGCTTCCCGAATTGCCCAATTCGGTCGACTTGGCACGGAGGAAAAACATCCCGACGCTTAATGTAAAGTACGGTACAGCCCCCGCAAAAGCAATTGTATCACTGTTACAATTGGAGCTGCGCACCCTCCCTATTTGGTCTTGTCATTCTCAAGGTAGATAGCTGCGCAAAGAAATCAACAGGCGTCCTGAGGGTCCGTAATCGGATTTCCTTCTTCACCTCGCTGTGATGGTGAAACTCGCGTCGTAGAGGCAAGGGAAGATCACAGTAATGTATATTGTCTGCCAAACTGTGCTAAAATCGTGTCACGTGCTCAAACTACCCACCGATTCAAGAAGCTGCCCACAAACTTCTTTCCCTCCTCGCCCGCCAGTGTCTCGAAATCTCAGTATCAAGAAAACTACAAGCAATCATCAAGCTAAGTAGCAAATACGCTTCTACAGCACTGCACCTAGATCATCGAAACGCTAAAATCTACAGGCATGGCGTTTTACGGTCTGTATGTCGGCAACATCGGTTTCCTTAAGCGGTTTATCCAAGAAGCCTTGAATGAGGAGAGCTACGATGTAAGAGATGCAGAAGTCGTGACCAGTGGCAATGCTGATCATGTCATCCTCTGGTTTCATACCAAAGCCTACTGGACCAGCGCCCGAGCAGCCTGCATACAATGGCAACCAGTCGGAAACCACGTTCGTCTCAAGGCCTATCCCGCCAACAAGCAGCCACCAGCAGGCCTGATCGCACGCGAAGTTCCTAAGATCGAGGCAAAGGTCAAGATGATACAGGTGAACCTGACGGATCTGGTTTCGGCGTGGGACCACGATCGTAATCTGCCCAACAAAGTCTTCGCCGCACCGACTTGGAAGACAGCACAGAATGCGGAGAAGACGGAGAAGAAGATTGCGTCGGAGACAGAGCTCAACCGGGAGGTTGACGAGGCATTTCAGGTCGCTGCAGGATCGGCAAGGACCGAGACAGAGATTGATGGCAAGGCAAAGGCAGAGATTGACCAGCTTTTCGGGGTACCAACTCATGGTTACCGTACAAGAGCCAAAGGGAGCCCAAGTCAATAAATTTGGCAGTTCCCACCGATGTGACGAAGCGGGGAAGCATTAGACAGGTTGCGCAGCTCTATTCAATACGATTATTCAATTGAACATTGCCCGATTTAGTTAGCGTGATCCGAAAAGGGCAAGCAGATCTGGCGGCTTGACAGTCCCAATTAAATCAGTATTCAATTATTGAATACTTATTCAATTAACTTACCATCTTATTCAATTGCTTCAATTACTCGTTTAGACGTAGCTTGTAAAGATTATAATCATCTTCTCTATCGTTGTCGTCGTCGTCGTCGTCGTTATGTCTAGAGATGTACTTAAAAGTTATTTTTACGTTCTTGATTTAAATACTTCTTCGCGACAATTAAAGTCTTTGCAATTATTGTTATCTTTGCAAATCTTGCAATTTTCGAAGAACACACGACGATTGTCTCGTAAGCAAAAGAAGATAGTCTAATTCGAATCAAAGTCGTTTTAACAATTGTTAAAGAAGAGAAGAAAACAAGTTGATAAAAAACATTAAAGAACAATTACACAAAAATTGAAAAAAAAAGAATGTCAAGTTAGATGCAAATAACAATATTGATTTTAGCTTTTATACTTAAAATATTGTTAATCGACATTGTGCTTTTAACACTTTTAATGCTTCTTTATTATTAAAAATCTCTACTTTTCTTGTCTTTTACAAGCGAAAAACAAATTAACAACTAAATTAAAAACTTAATTACGATTAACAATTTACAAAGAAGAATAAATTAATTGTTGATTTAATATTTGATCTTAACTTTGAAATCGAATTAGATCGACGATTCAACTTTAGAAATTAAATTAAAAATCGATTCGATTTTAACTATTTTGAAATCGACTTAAATTGAATCGAGTCGATTTTCGATTTCAAAAATTAAAATCAAATCGAATCGTTAAGAAATCAAAAATCACATTATTATGTTAAGAATTACTATTTTTAAACTTATGTCATTATAATTATGAAATTTTGACTAGAGTATAGTTTAATATACTTCGAGATTACAATTAAACTTGTTTATATTGTTATATAATAATCTACTTAAACTAGTTATTGCTTACATTATTATTTTGCATTACTCTTCTATTCTAGAGAAATTCTCTTAATATTCTCGAGTTTACAATTACATTTTATTTTATAATAATTTGTCTAATTTAATTGTTACTTGTATTATTATTTTGCATTACTTTTTTATTTCGAAGAGATTCTTTATACATTATTCAAAGACATTGTTTTTATTACTTTTGTTTATAATATATCTAATTTTTTAAGAGTTTTAAATCAATTATTATCTTTAATCGAAAATAATTTTCGCGAATTTATTTTGCGCAATTAATTATTTAGTAATTTACGTTCTAATTAATTCGCGTGTCAATTTGATTAAAATTTTCTCAATTTTATTTTCAACAATAGAAAAAGAATTCTTTACGAAGCATTAAACAAAATTAGAGACAATTTTTCGTTACTTATACTAAGAGAGAGAAACGAATATATTAAATAAAATTTAAATGTTAACATTTAATTTCAAGAATAATAATTACAAATTACAATTAACAAGAGTATTTTAAACAAGATTTAATTAAGACTTGTTAATTCACATTAAGCAAAAAAGATTAATACAAAAGCATAATCTATGTTTTGAAACAAATTTGTTCAAGTAACTTCGACTATAAAGAGTTCTTTCACAATTATTTGCAAAAGTTGTCACAAGCTTTTAATTTATTCTATTGTTTACAATTATTTAAACACAACAAATATAAAGAAACATTTTCAATTTATCTTTTGCTTAAAACAAAAAAGATCTAGATTATAAATCGCAATTAATTTAGTCTTTAATTGTGTAATTTATAGTTAATAATGCAAATAAATAATGCAAAACTAACATATTATTAGAAGAAAAATTATATCAATTTGTCGTTCTTTTTGTTTAAGATAATTGAGAAAATTAATTATATAAGACTTTTATTGATTTAAATCTATTCTTTCGAATTATTAATAATTTTTACTTTTAAAAACTATTAGAAATGCTTCAATTAAAGCTAGTATTTCTAAATTGTACGAAATTATTAAAGATAATTTTTTTAAACTTTAATCAAATTCGTAAGAAAATTAAGATAGATCTTAGAAATATTTAACGTGGCTTTATTGCTTTGAATGCATAATCTAGTTTTTAAAAAGTTGTTTACTTAGAAGTATTAATATATTAAATTAATATCGCATTTCAATTTCGCGAATATCTTATTAAATTTACTTTTCTTAATATTAAACATATAGATTGTTAATTCATATTAAAATTTATAAAGATTTTAAAGTTTTTTAAAATTAAAAACAAATTTCTTGATGTTATTTTTGATAACGCAAGCAATAATAACACTTTAAAAGACGAACTCGAAAGAGCTTTAAATTGACGAGAATTTTAATAAAACAAACAATAAAACTTTATTTCTTGTTTAACTTATATTATTTAATTTAGTAATATAAGATTTTATTGCGATTTTAGAATTAAAAACAATAATTAACAATATTGTTATGTAATTAAAGAATGCACAAATTCAAGATATTGCAAAAAGTACAAACTTGTTTGTTATAATTAAAAAGATATTTCTTTTTGTAATAATGCAAAGAGATAATGTATTTGCTAAATTTTATTTAGATTTGCGCTCTTACAATTGCTATTAATAATTTAATTTAACGTTTACTTCGCTTTAGAATCTTTTAAAAGCAAATCGAAAAAAAAAATTACAAAATCTAGTACAAAATATTTGTATTCGTTGAAAATCTATTTATTTAATGTTTCGTTATACGTATTAATTACGCAATTTTATTAATCTTTAAATAAAGAAATATTCTTAAGACTAAAAAATACAACAAATTAAACTAGACAAAAGTAAATAATAATTAATTTTATTTGTTAACAATATTTTAAATTCTTTTTACGAATGTATTCTTATAGTTTCACAAACAATTAATATAGATATTTATTTAAAATTTCGAATATTCGATGCGATATTTAATTATCTTAAACATCTAAAAAAAACAATTGAAATTAATATTTGTTTTTTGACAAAAATTGTAGCAAGAGCTTGCAATAAAGTTTTAATAAAGCTTGCAAAATATTAGTCGAAAACAAAAGAATTTGATAACACATTATACAATCTTATTAACATTTTGAATTCTACGCAAAAATTAAGTCTTTACAAGATGTAAAATAAGAAAAATAAGAGTAATGTTGTTAATTAAGAAACAAAATACAAAATCGAATTTAAAATCTATTTTTAATATTATTACGATTTAATTGCTAATTTAAGAGCAAAATTACAAAGAACAAATATTGTTAAAAAGATAATGCAATACAATAATGCATGTGATTTTTTATTAATACTTTTATAGTTTATTGCGACTATTGCAAGATTCTTATTTCGATAATTTTATCGCTTTCGTATAACTCAAAATAAAGACGATCGATATCTTCGAATTAATATTATAGAGAATAAATATTTAACTTAAGAGTATTAAAGAGATAACGCTTCGAACTTTCTTAAGCTAACGCAAATAACTCGAGATGTGCTTTTATATTTAATGTTATTAATAAATATTGAACGAACTTTTTGTTTTGTTCGAAAAGTATGTTGATAAAATTGATTTTAAATGAGTTCGCAAATAATTGAACAAATTATAATAATTAAATATTATAATCGTATTATAAATTTAAATTCAAAGAAAATTATTGTCGAATCGTAAAACATATGTCGCAAAGAAAAGAATAATAATCAAGCAATAAACAAAGAAAAGAATTCTTTTCGAATAAAGTTCGAGATTGTTCTAAATTAGATTTATTAATAAACGTATTATATTATTAAAGACATCGCATCTACAATTATAACATAAATAAACAAATTTTATTCGTAATAATACAAAAAAATAATGCATTTAATAACTTCGATTGCTTGAAAAAAGTTATTAATAATTGAATTTCGAAAATTTAATTTACAACTAGCACAAAGAATAGATTATAATTGTTCGAGAAAAAAACATAGAATTACTCTAGAATTTCTATTACTAGAAAAAACCAAATTGCTTTATTAAATGTTTAATAAATTAACAATTCTTAAACTAAATTGTTATGCGTTTGACGTAAATTGTCGCAAGATTTAAGTTTATATAAAGTAAAATATTAATTAAATTTTGTAGTTACAATAATAATGCAACAAGATAATGCATTTACTAGAGAAAAAAATGCATATAAACGCTTTTGCGACTTCTTAAAGTGCATCTAGAATCAAATTCTAAATTCGATATTTATTCTTTTTACAATTGTAATTTTGAATCTTGTTGTATAGTATCTCGTTAATTAGACGTTAAAATAAGTGTTTAGAAATAAAAAAGTCGATAATTTTCTAATATCTTTTGATTTCTTGAAGTGCGACAATTTTAAACTTTTATTTTCGCTCTTTCTATCGCAAAACATTAACATATTAATTAAAAATAAATACGAGCTTATTCAAGCTATATTAGTGATTTAGATTCTACACGTTACGAACATATTTATTATTATGCTTAACATACTTAAGAAGCGAACATCTTGAACATAATTTTTAACATGTTTAATAAACAAACATTGCGAGCAATTATGTTCGCTATGCTTAGGAAACGAACAAGACGAACAATCTATATTTTTTTAATATATAGAAACTAGAAACGCGACTTTTTTATAAATTGTATTTAACTTATCTTATGTCTTTACTCATTATTACTTTAATTTATTGAATTATCTATAAAAATTTATTAAATATAAGATTGTTTATAATTGCAATTCTTGTTATCAAATAATTGCTTACATTGTCTAAAGACGTTTATAAATCTCTTCAATAACATAATTTTTTTTAATATTTTTTATAAAAGTATTAGCGTAACACTTTGAACACTTTAAGAATGTTTATATTAAGTTAACGCGTTCTTATTTCGAATATTAGCTTAACAATATTACGTCAATTCTCTATTAATAAAGACGACAAAATAAAAATTAATAAGTTTAACGTTTATTATAAAGATTAGATCATTCTAAAATATTAACTTATGCAAATAAATATTTATTGTATCTTTTATCTTGTTTTAGCGAACAAAAAGACAATTTTCGCATTTACATTTCTTAGAGAAAGAGCTTAACATTAGCTTAAATCAAATTTACGCAAATATTTGAAAAATTATAATAAAAATTCTCGTGCAATGTTCACGAACTTCGATAATTTCAAAAAAGAGTTTCAAAGAATCTTCGAAACATTTAACGAAAAACAGATTGCAAAAAGAGTAATTTAACACTTAATTTAACGAATTTTTGCAACAAATTACGTAGCAAAATTTCAAAAATATGTTAATTTTATTAAGTAAAACGATGTTGCACTTATAACAATGTTTCGACAAGATTTTAAAAACAATTTTAAGAACGAAATTATGTGCGATAATAAATTTATTAGCGATATATTTGATTTTATTAAAGTAGTCATCAATTTTAACGACAAGTTATATAAAAGAATTATGAAAAAGCGATACAATTAATTTTATAAAAGAGCGAGATTCTTCTTTGAGTTAATAATTAAATATTAGCAAAAAAAAACTTGTTTTAATTAGAAGTATAATAATTTAAATTATCGTAAATTTATATTTATAAAATTGAATTTTATTCAACGACGCAAAGAAAAAAATTCTAGAGAAAAGTAAAATAACAAATTTCAAAAAACGTGTTATTTATGTGATAAATCGAATTACTTCGCAAGAAACTATCGATTATGAAACTTAATAAATTGTTGACAAATTAATGTTATGTTAAAAAAAAATTAATAATCAAAACAACATTAAAGAACAAATTGACACAAAGACGAACACTCTTAAGACTAAATCGAACGACAATTACTATTTGATGAAGAATTCAAATTAGTTATAGAAAGTTCTAGATAAAACATTATTAAATAAAACATTCGCATTTACGCAAAAAGTCAATTAAGCATTTCAAAAGATTATTAAATCTTATAATTTAATTATCGACTTAAACGAAAAATATAATTAAAAAAACTTTCACGAATGTATAAAAGACATTACGAATTATCTTAAGACTTTAATTAATTTATCGAAGATCGTAAACGAATGCGAAAAGAAACTAAAAAACAATGTTATTACAAAAAAAAATATTTAATATTATTATAAAACAATTAGATCTTACAATATACGTAGATCTTAATTAAACAATTTGTTACAACAATTTATGTTAAATTTATCTAAAAGAAAAGAACGAAATTAATTGATTTTCTAGAAAGTTAAAGTTAGCAATTTAGCAATAAAAGAAAACTTAATGCAAATAAACGTTTAAGACAAAAATTATAGCACAAAAATAAAAAAAAGTTCAAATTTCTTAATAAAGAGTATATTAAAGAAACGCAATATGTTAGCTTAACAATAGCAACTAAACTTAACAACGCACGCACAATGTTTTATTACATTAATTAAAATTAACGATTATTAATTTATAACAATGATTAATTTTAATATAATAAATAATTTTATAATTAGAGCTTTTGTAAAGAGAGAAGAATATTTTATTCAAAAAAAATCTAATACTTACAATTTAGTAATTGTAGATAAAAACTCGTTACTCGCAAAAAATGAAAAAATAAATAAAGAAACAAAATTATTATCGATAACTATTTAACAACATTACGAGAAACTAATTTTTAATATAGTGTAATAATTATTTATAATATCGTTTTAAAAATGTCTTAATTAAAGCAACACAACTTAAAAGTTAATTAAAATACACAAGTACTTAGATTCGCGCAATGTGATTACGCAATTTACATCTAATCTACGCATCAATAGCGTTCGATAATAAATAAAAAATTAAATCGAAATTCGATCGTAAGTAGCGAGCTTGCATTCTCGCAAAAAAATAATTTAATAAAGTTCGACTTAATAAACATTAACAAAGATTAACTAAATTACGAAGTTAAAGTAAGTAAAGAAAACTACGAATCTTTTAAAAGTCTTAAATTATTTAATATAGCAAAAAAATTGTTAAAGCACATATTACAAATATATAGCAATTAAGAGCATTTATTTTAAAAAGAGAAAACGATTAAGATTTTATTTAAACATTAATCGTAAAATTACGAAATTAAACTTAAATTAAACAAGCAATTCACATTTGAATTTATATATGTTTTATTTAAAAAAAAGCTAAAAACACTTGGCGAATATCTAGCAAAAAACGAAAAAAAAAAATTATTAAAAAATCTTAATTATAAACAAGATATTTAATTCTCTTTGTATTTAAGAAAACGAAATTCTTCGTTTATGTGTTAATTATTGAAAGCTAAACAATATTACGATAAAAAATCAACATTTATTATTTAATATTAACGAGCTTTAATATTAATTGTTCGAAGTAAAGTATTCTATCAAATTAAATTTACGAAAAGCGTACAATTAAATTAGAATAAAGACAAAAGAGAAATAAAAGATAACTTTTCGCATACAATATAAATTATAAAAATACATAATAATATTATTCGAATTTACGAACGTTTCGACAACGTGTCAAAAAATAATTAATAATATATTACGACAATATTTGAATTAATTTATTATAGCATACTTAAACAACATTATAATTTATTCAAACATTTTAAAAAAACATATAAATTATGTTTTTAAAGTACTAGAATGTCTAAATAGAAAAAATCTACATGTTAAATTAAAGAAATGCGAATTTTATTAAAAAAAAATTAATTTTTTTTGAATTTGTTATTAAACGACATAAAGTACGTATAAATCTCGAAAAATTATGAGCGATTAAAGAATAAAAATTATCTATTAACGTTAAGAAAATTTAATTCTTTCTAAATTTTATAAATTATAACAAGAAATTTATTAAAAATTACTTTGTTAATGCAATATTATTAATAAATTTTACGAAAAAAAAAACGTCAAAAAATATAAATATTAATAAAAAAGAAATTATTTCAAGATCTTAAATTAAAATGTTTAAAAAGATTAGTACTAAAAATGTATAATTTACGAATGTTAAATAAAATTGAAATTGACGTATTAAATTTAATTGTTAATGCATACTTTAATTAAAAACATTAAAACATATAATATTTAATAATATATCTTTCGAAAAAAACTTTTGTTAATCGAACAAAATTAAGACAAGCTCTTCACGTCTAATTATTAAAAGAGACTTCTTTTTAAGGTTAGAAACAAAATTTAGAATGTTTACTATCTATTATTTAATTACAAATAATTAAATAGAACGAACAAATTAAAGTTTAAAGCAATATTTAAAATATTATGTTAACAATACTTTTAGCAATTAAGTATTGTTTTTATTTATAATACAATTGACATTAAATGCAAAGATTTTAAATATTATTAAGATAATTTTATTCTTTGTTAATTATAATAGGGAACTTAATCTTTTCGAAAAAAAAACAAAAGCATTTGTTAGCTCAATTAGTTATTAAGAGAATAACAATATTAAAAAAGATATACAATAACATCTTAAAAATGCAAAAAAAATCGATCAAATATTAGAACAAAAAACGAAAAATAACATCTTAACTAAAAAAAAAAAAAATATATATCTTTTTATAAAAAAATTTAAAACAAAAAAGTTAAGCAAAAAATTAAATTATGTCAAAGTCGAATCGTTTCTTGTTAAGAAAACAAAGAATTCAATTAATTACGAACTCGATTTGTTTAAGAACATCAAAGTATTTTTAGTATTTTATATCTTATTGTTGAAATTAGTGAATTTAATTACGTTTTTACAAAATACATTTTATTTTTATTTATAAAAAGAGAAACAATATAAAGTTGAAAAAATTCTATAACAAAAAAATTAAAAATATTTCATTAAGTGAAAAGAATATTTTATCTCAAAAAATACATAAGAGTCAAAGAAGATTCTTAATCGTTGCTAAGATCTTCTAAGAAAATTTTATTAAAATTAAACAAAAAGATCATAGCTTAATTTTAATTAATCGAAAGTTAAAATTGTTCGAACAATATATCAAATAATAATTTAGAAGTCTTTGCAAAAAACTTAGCAAAAAACGCTTTATTTATTTTTAAATCGTCGATGTTCTTTTACTTTGTTACAATCATTTCTTTCTTTTTATCTTTTAGAAAATTTAATTATTTTTTCAAATGACTTAGCTTAATACGCGCTTCGCGCATTTCTTTCTTTAAACGTAATCTTTTCTTATAAATTTGTTTTATTAAAGTAAACAAGATTGTCAAATTATAATTACGACTTAATCGCACATATTTTATACATTTTTTGAAATTATTGTTTACACAACAAATTTTATTAGACATCGCACAATTGCAACAAGAACGCATTGCTAAACATAAAAAATCTAAAACGTCAAAAAAATCTTTCTTACGAGAAAAAGAATTTTTGATATTAATCTTTTTTGAAAACATAATGAAAAAACATTAAGTTTTCGAGACAAATACTTTAAAGAAAAGAGATAATGTTATAAGCTTATTTAAGTTATATTAGTAATTTAGATTCTATACGCTACGAACGCATTTATTATTATGCTTAATATACTTAAGAAACGAACATGTTAAACATAATGTTTAACATGTTTAATAAACGAATATCGCGAACAATTATGCTCGTTATGCTTAACGAACGAGCAAGACAAGTAGTTTATATTTTCTTAATATATAGAAATTAGAAACGCGACTTTTTTATAAATTGTGTTTAACTTATTTTAAGTTTTTACTTATTGTTACTTTGATTTATTAAATTAACTATAAAAATTTATTAAATATAAGATTGTTTATAATTGCAACTTTTGTTATTAAGTAATTGCTTATATTGTTTGAAGACGTTTACAATTTTTTTTGATAATATAATGCTTTTTAAAATCTTTTACGAGAGTATTAACGTGATAAAAATGTATTACTTATTTGCATTATTTTTTTTACGTCAATATTACTAACACTCTTTTCTTTAATACTCTTGTCTTTAATACTTTTGTCTTTATTATTGTTTATTTCGTTTTATTTAAATTGATTACGAGAAATTATTTTATCGCGAGAGAGCTTCGGAACGAACTTTCGAACTAGCAAATTAAGCTTGTCAATTATAAACAAGACGTATTACATTATTTGTATACATTATTTGTTTACTTTATGCAAATTATCGAAGATAACAATATTAATTGAAATAAATTAATGTGTACGTAAGAAATTATAAAGAAAAGCGCAATAATTTTTAGAACTTTTATCGATAAAAACGCGTCAAATATCACGTTAAAAATCGTGTAAAAATAGAAGCTTAAATTAATAATTAACGACAAGATTACTTAAAATTAATGATAAAGAAGTTAACGTAAATAAACTTGCATTACTTATTAATAAAATCAAATAAATATTAATTTAAAATAATAATAATTGTATTAAGTAAAAAGTTCAAAGTAAGTAAAAGTAGAAGTAAGAAATAATTCTAACTTTAACGCATATAATTTTTACTTTAATTTGTAAAATTATTTCTTAACATCTTATTTATAATCTTATTAATCTTTGAAACTCTACTATATTTTAAATCTTATAACACTCTATTAAAGATCAAGATATACTTATAATCTAATGTACAATTGCATTATTTATATGCATTACTAGTGAACTAAGCTAAGAAATTGCACAAACAATAAAATTACTATTAATTAACTTAAAAAGCATTACAAGTCGCAATCGCACGCAAGAATAAAATAATAATAAGAAGAAATTATATCGAAAACAAAGCAACGATCGCAAGATTATCTTGATTCGCGTTAAGAAATTGCGTGAAACGTTTATTTAAATAAAAGTCTCTTAATCGAATCGTAAAGTTATAAAGAACAATATTAGAAATAAAATTAACAAGCATCAAATTAATTAACATATTTATAACAATGCATTTAAGTAATGCAATAAAATACACAATGCTAACAACTTAATAACACAATGCTTTAAAAATTAGTTTAAACAAAAAACAAAGAAGAAGTTTGCAATTAAGAAAACAAAGCGATTTAAAATTACTTAAGAAGCGTAAGCAATACGTAAAAATACAAATGTAATAATAACGTCTTTCTCTCAAAATATATGTATTATTTAAATGCATTATTTGTTTTTTATACTTAAGTTAATTAATATTGCAATTAAGTATCAACGATAAATTTAATATTAATAGAAGTTTCTCGACATTTATAAAATTAATTGTAAAGATTATTTAACAACGAGTTATTTATTATAATAATTTGAATAACTTAAAGAGAGTTAATGACGTCGATTCTTTCAATTTGTATAGCAACTTTATTAAGAAATTCGCGTTATCAAAAAAGGCAAAAGAGATAGAAATTTTTAATTTTATTAATGTTAAAATAAAGAATTCTAACGATGTTGTTAAAAAGAATAATAATAATCAAGAAATTCGATATACAATTTAAGAAAATGTTAAAACGTTAAGTTATAACTATTATAAAGTTATTAATATTAATAATAATAACAAAGAGAAAAATGCGAACAATAAAAATTAAGATTGCAATAACAAGAATAAAAACGAAATTAAAAGCGACTCCAATTAGATTGTTTAAACTAATAATATAACGAACGAGATTATTAAGATTTCGAACTAATAACTTTATATACTTAGCTTAAAAAGCTTAGTATTACGAATTAATATTATAATGTATTATTATAATGTATTATTATATTGCATTACTATATTGTATTATTAAATTTAAAATATACAATTAAGATTTCAAACAAATTAATTATAATTTATAATAAATCTAATATCTTAACAATCTAAATTAACTTTTCGAATAATTTATTTAACTTTTTAAGAATTATGCTATTGCTTTAAAGTTATTAGTTCTTTATATATTTTTAAATAAAGTATACTTAAATATCAAAGTCTTAATAGCTTAATAATAGAGCGTTTTAACTTTCAATAATAGTAACACAACATTTATAATAACGTTATTAAAAGCATTATTATATTTTTATTGATTTTATTGTAAATAATATGTTATTGTTATTACAAGTTAAAAAATCGAAAATTTAAATTCTTCTTAAAATACAACAATTTTTTTTTTACAATCTTTGACAAAATTATGCAAAACAAAATTGTTAAACTCTTTAATTAAAAAAGTTAAGTTAATAATTTGACTCTAGCTATTTAGATAACTTGAATGCATTATTATAATATATTATTAAATAATCTTATATCGAAAAATTATAAAATAGAACATAATTTTCTACTATTTATTTTAGAATTTCTTTGTATTAATATTAAGTCTTGACAATTTAATTCAATTTTTTGATTTAATTTTCGATTTCAAGTTTAAAATCGAATCAAATTGTTAAGACTTTCGATTTGATTCAATTCGAATTATCAAGATTCGATTCGATTTCTCGAATCAAACTCGATTTCCTAAATCGACGCAATTAATCTATTAACAATCTTCTTAAATATCTAGAAATTTGTTATAATAATATTCTACAATAGTATTTAATATTTATCTATATACGTTTTAGAAAATACATTAAAGCAATAAAAAGAATAGAAAAGATTAAAAGCAAAAATACTATATAGAGATTTATTAATAAAATCTTTTAGAGATTCTGCAAATCAAATATAAAATAGAAATTCTATTACTCTAGCTATAAAAAAGCACACAAAATAGTATAGCTAGCTAGCTATTACTTGTTCGAACAATTTAATAGAATCGATTTACAACTTTTGCGAAAACAAAATAAACAACGTTATAATACTACAAAAATCGAAATTGCAAAATCGATTAAAGAATCTACTTAAAAATCAAAAAAACTTTAATTATACAACAACAAAATCTATATTTATTAGTTGTATATTATATTTTTCTATTTAGATTATACAAATAAAAGATAGATCTTTGTTAACAAATAGATATTAGAAGCTTGCATTATTGTTAAAAACTTCTTTAATTTAATTTAGAATTTGTAAATATTTAATACTTTTAAGACGTAAATAAAAATAAATTAACAATTTGTCGAAAATCTCTATTTAGCAATAATTCTTCTAATTAATTGCTATATGTATCTTCAAGACAATTAGATAGAATCTTGCTTCGCAATACAATTTTCTAGTTTTTCAAAATATTTGCAAGTCGATAAAATCTTTAGCAATCTCGAAAGTTCTATATTATAAAAATACTAGATTTTCTTTTTTATATTTATATATATATTTAGCTTTAATTAAGTTTTCTAATATTAATTTTTATTGTTTGTTGCTCTAAATCTTGCGATTATTACTTAAATATTAAAATAGAAAAAAGAATTTCTAATTAAACTTTTAGAGACAATTTTTGTTCTTTCTTTCCTCTTTTGTTATTTCTTATTATTATTGCATCAAATCTTTGTAACTATATATTTATATATATATTTTTGACAATTAAAAGCTCTTGTTAGTTCGACAAAGCGTTGTAGTTGTAAATAATATTGTCGATATAAATATTTTTCTATCTAAATTTTATATGTTTGTCTCGAAATTTTTTTGAAGATATTATTAACACAAATACGATTAAATGTTAATTTATTGTTTTGTTTATCTAGAGAACAAATTTTAAGATATCGATAAAATAGATACAATTTTAGACTAATCGCGAGAAATCGAAAATATTATGTCCAAACGTCAAGATTTAGTTTCTCGAATTTTTTTTAGAATCGAATTGCTTAAAATAGTAACTTTTCGACTAAGCTAAACTTACTATAGTAATAAGCTAGCTTCTTTAAGCGATTTAATTTTATTTAATTTCTTAACAATTCGATTTAATTCCAAATTTAAGATTAAATATCGAATTGACAATTAGTTTATACAATTTATATTTGTTTATATTGCAAATTACGCATTATATTTCTTTATTAGATATCTAAGATTTCTAGAAGAGACAATATTGTATATAAAAGTCTAATAATCGAATATCTTGTTGTTGCTTTTCTTTTCGAATAAGATCTATCAAAATTCAAAAAAAAATTCGATAATAGTATCTCTTTCTCAAATATTTAGATATTTTTCGCAGAAATATCTTCTTTTTGTATCTAATATATTTTTGCATTACTTATTATTGTTTTTTCTCTACTACTTCTATTTATCTTCTCTCTATTACTTCTATTTGTCTTCTTTAATCGTATATAATACTTGCGTTTCTCGATCGAAAAATAGTTAGCTATTGCTTGCTATATTTAGTAATTTAATTTGTTATCTTAATTTGTTAGATAATTTATATCTTTTGCGTAATAATATAGATCTTTAAAGATATATTTAAAGTAAGAATGCATTTTGTTTTTGTAACACTCTCGAAAGAAGATCTAAAAATAAGTCTTTAATTTTAGCTTTTCTATCTAATATAACTTCTTTATTTTGACAAGATTCTTTTAAAATATATTATTTATCTTCTTTAATAAAGATTGTTGTCTCGATATATCTTTTGTCGATTGCGTTTGCTCTTTAAAGTACTTGCTTAATATTTGTTATAAAATATCTAAATCGAAGTTATTTATTATATTTATGCGTGTTTGTTTAGATTTTTTTAAGATTTATTTATTTTTTGCAAACTTTGTAAAAGCAATAGACTTTCGAAACTACTTTGCAATCTTATTTCTTTCGAATTTAATAAATTTTAACAATATAAATCTATTTAGAAATAATCTAGAAGATAGAATAGACAAAAAATTATTATAGTTTTTTGAAGAAAAAACTCTTATTTCGTAATATTAATTATTATTATTTAAATCTTTTGTTATTATTGTATTGTTATTAAAAGAAAAGCTTGCTTCTATTACAAGATCTACAATAGTTTTCGATTTTTTTGTATTGTTATTTGCATTCTTCTCTATATTAGAGAGTATACTATTTAAGTTACTATCTCTAGAATTGCTTTAATTCTCGAAACTATTATTGTTACTAATAGAGAAAATAACAAAGAAGAAGAAGAAGAAGAGTTTGTAGTTCAATTTATTCTTTAATTATTAACTAAAACAATTTCTTCTCTTTTTGTTAAGAACTAGTTTAGGTCTAAAGATATAAAGCATGTATGCTAGAATATTTGTAGTAATAATAAGTTATCTTCTAGAAAGTAGAAGACGAAGCAGACTAAATAAGTAGAGAGCGTCTTAGCGTCAAGACGTTAAAGTGTAATTCTATTAGATTCTATTCTAATTTATAACAAATATTTACAAAAAATCAAAAATATATTGTTCTTAATATTAATAGAAGAAGACGCGTGTTAAATAGATGCAAGACGTATATGTATCTTCGTCGAAATCCAAGCAATTAATCGACTCTTATTGTCTTAAAATAAGTTCTTTAAGATAATACTATAACGTTATCGACGCGCTAGCGTCTTAGAATATAGCAAGACACGTAATATTAATTGTCTATAAAAGTTTTAAATTGTACAACTTTTCTTTCTAGTTAGAAAGCGAGAAGTAAGCTTGTACGATATAACAAGTATTAGATAGAAAGAAAGCTTATTTCTTGTTGTTCTTTAACAATTAGTTTTACTACTATTTATCTTATATAATTGAAACATAGTAATAAAAGTCTATTATATCTTATGTCTTTTATATCTTAATATATTAACAAGCAATAGATATATTTGCATTTTATAATTCTAATTGTTTTATTTTTCGAAAAAAAAGATTTAAGACATAGTAGTATTATATTAAATTAAAATAATTCAAGTTATAACAATTATTTAACTACTAGATTAGAGTTCAAGAGATTTAATTTCCTTCAAGACAACAATTGCTTACAAAATATCGACAAAAATTATTATTGCTAGCATAATATTAATAAAGATAATAATTTAGATACAATTAGAACTTCGACTTTATATTAATAGATTAAAATATTAATAGCAAAAATTTAAGATTTGCAAAATACTTAATAGATTTAAACTATAACAATTAAAGAAACAAATCTTTAAGCTTTTTAAATTGCTATTATATTATTGTCAATTATATTTAGGTTTTTAAAGTTCGAAAAGCTAAAATTATACAAGAGTTTCAATGTAAGTAAATATGCTATTTAATTTTGCAAAATCGATATTAATATAATGCGATTCTTAATTAAAATTCTCTACTATATATATTTCTTAAAAAACAATATTATTACGCAATAATATTTAAGAACAAACAATAGCACTAAGTTGAAGAGCAAGATCTTTGAAGAATTTAGAGAGTTTCTATTAAATTTGATAGTTAATCTTACTAATTGTTGTTTTCTTGTCAATAAAAGATAGAAAAACTTTAGATAAAAGTTAAATTAAAAGATAATTGCTTTAAGAAATATCTAAATAAGCTAAAGACTTATCTATTATTGCTCTTAAAAAAGTATAGAATCTATATATTTTTAATTAAACTTAAGTCGAATTTAAAAGTAAAGATTCTAGATATTAATAATATATTAAATACTCGCAATAAGCTTCTAGCTATAGCTATTATATAAAAACAAATATTAAATTGTATTTGCAAAGTAGATATAAGCAACTTTAATATCTTTTTAGACAAATCTTATTAGAATTGTTGCTTAAACAAGATCGACAAATCTATTAAAAATAAGAAACTTTACACTTCTAAAGAATTGTCGACGTTGCATAGATAAGTTTACAAGATTAGTAACGCAAACTATTTAAGTTGTATTAAATATTTTAAATATTATAAAAAGAAATATTACAAAACAAAATATTTTAATAAATACAAATAAGACAAGTTTATTGTTATTGTTATTACTATAATTAATACAAAAAAAATAAGCTTTGTCGACGTATTGCAAGCAAAGTAATAAAGATAAATAAAAATAATAAACTGGATTTTAAGAAAAGATTAAACTTAGTTTCTTAATGACAAACATTAAGTTATAGATTTAGTTAACTTGAGAATTAAGCTAAATCTTATTAATTATATCTATGTAGTACAATAGAAATTGCAATTTATATTTTCTATCTTATTAATATCAAGTTTTCTTAATAACAATAGTTGCTATTGTTATAACATCTATAAGTTAATCTATTATTTAATTAACTTGTAGAATTAATATCGAGAATATATTATCTTATTTTACTTAGTTAAATATATAGATTCTAATCTTATATTAGATATATTAATACTAGTTAAGTAACGCATATTGATTAATTTGAAAATACAAAGCTAGCAATTTAAGATTGCAAATAATAAATTAAAGATAATTAATCTTAAGTAATTTGTCTTAGATTTTATTAAGTATAATATAGTTTACACTATTGCTTGCGCTAACGTTACGAAGATATTAAATAAAAAATTAACAAAGTTTGAGATCTCTAAGAAGTTAAGAAATCTAAAAGATGTCTATAATAATAAGATAATCAAAATTCTATTAAGATTAAGAAGAGAAAATTATATTATTAAGCTTTAGAACGACAAAGAGCTATCTTTTATATCTTTTTATAATCTTTTATAGAACAAACTAGCAATACTTCGATAATATCTTGATAATATGTTAGTTAAAGACTAGATTAAGTATTTAATTTTGCTTGCAAACGTTTTTATTCTATTTGTATTAAAATTAAATAGTAGATTATATTTATGTATCAATTATAAAGATCTAAATGCAATTATTATTAAGAATTGTTATCTATTGTTTCTAATTACAAAGACGCTAAATTGTCTATACAAAACAAAGCGTTTTATTGTTTTAAATTTGAAGAATATCTATATACAAATGCAATAATAAATAAAAGATAATATTTTGTACGCACTATAAGTATTTTAAGTATCAAGTTATATTATTTAAATTAGCAAATATATTAGCAACTTTTTAGATTTATATTAATAAAATGTTGCGAGAATTAATTAATATAACTTGCGTAGTCTATATAGATAATATACTAGTATATAACAATAATTCAACAAAGCATTAACGCTATATTAGACAAATATTGAAATATTTTCGCAAATATTTATTGTATATCAATCTAAAGAAGTATAAGTTCAATATTACAAAAATTAAATTTCTAAGCTTTATTGTATTCTCAAAAGATATACAAATAAATTTAAATAAATTAAAAAAAAAATTAAAATAATTAAGAAGTAATCTAAACTAAAAATTTATTGTAAGCTATAGATATTTTTAAGCTTCGTAAACTTTTATAGATACTTTATATATTGCTATTCGAAAAGAGTTGTTTTTCTTATTAATTTATTAAAAGAAAGTAAAAATAATAAGAAATTTGACTTTTCTATTTAATTAGATAAAGTAGAATAGACGTTTTGTTAACTTTGCGACATTTTTATATTTGGTTTACTACTTTGTTACTACAATTCGAGCAAGAAGATTAGAGTAAAGATTGACGCGCTTAACTTAATAGTTGCGAGTATCTTAAATTAACAAAATAATAACAAAAATAAAAGTTCAATAGTATTTTGATTGTAAAAGATAATTTTAACAAAGCAAAATTATAAGATATATAATTAGAAATTGCTAACTATTGTAATTGCTTTTAAATAATAAAGATATTATTTAAAGAGCAATATTTATTCTATTAAGATATCATTAGACTACAATAATCTTAAAGAATTTATAAGTTAAAAGAAGTTAAACTTAAGACAAGCTTTTTAAGTGCTTAAATTAATTATCTATAACTTTTAAATTTTTTATTGTTTAAGTAAAAAAAAATCGAAAAATAAGTTGTTAAGATATTCTAATTATAAAGTAATCTTGTTGTTAAATACAAAATCACTATCAATGTTTTAGTATTGTTGTTTAACAAAAATTTGCTAGCTCAAAGCAAACAAGAAATATTAGTTAATTTAATCTTAATATTTCAAAATAAGCTAATATTGTTGTTTAACAAAAATTTGCTAGCGCAAAGCAAACAAAAGATATTAAACAATTTAACTTTTGTATTATAACTAGTAGAAATACTTACTAATAGCGCGAAGATCTTGCAATTATAGAATAGAAAAAAAGTTCTTAATAAACTAGCATCTTTATTTCAATTAATCAATATATAGATTGTTATTTAATTACAGATGTTGGTTCGATCAAGTTTGGCGTTCTCTCGATCGAGCAAGGCACACGTCCACAATCTCTTGTCGCTTTTCTATCGCATAAGTATTGTCAAATCTCTTTTCTTCTTTTTCAACTTTCTTTTCTTATTTTCATCGCTCTTTCGATTCATCTAGTGCTTCTCTTGTTGACGTCACTTGCTCATTCGCTTAGTTGCCAACTCCTCTTGATCGTCCTAGCGTCTTCGCTCGAACCTCGACTCACATCTATACAACGCTAAAGGTTGTAACGTTTGCTCTATTGGCAATACTTGCGATTTCTTGCTGGCGCTTCTATTCGCTCTTTTGCTTAAAATTTCCTCTCGCTTTTAATGACGCGCATTCGATCTTCTAAATTGTGACTCTTTGCAGGTCTCGTTTCTGCTAGCTTTTAAACGTCTTCATCTTTTTAATATCTTGTCTCTAGCTCGACGTCTTCTCGTTTCTTATCGATAATCTTTTCAACTTCAACTTAACAACATAGTTGTCTATCTGCCTGCCTGCTCGTCAATTCACGTGCATAGTCTATCGACGATCGCCATAGTCACAATCAAAGCGTTAACACTATAGATTTGGCCCAAAGCTATTATACGTGAAATGCCTCATCGTACACTAATGGAGTTTCCTTTAGTTGCGTCGTCAACAAAGAACGACTTAACATTGCTAGCGATCTAGTGACGTCTTCGACGATAATTTAGCGTGAGCGATGATTAAACATTGTTGTCAAGAATGACTTAACTAAGTTTCGAACATCAACTATGGCTAACGTGTTAGCGACTCGATCGCGAGAACGTACATGTGCATTGCTCAATTATGTCTAAATTGACGATTCGAGTTCCTAGAGATGTGACGCTTTTCTATGTCGCTCTATCTAGCATTTCTTACTTAAATTAATCGCGATGATCTCTCTCGAGCTTATGACGATGAAGATTTCAATCGTATAAACATTAATTATGCAAGATTTATCGATTAGCAACATCTAGCTCTTTAAGAGACGAAGATTTGCATTGCGAGAGCGTTATCAAATGTTTTGCGAAGTATTTTGCGAGACGAAAAGCTACATCTATTCAATTGATTGTCGCGACAAAGCTTGGTCAAGATAGAAGATCAAGAGTAAGATAGAGAATAATTAGATGTCGAGAAACGAGATTTTGGGAAAAAGTCATTTAGATACGACATCGAGACATGAATCTTGTTTTCGTTAAGCATCGTAAACTATGTAATACAATCAATGCGTCATAATAGTTTTAGCTCGAAGATTTAAGTTGTTGCAACTAACGTATTCGATTAAATGTAAACTTGTGCGAGAGACGCAATAAGAATTATGCTACATAGAATGTCGATCGAATACAAGACTCTAGTAAATAAGAGTTGCGTCGAAATCTATCTTCTAACATGCGATGAATGCTTAAGATTGGCGATCGATAAACGCTAGAATATGAAGAGAAAGAAGTAGCATTTTGAGTTAAGAAGATTGCAATAAATTGTCTACTAGTCTTTAAGTACATATATCGCGTCTCTCGTCTTATTTACTAGCTTCAAATTTCTTTTTAGATCATTCAACAATAAGCTTAGTTAATCTATTACTCTTTGTTCTTTTTGCAACTTCATTCTACAATAATTTTTATCAACATAAATTTCGTTTACTTCTATTAATCTTCGAGCATGACAAGTCAATCTAGGAAAAGACGATTTGCAACGTTTAATCTCGATGTTTGCGCAATTAGCAACGAGAGCTACAACTTCATGATTCTCGAGTCAAGTAGCAATTCGAGCGATAGACTCGAAGACTACGATCTAATCACATCTCTTAATTTAATTGTCTCATTGTTCGAGAAGTTTCTCGATTTGTTTCGCGAGTCAACAATGAATTCTCGTGATGCTTAATCGCACGCCCTAGATATTTCTTACTCTTATCGATTGTGATAAGTGATCATTAATGACTTTAGATTTCTTGAACGAAGTCGATATCGAATGTAGTTACGATCGTCGTAATTATAAGAAAGACGATAATTTTCTATTTCTCAACGAACTACTACTTGGTGTTAAAGAAGCGCAAGAGTTACATCGAACGCAACTTAAGAATAAACACGAAATAAGAAGATTTAACATCTAAAACGATTGCAATCACGTTTCTATTCTTGAATCGAAACAATGTGGAGACAAGAGTGAGAATATTAATAGTAGCAATAGTCTTTACCTTAGTAGCGACGACTCAATTTGTGAGGAGCAGAATGAAAGACACTACTCTTTTAGTATTTCATCGATTGTGATAGGCTCAAAAGTTGAGTACGATTCTTGAAATCCTCGTTCGCTAATCCTAGTACTAATAGATGGCGTTCATTTAGAAGTTTTATTCTTCGCGAGAAGATAAAAGATTCGATCTCTTTATTTTCTTTTTCACTCTCTAATATTCTCTTCTTGTTAACATACGATACGCAAACTTGTTTCAAAAATATCGAGCATCATCATTTTAATAAAAGGAAAAAGAAAGAGAACAAAGAAGCGAGTTACAATATAGACGTCATTATCCCAAACTCTCTTCGATCGTTCATTGCGTTGTTAACTTCTAAGTCGTCATTAAATTCTTGGCGATCTTCGCTTCGAGAAGACGCTACAAGAATAGCGATAAATTAGATTGACTCGTCGTGAATGTGAAGCTCAATAGATTCTACAAACGTCGAGCTAGTAACAACTATAAACGTTATCGACATTTAAAATTTCTTTAAGCGCACGATAAACAATGTAGATTTGAACGAGAGTAACGAAAGTACGCATAGATTGGAAAAGATTCGATGTAGATTAATCGTCGAGTCGAGTTTCGATACCAACATTCTAGCTTAACCTAAATACTCGATATCAATCTCTTGACTCGACTCGAAATCGATCTAGATCAACGATTTTTTGACTTAACTCAATCGACTCGCCAAGCAATCGAAAATGACGTCAAAATGTCAAGATTTTCTATTTTTAAAAAAATTCGCATTATTTGAATTACTAAAAATAGTTTAAAAATAACAACGCACAAATAACGTATAAATGCATTATCTAAATGCATTACTATATAATATTATAAACAAATTAATTAATTTGATTAAGTTGATTAAGTTAATTAATGCACTTTTTTAAAAATAATCTAAATTTTTCGAGTCTTGGCGAGTTGAGCCAAGTTATATGCTAAGTACTTCATATTTATTCTTTGACTCGACTCGAATACTTAGGTCAAGATTTTTGACTCAAATTGGGTCTTGGCGAGCCAAGAACCTGGCTCGAACTCGATGATTCAACTCGACGCGACCAGTCTAATTCGATGTGCAAATGAGTGCGTACGTCTTTATTGTCGTGAACGCGTTTAATGCTCTTGAAGAAGATCTAATCGTGATCAACGAGACAAATAATATCGACGATGACATAAATAACTTTGTCGAACATCGTCAATCTTTCTCGATGATCAAGTCGTTTTCTCTAATTGTTTTCAAAAATTCCTTTGAGCGAATTTATCAACAACGCAAGAATACAAATTCAAATCGATCTAGTGACGTTAACAACATTTAAGATGAGCGCTAACAATGCGCTTCTAATTAATAGCCTAGATTTCCTCTAACAAACTTTAGATAACTTTCTCGTAATTAAGAATAACGACGAAACGACTAGCGAAATCGACGCTTCCACGAGGGTCACGAACGTTGAATCTAAGTTTAATATCGCACAACTCTTAAGCTTCCACACGAGGAAATAGTCTAAGACGCACGATTGCTTGAATCCTCATATTGTTATCAAACTCGCCATCTCATTTCTTGATTGCCTAACCACTCCTAGTATTGTTTTACTCTAGGATCGAGATAAGTAGATTGCGCGCGAAAACGATTACGAAGCAACAATGATTATTAATTCTTCAAGCGTTATCGTTGCTACTTCATTATCTCCTAAGCGAGAGGGTCAACGAAATCTAGCATAGAATGAAGAGAAAAACTAGAAGATCGTGAAGATTATTAACAAGAGATGAACAAGAAGGGGTTGCGAATACATGATGTGCTAGAAGAATACGTAAATGTTTAATAGCGAATTGCGAAACGCGACGCGACTAGTACGAGAGTTTGACGCACAAGTTAGAGGGCAGCGTGAAGATAAAAGAGGCATACTAGTTCGCGTAGAAAAGAATGAGCGACTAGTAACTATTCCAAAGCGCAATTAACATCATATAGTATTGTTACTATAGATGTCATAATAGTCTTCGCAAAGAATTGCGAGAATTTAAAGTACTTTTGAGCTTGCGCAACGTCTTTGTAGCAATGTGTTGTTAGAAATACGTAACACTTCTTTATATAATACTAAATTTTAAGTACTTCGATAAGAATGTTTCGCAAGAATCAATGTTATCGATAAAGTAAATAGAAGCTTCGCTATGCTATGTGAAGGTGTTAACTTAAGAGTCGAGAACGTAGTTAAGAGAATAAATTGCTAGGAAATTGTCGCCATATTTATTTATTCTTTTTCTAGCGAAATGCGCTTAGAAAGCTTAGAACTAATACTATCAAATGCTAAAATTCTTCAAATCTCTATACGTTGCGAGACACTCGAATTTACGCAAAGTTAAATAGAATTTATCTATTCGCAATTCTATGTTAAATTTGCTCTATCCTTCGAACAATGCGTCGTCGTTGAAGTTCTTCTCTTTTATCGTTAAAGAAATTTAATGAATTTAGGCTTTCAATTCCATGAAATTATCAATACTACTTTTAATCTTTTGTGATTCTTCGCTAGCAAAGCTACAATTATCAATAGACGTCTTGTCACTCTTCGAGTCATTATTATATATGATACGTAGTCACGAGTCCTTGTATGCATCTTTCGAAGAACTATCTTCTTCATTATTTAAAATCTATCGAAAAGAAGCTATCGTAGCATTCATGAATGTGTCTTCGTTGTCAAGAACTCTCGCGTCGAGGAAAGAGTCTTATTTAAGAAAAGAATTCGAAAAGATATGTGAAGTTATTAAGTCTCTTCTCATATTGTTATTAAGTTTGCTTTCGTTCTTAAAGCATCACATCGAATTCTTGTATATCATAGTATGTCGATCGCAATCTTTATGAACTTGTACTTTAAGTAAATAATTCTTTAGTAAAGCGTAACCCAAAGGCTTTCAAGGCGTGAAAGAGTCAATTTTATAGTGCAAATTATTATTAACAATTGAAGAAAGCTTTCGCAATCGCTAGCAATCATTGCGTCGAATATATGCTTTCAAAGAACACATCTCGTAGTATCTATTTTCGTTCGCGATGTTTATAAACGATTGCGATACTTTAATCTAAACATATGCATGTGATGATTTCAAAGATAATTAACTAGTATTGACTTGATCTAGAATTTTGAACGTTAGATCGTTAATAGCAACATCTATCGACAAGAATGCAATGTTTAAAACGCGTCGAACGCACATTAAAGCTATGATCTTCGCGTATTGTTCTAGAGCATCTTGAATTTCATTCATTTTATTTAGATCTCACAAAGATTGTAGTTAAGAACTAACGAGATTGCTAAGTACAAGAGAGTTCTAGAAAACTTCACATAGAGTCGAATTTATAACATCGTCTTCGTAGCTTAGCGTAATGTAGTAAGACAAATCGTTGAACAATTGATTCAAGTTCTCGCTACAAAGTTTTGCTAACAAAAATGCGAGTTTGCGTATGCTAGAAGAAGAAAGAATAGAATCTAGATTAAGGTAATTATGTGTAGAAAGTAGCAATGTCGTTGCGAATGTCGCATGAAGTTGATAATAACTCACGTCGTATTAATTGCAAAGGTCGATTAAATTCTACAATGTCTCATGCGAGATTAGAGGCATGTAGTCACTTATTTCTAGATTTCTACAATCTTTCTCGCATTGTATGCTAAACGAAGATTCGAACGCTACTAGAGAAATTTCCCACGAGGCGTGCTAGTCGTACGTATTTTCTAGAAGAGCGACTCGAAAGCCTTTATCTAAAGCTAGAACAATCGTAAATTATCGCACAATTCGTGAGTTTATATTGTCGACGTTCACTAGAAAGCTAGAGATAATTTCATCGCTCTAATATAGAGATGTTGTGATTCTTGTATAGATCACTTGTGATTCACTTCGACTTTACAACTTCATCAAACGAGTAGATAATATATATAACCAGGTTAAAACTAGTATTGCGAGAAAATTCGATAAATTATTTTCTTCAAACTTAGTTCATACGCGAAAGCTATTATCGCGTAGAGTTATCTTAGTTGAAGCTCGTATTAGCAAACGCAACTAAATTGATAAAATGTGAATAAACTTCCTACTAGCTTCGCAATTCTTAGATTCTATAATTTGTTATTTTGACTTCAAAGAAAATGATTTCATTAGATCGTAGCTCGTACGATCAAGTATTGGAAGTACTTTGTCTAACATGTTTCGAAGTTCGAATCGTTCTAGACTAAGATCGTTCTTAAGCTCATGAAAAGCTTCATTCGTCTCACGATTCTAGTATCGTCTTGCGCTAGTATAGAATTTGTTAACTTTAACAAAGATAGATCGTAAAGACTATTTAAAGATTCTAGTAAATATAAGTTAACATTAATACTAGATTGCAAATATAATTTACTTAATGTTCTAATCTATTAGACTTGTACTTTATTTCGAAGATTAGAGCAAAAGTATGTGATAATTATTGCAATAATAATAAGTTCTCGAAAAGAACGAAGATATCATTAGTAATGAAAGAAGTTGTGTTTAGTAGCAAACGCGCAACTACTAGCAATGTAAATTCGTTAAGAGATTTGCACTACATATGACTCGTAATTTCCACGAATATTTAATTTTAGTAGAATCTTTATGTTGACATTCGTGAGAGAATTAATCTTCGATATCTTTACGTTAACGTTAGCGAGCTTTTTATCAAACCAAAAATCTTTAAATACAATAGTTAAACGAAGAACATAAGTACAAGCTTAGACAAGAGAGAGACATGTAATGCTTGCGATTATATAAATAATAAACATAGCTATTATAAATGCATCGTATGCAAGAAGAGAGACGCATAAAAGATCTATTAAGTTACAAACGCACACTTAAATGTCTAGCATACTTTTATCTATAACAAGTGCAAAGTTTGTTGTGACAATAAAGAATCATTTCCTAATTTTATTAACGAGATAATAAGATGTTGTAAGTTAAAAGCGACATTACTTGCAAAATTAAGATTTTAATCTAATGTTATAGAAAATTCTACAATTACGCTTTCATTTATTAAACGCCATTGCTTCGTTTCTATCTTAACGTTAATATTCGTCTTGTTAAATAGCGTCTTTGCACTACTATCGACACGTCTTAGAGCAATGACTTGAATGGAAAACATAGTTGTTTGATAATATATAACTATACTAAACGCGAATTATATTATGTGCTACTCTTGTTCTTCATTCTGCTTAACTCGCAAAACAACGTTGAATAATTGGCTCAAAAGGTAAGAACGTTCTCACCATGTATGTAGAGTTATTGATGGACATCAATAATATTGAATTCGACGTTATTTCGATCTACCAAGTAGAAAGAATGGGCGTGAAGAGTCGCATGTAGTCTCGTGCGAAGTCGAAATCATCTATCTTATTCCTTGCTTCTACGATCGAATGTACGACAAATTACGTTAACGTTCGAAGTGCAAGATTAAATAATGCATTGTATGACTAGCTAGCTAGGTGATCTCTACAAAGCGAAAAGATGTTAGGCATCTTAGTATTTCTTCTTCGTTTTTATTACTTCATGCTCTCGTAATTATTCTTTTAACTTCGTTGCATCGCGAACTAATCGTGACGATGTCATTTAAAACTTTTGTTAATGCTTCTTTGCCAAAATAGAATGTAGATATAGAAGAGAGTGATTGAAAGATGAATAGAATTTCGTGTTGCGTACTTAAGCTAACATCGTTCTCGAATCATTTAACTTGGAACTATGGATAATACATCTTGTTCGCGAAAGACGTTATCTTGTTCTTGAAGACGTTGATCCAAATGTGATCATAAGTAAGAATAAGATTCTTCTAGAACATCTAGTTAGATAATAGTGCGTCGATGACGATCTCAAGATTCGTGAGGATGATGGCGTCAACATCTTCTAGAAATGAATTAATGTTCGTTTTCATTTGCTTTAGAACTTCAAGTAGGGCGAGAATCTTAATCATTTGCATGGGAGAAGATTCGAGAGTGTCGTAGTAGACATTAGTCTAGACGTTGTGTTTCGCCTTGTTAAATACTTTACGCTTCAAACCTTTGCGCCAATAGCGATCGAACATAACGAAACGAGCAATTGTATTGTAAACTAGTTTACGATTTTCTAATGCGAGAGCTAACGTGATTAAATTTGTTAGCGCTAGTTCTAGAAGCGACATGTGAACAACGTAGACTCACGCCATCTATGCTTAGAGATTCTCTTACAAGCGTGCGAGACTTCTTGACAACTTGCAAACGAGTTAAATTGTCTCTTCTTTATCAAGTTCTCGAGAGCGATGTCGAAGTCGTTAGTTTTCTCTTCGTGAAAAAATTATTGTTCGTTCGAAACAATCTTGATTGCGATGAATTATCATAGTGTTCTAATATTATTTTGTTAGCCAAGATCTATTATTGCAGAAACAATAGTAAAAGAATCATGCTTCGCCAATTTGTTACGCTAGTACTTTCGACGAAAGATATTAGAGAGAGTTATGCTATTGAAGAGATTTATAGGCGTCTTTAGGCAATGCAAGCAATCACTTGATAACAAGAGATTGCAACTTAGTAGTCGTAACAATAAGTTAAAACTTAAGATAAATTAAACACGATTCATAAGAAAGTCGTATTTTAAAAGATTTATATACTAAAAAAGATTCTTCTTGTTCGTTATGTTCGTTGTCGAACATGTCGAACACGTTGAGCATTGTTCGTTTAGTTCGCTATTAAGCATGTCGAACACGTCGAACATTGTTCGCTCAACTCGCTATTAAACATGTCGAACATTGCTCGTTCGTCAAGTCGTCGAACATGTAGACAATTGTGCTTCGTGCTACATGTTGCGTTGTAGTTAATATATCACGTTGTTTCGAGTTAGACTCGTAACATCTAGCTAGTCTTCGTTGCTTAAGTCATCGTAGATCTAGTTAGCTTCTTAGTTTTTTCTCTTTTATGATGCTATCAACATTGCATGTTTCTAGAGAATATAGAAATTGAAGGAATTATTACCTTAGATTAAGAATCTATTTATCTCTTCTATGAACAAGGTAGCTAACGACTATCGATCATTTTTGCACGTATTGTTCTTCCTCGTTTGTCTTCTCGTTGCGTCTAACGTTTGGCCTCAAACTCTCGCAATAGCTCTTGTGTTTTTCCTAATTCGCATTCGTGCAATCGTGTTCTCTTTCAACACATCTTGTATCTATAGTTCTTTTCTCTTCGTTTCTTGCCATCGATTCTTACGATTTGTCACTTCTTTTTAGCATTAATTAAATCTCGTTCGTCTTAATATTACTTAGAAAGAGATGAGATAACAATGATGACGTAAGGGGAACAAACGAAACATACTACATCGTCATCATCTTCACGAATAGTCTACTTAATCGAGTAACTAGATAGAGCGACACTAGAAGAATTAGAGCTATTAAAGAAGAAGATAATGAATTCGATAATAATAGAAGAATTTAAACAATCGTGTGTCTTTGATTGTTTTCTTAGATGAGCGTTTGGAAGATGTGCGATGTTGATTCTAGACTTCATGCTTGTCTTTTCTTCGTTATTCTTCATTACGAGAGACGCATCTAAAGTATATTAGAGAATATTCCAAGTGCTAGTTAGATGTGCATCGAGAGACACATCTTGACTATCATTGATCTCATTAAATCGACTTAAGCTTGTTGTTTCCTCGCGTTGCTAGAAGTTTTAAAAAGAGAGAAGTCGTCTATAGATAAACTTAGATTGCGATCGAGTTCATGCGAATTCGACATAACTCAAGTCATTGTAAATATCATTTATCTCATCGATCGTAATTAAGTTTTGTTAGAGTCGTTAAATGCGTCTACAAAGATTAGAATCTGCGCACTAACTTATACATTAAGTTGTCTTTAGTTTACGTTAGTCTTACTTATTCTCGTTCAAATCTACATTGTTTGTTGTGCGCGTGAAGGAATCTTGAACGTTAGTGACGTCTATAGTTGTTATAGGTTCGACGTTCGTAGAATCTATTAACTTCACATTCATGACGAACTAGCGTGACATATCGCTATTTTTACAACGTCTTCTTAGAGCGAAGATCGCCACGAATCTAGTGACAATTTAGATTCTAGCATCGCAATGAGTGATGAAAGAGAGTATAAAATAGTGTTGTCTATACTATAGCTCGCTCCTTTGTTCCTTCTCCCTCCTCTCTTCTCCTCTCGAGATGATGAGGCTCGATTATTCTTAAGCAGACTTGTGTATCGTTCGTCAACCAGAGAAGGATATTAGGAAGTGAAGAAGAATTATTAGAGACAAAGTTTTTTGTCGTCTCGTAGAGGATGGAATGTCTAAGTAGGCGTCGTCTATTAAGATGAGAATTTGCGAGTGAGATTCCCAAGGGTCGTACTTAACTTCTAAGTTTGCCATAGAAGTTGATAGAGTGTTGATGAAGCATTGCTTCTCAACTTGCTTCTTAGATGTTAAGTCGTCGCTTCTAGAATTAACGTTGCTATTGTTATCAATATTTCTTATTTTATCTTTAGAGGTGAAAGAGTTGTCGCAGTCTTTTCTTAGTAAGATGTTCAAAGACGTCGTTAGATCTCCTAGTCCTATGTTTAATACTTGGTCCCACTCGCTACGACTTAACATTTCTCCAACAACAAACAATGTTAGAGCGAGTAATGTCATCGAGATCGACAACGTTATTCTTGATTGACATGCAACGGGAGCGAACCTATTAGCACGAGTTCGCCTCCCTCGAAGACGTGCGTATCGAGACATTATTTTCTCTAAACTATGACGAGGCGCTCTCGATCATAAATCTTTCGTCTTTGCACAAGTTGTACGCTTACGAGCTCTCTACATTCGATTACAACTAGAAGTCTTCGTCTAAGAGCTTTGTTGTTCAAGATCTTGAGCTTCACGAATGCGAAATAATGAAGAAAGATTTATTTTAAATGCTTCGTTTTTGCAAAGCTCTTAGTACACTTGAATACGAATGAAATTAATCTTCTTGATTCGAAGAGAATGATTGTAATGATAAATAAAATTATGACATCGAATTAAGTTCTATTATTATCGAAGGTCTCACATTGAGTAAATCTTCTCTTTAAGCACTTCTAGTTAACGACTTGAGTGCGATCAAGAATGACGTAATGTCATTCGAATCTTTACTTGACTTCGAAAATCTTAAAACGATTCGCGCTTCATCGATCCTAATTCTAAATAGAAGCAGGAATAAGATTAAGCGTCGCTTGATCGACGTATTGCTTGTCGCATTCGAAACGCTTTATCTTATAAATAATGATCTTTTCGAGAAAGAGTCTCTAATCGTAGAGCTTTTGGGACTAGTTCGATTGAAGAGGCGCTCAAAAATATTTCATCACATTATTGTAGAACATATTGATAGATATATGATCAAATTTCTAGACGCTTTCGATGTAGCTCGACTAAAAGCTACTTGTGTCAAAGTTGAAATCTCTTTTGCATTGCAATTGTCTATCTACTTAGGCAATAAATAATATTGAGCTTCGCTCAATGAATCGAAGACTAGAAGATGCTAAGTAAATTACGATACATAAAAGCACTATTGGGTAGAAAAGAGTAGCTAGAAAGAATCTTGTTTGCAAATCTATTGTGCTATTGCTAGACTATTTGATTTTTAATGAATTTTTTTGTTTAAGTATACGATGTCGTTTAGAAATGCTATTAATCGTATTTTCTTTTACGTTTATACTCTTAACAAGACATTTTATTGACACGAAATCTAGATATCGATACAATAACAATTTTCTCAAGACTTTCACTATTGTTGCCAAGTAAAGATATTCGCTATTAGATCAATTGTGCGTGTAGTATTTATAGTTGTCTAGATCTTATGATATCTCGTCAAGATCTTCTTAAGTTTCGAAACAACGATCTTGTTCGTTTGCTTTAATGTTAATATTTATTGTAGATAATAGTAGCTCGTTGTTGATAACAATTTCTAATTTCTAGATTAAAAGTATCGTGTAGATGTTATTAACAATCACGACATTATAACATTGTTGTAAAGTTAATATACGAAGCTTAATGTTAAAAAGTCTTCATTTCTCTCGTATTTAATTTATCGTTGTCTTCTCGATTTCGAAGAAGTTAAAGCATTCGATTGTATAAGCTAATGCAAGTTTCTAGATATTTTTATTACGAATCTTGAAGTTGATGCAAATCGTTATGTTATTAGATGTTTTCTTTAGTTGAGCTTCTAAGCTTTTGACTTAAATGTTTTCCTTAGATTGTAGATCTACATCTTAATCAATGTCGAGTAACTCGTCGAGTTCGATTCTTTGCTAATTTTCTAATTTTCTTTCGTCTTTTAGATTTGGTTTTTGTGATCTTTGCCATTCTTCTCGCTCATATATCTACTCTCTTGATCTTCCTTAATGTATCTTCTTTAGCTTGACTCTTTGTAATCTCTTATAATACTCTTTTTTGATCTAAGTTCGTTTGACTTGTTATTGTTTGACTTTTTCTTCTTGATTTTGTCTCTCTTGTTTTTGCTTCTCGAGCTTTTGTCTTTCTAGCTCTTGTCTCTTTAGCTCTTGCCTTTCTAGCTTTTGTCTCTCTAGCTCTTGCCTCTTTAGCTTTTGCCTTTCTAGCTCTCGTCTCTTTTGCTCTTGCCTTTCTAGATCTTGCCTTTCTAGCTCTCGTCTCTTTAGCTCTTGTCTCTTTAGCTCTTGTCTCTCTAGCTCTTGCACTAAGCATTACAAATAACAACAAACTTAAGAATTCAAGTTAGCACTAGAATTGTCGTCGAAGTCGCAAGCTACTTTATTGAATTGTTGACATCTTCTTCGATTCTTCGAATTTACAACATTTCTCGAAGACGATTGTCGTTATTGCAACATTAACTTCTAAGAATATTAGTTCTCTTCAACATGAAAACCTAACTTGGCGCGAAAACGAACAACATTGTACTCATTAATCGTCTAGATTCGAACGCGCTATTTGACATATTAAATAACTCGCGTCACAAGATCAATTAACACAATCTTAGTCATTAGAAAATTCTACTCCGAAATCTAATATCTTAAATATTCTACACAAAATTTGAAGTTTGCAACTATTAGAGCTTTTACATTTAGACTATTACTTGCTTCTTTTAAAGAAAACTTAATAAACAACAAGCGATTTAACAAAGTCTTAACAAATACAACATTATGTATTAAAGCAAATTAGAAACGACGAAAACTTATTTCTAGATTAAGAGTGATACAAATCTTCTCTAGTTAAATCTTTGTACAACTCTAGTTTGCACTTAGTCTAGTTAGCGATCGTATTTACAATAAATAACTTGCGTTTAACTAGATTCGCAATGAATTAATATCTAAAATAAAGATATTAATTAACGCGTTCGTCAAATAGAGCTTATTAAACATTTGTCTTCGAAATTTTTGCTAGCTCTTTCGAAGAAGTCTTCTATGTTTATGCTAGAATTCTCGCGAAATCGAAAGTTCTTCAATTATAGACTACTAGATAAAGCTTGAAGATCTAGAAGTCTAAGATTAGATAATTACAATAAAATGTCAACATTATTAAGAAGTTCTTGAAATAACTTTACATTAACAACTATTCGATTTCATTGTTTACGAAAGCTCGCTTAGTCGTTATATTGTAGTAGCTAAAGATAGGAATGCTTAAATTTAACAATAAGAAGAAGCTCTAAAATCAAGCGATCGATGAAGATTTTCCTATGAATCTCTAAGAGAAGAAGTGAAATAAACTAGTATAGTCAAAGCAAAGTTACGTATTATCACATATGCGCTTTGTAAAGTCGTTAGCATCTTCGTCAACATCTAGTATCACATCGATTGAAAAGGGCCCTTTGAGACCATTGGAAGATCTCGAGTGAAAGAATAGTCACGTCATCTAGATCACATCTCGAGCGAAAGACTTCATTCGCCTCATGAACAACTAGCTAACCTGGTTCAAGTCGCTCGCGTCATGCCATTGGAACTTCTTATCTAAACTAAAAATACTGCATAATGTCTTGTTTGTCAAGCTTCTCTAGATCAACATGTTTGTGTTCGCGTGGCGAAAAGACGATCTAGATAGAAGTCTAGATTGTCTCGATTTATGATCTTCTACTTTAGTTTCTCTCTTTGTTTTCTATCAACACTATCTCTCGAAACCTCACAACATGCTCTTAGCTATCACGAATTGCTTTAACAACTTTGACAACTTTGAGTCAAGATTGCTTAGCTTATTAGCGCTCTTAAATTTAAATTTATTATCATTGTCTTCTTGTTTCAACTTCGATCTTCGAACATTAACTCTCTTTGATCATCTTGCAAACATGTCGACAATAACATCAAATTAATCTACAATGTTAGACTCGAATACAACAACATTTGCTAGAAATCTATAAATAGAATATTTGTCTATGATTATCGATAAACATTTCTTTATTGCTTTCTAGCTTGTCATAGTTTCTAATATTGCTAGTTCTAGCAATTTATCTTCTTTCGAAGTTCAATCGTCTTGAAGTCTCGCATGTTTGGTTTAATTAAAATCGTGATTAAAATACCTTCTTAACTAACGCACGTGACTTGACAATATTGATCGTTTAACAATAGCGCTATTACTTTTAAAAGGCTTTCAAGATCTTTCGTAATCTCGTTGTTGATTCGAGTGACGAAATGCAATAGCGACAATTAGTGTGACCGTCGGGTTGACCCGCCCAATCCTGACCCTGGGGTCAGGCAAATTTCCTAGCCCAACAGGGTGGGACGAGCGAAGAATGCGCGTCGAGTGTTTAACCCGACCCACCCGATCACGTGACATCACGTGACGCGCTAACTGTATGTAGCTAGCGTGGACCCTGCGCTAGCCTAATCGGGCTAGCATTAATCCTGCGCTAGCTCGATTAGGTTAGCGCATAGATAAGATAAGATAAGATAAGATAAGATAAGCGAATGCTAACGCGACGAAGTTAGCTTGGGTTCTTGGCATTGGCTCGACGAAACCCAACCCTGGGGTCGAGTTCGCGCCTTAATCCTGGCCCAACCCTATGGGGCCCAAGAGGATGGGTCGGGTTGAGAAAAAAGTGTTCGACCCGACTCAACGATCACACTAGCGACAATCGACCAATTGGATTGACAAATAGTGTCGAAGACATTCAAATACAACTATAAAGTTCTCGAGCATCAAAGTGGATCGATAAAAATGGCGTTTCTAGTTGAGCGTCGCAAAACTAGACTACTTTATCGATCAAATAGCTAGTCATAATAACGATTGACATCTTAAGATAAATCTTAGTTTTAGTTCGAATAATGAATAATTTCAAGTGATCGTAATCAAGATTATATAGATTCGAAACTTTAATGATTCGCTTGTTGCCTAGACGCAAAAGAATATTGCCACCTTCTAGCTCTTGATGAGTGCACGAGACTTCTGCTACTTGAACGAAATGGCGACAAGGAATCTCTAAGTAGCGCATTAGTTAAAGACTCGTTCTATCTAGATTAGCTCATAAATCTTATACCTTTAGAGACATCGAATGTTGTTGCGTCGTTCTTGCTAATTCTCTTAAGCAAAACATCTAGAAGCCTAAACTCTTGAGAAAGAATTTCTCGTTGCAGGTTCTCGAGTGCTAGTTTCAAGAATGAAACTAGAACATCGACGTATAAGGTCGATCAAACGTCACTTAGGAAGAAAGGTAGTTATAGTCTCATTACCTTGCTAGCATCGTCTAGCAACACTTCGAAAGTGCAAGATTTTCTATGTTCGAGATTTAAAACTTCTAGATAAATGAAATGATAAAACACACTTAAGTTATAGTTAATTTCTAGCGACTAAATGTGTGTTACGATTGAATCTATTATACATGAATTGCTCTCAAAGCGACCAATCTTATAGATAGTGATTTTGTCGTCGATCTTGAATTTTGTGTCGCTAAAGATCGCACGCTCAATCGATCTTTTAATAAGATCAAGATTGTATTTAGCGATCGCTCAATCTAAGTATCTTCGAATATCTTGATCGCAAGAAGCTCGATAGAATTCTCGAAGATTATGGTTAAGCTACACATACTAGATGACATCATAGCTTGTAGAACAATAACTTAATCTTTGATCTCGATAATCATTATGCTTAAAAAGATCATTGTGTCTTTTGATGCATCGTTGACTCGCCTTTGCGTTGTGACTTTAACTCGCACTATATACAAGATAAATCTATTAATTAAAAGCTCAAATGCGAGAATCATAAACAAGATATATTTTATTAACGAAGTTATAGAGAATGAAGTCTTGATGTTGTAGCTAGTTTAAGTAGCAATGTTTTCGTCTTAAATTCGAAGTCTTATGAGTGAATGCAAATAACGATAATTTATAATAATAATTTTATGAACAAGAACGATAACGTTATAAAGACGTCGATACTAGATTACGATTCTCGTTTGATCTAATTATGTTAGCACGATTACTAGTTTAAATTTATGTTCGTTACTTATGTAAAACTTCTTGTGCGACTACGATAAACGTGTCAAGATTAAGTGTGAATCAATTATTGAGAGAAGTAATTATAATATTACAATTAACATTGAAGTTAAAGCAACCACTAGCGCTAGAAAGAATTACGCCCTTAAGGAGGAGATCATGCTTCATAGCTACTTCATAGTCAAGATCTTGAAAAAGACAACTCGCATACTCGAGTATTCGATACGTTATCAAGATGAAAAGGTTCTTAACGTCTAGCACAACTTCGTGATTTCGACTTTGTTGTCGAATTAGAATCGTCATAAAGAATCTAGTAGCTTCGTCGATCAAATTCTCAAGTATGACGAGAGTAGAGACACTCTAGTCGTTTGCTTGAAGCAATAAGTCATTCTTCTAAATTTTGCCAACGAATGATTCTTTAGATAGAATTTTGTCTACTCTCAACAAGTCATTGTTGTCCAAGCAATACTTCTTAAGAGTTTGATCGTCTAGACCTCGAGCTAAGCACTCTACTCGCGTTTCTCTAAGTCAATTACTTTAAATTGTATCTCTAACGATGACTTGTTCGTTTAACAAAGCTTGCAAAGCACGTTTAAGTCGCTTAAGAAATAGATAATAGTTCGTTAAGATATCGCGATGACCTCCTAATATTATGCCCACTACATGTTCGCTTTAAGTGATGACCAAGCTTTCTAAAGCGCTTCTCACGACATTAGTCGAAGCTTGAATGTAAGGGGTCATTGCAACTTAGATTAGAAATTAAACGTAAAAATAGAAATATATTTACGAGCATTTCAAGACATCGAGTTGTGATCTACTTTGCTAATAACGTTGGAAAGAATACTTAGAACTTCACTCTAATCGTTATTGTACACACGTATCTCGAGACTTACCTTAACGAGTTTAGACTTAAGTTCGATTTATTTCACATTAAAGTTCTTTAAATTCGTGACTTTATATTTGTAGATTGCAAAGTTGTAAATAGAATCGACATAACAAGAAGTAATCGAACATTCGCAAACACTTGTTCCGAAAATGATATAAGATTATGTAAGCTCTTTCGCAACAACATGTCGATTAATTAGTATAAGATTATACTTTATTAATATTATTATGTTAATAATTTATTTATTACTTAAAGATCACATGTCGAAGCTTAAGATCTTGCAAGAGAAAATGTTAACTACGATCAATACGACATTAGCGATTGTTACATATTAAGAATCTCGAAAAGACAAAACTTTAGACATTTTAATTATTCTTCTAGTGTGTTGTTTCGATTAGCTCTTGTAAGTTGCGAAGAAGAAAATCAAAGATAACTACTAAAAAATACTTATAATTATTAACGAAAAATCATTATTATTTATACGCAATGATTCACTATCTAAACGTCGCAATCGCTAATAAGACCTAGTCACATATTCTAAGGCGTTAAGATTTTTTCATGGCAATAAGATGTTTAAGAGCTCGAATAATTGCTAGATTTCATTAGTTATCGTTTCACAAATCTAGTCACAAAAAGTATTAAGATCTAGAATCTAATTTATAAGATTCTAAGGCTTTAGAAATGCGTCAACAATCTCTAGATTAAAATTATCAACTACATCTTGAAGACTTTATCTAATATTAAGATCTTGCATTTGCAATACTAGCAACTCTTGTGTAAAAACTTTCTTGCGCAAGATATTTATTCTCTCGATGTGTATTCATAGATTAGATTAGAATTTTTAGCATTTATTGAGCTAGCTACGAAGCACTTCTTCACATTTAATGAGCGATCAACGTTGTATATTTGTTTACTCTTAAGACAAGCATGTTGTCAAGCTTAATAAGATGAGCAATTACGACATGTTGCATGAACGCCTTGCATATTCTCTTCACGTTTATCGAAATCTTCTCGCTTAAATCTTCTATTAGCAAATCTTACTCTAGTTGTTTATTTACAAAGTTATTAAGATTACTTATATAGCATAGAATTTCTTATCGATCAATACAACAATTAGAAATCGTTATCGTTGCATCTTGCGTAAGTCAATACAACTAGTAAGAGGCAAGACTTTTCAAAAGCGTTCTTATAACATATTTTTTCGTAGACTTTTGCAAGGGATTTAACGTCTTCTTATTATAATCTTAGTTTCTTCTAGAAGATTGCGTTCTCACGTCGTTTGCTCTATTTAAGATACGTCATTTTGCGATCGTTTACTTCATTCGTTTCATATAATGAATGTCAACTTGTTATCGTAATCTTGAATCAATTCTCTCTATTTATTCGCAATGATTTGTAGCGAGTACATCTTAAATTTAGTGCTAGCTTTAAGACTAAAAAAGTGCGTTCTAGATTTAGAGTGAGCTAAAAGTCTAAAGTAGATTGCGATTTCTATCGCTAAAGATATTGAGCACATCTTTTTTCTTAAAAAGTAATGACAACTTGCAATCGTATTAAAGTTGCTTCGAACGTAATAAATAAATCAAGATTGTAACTAATTGTTCCTTCTAGTTCTTCGTTAATTATTGTCGTCTATACTCTTTTCTAGTGTAGAAACCTATAATTTCTATTATTTCTTAAAGTTTATGTAGTTGAATGCAATGATAAATTACACTCTATGTCTCTCTATTCTTCTCTAAAGAAAGATGAGATTAACTTCACAATGCGCTCATATAATAACAACGATATCAATTGACTTTTCGACTAGATTAGAATCGCAAGAAAGTAATGTTTAATAACGATATTTATGACATTAGACATTTACGTAATAGATCGAATGATCACACTTATACTTGATTTTTTTGTGTTTACACATTTTGTTTGTAGAAGTTCGAGCATGTTTATTGAGCTATTAGATGATCGAGAAGTTGATTGTGATATTAGTAGATGTTCTATCTATTCTTTTTTAGCTTGTCATTGTCGTTGATGCTTCCAATTCTACAATTCTTTTTCTAACATATTAAACTACGCAAAAAGATACATGTCTAGTAAAGTACTAATTTTGTCGTCTAATTGCTATACATGTTGTTTACAAACAAGATCTCGCTCTTCATCAATCATTTGTGTGTGCTATAAGATGTTCATAAAAATTAGCAATTATCGATCAACTCTCTTTAATTATCCTCTTTACTCTCTTAATAAACAAATACTCGCATAGCGTCTTTGTCATATTGTAAACCAAGTTCTTCATCTCGCTAATAATAGATTTAGTAGAGTCGTAATTTAGATTGACATTCGAGCTAGAAAATATCTCGTTAAGCATAGCTTGTAGAGTAGAGCAATACGACTTAAGTACAACTATTTTCCATAATTTATCATTTAACTTCTTGACACTAAGCAACTCATTTAATGTCTTAATCATTGAGTGCAATATGTTTAATATATTTCTAGCTTCTATCTTCGACAAGTCGTGCAAATGTGTATTGATTTATGCCTAAACTTGATGATGACGCTAGATGGCGTTCGCATCTTGGAGAAGACGCTATAACAATACAAGAGAACATTATATCTTTCTTAGTAGTTTGAATCGTAATGATTACATAAATCGTATAAGTAATATAAATTTCAAGGAAATTGTCGCCTCGAGATTGCACTATGAGATCTCTACATAAATTAGTATAACGAGTAGAGATAATGAATGCTAGTACAAAGACATTTACTTAGTTATTACTATACGTCGCTATATGGCCTTTGCAATGAGAGTCTCCAAAAATAATAATATGAAGCAAAGAGGCGATAATAGCGCAGAGTATATAAGGCGTCGCAGCTAGCAGATATCTATAAGTAGCACTCACGAACAAACTCTTAAAGCTTCTTTTTTCCATGCTTATAACGCCAAATTATCGTCGAAACGAAACAAGCTTTAGAACTACAAAATTAAGGAGCGACGATATTCGCTACAATCGCAGATACTTAATTTTGGGAATATCGAAATCGTAATATTGTATCTAGCTATGTTTGGAGCATCTATATGAGTCTAAAGAAATAATCTACCATCTCTTCTAAGAAGAGACTAGGAAATTAGCATCGATATCCTCTCGACTTTCATTTGAAAGTGTGACTCGTGGTTGTCGTTCCCAGAGAAGCGCTTGTCGCACAGTATTGATCATCTCTTGAGAAATCATCTTGCGTCGTGTATTGCTAGAAGAGAGAGCACGAGAATCGTTTGATGTTTGAGGTCGACGACTCTCTGGACTAGAAAACGAAGCTACATTTTGCATCGTTGATCTCCCATCTTTCTCGTGTATTCGCTCGATGAGCAGCGAGTGTCGCGAAATCACTTTCGGCTTTGCACGTGGGAACGATATCTCCTCACTAGATTTTACGGTATCGCTGTGCTCGTCGCATTCTTCATCGCTCGTGTCCTTCCACTCGTAACCTTCGCTCTCTTCAATTGTCCCCTCGTACGTCACAGCTTTAACGATAACCCTGGCCTGGGTAATTTGGTCAATCGACGCCTGTTGAGACCTTGATTAGCCCATACAAGAGATGAGTCGATGAAGAGCCTTACATCGCCAGCACTCACTGGCAGAGAAGAAGAGGAAGGAGCAATTGAAGCCAAATGTGTGTCCATAGGAAGCGACATGACTGGCGAGATCACGAAAAGGCGATCGAGCTAGGCGAAGAAGGCAGCCAAAGTAGGGCGTAAAGGCTTTGCGAAAATAGTCATTCGATACATATATATAGTTACCAGCTATTAGTTGTAGCGAAGCTAAATATCAATGTTTCTAAGGGTCGAATAATAGGGAGCCATTGGATTATCTTTATTAGTTATCTTGTAACAAAAGCATTTAGATAAAGTTGTCTATGAAGCCATTCGATGCAAAGAGCGTCAAGCTATGCCTATATAATTGGGCGCAAAACCCTAGAAGCATGTTGATTCGCTAATGACATGAAAAAGATTCAATTTACGAGTGTATATTATCTCACCTTAGTCATCTCATCTTGTTCTCTAGCTTGTATTGTTTAGATCACGAAGCATATTCGAATCTAGATCACGTGTCGTTGCATCTTGGTTGACAATACTTGACGTCGTTTGATCTCTTCTTTCTCTCTTTAATGCTTCAATTGTATGGGAATGAGTGTTAACACTCTTTCATCAACTAGAATTGAGGTTAATTATTCTTCCTTCTAGCATTTCTAGCTTCTTTGCTATGTTACGAGCCTAGCTCGGAACAGCGTGATATATTAACTATAGCGCAACATGTAGCACGAAGCACGACTGCCTACATGCTCGACGACTTGACGAACGAGCAATGTTCGACATGCTCAATAGCGAGTTGGGCGAACAATGTTCGACGTATTCGACATGCTCAATAGCGAGCTAAGCGAACAATGCTTAACGTGTTCGACATGTTCGACAACAAGCATAGCGAACAAGAAGAATCTCTTTTAATATATAGATCTTCTAAAATACGACTTTCTTATAAATTGTGTTTAACTTATCTTAAGTTTTAACTTATTATTACGACTACTAAGTTGCAATCTCTTGTTATTAAGTGATTGCTTGCATTGCCTAAAGACGTCTACAAATCTCTTCAATAGCATAATTCTCTCTAATATCTTTCGTCGAAAGTACTAGCGTAACACTTTGAACACTTTAAGAATGTTTGTATCAAGTTAACGCGCTTCTATCTTAAACACTAGCTTATCAACATCACGTCAATTGTTAAACATAAAAGACGACAAGATTAAAATCAACAAGTTTAACATCTATTATAAAGATCGTATTGATTTGAAGAACTAACTTATGCAAGTAAATATTTACTTCATCTTCTATTTTGTTTTAGCGAACAAGAAGACAATTTTCGTATTCACATTTCTTAGAGAAAGAGTTTAGCACTAGCTTAAGCTAAACTTACGCAAGTATTTAAAAAACTATGACAAAAATTCTCGTGCAATGTTCACGAACTTCGACAATTTTAAGAGAGAGTTTCGAAGAATCTTTGAAACATTTAACGAGAAACAAATCGCAAAAAGAGTAATTTAGCATCTAACTTAACGAATCTTTGCAACAAAGTACGCAACAAGATTTTAAAAGTATGCTAATCTTATTAAGTGAGACGATGTCGCACTTATAACAATGTTTCGACGAAATCTTAAAGACAATCTTAAGAACGAAATTATGTGCGATGACAAATTTATTAGCGATATGTTTGATCTCATCGAAGTAGTTATCGATTTCGACGACAAATTGTATAAAAAAGCTATGAAAAAAAGATACAATTAATTTCAAGAAAGAGCAAGAATCTTCTTTGAATTAACGATCGAATATTAGTAGAAAAGATTTCGTTCTAATTAAAAGTACAATAATTTAAACTATCGTAGATTTGCATTTATGAAATTTAACTTTATTTAACAACGTAAAGAGAAAAACTTTAGAGAAAAGCAAAGTAACAAATTCTAGAAAACGTGTTATTCATGTGACAAATCGAATCACTTCGCAAGAGATTATCGATCGCGAAACTTAATAAATCGCCAACAAATCAATGCTATGTTAAGAGAGATATTTAATAGCTAGAACAACATTAGGAAGCAAGCTAACACAAAAGCGAACATCTTCAAAACTAGATCGAACGACAATTATTGTCTAGTAGAGAACTTAAATTAGTTACAAAAAGTTCTAGATAAAACATCATTAAGCAAGGCACTCGCATCTACGTAGAAAGTTAATAGTGTTATTGAAAAAATATAATAAAAGAAACACTTAAGAACGCCATATTCTTATAACTTAATCACAAACTTATATATCAAAAACAATTAAAAAAACTTTTAAGAAATGCTAGAAGAAATTACGAAACAACTCAACGCTTTAGATAGCTCATCGAAGAAACGATAAAACAATTAAATCGTAAATAAATGCGAGGAAGCGCTAGGAAGCGACGCCACTAAAGAAAGAGACATTCTTGATGAAATCAAACAACAACTAAATAGTGTTAATTTATCTAAACAAAAGATAGAGAAAACAAAGAAATATAAGACACTTAATTGAATCGCTTGTTACGACGACTTATGCTAGACTTATCTAGAAAAAAAGAAAAAAGTCAATTGATTCTTTAGAAAATTATAGTTAATAATCTAGCAATAGAAGAAAGCTTAACGCAAACAAGCGTTTGAAGTAGAAGTCGCAACATAGAAACAAAAAAAAGTTTAAATTTCTTAATAAAGAATATATTAACGAAATGCAATATGTTAGCTTAATAGTAGCAACTAAATTTAACGACACATGTACGATGTTTTATTACATTAATTAAGATCAATGATTGTTAACTTATCGCAATGATCGATTCTAGTGCAACAAGTAATTTTATAACTAAAGCTTTTGTAAAGAGAGAAAAATATCTTATTCGAAAGAAGTTTAACGCTTACAACCTAGTAATTGTAGATGAAAACACATTACTTAACAAGAATGAAAGAATAGATAAAGAAACGAAATCACTATTAATAGCTATTTAGCAACACCACGAGAAACTAATCTTTAATATAGTGAGAATAATTATTTACGATATCGTTTTAGAAATGTCTTAATTGAAGCAACACAATCTAGAAGTTGACTAAAATACACAAGTACTTAGATTCGAACGATGTGATCACGCAATTCACATTTAATCTACGCATTAATAGCGTTCAATAATAGATAAAAGATAGAGTCGAAATTCGATCGCAAGATGCGAATTTGCATTCTCGAAAAAGAACGATTTAATTAAGTTCGACTCGATAAACATTAATAAAGATTAGCTAAATCACAAAGTTAAAGTAAGTGAAAAAAATTGCGAATTTTCTAAGAGTCTTAAACTATTTAATACAACGAAGAAATCGCTAAAGCACATATTACGAATATACAACAATTAAGAGTATTTGTTTCAAAAAAAGAAAACGACAAAGACTCTTTCTAAACATTAATCGTGAAATTATGAAATTAGACTTAAACTAGGCAAGTAGCTTACGTTTAAATTTATATATGCTTTATTCAAAAAAAAGCTTAAAGTACTTCGCGAATACTTGACAAAAAATAAAAAAAAAAATTTATTAAAAAATTCCAATTATAAGCAAGATACTCGATTCTCTTTGTATCTAAGAAGAACGAAACTCTTCATCTATGTGTCAATTACTAGAAGCTAAATCATATTACGATCAAGAATTGATATTCATTACTTAATATTAGCGAGCTTTAGAATCAACTATTTGAAGTCAAGTATTTTATTAAACTAAACCTACGAGAAGCGTACAACTAGATTAGAATAAAAATGAAGAAAAAGTGAAAGATAGCTTTTCGCACACGATATAAACTATACAAATACATAATAATGTCGTTCGAACTCACAAACGTCTCGACAACGTGTTAGAAAATAATCAATGATATATTACGACAACATTTGAATCGATTTGTCATAACATACTTGAACGACATCATAATTTACTCAAAATTTTTGAAAGAACATGTTAGTTATGTTTTCAAAGTATTGAAATGTCTAAATAAAAGAAACTTATATCTTAAATCAAAGAAATGCGAATTTCATTAAGAAGAAATTGATTTTCTTGAATTTGTTGTAAGACGACACGAAGTACGCATGAATCTCGAAAAGCTACGAGCAATTAAAGAATAAAAATCATTTATTGATGTTAAGAAAGTGCAATTCTTTCTAGATTTCATAAACTACAACAAAAAGTTTATTAAAGATTACTTCGTCAATGCGATATCATTAACGAATTTTACGAAAAAAAATACGTCATAAATATAAGGACTCGCAAAAGAGAAATTATTTTAGAATCTTAAGCTAAAATGCTTGAAGAAATCAATATTAAAAATGTACGATTCACGATTATTAAGTAGAATTGAAATCGACGCATTCAATCTAGCTATCGATGTATACTTTAGTTAAGAGCATGAAGACATATAACATTTAATAACATATTTCTCGAAAAAACTCTTGTTAATCAAATAGAATTACGATGTTCACGATAAGAAATTATTCGCTATTGTAGTCTTCTTGAAGTTATGAAGAATATACATCAAAGAATCGTCAAAACTTACGATTCTCACGAATCATAAGAATCTTGTGCACTTTATCATTATTAAATAGCTTAACAAAAGACAAATACGATGATTAGAACGACTTAAACAATACAAGTTCAAAATATAGTATATCTTAGACAAAGATAACGATAGAGTAGACGCACTTAGCAAAAGAAGTAATCATATAAAAACGAAGAAATCGTTTAATCACAACATACTTAAAGTTAATAAAGATGAATCATTGTTAATTAACAAACACGAGCTAAATGCTACCTTACAAATACTTAGAGACGATAAGAAAGAGTTTTCAATAAAGAAAGAAAAACTTTAAATATCTATTAACAAGATCGACGAATGTATAAGAGAACATCATAATAAATCATTGCAAAAGCATCTAGAAGTAATCAAAATTCTTTAGCTTTTACGTCAACATTGTTAGTTTTTATAGATAAAACAAGTTGTCAAGACATACGTTAAACGATGTCTTAGTTGTTAGCAAAACAAACATGATACATATGCGAACTATGGCGAGATTCAATATTAGAAATTACTTAAATCGTTATGAGATAAAGTTACAATAAACTTTATTATTAAGTTGTTCAAGTTGACGAATCTAGCAATTGAAGACAAATATAATTCGATACTAGTAATGATTAACAAACTTATCAAGTACTTATATATTATCGCATGCAAAAAGAAGTTTATAGCAAAACAACTAGAATACATTGTGTTAAATCGACTTATACAATATTACAATATATTCAAAGAATTAACTAGTAACAAAGACAAGCTCTTTACGTCTAATTATTGAAAGACATTAATATTAATGTTAGAAACAAGACTTAAAATATCTATTGCCTATTACTTGATCACGAATGATTAAACAAAACGAACGAACTAGAGTCTAAAACAATATTTGCGACACTACGTCAACAATACTTATAGCAATTGGATATTACTTTTATTTATGACACAACTAACATTGAATGCAAAGATTTTAGATACAATTAAAGTAACTTCATTCTTCGCCAACTATAATAAGAAACTTAATCTCTTCGAAGAAGAGCAAAAGCATCTATTAGTTCAATTAGCCATCGAAAGAATAGCGACATTAAAAAAGATACACAACAACATCTCAAAAATGCAAAAAAAGTTGATCAAGTACTAGAACAAAAAACGAAAAACGACACCTCAACTAAAGAAGAAAAATAGAGTATATCTTTTTACGAAAAATCTTAAGACAAAAAAATTAAACAAGAAATTGAATTATGTCAAGGTTGAATCGTTTCTCATTAAGAAGACTAAGAGATCAATCAACTACGAACTCGACTTACTCAAGGACGTCAAAGTATTTTTAGTATTTTATATCTCATTATTGGAATCAATCGATTTTAATACATCTATATAGAAAACGTTTTATTACAAAGCTCAAAAAAAAAGTCGATACGAAGTGGAAGAAATTCTAAGACAACAAGGTCAAAACTATCTAATCAAGTGAAAAAAATATTTTATCTCAAAGAATACGTGAAAACTCAAGGAAAATCTTGATGATTGCTATGATCTTATCTAGAGATTTCATTAACATTCGAAAAATCATCTAGCATAGCAAGAGATAACTAGAAGATAAAAAATAACTCAACGAGAGCATTCGCAATAAAATAGTTAAAGAACTTAAGAGCATTCAATTTCTTTATTTTTAACAATAGGCATTGTGTCTTTCGTTTCGCCTTCGCATTAATCTTCTTCAAAATTTTCTTATTTCGTAGCAATCAAGTTATGACGATTGTTAACAAAGCTTCATCTTTAACAATCTTGATAAAAAGATCTTTTCTATTGTGATCAAGAGAAGACTAAGACATGTTCACGCACGATTTGTTCGCACGAACACATTTCGAATACTTCAAATAAGACGAGAAGTCTTTCATGACAATACAAAAATAACTAGAGAGAAAGCAACGTTTATAGGCAATATCTACTAATGTATTGTAGCGTTCGATTTCGAATGCAATACGAAGACGACTTTGTTGCTAACGAAACATAATAAGAGACGTTTTGACTTTTAAGACGAAAATCTTTGAGAAAAAGAATAGTGTTACGAGCCTAATTCGAAATAGCGTGATATATTAACTACAACGCAACATGTAACACGAAGCACGATTGCCTACATGTTCGACGACTTGACGAACAAACAATGCTTGACATGTTCGATAGCGAGCTAAGCGAGCAATGTTCGACGTGTTTGACATGCTTAATAGCGAGTTAAGCGAGCAATGCTCAACGTGTTCGACATGTTCGACAACGAACATAGCGAACAAGAAGAATCTTTTTTAGAATATAGATCTTCTAAAATACGACTTTTTTATAAATCGTGTTTAATTTATCTTAAGTTTTAACTTATTGTTACGACTACTAAGTTGCAATCTCTTATTATTAAGTGATTGCTTGCATTGCCTAAAGACGTCTACAAATCTCTTTAATAGCATAACTCTCTCTAATATCTTTTGTCGAAAGTACTAGCGTAACATGCTACTTGAATCTATGATACGCTTTACGCGTAAAGCTCTATAGAATTATCTATATCGTAACTCAATGATTTTCTTGATAATGATGTAGATATTTCTCTACTACTAGTATTATAATTGGGAATACGCTCTAATTTATTTGATGTTACGTTCGATATTTCTTTACGACTCTTAATAAGAGTCTAAGTTGTAAGATTGATTTCGATGTAAACGCAACGTAGCGAAAACTATATTAAGATAAAAAGTAGCAAGATTTATGTTTATCGTTAGTGCTCTCTTATAATCGTGAGATTACTTTCTTTGTTACCTTAAGAAGTAGAGACCAAATTCATAATAGCTTCTATTCAATCGTCGAAGAGATTAATGTCGCGAGAACAATTGTAGAACAAAGTATAGATTTTTCAACAAAATTAAATCTTCATTTCCAATGATCTTTAAAGTCGATAAAAGTTCATCAATAAATTAAACTAAGAAGCAAAAACTTTAGAAAGCTTGCGCTAAAAATAGTCTAGAAATGTAAAACATTCTTATGCAATCTATAGTTCGAATTAGCATATGCGAGTTCCACGATGCTAGCGTAACTATATTCGATAAAAGATAGAAACTTTAGAAGCGTAAGAATAAGAATAGCAATAAGATTAAATTTACGTCATTATCATTCAAGATAACGTAAGTTCACGTCTAGGAAAATCTGTCGCGTAAATAAGAGCTATGAATAAACATTAACATTTAAATGATGTGTTTCTCTAATAGAAGACATATCTCTAAAATTGATACATATGTGAGAGAGAAGCGAAGAAGTAGTTCAACAACAAGGCTAGACTATTCTCCTAAATCAATCAATTAGTCGTTATAAACATATTGCACTATTCGCAAGTTTATGCTTATCGTTGTTAATTTCCTTTAAGATGTCTAGCGCTAGTAGATTGATCAAAGCGAAGTTTAATGCGCATTTTAATATCATGGTTCATGTTTATAACTAACGAAATAGCTAAGACTTCGAATTCAAACGAATAAGTTGCCAACGTAGAAGAGAAAGTGTCGCAAGATTAACGACGAGAATACAAATAAGAACGCTTAGATAAGTCTTCAATAAAATTCTTTCCATAATAAAAGCAACAAAGAATATAAGTGTGCAGGGAAAACTACAAGAGACGAAGCGATGCCTAATTAATAGGGCGAAGAAGACAAACAAGGCAATATGTAGAAATTTGTTTAGAACAAGGCTGCAAGATCGATGAGTTCTATATAAGAGCTACGAATAAACATAGTAATAGCAATTTTCTTCTTCTCTTCTTATTCGTATTGCGAACAAGAATTAAAGACGCTAATCTTCTCGCGAACGTAACTAAGATACTTTGCTTCGTTCGATAAAATCGATGATATCATATTAGAGCGATACTAGTGAACGAAGTGACAATATGACGCGCTAGGCGATTGGGCGAAGATTAAGCTTACCATGAATCGCAAAATATATATGATAACTTTAACGAAAAAGATAATTAATATTTGAAAGATGTAAAGCGCATGAGCAACAACTTTCCAAGAGATAATGTAGTTAAGATCGAATTAATAGTCTCTCGATCTATATCATTCCTACAACGTTGTTGCATTGCAACAACGTTATAGAAATAGTGTGATCGTTAAGTTAGGTTTTAACTCGATCGAGTTGACTCGCTCAACCCTAACTCTAGAATCAGGCAAATTTCCTAGTCCAACAGGGTGGGACGAGCGAAGAATGCGCGTCGAGTGTCCAACCCGACCCACCCGATCACGTGACGTCACGTGACGCGCTAACCCGATTGAGCTAGCGCAGGGTCTACGCTCATCGCATATGGTTAGAGTGAACCCTTGCGCTAGCTCAATCGAGTTAGCGCGTAGATAAGATAAGATAAGATAAGCGAATGTTAACGCGACGAAGTTAGCTTGGGTTCTTGGCATTGGCCCGACGAAACTCGACCCTAGGGTCGGGTTCGCGCCTTAACCCTGGCCCAACCCTACGAGGCCCAAGAGGGTGGGTCGGGTTGAGAAAAAAGTGTTCGACTCGACTCAACGATCACACTATGCAGGAATAACAAGTAACTAAGCGCTTAACTTGTTTAATCTAATGCACAAAGTTACGTTGTTCTAGTCTTCTCTTCTTACTTAGATCATTAAATAGTATAAGCGTTACAACTACTCGAGAGTTCAACGACGCAATTGTTATTTGCGTCAATAGAGATAATAGTTTTGAAAGCCTTTTAGAAGATTTAGATGTCGTCAATTCTAGCATCTTTCTCATGTTGACCTTGCTAACTATTATTTAGTTTGCGCGTCGTTGCAAGGCCTTCTATCAAGCGCTATCCTCTAAAGCATAGAAACGTCTCGAGAATCTAATCTCGCAACAACACTAAACGAAGAGAGAAAAAAAGCGCATTCAACAACAATCTCAAGCGAAGAGAGAAGACAATTTTTTGTTAAAATTATAGCAAGTACAAGAGATAAATATTTGCATTCCTAAAAGACTTGAACTCATTTACATATTATGAATTTAATCGACAATATTTTTTAATTCGTTCGAAAAACTAAAAGAAGCATCTATTGTCTCTCAACTCTATAAACATTTGCGACTAATAGATCAACGCAAGATCGATGATCTTATCTATACACAAATCTATGTCGTCGCGCTTCACGATCTTCGTTTTCAAATAAACAAGAACGATTACTTGCAACTTAAACGAGAAATTAAAAACAAAATCGTTTAAGTTATTTTCAAGTCATCAATTGTCAAGAGTTTTCTCGAAGACGTGAAGAAATGAATTACGCTTTATCTAAAATTTAACGAAAGAATAAAGAGAATTGCAACGAAGAATGAAGGGCTCGAGACGTTAATTATAATATCTTTATCGCTATTTTTATTACATCAATAAGTAATCTTAATGTCTAGACGAAACTCACTAATATAATGGTAATTTAAGATGAGCAAAAGATCTTAGCGTCGTCAATCTTAAAGACGTCGTACGACGTCTACAAAGTCTTTATGTCGCTAAAAAGATTAACAAAGCTAAAGCTCATGACATCGCAAATTAGATTCATAGCTTTGCTCTACAAGAACTTATCATTAATATCGCGAAACTTAACGCAAACAATAAGAAATTAATGTTAGACAAGAAGTCGAACGACAATTCGATAATTAAGAACGTTGTCGAGAACAGTTTTAAGAACAATGGGTCATCAAAGGCTAGCAATGCTTCGTCGTCATACACAAGTCTTTTCACTTCAACTAAAGGGTGTTATCGAGACCAAGAGAATTTCTATCAAGTTGGCGTCAAAGCTAAAGGTTTGATGACGATTAAGAAACAATAGCGCTCTCATTATTCAACAATCGATAAAGAGCGATCAAATAATATGTTCTCAAATCTTAGAAGCTTGACACCTAGCTAATGAATAAGCCACGAGCAGTTTTTCGCGCATGAATCTTCTATCACAAGTAGCGAACGTTGCTTCTTATCGTAAATAATGGCTTCTTACAATTAGAACGTTGTACTTATAATGAAATCAAACAATAATAAGTAAAGCGAAAACTTTTAACATTTAAGATCATAACACAAGGGAAGACGTCTTCATCGTTTTTACTTTCCCAAACTATGTACTTTAAGAGAATTTATCATTTGATATATCGAAATACGAGCGAAGAACAAACACGAACTTTGATTCTTCGAGCTATGTATCTTAATTCGACACACAAGACTTTAACTCTTTAGGCTACATATCTTAAGGAAATCTATTTTGCAACACATAAAACTTTGACTCTTTAGACTACATATCTTAAGGAAATTTGTTTTGCGACACACATGATTTCAACTCTTCGAGCTATATATCTCAAGGAAATCTATTCTTTGACACATAGATCTTCGACCCTTTAGACTACATATCTCAAGGAAATTTGTTCTTCAACACACATAACTTCGATCCTTTAGACTATGTATCTTAAGAAAATTTGCTCTTCGACACACATAACTTCGACCCTTTAGGCTACATATCTCAAGGAAATTTGCTCTTCAATACATAGAACTTCAACTCTTTGAGCTATATATCTTAAGGAAATTTGTTCTCCAATATAGCACATCAAGAGTAGATGAAAGACATGGTATTTAAATCTTCGAACTATACACATTAAGGAAATTCGCATTGAGGGACACTACATCAATAGCTAGATGACCTTTATCTATACGAAGTAAAAATAATCGTTAACTCCATATATACATTAGAGTAGATAGCAAAATCCTCGCATTCTATGATTCTTTATATCATAATTAATAAGAAGCTATTTCTATTCTCTTAGAGTCGCCCATTTTCGATACGCTTTTCCATTGTTTTGAGTGCTCACTATACTTTTTTCTTAACGAGAAAAATACAATTTAACCCTAAGATAAGATTCGTAGCGACGAAATAATGTGTGTATCAACTAGGTTGTTGTGAATCTTTAGACTTAAGATATAAGCTTCTAAATATGTAGATTAAAATTAGATACTTAGAATCTATTGTGTTTCGAATAGTTATAAGATTCGATATTTGCCACACAATATATTCTAGATGCTACTACTATTAAGTGACTAAAGAGTTAAAGCAATAGTGTCGACACGTACACTTAATTGCAGGTTTATTAGTAGCGACATAATCTTTGCGTCTAGCATCTAGTTTGACTCATATTCTTGATTTCTAGAAGTGTTCTAATCGCGTAGTTTGATGCGAGAAAGCTTTTTCTCAATTTTCTTCAATAGTTCTTTGCTCTTGGGGATGATCTCGTAGATCTTAGTGCTAGACATAGTGATATCGCATTGTTATTGATGACTAAGATCTTATAGAAGTAACGCTTTGTGCGATTGTCTCTTCTAACAACACATCAACCCAAGATCTTTTCAATTGCAAAAGAGACTATAACTAAGTATTTATAAATTCTATTCATCGAAGCACATGCGCAACTTTATAGACAAAACCCAAACTCGTTTATAATAAGTCGTTAAAGATGATTAAAAGACATGAAGACTTATTTTATAGCAATTAGAATCTTAGATGCGAAGTTTATTCTTAACGTTAGAACTAGATGGGATTTGCTTAACATTTTGCTCGTCATAGCGTCTATAAGCGAACGAAGATTTGTGAAGCATATTGTCATTGTTACTTCTAAAGTTGACGCAATGATTTGAACTTGTTGTAGAGTAATTTATATATCTTGATCTAAAAGATAAGTCTTAACGAGTAAGACATCGCAATCGCTACATTAAGGAGACTATAAGTAGCTCGTCTACAATAGCAAGAGAATGTTGCTTTAAATAAGTATTCTCTTAGTTGTCTTCGAACAAATGCTACATATCTCTAATACTAGTAGAAGGCTAGTCATCGTTATCGTTATATAACCTTTGCTTCTTCGCGTCGATCAACGAGATAACTCATCGAAAGTCTACTATTTATGCTCGTCAATTAGAAGCTTTTAACAATTCTCTATTCTACGCGATCCTCTCTAAGACTCTTAGCGCATAAAGGATTCAACCTTTGCTTGAATAAATAATATAGAAAATAATAGACAACAAAGTAGAATACAAGAGATATATGACGACAATAATTCGACGATTTTACTAATATCTACATGATAGATTGTAGATGCAGAAGATAATGTCTAGAATAAACAAAGCTTTAGATTTACGCAAGAATATTAATATCTCTTTCAACAATTTTATCGTAGCTCTTCTTAGTACTAGTCTATCTATCTTTAGAGTCTCATAAGTTAAGAACAATTTTCTCAAGACATTTCGCGAATGATCTTTGAAGCTTCGCTATACAATGATATGCCTTCGTATTAATTACGACAATCAATAGTTGTCAAAGTTGTCTCGCAACGATATTTAATCGCACTCTATTAACAATTTTTGCAATATAATCGCATTATTAGTCTTAAACATTTTACACTTACTTCTTCGAAGTCTAGTGCAAAATTAGAACAAGTTGTTAAAACTAAATCTATCAATTAATTGCAACGAAAAACCTATAGCTACGATCACATATACAATTAGTTAATGAAGACAAATAAGAATACGTCTCACGACAAACTAGTTGCGACAATGAAGACTTTATTCGAAATTTTCGAATAACTTTCTAGTTATGTTGCGAGTCTAGATATGTCAAGAACGATTTTACAATGTGTTTATAATTAATACTTCCAAGAACTTGTGCAAGACGATCAAGAATTCTATGATTATCGTCTTAAACTTTAGAAAGAATTCAATCATTGCTAATTAACTTTACTTTAGCGCCAACTAAGTAAAACATAGAAAATGCGAGAATCATAGCAAGAATTAGTCGATACTTAGAATACTTTTTCGAAAGAAATTCTCGAAAAATTGGGTGACAAAATAACGTCGCAATGCGATAAATTGAAAGACTTGAAACTTGTCAATCATTAGATAAACGTTTAGGAAGAAGAGATTGTTGACAATAAGCAAATAGTTGTTATCTTCGAAGACTTAAATATAGATTCTACTAACTTCTAATTAATGATATTGAAATGTATTCATAATCTCTCTAGTAATAATGACAATAATAAAGATAACAAAAACAACAATGATAAATCTTTCAAAGTTGAATTGAATGCAAGAATAGAACTCTTAAGTCAAGTTGCTAGCAATTGATAAATCGCTATATAAAACGTTATCTTCAACTTCGATTTACGCGATAACTAACGTTAGAAAGAAAGAAATCTAAAGAAAAGAGTTATTCATTATTACGATTTGTGAGAGTCTCATCTAAAGAAAAATCAAAATATCTATTTATCTCTCTTCTTGTTCTTCTATTGTTGCTACTACTATATAACAAGCCTTCCTACTATTGATAGTTAATCAAAGGCCTTAATTACAAAAACAAGGCGTAACTATTTCTAAAAGAAGCATAGACTCAAAGTAGACTTCACACGACATTCGTTAATTACTTATCTCTAGAACGTATAACGTTTAATTAGATATTGCGATCATAAGATCATATTAAGATCGCTATAACTTAACATCGTTTAAGAGAAGCCTTGTTTGCTATTTCGTGAACTTGGCGTGTGAAAACCCCAAATCAAACTTCAACATAAAAACATCTCGAACTAGTATGCTAGATCTTGACATGATTTAGAGTTAATCATTCAAGGCAAATCTATTGTGATTAGTTAAATATTACATTATTGAAGAGAGACGTAATTTAATTGTCTGCGAAGTTGCAAGTTTTATTCTTTTGTATTTTTTACTAATCGTTGAAGTTGCAATTTCCTAGTTAATAGCTAGAATCTATAGCTCGCTTTCGACTTGTCGCGCCTTGCATATATACTTTTCAAATTAATAAGCTTACTCTTAGCTTAATCAAATTATAAAGAATGATCAATAGATAACTTTAACGAAGTAAGAATATTTATTTTGCTTCAACGAACGCCAAACTTCGTTACAACATATAACGTTATATTCTAGCTTCATAGCAATAATTGTTACAACATTATAGTAAGCACATCTTGAGACCCTTAAGTTTTATTCATTTTACTCGACACTTACATCTTAAGCTCTTAGATTAAGAGGAAAAGAATAGCTAGCTTTACACTTATCGAGACTAAAGTTATAAAAGAAATGATTCGACGAATTCGTAAAAGAAGTGCGAAAGATTTGAAGAAACATTTATTTGTCTCGAGACATTTCTTCTTATCAATGCGATGATCTTAATTGATGCTCGACGCTTTAAGAGTATAGAAGATAATTAATTATCACGAGTCGAAAATGATCAAATCAATGTATTATCGAACATTACTTATGACGATAACAATTTAATTAGAAACTCATGTCGACGAAGTAGTTTAGATGAGAGACGAATTTAACAATAATTTCTATAAAAAGAAACTTGTCTCGACGTATTGTCGATTAAGGTTTTTCGATACTACGAACTACTTATACGAACACAAGAATTTGCAACAACTACGAGTTATAAAATTGAAAAAAAAGATAGTGACAAGATCGACGCATTAGTTTAATTGCGAAGACAATCAATCAATGATAAGAACAATGTTATCTTTAAACGCGATAAGAGACGCTCAATTAAGTCTAATGAAGAATTGGAGATGCGCATGATAGACGCTAGAACTTGTTTTTAATGAAAACGATGCACGATAGTTCTACGCACTCTAATTACACGTGCTACGAGTTCTTGATTTCTTCATCTTTTACATTCTTTAAGATTTGTGATCGCAATCGCTAGCTATGTAGCAAGACAACATCATACTTAAGACTCTTTCTCTTTTAATTAATCGCAACGATTGTGCAACCCAAATCGTGTCGTGCTCGAAATAATCTTCATAGCAAGAGACTAGAAGAGTGTGATCTTATTGCTTGATAAATTGAGGAGCGAAGTGTACTCTAAGAATGCGTGCTTCGCATTCTACCAATATATTGCATATAGACTTGATGTTAAAAGCGACAAGAATTAAGATCGTCTTACTTTCACGAGTTACTAGATGTTTCTTGTCTATGAAAATATTAGATCGTCTATCATAACTTAGCTAAACGATAGACTAGATTATTTATTAGAAAGTCTCTTGCAACTCAATCTATTGTATCACGTAGCCCAACAATATTTGACGCGCTTCATGGGCGACTATGTGAATTCCTTAAGCTTATAGCATATCTAGAAGAGAGAAGAGTTCATGTAGTTTATGCTCTCTTTTAAGTCTCTAGTAGCATAAAGGTGATAAGAGAGATTAATCTAACGATAGTATCGAATAATTAAGGATACGAGTTTAAAGATTAGATCGTTGATCGATCGAAAAGAATAAAGATATGTACTAGGCATGAGCAACAAGAACGATCCTCATTTAACTTATACACTGTTCGTTCTTCTACTTTGACTCTATAACACAAAGTGACAATAGAGGCATCTTTGACACACTAAGTCTTCACAAGAATAGTCTAAATTCTATAATAATAATAAGATCGATTCTTTAATCTAAGGATAATTGATCGCAAGATAAGCTTTTGTATTCTTTATCGATCGCATTTGACACACACATCGTGATGTACGTTGTGACGAAACCTATAATAAAGTGAGACGTGATTCGAAAGAGTAATATTAAGTAAAAGTTAATAGCAATTATGAGAAACTTGTCATAGCTTCGACGAACAAGAAGCATTGACGCTTTTCTCATCGAAGAACTTCTAATGATTGAAACGATCTTCGAAACTTGTTTAAAGCAAGAACTCGTCCTTAGAAGTAAGATTAAAAATGCTCTTTAAAAGCTTTTACAATAATAACTTTTAAAAACATATTTGTCGTTCTTCTAGTCAAAGAATAGATTTCTTTAGATAGGATGTACTTATACATGCTTTATAAGTAATATTGTCTTAACTCGAGTCAATTAACTAGCATTCTTGACACTTGTTCGACGAAGAATTTTCGCAATCAATGTAAGCAAAAAATTATAATCTATTAGTTCTTGACGAATAAATTTAAATTGTGAGCGAATCTTTTCCAATGCAAGCAGAATTAACTAATGCTTTTTCAAAGAGATTTTGGGTCGTAAACATACTTGTATCTTAAAGAGTTTTTAGGACTAGAAGAATTTGTCTACGACGTTGTCGATGTCATAGTTGCAAACGAATAAGTAGAATGAAAGAATATAAAGGGCGAAGGCTAAATTTCCTAAGAAATAAGATATAATAATTTGGTTATCTAGACTTCGTACATCGATTCTCTAGTGAATGGGTGCACTAGCTTAATGCTATTGGATAATTTTCTCTTCTCGCATAACCATTATCTAGACGTGAAGAAGAAAACATCTCGTCAACATTGTTAGATAAGAACGTTTATAATTTCGTAATTGTTTTGAGACTAGTTCGTTCTATTACGATGTAAATCTTGCAACGATTCGTTTCGAGATTTCTAAATGCATCGACTTGTGATTTGACGTTGCAACTTAAGAATCGCAATCGTTTACTTAATTCTTGTGACGTAGTTGATCTATTTTATTCGAGAATTTTCGTTGATTGTTTTGACAACACTTTTGTCGCGACAACATCAATTCTTGATTCAAATCGCAATGACGAGAATTGTCACATACTTATCGACTAATTGATCAAATAAATCTACGTCGATGATCGACTCTTAGATCTTATCTCGAGCATTCGCTTTAGCAATAACATTAGCGAATCGTATATTTGCTCACATATTGTTTCGATGCTTTGACGAATTTTCGTACATTATCTATTATGTTGTATGCTCTTCGCAATTGTTAGAAGATCTCTAAGAAATTTAAGAGCGACAACAATTGTCGCCCAAATATTGACGAAGTTGTCGTAAATCTACAAGTAGATCTTCGCAATCGTATACATTATTGTATCGCAACGAGTCTTTAGATGCTAATTATTAATGATTAGATCAAAATCGCATAGTTTGATAGAAATATTTAGGATTCAAGAATATAGTAGAATGTTTTTTGACTTAATATCGCGATAAGTGATCTTTTGATCGTTATACAAATAACGAAGAGCTTTTAGCGTCTAACGAGAAATTGTTCTCGTTTCTCCTAAGATAATTCTTCGTTGCTCATTGGCTTGCTTCAAGTTGCTCTTAGTTATATATTTCATTACTAGTATGTGATTCTTGTCGTCTTCGATAACGTCAACATATTTAACGATGTGCTTCTAAATAAGATGTTAGCTTAAATTCATGAATAAGATTTAGGAAAACAATTAACGTTGCATAAGTGATATATATTATATTCTTAAATCTTATTCGTTTGCTTTTATTATTTCAAGAAATTCACGATAAACTAACGTCTAGCACGTCGATCACGCTAAGCGAATCTTTCACGCTAAGCGAGCCTTTTATGCTTTCTTATCTTATTATCTTTTGTTGCTATCTTACGAGATGAAGAAGTTCGTAAGCATGACGCCAATATAGATGTTAATTTCGACTGCCATAAGTTGTAGTAAGTCTCGAACAACAAGATCTCTATTTAGTTATCTATTATATGCTAGCAAACGTTGCGCGATCTTATAATGTAAAGCTTACGATAAAAAGAACTTAACATTCGCCGAATTAGATGTGAGCAACACGAGTTAGTTCAAGGAAGAATGAACATCGATGCTATGAGCAATATCGATTGTTAAACCTATAGATTTTATATACGCACAAGAAATGGGCAAAAATTGCATCGTTTCTTTTTGCTTGCTCTATTCAAGTCTATAATATAGATTCTATCTAGACGAAGTGCAACGAAGAGGAGAAAATGTTGCTAATTCGTCAATTTATCGAGTAAGTTTATATTGCGTGATTCATAGTTGCTACATGCTAACAATGCGAGTCAAGAAAAAGATCGACGAACGCATTGACAAGTTACGAAGATAGCGATTAATTTAATATAAGTGAGCGAACATTGATCTAGACGAGCAAACAATTGATATCTACAATTATCAATGTATAAAGCGTAGAAAAGAAAAATCAAACGAGCAGATTGCTATAACATTGGCTAGAGATATTGGCAACATATATCGTGCTACTACGATTAAAGAATCTAGCAATACATTTATAGATTTGAAGCAAATGATTCGAAACTTCTTCTATATAAGAAATTGTGTTAATTAATTATGAAATGAAATAAGCTTTGCACGTTCGCAAAGCAAGTCTTCTCGTCCTAATCTTTAACGATTCTACTCTTCAAGAGTTCTACTCTTCAACAATTCTACTCTTTAACGATTCTATCTTTCGATAATTCTACCACGCAAGAAGCTCACTTTAACCTGTCAAGTAATCACTAATTGTAGATATAAAGTTGACGTTGTGGAACGCCTAGCTAGCGTCCCACATCATCACATTATTAAAGGTCGAAAATTGTTAATAGAACTTAATAATTTGCCCTAGTTCAAGGGCGAATACATAGTCGCTACTAGTAGCGGTTGGCGATGTCGATATCCCTAATAGAAGCTTGATAGAAGAATTCTTCGAACAAATCTTGGCCTAGAAGTCTTATATCTCGAAGTTGAATTTGTTCTAAACGTCAACATTGTTTTGAAAACTTTGTAGCTCGCAATCGTTGTTATAGAATTGAATTTAAATAGCATCAAAGTATACTTTATCGCTCAACAATTCTTGATTGTTCTAATCTAGATACGAGCATTGCGATGTCGTTATTAAGAGCTAGGCTTTTCTAATTTGCATTCAATTCGCGTTCATAAGAGTTCGCAATCAATTAGCAAAAGACACATTATTATCAACGATCGCTTCGAAATCTAAATCGAAGTTATTAATAATCGTTGATTCAAAAGGTCGAAGCGCTAAAGAGTTAGACAATCGTGATTCGAAGATCTTTCACATTTTATTCGCGTTTAATTCTATCTTAGCTAACGTTAAAAAGCCTCGTTTCGAAGAGTTTGCATCGCCCATAAATAGCAAAATCGTCTTGGAGTAGATTTGCTAACAAAGAGTTATCTCTTTACTAAGAGGTGATTAGAACAAGCAATTAGAAATTATTAAGATAAGAATGTTTACCCAAGTCGCGAACAATTGAGTAGATCGATGTTGGGAAACTTTTAACAATTATTCTTAGAATTGGCGAAGTTGGTTTTAGACTCTTCGTCGATGACGAAGACCAATGCAATTACCTAAATGAGATTAGCTTTGTATTAAGAGCAAGCATTTAAGAACATACATCTAAATAAGAATCTACTCACAAATCGAAGTATATTAGCATTTCTTCCTATTATGAATGCGAACTAAAGGAAAGTTTATCGACACAATATTTTACTAAGCTCTATTGCATTTTGATATCGTTCACAACTTCGAATAAGTTCTACTTTAATATTCTTGTGAGTTGCTAATAATAGAACAATACTAGGATTGTAGTTAATATCTTAATAGCTCGTCAAATTACTCGCAAACAACGAGTTGCGTTTAGCACAAACTATCTTTAAAAGTTTCACAAAAGTAATTAGCATAATTCTTAAGATTCTTTACGTCAACATTTGTCAAATATAGTCTTTAACTTAAAGAAACATTCTAGAAAAGAAAGTCGTAGCGAGGTTGTCAACTTTATGAAGAGTTTAGAAGCGACAACGATACTCTTCGCGCTTAATACGTCAATTTCGACAATGTATTCGTTCAACATTATTACGTCGATTTTGCTTTCAATCGCTTTGAGTCAAGATTATGATGTTCGTCAACTTTGCATCTTTAACATAGAAAAACATGTCTTAATTAGAGTCTTCATGCGACCATTATACGAAATATTGGCATAAACGATATTTAGATAATGAACAAGTTAACAATGACTATCTTTAAGTTTTCGAGCTAGTCGTCCTAGATCTATGACGTATGTCCTAGACTTATAACACAATATATTATTCTACTTCGATAAAGTCTCTCGCTTTCGAAGATTATGCATTATTTAATTCTTAGATCGTTATTGATCGCAATTGTGTTTTAGACTAAATCTATTATTACTTAAGAACGATTACTTTAGTTATTCTTATCTCTTTGTGCGTCAATGACGCGATTTTTCTAGGCGAAATTCTACTCTTTCTTGTGCTAAGGATTAAATTTCCAAACATATAGTATGTTTAAATGTCTCTCTGCGAAGATTTTGCTCAAATGCTAAATTAGGGTCATCTCTAGTTATTATTGGATCGACTTCGAAAGAGTCGCGAATAAATTCGTTCCTTTTAGATTTAACGATGTGGAAATTATTATTAAGTGCGAATTGAACGCTTATCTATTTTTGCGCTATCTTCGTTTGTTGCTTGTTATATTTGTGTCTCTCGCACTTCTTATCCTTTCTATTTTGCTTTCTATTAATCTCGTTAGTAACAACAACCTAAAATATAAGATCATAGATTTAGATCGACTTTCCTAGATTAATGTGATTTCAAATTACACTATACGTTATTGAGTGCACATGTCAATGATCTTGATCGTAATTCTTTGAGTCGCTTATGTATTTGTTAAAGAGATGCAATTCTACACAAGATTGCGCCAACATAGCATAGCTACTTCTTAGCAATCTAGTCTCTTTGATATTATTGTATTAATCATAGACATATCTTTTCATCTTCGTAATGTATCGAAGTTGAAGACTCTTTATAGCGTCTATCTAGGTGGCGTATTTAACGTTATATTAAATTGGAAGTATAATAATCTACTAATAGATATTGACAAACGAGATCAACTAATTGACGAGCTTAAAAGTGCTAAGACTCGATTGATTTGTAGAGCAAATCTTCGCTAATAGAAGTACATGCTAGTGAATAACTATCAACATAATGATTTAAGCTTCTTAAAGGCTTGGTATAGAAGCAGAATTGATGTAGAGCTTACACCCCTAGATTTTGTGAAACCTTTGAATCGCAAGAAAATAACTAGATCACAACTTTTATAAATGCTCTTTATATTACTTTTCGTCGACTTTAAGAACGTTATCGACTATTGTTACACAAAAGTAAACTCTTTAAATCATAGCATTCTTTAGACAAAGACGAATTCGAAGACTTTCGATATTGTTAGCTTCGCTTTTGTCTAGTTTCACGAGTTACGTAACGCTCACATAACTTCTTAATGCATTTTGCATTCTTAGTCTTGTACAATGATTGCGAGCTATGTTTCGAAAGCAACTTGTCAAATCGTCTAGAAGCATATTGTCTTAAGCTAGTAAAAACGTTGCGTACGATCTCACGTTATCAAGTGTCTTATTCTAGCGTTTTGCATGAGCTACATTCTGTTTGTAGCCTTCATTGATCTCTTGTCTTAGATCAACTAACTTCATTCGTTCTTCTCTTAACTAGAATGAGTCACTAGCTTGTCCACATAATTTCTATCGTTAATCTAGGATGCACTACCCTCTTGTTTGTTGACAATAATAATGGTTTTGTTACTTATAATTCTTCGACTTCTAGTCGTAAAGCAAGGAGCACACATTTAAACTATCGTTGAGCTATCGATGCAACGTTACTACTTTATCTTTCTATTTCTCTAGTTGTTTGTCGTTATCTTTATCTCTTCGAACGCGACAACGATCTTGAATGAGCTAACGTAGAACTTCAAGTCTATTGCGACTCTAATTACAAGCAATCTATCAAAAGTCAACAACTATTTCTTTTTCTATATGCTCTTGCAAGGTTTATCTATTAGTGCAACTACGCTTTTGCAATTGAATTAAGTTTTCACGCAATTTGTCGCGTGCTTTTACGACGACATCGCTAAACAACAATAAATAAGAAATTAGAAGACGAAGATTAGCTAGAATTTCTACTTCCTAGTGTATATAAATCTCGTAGTTATTGGTTAAACTTGCGCAATAATCTTCAAGATATTATTGCTAACAACTTATTAGAAATAATCTATTCTATCGTCTCGTCTTTGATTCTCTTGTTTAATATCTTCACATTCGCTTTGTTTTACGTCGTGCAACGATATAATATTCTTAACATATTGAAGAGCAATCTCGACATAGAAGATCTAGTCTATTTAGAAGCTTTGAACTAGTTATTTGTAGATCTCTACGTTATGGAGATATATCTTATAGATCTATTCTCTCTCGTAAGAGACAATCAAAATCGAGTTGCCTATCTAGATCAAGCTATTATTATAATTATTGTCGCACTACTTACAATTGTGTATCAAAGAATCGTCAATCAAGAATATTAGTCGCATTTTCGACATTTATTAATTTGCGATGCGAAGAAAGTTAATTAGAATAGTGTCATGCCAAAGTCTAAGACGAACTCTCGAACGCTAGACTTTCTAAACAAGTCTTCTCTCATTAACAAAGCTAGAGAGATACTTTGGTTTTTTGTCGTTGAAGACACGCTAGAAATGCTAGAAACAACACGAGTTTCTATTGAAGATCAACAAAGAAGTTCAAGGTCGAGTCAAGTCACTAGAATGCCCTAGATCGATTTATTTGATTCTATGCTCAAGACTATTTAAAAGAATTCATCAACGATATGATTGCCAAAAAATAATCTAGGTATTAGCGCACATGAAATTCGCAAGACCTATTAATCGAACGCGACAATATCAATTAATGACAAGAATGTCTTTCTAAACCTAGACGCAAAGGTTTCGTATATTAATGAGTCGCCTACTTCATTGTAAACATTGATAGAAATGCTTAGAGATCATTCCCAAGATACTTAGAATCTTCGATTAGGAGCGCCTTCAATGATATGAATCACTTGCTAGACAAGAAAGGTGCCTAGAATTCAATAGTCCTCGATGCTACTTCACACAACACACACATCAATCAAGTTATTGTTGAATCGTATATATACTATATGACATACTTGTTGTGATTCGTAGAGAGACACAACTTCTAGCACACTTATAAATCTCTAGATTGTTACTAGTCAATTGATCGTCGATTAAGATTGCACAAGCAGATTCAAGTTTTAAATAATAAAGTTTCAAAAATAGAGATTAACGACAACAAGAGAAACACGCTACATAATAAGAATATTTAGAATTTCGAATAGAAAAGATAAAGACAAGTGTGATCTAGAAATTCGTTAGCATAATTTGTTTCTTAAGAAGTACATTCTATCCTATATGTTTGTTATGTCAATACTTCGATCAATAGTTCTTCGCGATCATATTTTACAAACGTGATGTTGCTAGAAGCTTCTAGAGAATCTTTATATCAAGCGACTTCCACACGCACAACGTAGTCAATCTACTTGCACAATGAAGTTATTTATGATATTTTGAAAGCTTGAATGCTATTTAGCCATCAAGAGATATCGTTGATCTAAAAGATGTGCGAATATTTGCTTCGAAGCCAATTGTTTATCGATTTTCGACGTCGAGGGAAAGCAGAATATGAATTGACGACTTCTAGTTAAGAGCTATCTAATTTCGATTTCATTCGAAATTTGGGTCGAAGCAAGATCATAAGACACATCGTTAAAATTCTTGATCGCAACTTCGTTATCGATTTCGCAAAGTAATCTTTTTAAGATGATGTTTAACTAAACGAAAAGTAGTCTTAGGCAAGATGATCTTTTGAATAAGAAACGATCTATAATTGTTAAGATGTATATTGGTAAACTTCTTAACGCAATGTATAAGTAAAGTTAGCAAGATTTCAACTAGCTTGTTAATAAGTCGTATAGAAGTAATCATTTCACACGAACGATCATTAGCTATAACGACGTTTCATCTTAATCAATCTTCAAAATTGATCTTTCTCCCAATTGATTCCCCAACTAATTGGTCTTTCGCTAATTCTCTCTCAAACGATCTTGCTCGATTCTAATTGCTCGCGTATAAGCTCTTTCAACTTTGTAGAAAGATTAGCTACTTTTTGAAGACTAATAGACTCATTAACAACATCTTTTTTTCAAGAGATATCTTTTTGATGAGACATGTTTCTTCCTCGTAAGTAGCACGAACCATGCGCAAAGCACTCGCATGATTCTTGCCTTTTACATTAGAGCAAATCACGCAACGATTCTTAAATTCAACTAGTAAGGTTAGCGTCTCTTCACGTCTTCCAAGCTTGAGATAACAATTAGACTACATGCATCGAGATAATTCAAACATTTTAAAAATTTCTAGAGCGAAAATTTCCTCTATCGATCGATAGTCGTATAAAATGAGAAATTCTGACGCTTATAAATGTTGCTAGGATTGTAATAAGAACATTGTTAACTAGTCTTAAAAGTTAGACTAGATCAATTTGAGACGATCAATCACAAATTAACTTATCGTGATCGAGATAAAGTTTGAATAACTAGTCATGAATTACAAAATTCTTGTTCCAAAAAAACTAATACGATTAGTCGTCGTATTAGATTAGTCTCTTAGCAATAACTAGTCTTAAACAATTCGACTTTAGTTGCAAAGCACTAAATCTTCGTCGAATAAAATTTTAAATATGTCACAAACTCTTACATGCAAAAGCGTGAACTTTAATTGTTAAATATTTCTATTATTGTCTCCAATTATATAATAATCTTAGGTAAATTAGAATCAATTAATTCAATTTACTATTGCTATGTCTTGGCGCTTCTCCTGCTTGTCTCGATTGTCGCTAATTGCTTTATCAAAGTCTTCATTATATTTGTCATTTAATCGACGCTTAACTCTAGCATCTTCACGCGTGCGTTATTCGACTCGATTTTCTTCGACAAAGTTCTTGGTAACTCTTTTGACATGTTGACTAGCTTCGTCGTTTTACTAAGTCGCTTCTCGACCATAGACTTGAATGTTAACTTAGATAAATTTGTTACTAAGACAAGATTGCTCAACTTCTAGGATACTTTATTAGGATTATCGTAAAGCCATTTTTTGGGAGACATCTCTTCTGGCGAAATTTGCTCGTTCTCTATACACCACTTTGTAATGAGATCGTTCGCATATTTGGATCCAAGTATGCGTCTATACATCGATCTACTTAATTACTCGTTAGTGTTGTCGTCAAAGAGGCTCTATGCGAATGTGTTCGACAATTTTTTGTGATTCTTGCTTTGTGTTTGTGGCTCTTTGCAAGCGACGTCTCTAAGTTTTACAAATTTTATTGCGTGCTTCCTCGTGTATTAAGCGTCATTACAATTAATCTAAGCGATTAGCGACGCAAACTTAAGAAATCGATCGACGCACTTATAGTCTATGATATCATCTAGAAGAACTTCGAAACTATTTTCTTTTACTTCGACGATAAATTGATAACTCTTTGCATCATTTTTTCGTCACTTGTGAATTCGCTATCCTAGATTAGTAAACGAGTCTTTATCTAGCATATTTGCGTCTAGTTTATCGTTCGCAATTGCCTTCCTCTTCTTTGTAATTTCTGCACCTTCTTGCTTTGAAAAGTTCACATTTATTGGATTCGACTTATTCTAATTCTCGTTGTCACTCGCTTGATCTTCGTTTCCCTTCGCTTGATCGCTATTATTGTTGTTGGCTTTCTTGACGCTCTTGAGTTGTGAATAGAGTATCTCCTCTATGTCGTCTAGATTTTTTGAGCCTTCGTCGTCGAAGAATTCATCGCTATTATCAAACGCATTCGAGGCATAAGTCTAGTCACTACTATCTTTCCTCAAGTATTCTTTCATAGCATTGAGTTCTATGTTAAAACTTAGCAAAATCAAGCATTTCATATGATTTCCTCTTACTTTGTATAGCTCTCGTGGCACGCGTTTTAAATTTCTTCTCGAACTTATCAAAATGCATCAATTGTGTCAATCGTATATGTCTTTGTGTTCGTATATCGATATCAACGTTGTTATTATCAATTAGAAATTCAAGAATGTTATAATAATTTGTATCGACGCATTTCTTGATTCTTTCCAATTCTATTAGAAATTCTAGAGACGTAATATTCTTCAACTTGCCTTGTGTGTTCTAGAAACGAGCTAACGAGTCGAGCTTCTTCTATTTGTTTTTGTCTTTATTGTTTGATTTGTTGCCTTGCGTTTTCGCATTAAAAGAAGTTGCTATTATGTTTTTCCCAACTTGCGTTCCACGCTTTTGCATTTAATTTTCGTTCTTATTAATGATTGATTGCGCATTGTCATTCTCGATTGCTTTTAACTTCTTGGAATTAAATTCGTTGCTCTTGCTATTATCTTAAGTGTTATTGCTTTTGCTCTGCTAAGACGAAGCTTAATTTGGATTTAGCAAAGCACCTAATGAGAAAAACGTCTTGGAAGACTTCTTAGAAGACTATTTCTCGCTATCATTATTCTTGCGTTGTTGCTTCTTGTTCGCGTGAGACAATAGATTCTCTTTATCTCTTATAATGTTGTAAGAGACGAGTGCAATCTAAATGTTAAATTGTGATTCTCAAAAGCTAGAGCTTCTTTATATTAATTCTAGAAAAGAGCAATTGCTCTTTTGACGCACATTAAAGTTGACGAAATTGTTTTTCGTTTTTTGGAATAGTTGTTTGCCAATAACTTCACAAACGTTTTGTCAATTCTTGAAATAACGTTTCTCGCTTAGAATTTACAACAAGCTCAAAGCTAAATTTTATAATTTCTTGTTATAAGTTGTTGATGCGTAGCAAAGCTAACTCTCTTCTATCAAATTCTACTCGAATTAGTGATCACGAAGATGATAAACTTTATCGTGTTAAAATATGCATCAATCTTTTACAATCTTGCGATTCATTTATCTAATCCAAGTCTTAAGCTAGCAATATGTTGAAACAATCAATATATCTTTAACGTTGCAAACGTCGTCGATTTCTATATCGAACAAACAATCTTTACTTGCCATAATTATTATCGACGTTAACGTCGACGTAGAAACACAATTAATCTCTCATTATAATACTTTCGAATTAACAAAGACTTGATCGACGAGTAGTGTTGTTAAACAAATTGATATTTCTATTGATATATTCTTCAATTCATGAGTGACGCCTTTTGGTTCCTCGCTACTAGCAAGTTGGTCGCATTATATTCCCTTGATAGCAACGCTATATCGCACAAATCTATTATCGTTATCGAATTTTCCCTTAGATTCTACGCTATAAGCTAGATCAACAACAAGCGTAAGTGCATTTCAAGAACACGATGCAAGTTTAATCGTTATTTCTTGTTATTATGTGATAGATCTAACGATTCTAATTGTTTTTGTATAGTATGTAGAACACATGTAGCGATGCCTATAGTATATATAGGAAAACTTTGCTAGCAATTGAAAACACAAAGTGAGACATCTAAGTAAAAATGTGCTTGCAATTTTCTTTCGTAACTCTAATGTTCACTACTTCGCTAGCTAATACTATATTGCTTTTTAGTAATTGTGAGTCGAATAAAGATTTCTATTTCCAAGCGTACTATCGTTATCTAATGAGATTCTCTCGTAAGAGAAAGACTTAATATGCTAGGTGCTTCGAACACGATAGCGCAAGGAAGAGTGATTCTAGATATAATCGAGTGTTTTTTGTAGTTAATTTTGTGTAAAGAAAGCTAGCGATATATATCGAGGGAGTATTTCGTTTGATTTGTGAAAACTTGAAGATAATTTTGAATTTGCTAGAATTTTTATCTTGCGTCAATTGCTAGTTGCAAATCCAAAAACACAATACATGACAACGTTGTTCGAAGAAAGAGATCGAAGACTCGCAATCTAGATTGTGCGAAATGAAAGTATAACAACGTAAGTAGAATTTGAAGTAAAATGCTAGAGGCAGAAGAAATCATAGAGACAATGGCGAGAGCAATGAATCGCTAGATAATAGAGTTCAAGCAAAGAACTTAGATCACGATTGACTTTTTAACGTATTAGATGTTTTGAAAATGTATTTTTGGAAATAGTATTTTTGGCACGCTGCCTCTATGCATCTAGTTTTGTGCTATTTATCTATTATAGATTGTTATGTGTGACACACTTCTCTTACACATAAGATAGAACTAATTGAAGATGCGCATCTTTAGCTTCATCCTATGTTTCGTTGTATCAATGTTTGGCTCTAAGTATCAAATCATGTGGCAACATATTCTTAGAACTAGCTAGAGAACCTAGTTTTTATTTAAAACCATAGATGCTCGCTTGTTTCAACTAGGATTTAATAAAGATTAGACTATGATTATTAATCGATGTAGTTTTCTCATATTTTTGAAATTCTATATTAACGATAACTCTTTATTATAGATACTTAAAGTTGATCACATCTATCAAGAGACGTACTAGTTGAATCTAGACGACGATAAAGTAACAATAAAGTTAATCTCGAATTAGAGTATCGACGTCGCAGAAAACATTGCAGAAGCTTTTAATAACAATTATATTATTCAATTCGAATACATATATACATCTTATATATTATTAGATTTATACTACGACATCTTTGATGTTAACGAGAGAATCTTATGATCTTTTGCGATATACGAACTTGATCTTAATGGAACAAGTAGAAATTGTTAGCGAATATTGTGTCTAGCGAGTAATTCGACGTGCGTCGCAATATATACGATTTCTATTAATAATTATGTAACACATAAATGTGCGAGTAACAACACATTTACTTTGACACTTTGTTCGTCGATTAATTATAATTGGAATGAATTGATCTAGAGCAATTGTAACTTAAATATCGTTTAAGTTTAAAAATTTCATTAAGATAGAAGCATAATAGATTATCGCGAACGCTATTGGATTTTGTGCAATATATTTATTCGTAATGACTTAAAACAATAGTCTTAAACACATTTGCAAGTTTCGCGAACAAGAAGAATAAAATGTTTCGTTTCTAAAAACTACTTCTCGATCGCTAACGATTAATCTTGCTCGTTTCTCGCGTCTCGATTCTTGCATCTCGTAGATAAATAAAAACAAGATAGAATTAAAGAAGTAGATAAGATTCTTGATGAAAAGATTAAAGAGACGAGAAGCATAAGAAAGCAAGTGGATAGAAATAGAAAGAAGCTAAAGAGATAAATAATCGATTTATCGTTCGTTGCAACTACAACTATTATTTTTGTTATTTGTTCTTCGACAATGCTCTTTACTCTTATTTGCTATTTACATAGTTGATTTTACTATATCTTTATTAAGATGTGTTGGAAATTTCTATTTAATAAGAATATTAAATTGTTTTTTATCTTAATATAGGACTTCGATGTTCGATATTCTATATTATCTCGTTCTTCAACTCTCGCTTATTCTTCGATTTCCACTTGTTCTTCAACTTTTATTTGTCGAACAATTGCAAAATTTGTGCTCTTAAGTTTATATTTGTCGAACACTTTGTCTTATCTAGATAAGAGCGTGTTGTATCGTTCTCTTTATTTCGAATTGAAGTATCAATATAACACTCGAGAAGTGCTTCGATCATTAAGAAATTGTTTGTCTTAATCGTTATGTGTAAAGCACTTCGTTTAAGAGCATTTACAATCTCGAGATCGATCTTCCAAGCAACGAGTTCGTGAATCTTAGCGCTATTAAGTTGATCATGCATCAACGTCGTCTAACTCTCTCGATTTGAAATACTAAGATCGACGTTCTCTTGTAATAGTGTGTCGATCAACATAGTTCTATGATACTCGTTGAGTAGATCGCAAGCAAGATTTAATGCAAAGTTGTCATTTAATGTAACGTTGTTAATATTGATCTCATTTCGTAACAAGTATTCGATAATTTATTATTATCTTTTGTTACGATGATCTTTAGAGAAGTTACACGCTTCGACTTCGAGAGCTTGCAAGCATAGAAAAGATGTTTTCTCGTACATTTCGTTGATGTTTATTCCAACAACGATAAGCATTCGCAATATGATGTTACTTATCTTCGAGTTAAAATATTCTTATTTAAAGAATAGTCGCAATAGCGTTTCCTCATACTCGTTTATTATATTAGCGTTAACTTCTTGATTTAAAAGTTGTTAAATAAGTTTGCAACGACTTGTAACAACGACACCCAAAAGAGGGAAATCCACTAGAACGTCGACTTCGTAATATAACAATATTTCGCCAAAATAAAGATAGCTTTCTGCTTATGCTATTCTCTTTAATGAGATTTTGAACTTGTTGTCTCCCTCATTAATGTCGATGCCAATCGTGTTAGCTAGCTTCTCGACTAAATAGTTCGACTCGTTCGTCATAGCAAACATAAATGATGTTTGTTCTTGTCTTTTTTTGTTTAAATTAACATCTAACTTCAACAAGTATTGCCAAAGCTTTCGCTCCTATATGATAGCATGAATGGGGTACGATTCTAAAATGGCGCCATATTCTTTCACTAGCAATTCCACCACTTCGAATCTTTCGTACGCGATGATTATCGCCATCAATAATCTCTTTAGGAACAATCGATGAACGTTCAAGCTAGTCGCAATTAATAGTTTCAAAGCACGAATCTCTTTTGTCTTCACGACACTTCTTATTTCTTTATAAAAGAATTGTTTAAGGTTCAACGCGTTTGTTTCACATAGTTCCATTGCGATCTTAAGCATAAACACATTGCTCAATCCACTCTAAATCATCACTCGTATAATTAGATCTTCGCTATCATGTTCGTTAATGCGTTTGCGAAGTTTAGAGAGCAATTATCTTCGTACAATTGTTTCCTAGAAGTCTGCGAATCGTTACCAATAAGTAGTATAAGTTGTGCTAGAATCTTACGACAAACGCATGCATAATTGTATAGCATCTTTATTAAGTCTTCCTCTCGTAAATTGGAAACCAAACGCTAACATGCATTTAAAAAAATGTTGATCAACAATTTTGTGAATAAATTCTTCATAACTTCTTGATTCAAGGAAATCTATCTTCTTTCTAGTTGATTTGAAGCACATGATCTTTTCTTTTAACTAAGGCATCTATTGAGTTTAGTTTATATTGCTTGTTCTTTTCATTTTCTGCTTCGTAATCTAGAAACAATTATGACTATATAGAAGTCGAAAGCGAAATTGATCTTTTAATCTTGTCAAGTCTTCTTTTTTCTACTTCTTCTATGTCGAAATTGCTATTTCTAAAGACGTCGAAGCAACGATAGCATGCATTTTATAAGTGATTATATATTATACTTCGTCAAGATTAAGATTATTGACTATGATTTGTCGCCAAGAATTTCTTCACGTGATTTTTTACCAAAAAGCTTTCTACTTCTAATTTCTATAAATTTGCATTAATAAATATAATAACTAGTCGAACATCTAAATTTTGAACTATACTAGACCTTTCGCGTTATCTTTACTCGTTTTGACGTAATCGCTTTTCTAGAATTCGCATTAGAAAGTTATACAACGAGCTTCTTGCAATTTGATACTAGTTTATATACGTCGTATTAATATTAAAATGCGCCTTAACCAAGTACGTTATCAACGAAGAGAAAATTACATGTAAGCTATAATTTATTAATTTACGAGTTTATATTAATGAAGTCATTACTAGATGATATTTAAGTTCGCATTAAAATTAGAATTAAATTACGATTAAATAGATTGCGCAACTCTATTTAATACAATTATTTAATTAAACATTGCTCGATTTAGTTAGAGTAATTCTAAAAGAACAAGCAAATTTAACGACTTAACAGTTCTAATTAAATTAGTATTTAATTATTAAATATTTATTCAATTGACTCATCATCTTATTTAATTGCTTCAATTACTTGTCTAGACATAGCTTGTAAAGATCATAATTATCTTCTTTATCGTTGTCGTCGTCGTCGTCGTCGTTACGTCTAGAGATGTATTTAAAAGTTATTTTTACATTCTTGATTTAAATATTTCTTCGCGACAATTGAAGTCTTTGCAATCATTGTTGTCTTTGCGACTCTCGCAATCATTGTTATCTCTATAGATCTCGTAGTCTTCGAAGAACATATAACGATTGCCTCGTAAATAAAAGAAAACAATCTAATTCGAATCAAAGTCGTTTTAACGATCGCCAAGGAAGAGAAGAAGATAAATTAATAAAAAATATCAAAGAACAATTACACAAGAATTGAAGAAAAAAAATATTAAGTTAGATGCAAATAACAATATTGATTTTAACTTTTATATTTAAAACATCGCTAGTTGACGTCGTGCTTTTGACACTTTTAGTGTTTCTTCGTTGTCAAAAATCTTTACTTCTTTTGTCTCTTACAAACGAAAGAAAGATTAACAATTAAATTAAAAACTTAATTACGATTAACAACTTATAAAGAAGAACAATGTTATTTTTGTCAATATGTGCGTGATTAGATTTGCGAAGTACGACATCGAAACTATGTAACGTTTCTAGAATAAGATTAGAAAAAGATTCGAAATAATAATAGATCGTAAATATGTTAATGTTAATAAACGAATAAAGCACTTAATAAATAAAAGAAAAGTAAACATTAAAGTCTTACACAAATCTAGTTATGTAGTACGAGACGACAATTGAATTCAAGTTATTAATGAATAAATGTTTACATTCGCAACATATTAAAAAGCGAAAAACTAAAAAAGCTCTTTGCGAAAATAAAAATAAAAAAGAATGCAAAATACGAAAAGAGAAGAAACAAACTTAATTAACGACTAAAGAATAAATTGAACTACGAAGTTTTCTTCTTTTTCTTTTTTTTCTTTTTTGTCGATTTCGTTAGTAGTGAGAAGAGTTTTAAGAATTAAAGCAATTTCGAAGATAGTAGCTCTAATATATTCTTTAACGCAAAGAAGAATGCAAAAGAATCGAAACTCGTAATAGAAACAAGCTTTTTATCTAATAACGATGCAATAATAACAAGAGATTTAGACTACGAAAAAGACATAAATAATAATTGACGTACAAGAGTGTAAATCTTATCTAAAGACGACAACAATTATTCGTCTATATTCTTTAAATCTTTATTAAATGAATCTACATCGTTAGAGTTTATAAAACGTTAAAAAAACAAGATTGCAAAATAGTTTTAAAATAATAAAAAAATCTCGAAAAGATTTAAACAAACGCGTGTCAACGTGATAAACTACAAAGACTTAGACGTTTTGCAAAACACATTGATCGACTACTTCAA